>Ga0209124_10000110_pt1 | contig 74349 bp, 66 predicted proteins | sample BarGraIncu01122A_FD_184502 | JGI IMG/M metagenome (GOLD analysis project Ga0209124, IMG submission 184502) | Arctic peat soil microbial communities from Barrow, Alaska - Barrow Graham LP Incubations 011-22A (SPAdes) (version 2) | ecosystem: Environmental > Terrestrial > Soil > Wetlands > Peat...
TAAATCTATCGAACAGTTGAGCGGTGTAATTTAGGTGTAGTTTTGGTGTAGTTTCAATTTAGCAAGCATGAGCCTCACAACTCAGTGGCACAAAGCATTCACGCTAACAACGAGCGTCTGTTTATCACGCGCGACGAAATTGACTGCCACCTAGCTTACTTCTGCCCAAACAGCGGAACGAAGCTCTCATTTTGCTACGACACGACAATAATACGCTTTGCAACAAATGTAGCGATATCCTTGATTTGTCGTGCTTGTATTCCAGCCTGAGCGGCAGTACTAGATAACTTTCAAGCCAAAAATTTACGCTCTATTTCTAGCCCAATAAATTTAATCTACGATCTTCGCGCCTATTATTTTAACCTCTTTCGCCGGACGGTCCATAGCGCCAGTCTTCACTTTGCCCATCTTTTTCACCACGTCCATTCCCTCAATAACCTTACCGAAGACCGGATGAGCTTTGTCCAAGTAGTTGTTGTTTACCAGATTAATGAAGAACTGGCTGCCGCCCGTGTTCGGGCCGGCGTTGGCCATAGCAACGGTTCCCCGATCGTTGCGGTTGTGATCAGTGAACTCATCCTTGATAGCGTAACCAGGTCCGCCCCGGCCAGTACCCGTGGGGTCTCCGCCCTGGATCATGAAGCCATCGATGATCCGGTGGAAGATGGTGCCGTTGTAGAATCCCTCTTCCACCAGCTTTCGGAAGTTGCCCGCGGTAATGGGCATATCATCAAAAAGCTCCAGGGTGATGTCACTCATACTCGTGTTCAACAATACTTTGGTTCTGCCTACCTGTGAAGTGTCTTTTGCCATGTCCTTATCCCCCAATCACGTATCTTGAATTCTCAATTTCTGGTTGATGAATCGTCATTCGGATTATCGGTATAAAAAACTAAGGTCGACTGCGCCTGTTTATCCTCACTTCCTGCATATCTTAATCATAGGGTCTAAGATAAACTGCCGTCTTATTGATGTTTGATACCCAACATTTGCTTTAAACGCCTTATGTTTACCCCGTGCCGCATGCTGTTAATAGCAAAACTGTGTCCGTATGAGCGTATGGACGTCCCACTGATTAGTGACCCATAATGCCAGATCCATCCTGCTGACCTACGCAAGCATATTAGGCTTCCGTATCAACCTCACTTCTGCCCAATACTGCATATACACATCGTAAACGTCCACAGGCAGCGGATGCGTATGGTAACCACTCGACTCGATCAGGAGCTGCTGTTGGAGCCAATATTAGGTTGCATGAGATGCTAGTCCCATCTGTCTTTAAGTCCTTCTAAGTACTTTTAGTGCCTATTTGGGGCAAATGCTGCTAAGTGGTCAGATCCGGCTTATTTTCCAGAGATAACGAACATGAACCGCTTCAATACGGCAAAAAAATAACTACAACCCTACGTATTTCTTCTATATAAAAAAGAAACGGAGGTGAAAACCATAGACGAAACCAAATGTCAACAATGCGGCGCCCGCGTTACCTGACGCTAAGTACTGCGAACAGTGTGGTGCTCAGTTACATGTTGAAGTCGAATCACAGCCACGGAGCGTTCCGTCGTACGTACCTGCTCCGACGTATCAAGCACCGTCTTACGTTACCGAAACGCCGTATGAGGGCGTTCCTATTCGTTTTGTCGCGACCCTTATTGATGCCATAATCATCCTGTTATAGCAGGTCTCCTTGGGATCCTGATTAAATCCCAATTTTCTGGATGAGTATCGCTGCTGATCTTTTTACTATACTTTATAGTCCTCGAAGGTAATTACGGCCAAACAGTTAGCAAGATGGCAGTCAAGATCAAAGTCGTTCGGGAGGACGGGACGAAGATCGATTATACGGACGCGGTCGTGCGTAACGTCCTACGGGTCATTGACCTCATACCGTACTTCATTCCTTACCTGCTTGGCGCCATCCTTATATGGACTTCAGACAAGAAGCAACGGCTTGGGGATCGCGTAGCGCACACAATCGTCGTGAAGGCATGAGTGTGAACCCTCTGCTTTTCCTTTTTTTGCAGGGAACTCCAATAGATACCCCAATCAAACGTATAACGACTTGAAAGTGAAACAATCAACAACGATATCCTTCCTGTTTTTGTTACAAAGCGATTATAGACTCTAAATCGCTAACAGGCGTTCTGATGCTATTTTAGAAGAAACCATCCCTAGCCCGAGCGCATATTACCAGTTTCGCTACCTACCCAATGCCCATGTGACGATAAACGGCACTGCCATAATAACCGCACCGCACACCACAAGAAGGGGTTGGTAAAATAGGCCAAATATCCCAAATATTACGACAATAGCAAGTTGTGCATCACGGTGTTCGTCACTGAATAAAATAGACTCTTTTGCCATATCCAGAACCGTAACATAGCGCGCTGTTTGCTTAAAAGTTACCTTTCTATCGCCTTGAAAAATTGAATGAATCGCCCCCCTTTGGCAGACAAACCTGAAGTCTTGGAAGGCTATAAACTAGAAAAAAAGAACGAAGAAGGGGCCGATGCCTGGCCCCCACCCCCTTACACTATAATTGTACTCTGACGATCCCGGCGGCAGACTCCGCGACGCATCTGGCGCATGTGAGGGTGTCCTCTTCTCCCCCGACACAGCCGGAATGGAGATCGTAGCGGCAGTAGTTGTTCAGCACAATTTCGTTTAGTTGCATGGTCATTTTTTTGCCCCCCTTCCTAGCTCCTCTATACTTGTATCCTAACGATTTCGGCAGCAGACTCAGCGACGCATCGTGCACATACAGCGGCGTCAGCCTCTCCACTGGCGCATTCAGAATGGAGATCGAATTTACAGACGGTACCCTGCACGGTTTCAGTTAATAGTTCGTTCATTTTGTTTGACTCCCCTTGTGGTGTTTTTAATGTTTGACAGCAATGACCTCATTGCTCCCACTAGCACCGACGACACGTCTCTATGTAACCCCGCGTGACACACACTTTGTGTCACGGCATGCAACCGAGCCTACACGTAGTTGTTTACATCCGACATGCGTAACTGGAGACTACCCTTGTTGTCGTATTGAAGCGGTGTCTTTGGGCGTGTTTTTTGAAAAATGGGCCGTGTCATCTCCCCTCTTTCTAAAAAGGTGACATATTCCCCTAGTCCGAGTCCGGGTCAAAAAAGCTGAGCGTAACAAGCACAACGTATTATAACTTGAAACGTTAGACGCTTGGCAAGGGCAGTGCACGTGCAAAAATCCTTTTTTGGGGGGTAAATAACCCAAACAGTCCCTTTTTTAGGGCTTGAACAAATTAAAAATAGAGCTTTTTCATAGTTTCAGATACTTCAAAAACTACGCTCTTTATATGGGTGAAAACACTGAAAAAAGATAGATACAATGGTGTTTTTTGATGATTGTAAAGGGGGCTTAATCAATGGTAATTGGTTTTACAATGGTAAATGTTGTTCGTGGCGCAGAATACGAAGTGTGGCAGGAACTAGTAAAGATTAGTGGTGTAGCAAGCGTTGTGCATGTTTTTGGGGAGTTTGATTATATCATCATCATCGAAGTGAACGAACTTTCCGAATTGAACCATGCGGTTGATTTAATAAGGCTCATTCAAGGGGTTACAACGACACACACGTTTGTTGAACATAAGCTTGCATTTATGAAATGAGGGGGTGAGTATAACAGTTGCCCCTCCTTCTAGGCGGCCTCTTTGTCGTTTGGGGTGCCGCTTAAGATAAGGCTCCTGTTTATGGAGACTCTGAGGGGTCGCCGATTGTGACCTTGCTCAACACTTAACGAGCGGATCTCGCTGTCGATGGCTAAATGTCGCCACCGCTTATACGTACGCAACGCATTAAGCAAAATCAAGAGAGTATACGGTCGGGTATGGGACGTTCCTAACTTTCGGTCGTAGAGTTCCCGAGCTCCATCACGGTGGCTGCTTTTATGGCGACACCGCTCTCTATGCAAACGACATTTTTGACTATAGGCGGAGGTGGGGAGAACCTCCACATCGGTCGTGATTTTTTATTTCAGCTAAGCTCAGTCAATCCTCTTGAACAGCTCCCCTTCAGTGCCGCACACCTGGCACTTCTCTGGAGGCTCATTTTCCACTGTATTCCCGCAGATCGGACAAACGTAATAGGGGAAAGTCTCTGTTGATTTGCCTTGGTTGGCTAGAAGCTTATTAAAAAGCTGAGAATGAACCTTCTCCACCTCGTTGGCGTCGTGGAAGGACATTTCGGCGCTTTTTTGCTTCTCGATTCTGGCCGTTTCAATCATCTCCGGATACCACCACTCGTACTCATGATCTTCGCCAGAGATGGCCGCCTTGAGGTTTTCTGGAGTGGACAAAACGCCTTTCATGACCCTCAGATGGTTGTTAGCATGCACTGCCTCAGCCTCAGAGGCGGCCCGAAAAAGCTTTGCTGCCTGGGTGTACCCTTCTTTATCTGCTTTGGCTGCGAATGCTTGGTATTTGCGGTTGGCTTCGGACTCGCCTGCAAATGCTTCTTTCAAGAAATCTTGAGTTTTAGACATATCCTTCAATCTCCTTTTTGAATTACAAATTGGCACCTACTAACCTTACTGAACTAATATTGGACTAACTTCTTTTAATGCCTATCGGGACTTTGTTTGGATTATCTATTTATGGTACTGCGGGCTGTGAATAGATCCGATAGTCGTGGCGTGTCCACTCCAAAAGTATCAGCTGCATCGTCGGATGGGGGGTTAATTACACTTACTGGTGACAAACACAGATGAGCGCTGTTTATTAGTAGGACACGCGTAATAAATTGACTGCTTTAAGCGAGTGTTCTATCAAAACCGCGTGTGAAAAATTATTAACGTGCTCTGTTTGCCTATAGTGCTTCGAAAACCGCAAAAATGACTAAAATAGGGATAAGTGAAGGGAACTTAGCGAAGCCTGAATATGGCAGTGTGTCTGATGAAAGCGATGAGATAAGGGCAGATAAGTCAGATAGGGCAGATGGTTCGTGGCTTAAGGCTCGAGCCAAGCGTATTAAGCAACTCTTAGGTTCGGGAATCGTTTTGGTGCTTGCCTTTTGGGCTACATATATCGTCGTATCAAGTAAAGAAATGGATAGTGTAGACGTAATAGCCTTTGAATTAACAATAGCAACCATTATTTGTTTTGCTATAGCAGAGCACTTGCGTCGCACAAGTGTTCGCTGATAGGGAAGGGACGCAGCTATATTTGAAGTAGGTATGCATCTAAACAGATACTCCATTTTTTTCAAGCCCGATCTCGCCTATATGGTGCCCAAAATTAGCCTGTAAATAGACCAGAAGTCGGAAATTTGAGAGTAGTGCGTACACTTATATGCAAACTTGCAGGTGCCTCTCCCGTTGAAGAACATCTTTTATCGAACTACTCGACGTCATTACCGCTCAAGAGCTAACGCTGCGAGCGCATCCCTATTTATAGCTTCAAACGCATTTGCTAGGCATATGGCACTGAGGAGCAAGGAGATAACGAGGGGGCTCGCACGAGCACCGCAAAGGGCGCTTCTAAAAGCGCTCGGTCTAACAGACGACGATCTCGAACTCCCGTTTATCGGCATCGCCAACGCGTGGAACGAGATCGTACCTGGTCATTTGCATTTGCGAGACCTCGCTGAGTTCGTCAAAAAGGGCGTGTACGCAGCAGGAGGCATCGCGTTCGAGTTCGGCACGATCGGTATCTGCGACGGCATTGCTATGGGGCACGAGGGCATGCGGTATGCCCTCCCGTCGCGCGAGAACATTGCGGACTCGATAGAGCTCATGGCGCAAGCGCACCAGTTTGACGGCTTGGTCTTGGTGGGGTCGTGCGACAAGATCGTGCCAGGCATGTTGATGGCAGCGCTGCGGCTTGACCTGCCTGCAATGGTAGTGACAGGGGGGCCAATGCGCTCTGGGCAGTACCAGGGCACGGAACTGACCCTCGTGTCGACTTTTGAGGGGGTCGGCTGTGTGCAGGGCGGCACGATGACTGAAGCGGACCTTGAGGAGCTTGTCAACCGTGCGTGTCCTGGGTGCGGGAGCTGCCAGGGCTTGTACACCGCCAACACAATGGCATGCTTGACCGAGGTCCTTGGCCTCGCGCTCCCGTATTGTGCAACGGCGCCCGCAGTTGATGCGAGACGGCGTCGGATCGCCCAAAACACAGGCAAGCGGGTTGTCGAACTTATTCGCGACGAGGTCACGCCGCGTGCCATTGTCACTGAGGCGGCGTTTCGCAATGCGATCACGCTCGACATGCTCATTGGCGGCTCAACCAACACTGCACTGCACCTTCCAGCGATAGCAAACGAGGCGGGCATAAGGCTCCCCATAACGCTGTTTGACGAACTGAGCGCACGCACGCCCCATATCTCGTATATGAACCCTAGTGGCCCTTACACTATGAGTGATCTCGACGCGGCTGGGGGGATCCCGGCCATCATAAAACGCGCACGAATGCTGTTCAGTAACGAGATGACATGTTCAGGGATGACCATCCATGAGATCGCCGATAGCGCCTTTATATACCGTGACGATGTCATACGACCGCTTGACGATCCCGTGCATACTACAGGCGGCATTACAGTGCTTTACGGGAACATTGCACCCGACGGCGCCATCGTCAAGAGCGCCGGAGTGAGTGACGACATGCTCTCTAGTACGGGAACGGCGCGTGTGTTCAATTCTGAAGATGACGCGATGCACGCCATTCTGAGCGGTAATATCAAGGAAGGGCACGTCGTCGTCGTTCGTTACGAAGGCCCGAAAGGCGGGCCCGGTATGCCTGAGATGCTCGCGCCAACCTCAGCACTCTCGGGAATGGGACTAAAGGTGCCCCTCATTACCGACGGCCGTTTTTCAGGCGGCACGCGTGGCGCCGCGATCGGACACATCTCGCCGGAAGCTGCCGAGGGTGGTCCGTTAGGGCTCTTGCTTGACGGTGATCGAATCACCATCGACATACCGAATCACCAGCTCACCGCACATGTTACAGACGACGAGCTTGTAGCGAGAAAGGCGACATGGAAGCCGCCAGAAAAAGACCTTAGTGGCTACCTGAAACGCTATGCAGCTTCGGTGAGCTCAGCAATTGAAGGTGCTATACTGCGGGCACCGTAGAGGAACGAGATAATTTTATCCCGACGCTGTTCTATACACGTAAGTGTCTCCGAATCTCGTAACTACGGTGTACCCATTTGATTTGAGGTAACTATCGAGGGTGTTTCGAGCGCTGTAGCCGAGGTTTTCGGAAAGGATTACGTAGTTGTAGAAGCCCTTGTCGCTCTGAATAGCCGCTAGTAACGTCGCAGTGTTGTTCGAGACCTCGTCCCTATATGCCATCGGGGTAGAGTCGAACGCAGCCGGGTTTGAAATGTAAAAGAGCGCGCTGCGTTGCGAGGAACTTGCGTTCACGTACGGGTCGTTCGGATTGACGTGAGCGAAAAATGCCAGCTTGGTGGTGTTGCTTGAAATCTGCCCCACGTACCGTATTGCGTTAAAGTCATCTTGGCTAATTATGGACGTATATTTGTCAGTAGCTACCACCCCTGCTGCATTAGTCAAAATAATGAGGACTACCAGCATGATAGCAGCGATTCTACCAGGTGAAATGAGCGCCGATCGATGCCCGAACGATCGCTCTATCATTGAGACTCCGAGCGCCGCGGCGGGTATGAGCGCTGCCTGAGCGTACGCCACACCACGCCCGCGGAATATTTCGGCGGTGTCTGCGTTGTACGAGAAGTAGAGCGTTGAAAGCACCCAGCCTACAAATATGCCTAAAACGAACGCTATTAGAACGAGATGCGAGAGTTCCCACTCACGCGTCTCGATCCGAGAACCTATTGTCCCAACAATCGCGAGCGCTGCGATGAGCGGCGTTACGTAGAGGAGGACATAAGTCGGATCGGGGTACACCAGCTGAAGTGCAAACAGCGGGATGATCGATTGCATCGCAAACGGTACAGCGCTGCGGGTGACGAGTCCAGGCGTGAAACTGGACGGTACGCCATTTTCAAGGAACCGCCAGGCAAAGAGCATAAGCCCAATCACATAGGTTGGAATAGAGGCGAACGCTGTAAGCGTATTTTGTCGTTTCATGAGCTGGGCGATCACCACGAAAATCAAAATGAAAGGGGTGTAGATCCCGTAGAGGATGTGTATATCCATTGAGAGCCCGAGCACGAAGGCGCCGGAAAGCAATGAACCAACCTCTTGTGAAGCGCAGAGGTAGAGGCCAAGAAACAAGAAGTAGGTGCCGATAACCTGCATTATCGTGATATTCGTCCTCCAGAAAACCTCAAAGAGCGGTGACATAGAGCCAAACAAAAATAGCCCTACGACCTTGCCTAGCAGGCTTACTCCCAGCCGTTCCAAGACCGCAAGGAGCATGATTGAAGCGAGGATGCCGACGATTGGTCCGAACCAAATTGCTAGGTCCACCACTGAGACGTTCCCTATCATGGCAAACGATCCGAGGATGAATTCGAAGCTCCGTTCTCGTATCCAGTCGCCGCCGCCGCCTGCCAAAAATGAGGGGATACCGGTGAAACCTGTGTGGACGAAATAACTTGCACGAGTCGCCCAGTAGAGCGGATCAAAGTATGGGGTTGTGCCAACCGTCAATGGATACCAAATTCGTGTTAAGGCCCCAAAGAGGAGCATCGCGACGATTACGATGGTGCCGGGCTTAAAAAAGGAATTGAAGTCGATCAATGCCTCATCGCGTTTTAATGCTAGGCTAAAGACAAACATAAGCGTCGTCCACAAGAAGAGTGGCCCAACGATGGTTAGGAAATCCCCGGGGATTAATAGGGTCGTATAAACAACTTCAAGAACAGCTAGGAGCACGAAGCTGAAACCAATCGCCGTTCCGACCCTACCGGCGACGCTTTGTTTGGCGAGCAGTGCGAGCGACGTGAAGTATCCCGGGAAAAAGAACAGGATTGCCCCGGCGCAAAAGACCTGAATCGGTCCTCCAATAGACACGGCAACCGGTATGCAAAACGCTAGGAATAACAAATAGGCGAGAGTGGGGCGTCCTAGGCTCTGTACATTCATATTTGGGCGTTCTATACGTGTACGATTATATATGCTTTATCAAGTATGAGGGTTTAAACGTCTACCGCGTGTGGTGGGTTTGGCGCGTTCAATTTAGAGGCTTTAGGTCGGTCAGCCGGTGATCTGCGAAACCGTTGAACAGGCCCGTTCGCCGTTAGTATAAATGCTCTGTGTCGCAATGCCGAAAAGACAATGAGTTCGAGATGAGTACGAGGAGACGGATATTCAAGAATACCGCAGTTTTGGCTTCTGCGGATATATTCACCCGTCTGATGCGCTTTGCGCTTGCCATCGTTATCGCTCGAACGCTCGGTCCTGCCGGGTACGGCATATATGCGTTTGCCTTCTCGTTTGCGGAGGTCTATGGCGTTATCTCTGATTTTGGTATGAGTAACCTCATCATCCGAGACACGTCACGGGAAAAGAAGTACCTCGCTCGTTACGTTGGAAACATCCTATTCGTTGAATCGGCGCTTTCTGTGGTCGCTTATGGTTTCTTATTCCTCCTCGTGGGCTTAATGGACCTTCCGCAGGAAAAGGCCGTGATCGTGTACATCGCCGTCCTCGCTTATATGCTGACCGCTCTCGCCCAGATCGTCAGAGCAACGTTCAAAGCTCATGAAAAAATGGAGTACGACGCCGTCCTGAATATCATACAACAGAGTGTGACGGTCGTTCTTGGCATCACCGTGCTGTATTTCGGGTACGGATTGAACGCGCTCGCCCTCGCGTTCGTCATCGGGAGCCTAGTCAACCTAGCGGGAAGTCTCGCACTGGCCTCTAAGAGGTTTACGCGTCCGAAGTTTAGGCTCAGACGGCGTTTCTTGACGTATTTGGCTAAGGAGGCTCCCTCCTTTGGGCTGATCGTGTTCTTTACGCTTATCTATTACAAGATAAGCACCCTGCTTCTGTCGTTTATTCAGGGGGATGCTGCGACTGGATGGTTCAACGCCGCGTACACCATGGCGTTTTCTTTGACGTTTGTGCCGGCGGCGTTTATGGGGGCGCTTTTTCCCGTCATATCTACGCTCCATATCTCTTCGCGGGACCTCACAAGGACCATATACAATGAGTCGTTCCGCTACATGCTAATCCTCGGGCTTCCGCTTGCTTTCGGCACAACGGTGCTCGCAGACAAGGTTATCGACATCGTTTATGGAAGCCAGTTCTACAACTCAGCCGTCGTGCTGCAAATCGTCATCTGGTCAATTGCAATTCTGTTTCTTAACTTCGTGCTTACAACAACGCTGACATCGATTAACTTGCAGCGAGTAGTGATGTATGCCACCGGATTAGGCGTGGTGGTAAATATTATTCTCAACCTTCTTGTTATCCCTACGTTCAGCTACGTTGGTGCAAGCTACGTCATGGTAGCAACTGAGCTCAGTACTTTTTCTATCTGTTTCTACTATGCCTCGAAGAGTCTATGCTTCATTCGGGTGCAGCGTGTCGTGCTCAAACCGCTTGTCGCGTCATTCGTGATGGCTGCGGTAGCATATTATCTCAGACCAATCAACATCTTCATCATATTCGGCGTCGTTGTGTGGGTGTACTTCGCCACACTGATCGCACTTAAGACTTTTACAAAGCAAGACATTGACGTCATTAAGAGCATAATCGGCAGAAGTTGACGTCGTGTCTCACGTACGCCAAGACGGTGATGAAGGAGGCATCCCCAATAAAAATCGCATTGTCCACGTTTGAATACGACCGTAACCTTATCGGCGGTGCCGGCGTTTACGCACTCGAGCTCAGCAGGTGGCTCCAAAAGCTTTGTGAGCTCACTGTATTTAGCTGCGGCGTGTATCAGTCGCCCCCAGACGCCTTTGCGGCCTCTTGGTACGGAACAGGAGCAGCAAATGTTCGATATCACCGTCTTCCAGCGTTTTTGCGGAGTCACGGTATTGCGGCCTTTTTTTATTACGCTCTTTCGCAAAAAGTGCCCGCAGGAAACGACGTTTTTCTGGTAAACGACCTTTCGCAGGGGCTCGCGGTTCACAGCGACATCCCGATCGTGCAGATACTCCATCACCTCCCTTCGTCAGATCTTGACAAGTCGCCGACGTCGACTAGGTGGCGTGTCGCAATTAGGACACAAGCTGCCTTGGAGAAACGCGCTCTGAAACGGGCGCAAGCGATAATCTGTCAGAGCAGGGACACGATGGAGAATGCAGCAGCCCGGTATCCGGAACACGCGGCAAAATTCAGGGTAATACCGAACGGTGTTGACGTGTATCGTTTCGCACCCGCCAAAGGGAGTGCTGAGAGCACGGACAGTGAGACCCCCCTTCTCTTGTGTGTCGCTCGGGGACTCGAAATTAGAAAAGGTTTAAGTTACTTGATTGAGGCGTTTGCAGCTGTGCAGCGTGTTTCTGCCGCCGAGCTCGTAATTGTCGGCAAAGACTCGCAGGGTTTGAGGGGGCAACTTCTGGCGCAAGCGCGTGCGCTTGGCGTCGCTGACTTAATAACGCTTATTGACTCTGTATCGCAGCGCGACCTCATTTCGCTCTACCAGCGCGCGACGATGACGGTTGTGCCGTCAGTGCTCGAAGGATTTAGCAGACCAGCCCTTGAATCTATGGCATGTGGATCCCCCGTTGTCGGATCGGCCGTCGGAGCAATTCCCGAGTTACTTGATGAAAACTCAGGAGTATTGATCCCCCCGGGAGACGCGCGCTCCCTTGCTTCTGCTATAACCGACTTGCTGCAGGATACGAAGAAAGCGAAACGCCTAGGGATCGCCGCGAGGGAACGCGCTGTCGCATGCTTTAGCTGGGATACCGTCGCGAAGCGTGTACTCAGCGTGTGTGAGCAAACAGTCTCAGGCTGAGACACGCTTGTATACTGCTTCGAGCTTTCGTATATGGGTACTCATGTCAAACATCGCTGCCGATTTGCGCGCGTTGTCATTTAGCTGATTAAGGAGTAACGGATCAGACGATAGCGTTTCTAGAAGGGCCGTCAACGCTTCAACGTCACCGGGCGGAAAAAGAAAACCATTGTATCCATCGCTGATGAATTCAGGAATCGCCCCTGCGCGGCTTCCGAGCACTGAGATACCCTGCCAAAAGTATTCGGGTATTACGAGCCCGAACGTCTCGCTGTAGATGGATGGCACCACACCCACGTCGGCTATGCCGTAGAGCTGTCGAAGCTTCTCAGGGGCTAAAAAGCCATAGAAACTTATACGTTCGTCGTCGCGCGCAGCACGCTTGAAACTCGCCACGTCACTGCCTTGGCCGACGATGTGCAATCGGGCACTGTTGAGATCTAAGCTCTTTATAGACTCTATAAGGACGTGAACGCCTTTGTGTTTTCCTAGGCGCCCTACGTAGAGTATGTCAAATGTACCGTTGTTAACCTTAGCTACGGGGTCGCCCCCCTCTATGCCAAGCGTAAGCTTCATCTTTTTGGTTGTGGTGAACAACCCGAAGCTGGAGAGGGTGTTAAGCACAAAGTTAGATGGGGCGATTATTAAGGCCGGTTCAATGCGCTTTGAGATCCAGCGATAGAGGCGGCATAAGCTGTGAGGGTTCACGCACGAGGTGTTTTTCCGCGTAAGCATTGTCGTTTTTGGACATATAAGGTTGTAGTCGTGCACTGTGTGAACCGTGGGAATGTGCAGATCATTGGCGGCACTAAACACCGATGCCGATAAGCCCTTGAAATTGTGCACGTGGACGACATCGGGGCGCTCTCGCTTGAGCACGTCTTTAACAAACGCATACGTGTGTGGATTCCACACGTCAACAGCGTGCCAGACTGGCTTAACGAGGAGGGGCTTTTCGGAATAGTGATACGAAGAGTAGAGGTTCAGTGGGTAAAACCTATAGACGCGCTCTCTTTGAGGGGTCTCGTGCTCGGAAGTTGCGCTCGAGTTTGTGTGAAATGGAGTGGTTGTTATTATCGAGATATCGTGTACGTTGCTCAGTCGTTGTGCGATATGATGGACGTACAGTTCAGCGCCACCGTGAACGTATGGCGGATAAAGATTTGATATCATACATATTTTCACAAAAACAACCTCAAAATCTGCACGCCAAAAAAAGCATTCGTGGTCACCCTACTTTTTTGAACTGACCTATATTAAGCCATCGTAAACGTCAATTGTGCGGGTAACTGCCTGAGCCCACGTAAAATGGTTCTTAACTCTCTCAAAGCCGTTCTGGCCGAGCGTTTCGGCTAGTGCGCTATCGCGCAAAATCGCCGCTATTGCTTGCTCAAGCCCCCGTACATCTCCCGGCTCTACTAGCAACCCGTTATGATGGTCCTCAATAACTGAGGGGATGCCGCCTACGTTCGTGCCTATGACTGGCCTACCGCAGGCATTTGCTTCGGCTAGAACCATGCCAAACCCTTCAGCATCGGTGTAGGTTGGAAGCACTGTGAGGTCTGCTCCACGGTAATAAAGGGGCATCTCTTCTTCGGGCACGATCCCGGCAAATACGATTCGACCTGCAACCCCGGCGTGTGCCGCGTCCGCTGCATAGTGCGAAAGCCAATTTCCGCCGCCGACGATGACGAGCGTTGTGCTGGGATCAAGATGCCGTAGCGCACTGATAAGTATATTAAGTCCCTTGTGACGATGTGATTTGCTTAGCTGGCCGACAAAGAGGATGACGGGCCCTTTTAGGCCGTACCTGTCTTTCAAAAAGCCGGCGTACACGTTTGGATTGAATCTCGCCAAATCGACACCAGGGGGGACAGTAGCGGTTTTGTTGAGGTACCCTCGAAGATACGGAGAACGCGCGGCATAGCGCTGAGAAATCGTAATGATGCGACTCGCTCGCTTAATAGTCTCTCTTCCCAAGATCTTATAATACGCGCGTACCAACAGCTTCGTCACGGTAGTGATGCCCACCGCGTCGTTGTAGTAAGTCAAGACGAACGGTCGATCACCACAGACCCTCGCGGCGACGTCAGCCATGTAGGGCACGGGTAAATGTCCGTTCACTATGTCAGGGTCAACCTCGTCGATAATCCTCTTGATGGATCCAAACCAGCCAAAACTGAACGGCGTATTAGAGATAGTCGTAAGTCGAGGAAGCGTAAGAACTGAGGGGCCGGACGTGTGTGGAACCCGTGAACACGTTAGGACCGTCGTATCGATTCCTGCATTGTGCAGTCCGACCGCTATTTTATACGTATACTGCTGCATTCCTCCAACGCCAGAATAATAGGGCGAAGCGATTAGCACTTTCATAAGGATTGCACTCGCGTACGTTCACGAACTAGTTATAGAAGACGGTTGAACAGCGCAGGTTAGGAAGCGGTTCGTTGCCATCAAACGGCCGTCCGTCAGCTGATTAGTTTCTCGTAGGTACCTATAACGCTTTTTGAGATATCGGACCATGCGTATTTCTTCGACATTTCGAATCCATTTTCGGCAAGTTGTTCTCGCAATGCATCGTCTGTGACGAGCTTCAAAATAGCCTCCGCAATTTCACGCGGGGAGATCTTGCCGATGAGGAAACCATTGACACCGTCTCTAACCAGCTCTCGCGCGGCACTCATTTCGTGCCTTATGCTGATCACCGGCAACTTACACGCATTTGCCTCGATGATAACGAGTCCGAACCCCTCGCGAACAGAAGGGAGGACAAATACCTTTGATGACTTCATGTGCGCGGTGAGCACATCTTGATCGACAAAGCCGGTAAAGGTGACGCTCTCGTCAAGTCCGAGCGTGGCTGCAAGGTCTTCGAGCGTACCTCGTTCTGGACCATCTCCGACAATCGCACAAGAAATCATCGGAACTTCCGTTTTTGCAATAGCTATCGCGTTCAGCAAAAGATCTACGCGTTTTTCGTGGATGAGTCGACCGGCAAACAGTACATCGGTAGTTCTCGCAGCAGGTGCGATTTTAATGATGCGTTCAAGATCGATGCCGACTGGTATAACGTCAATGCGTTCAGGTCTGACCTTGCATTTAATAAGATCGCCGCGCGTCTTTTGTGATATCGCCACAATGCCATCAGGAAGACGCATCGTCAGTCGTTCTATAACCCTACCGACGCTGCCACTAGTAGTCCCAAGGTATTCCGACCAATAAGCGCCCCACACTTCTAGCCACGTGATCACCAATGGTTTTCTTTTAATGATGGAGGCGATTTTGCAAGAGAAACACGGGAAATAAGGGAATTGGTTACAGTCGATCACGTCATAATCGGCCTTTAGCAGGGGCGGTAACACTTTCAACGAGAATATCAAAGCCTCTTTAATTGAGCGAACTCCTTGCTCGTTGTAGAGCTCGCTAACCTTGCAGACGCCGTGCAGGTGCACGTTGTCGGTCATGATTGTATCGGGCCCTTGCCACCATTTCATGCCGTAAATATGAACTTCGTGCTCGCCGTTTTCGGCAAGCTTGCGTGCAAGTTCCCAGAGACGTTTGTCAGCCCCTCCCATATTGTACGGATAAATTGCATCCATGACGTACGCAATTTTTATGGCTTTCGCCCCCTGCCAAGCGTCATCCATCGCTTTAATAAAAAAAATCCTATCTTCAGTCCGTCAGAGGTCGAACTTAGCTTCGGTCGATCAGCCCGTTTGTTATAATCAATTGCTACCTCTCCTATACTAAAGCCAAGACGCGAGCATTCGACAAACATGTCAGCTTCGAGCTCAAATCCGCGTGCAACAAGGTGCATGTGGTCAATGACGTGCCTGCGGTAGCCCCAGAATCCGGTACACAAGTCGGTTATCTCTTTTTTGAAAAGCGCGCACGCTACGGCCGTGAGCACACGATTGCCAAACAGGTTTGTTCGTGTCATAGCTCCGTTCTCGATATGGCCTTTCAAACGTGAGCCGAGGACGACGTCGTACGTTTGCAGAAGGCGTAGGAAATCCGTAATTCGCTCTGGCGGATAGGTATTATCTCCATCTATCATAATGTAGTAATCTGCGCGGATCGCTGAAAACGCGTGCTGCATTGCTGCCCCTTTTCCGGGCTGCGTGACAGGCAACACTACTGCGCCTTTTTCGAGCGCTTTTTGCTGAGTCCTATCCTCAGAATCGCCATCGATAACATAGATAGTAGTGTCGTATCCATCATTCGAGAGCGCGTGAACAGGAATCCTGTCAATCACGCGACCGATAGTGGCTTCTTCATTGAGCGTCGGAATGAGCACTGCTACTTGGGCTTTCATTGGAATCGGCCAACCTCATTTGCGGAGCAAAACCGCACACGAGTGAAGCTTTGCTTTTCGATCTTAAGTGTTGCGTTATGCGCGCCTCAATGCTAGCACAGTCAGCAAACCGTTCACCGCTCCATCCGAGGCTAGTTATATACCGTAGTTTCACATAGTCTCGTGCGAGATCAAGCGCACAAACGTTGCACGAGGTACTCCATGGAAGTTGTTCTGTCTGCTCTTCGATTTGTAATTGGGGCAGCGTTGTTCTTTTTCATTCCAGGGTCCATCTTAACCGTTCTATTATTCCCAAGAAAACAAGATCTATACATTTTAGAGAGGGCCCTAATAGCAGTCATTACAAGCATTATCGTCTCAATGGCTGATGCAACGTTTCTTCTGGTTACTGTAGGGTTAAATTATGTGACGCTCACATTTTCAATGTTTATTGTGTCTGCCGTGTTTGTAGTGCTTGCTTTCGTGCGTTGGAGAGGCGTAGCACAGTCTGATAGACTAGCAATCAACGGGAAGGGAAATTCTTTGTTGCTTCCGGCAATAGCGGGAACGATTTGTCTCGTTCTTGCTCTCAGCGGCGTAACGCTGCTTTTTTACCCTCATTCGAACGATGTGAGTTACAGTGAATTCTACGTTTTAGATAGCAACAGACAGACCGTAGACTATCCAACAAATGTGACTCAGGGGACGTCTTCTGCTTTAATCCTCGGTATTACAAACCACGAGAACAATGCTAATACTTATTCTGGAACGGTGAGCTTAAACAACAGCACGCTATATTCGTTTGACAATCTGACGTTGAGCTTGGGACAGAACATTGAAAAATCAATCGTTGTTTCATTCAACTCATCAGGGCAAAAGCAAAAGCTACAATTTACACTCACTGACTCATTCAATAAAACCTACGAACTGCACTTGTGGGTTAACGTCAATGAGAGTGCTTAGAACAGCTGCTTTTTGCGGGGCACACAGAAATACATCTATTGCCTCGACACCGGCGACTTTTGTATTCCACATTTTTATGTCAAACGTAGTTAGGCTCTGCTTAAAGTTTTTTTTGGTTATTTGAAGGCATCAAAGAGCGCAAGTCGCTCACGCACTAATTCCGGAATTCTATGGTACCCTCCAGCAGCTTTGACTTCTTTGTCGGTGATGTTGAACGTCTGCATTAGTTGCCCGCGTTTTGCTTCGCTATAATCGATTACGCGCGGATCGGCGTCTATCAGTTGGTTAAGTCTTTGTAAGCTCCTTTCGATTGATTTCGTGGTGCCAACGACAACGAACAAAACGTCAATATCTCCTTTGTGAACGCCAAAGTTGAGTGCTTTTTGGATTTGTCGGCAAGCGCTCAGGTGAAGGAGGATTTCGACACCGAGGTTTGTAGCGATGTTATGCCCATCTGTAAAAGACCCAAGTGCCTGATGCACAGCTTCATCAACGTGCTGTCTGTCCGCAACTTTTGTGGCGTCAATGGCTTGAATCGTCGCGTTGCTTGAACCTGCGATTTCGTCGATGTCGTGTAAAAACGTTTCAACCCTTGCAATGGTGGCTTTGCCAGCTAGAATCTCATAGTGCATGGTTGCTTCAGTCACTCCTGGGAAACTATTCTGCGAGTTGATCCTTTCCGTCGACCAACCTTTGGGCGGACCCTAGTTGTTCAAAGACATCTGCGGCTATTTTTGGACCAAGAAGTGTTGCGATCGTCGCAAACTGAGCATTTTTTACATCTTTGCGAGTTTGAAAACCGGCATCGAAGAGCTGTCGACCACGCACGCGGCCGATGTTTTTCAACTGGACGAGATCAAGGAGCTCGCGATTTATCCCAAACTTGACGCGTTCGGTAAGATCCCGAGCCTGACTCTTTGCAGACACCTTCAGATGGGCTGCGAGTTCCGCGAGTGCGTGACTTATCCACTGTACGGTGTCTACGAGATTTCTGATGTCTCCCGGTCCGACGTTGTAGTCCTCAGTGATCTCCTTCTCGCTTACCTCATTGATCCAGTCGTGGACGAGCATGGCTGTTTTAACCTCAGAAAGGAACCACTCATAATCAACGTCTCTAAACCGATCGGGAAGCTCAACTAAGAACTCATCAAGGTGCTTGTTGACAAATTCAGTCACCGGATGATAGTCTTTGCTTCGCATATAAAGACGCCTAACGTCGGGGGTTGAGCAAATGAGCTGAAGAAGCGCAACGTCAGAGGCGTTCTCAGCATTTTCAAGTCCTCGTCTAATTTTCACAGCGGATAGCGGATCAATGTACAGCTTGGAAACGAGGTGTCCAAATGAAGTGGCTTTGACGTCTCCTCCCAAGTCTACTATCATCTCCTCATGCGCTAAAAACGCTAAGACGCTATCGATGACGTATGAAGTAAGGTTTAATGTGCTCTGCTGCTGGAATCCAAAGAACGTTGCACCAAAGAATCGTTCGAGCTCATCTCTTGTGCGTGCGAAACCGTTAGAAATGGTCGAGAGCACGTGCATGCGTAAAGCGGTCTCTGTTCCGAGCTTAGATATGACGTCTTCCGCCTCGTTCAGGATGTAGTGCTCGGCGAGTGCTTCACACTCGTTTGGCGATTTTGCTATTAGTATTGCCTCTCCGTAAGAATCGAATCCGGGCCTTCCTGCCCGTCCTGCCATCTGCTTATATTCGAGCACAGGGATATTCGTCATGCCATAGTTAGCGTCATAACGTTTGTAGTCTCTAATAATCACTCTTCGGGCGGGAAGGTTTAGTCCCGCTGCCAGTGTGGGGGTGGCGACAATGACCTTTATGCAGTTCTCTTTGAACCCTGCTTCGACAAGTTTGCGATCGTCGCTTGAAAGCCCCGCATGATGAAATGCGACCGAGTTCTGCACGCAATACTTGAGTTTCTCTTCTATTGCTGCATCCCCGTGAATCTTAGCCGCTAATTCTGTGCAATCATACCGTAGCGATTTCATCGCGGTCGCCATCTTCTTTGCTAGGCTTTCGGCATTTCTCCGCGTGTTAACGAAGACAAGACATTGTCCACCATCACTGAGGGTGTCGATTGATAGTGCAATAGACGGGTCGGTCTTACCATCAGAAATGGCTTTTTTTGACTTGTTTCGTTGAGGTGTGTGTGGCACAAATCTGATGGTAGCACTTTGTGGAAGGTAGAGGCCTTCGTGGAGCGCCACAGGTCGCCAGTCGCTTCGGACGAGTTGCGCGCCAAGCCAATGCGCGATCTCATCTGCGTTAGAGACGGTAGCGCTGAGGGCGAGTATCTGGGTACGGGGATTCAGTTTTTTGAGTTTAGTCAGTGTTACTTCAAGAGTTGGACCCCTATCCATAGAGTCCAGTAGATGGATTTCGTCAGCCACGATAACGCTTAATTCGCGCATCCACTCTACGCCATTTCGCAGTAGCGAATCCGCTTTTTCTGAAGTCGTTACGATAATGTCATTATGCCCAATCTTGTCGTCACGAACGTCATAATCCCCGGTAGAAATACCTATTTTGACGCCAAACGTGGCAAAAAGCGAAAACCTGTCGAACTTTTCCGAAGCTAACGCCTTTAGCGGCACGATATAGAGACATTTGCCGCCTCGATAAATCGAATTGAGCATAGCAAACTCTGCCAGCAGCGTCTTTCCGGAGGCAGTGGGTGTAGCGACGACCAGGCTTGCACCGTCGAGCAGTCCACAGGCTATTGCTTCAGCTTGAGGCGGATAGAGTTCCGTGAAGCTGGAATGAGCGTAAAAACGGGTAATCGTCTCGGGTAAATCCTTTAAATCCATATTCTTCACTCTTATGAGCGTATTCCGATATTAATCGTGAAGAGATTGCACAATGCGATTTACATTTTCGTTCTGTAATATAAGTGACATCGTCTTGCTGCCTTTCCCACAAACGGGCCCTCCTTTGTAGTAACCTGGGGCGGCGAAAGTTTCAAATCACTCATTGAACGCCTTTTGTACTGTTTGGATGTTTAGTTGTATTGTTCCTTGATGAAAATGTATAAGAGAGCTCGTCTACGGAGATTGAACAATTGATTTTTGACCCTCATATTCATTCAAAATATTCTGGGGATAGCGCTATTGAACCGGCGATTATCCTCAAAGTCGCGAAAAAGATGGGATTGGACGGAATTGCTGTTACCGATCACCTCACAATCAAGGGCGGAATTGAAACGCGCAAGATGAATCTCGATCCTGACTTTTACGTTATAGTCGGCTCCGAAGTTGAAACGAACAACAAGGAGGACCTCATAGGGTTGTTTTTAACGGAAGACATTAAGTCGAGAGACACAGAAGACATCATCACGGAGATTAAAGCGCAAGGAGGCGTAGTCTTTTGGGCGCATCCGTTCCGATTCGGCAAAAACTTGTTACATAGCGATGCTATTGAACAACTTGATCTCATTGAGGGATTCAATTCTAAAACGAGTGCATCGCGGAATGCACTCGCGCAACAACTCGCTCGTAAATACGACAAACCAGTTATAGGCGCAAGCGACGCGCACCAAGCCTTTGAAATTGGGAATGGAAAGACGCTTGTAAATGACACTGGTTTTGACAACACTAGGGAAGCCCTCGCTAGTGGCAAGACCCAGATAGTGGATTCGTGCTTATCATATGATTATCTTGATGATATGCTGTGACTAAGCCTGTCGTTTGATGTTGTAGTTCAACGCGGCTTCTTTAAGGCCTGACGACGGTTTTTTGGGGACCTCGCTATGAAAGCAGTTGGAGGATGTAAAGAACTTCATCCCATTAACGCTGTTTAGGAGGTGCCACTTTGTTATTATTCACGTTTAATAATGGCAAAATACTAATAGGATTAAGGTCAAGGTATTTTTACTAAACTTTGTGAGGTGACCGGCTAAATCAAACAGCACAGCATAAAATCGGAATTGTTTAATAACCTAAGTTGGTCGATACGACCAAGTAAGTCAGCTGGCTGTACTGTTTTAGACAGCCAGCGTTTCTTACAATTGCTTTTTTTATCAAAAATCAGAACTGAGTTTTATTTCACGAGTTTTCGTGATATATTGATGCCTTTATTCCACTCGCGGTAAGTTAAGAGAGGCCCTCCCAGCAAAAAAAACAAGGTAAGGTGGGCAGCAGGATGTTCACCACTACTGAATATTGAGTTTTTACGTCAGGACAAACGAATTCATTATTCGCGTTGCTTGCGCAAGATAGGTGTCGTAGTCGCTGGAAATAGCTTTGTATGATATAACATAACCCGTATTATTTTTGACGACAAAAGTTTGCATTATTTTAAGCGATTTGTTAGTCGATGTTGTTGCGTTATACTGCACGGGGAATACCCCAGAAAAAACTATAGTGTGCGCAGGTTTTCCAGAAATTGTAGAATTGGTCGCGTTGAGCATCGTTAAATTCTTGTAAACCCCTGAACTGTTGTAGTTCTGAAGATTTGCTATCTGGGCATCAGTGAAATTGTTGAGTGTCATTCCGGAAGTAAGACCTTCTGTGCCTACTACAACGCCATTGGCTGTTTCATTTGGGCTTAGATAGATATATACTCTGACCGGTGAAGATGCATTTTCTGTTCCATTTCTGTCTATCGCTAAGTTTTTTGGAAACGTTATGTTAAAACCTGCGGAGCTCGAAAACGTTGTGTTGTTCCCAACCGTCGTCTGCGTTGCAGGGATCGGTGAAGGAGTCGGCGAAGGAGTGTTACTAGACGTACAGCCCGCTGTAGTCGCTGCTATTGTTAACACTGCAACAACCACTAGCACGGCGATTAGATTGCGATTATTTATCATATCAGTTCTCGCCTATATAAAAATCTGCTAGAAAATAAAGGTTTGCATCCGAGTTTGCAGCTCATGTTTAACGCTGCACATCTCGGTTGCGCATTACTAGCCCCAATAAGTCTTTATTCGAATAGCAACTTCAATAAAGATGAGCGAATCGTAAATCCTCGCGGTTTGTTTCAATGTTTCATCGTTTAAGAAGCTACGCTTAAGCTAAAAGGCTTGCAGCTGTCAACAAGGTAGATACATGGCAAACTCTATTAGTAAATATTCAACGAGACTTGACGTGCTGCCTCCGTACCTTTTCGCACAAATCGATGCACTGAAGGCAGAAAGGGCGGCACAGGGCATCGATATCATTGATCTAGGTGTGGGTGATCCAGATCAGCCAACGCCTGCACACGTCGTTGATTCACTCGTGCACGCAGCGCACAAAGGTGAGAATCATCGGTACCCCTCCTCAGAAGGTATGTTGTCGTACCGGCAAGCGGTGAGTGAGTGGTACGCACAGAAAAGCATCGACCTCGATCCGACGAACGAAGTATTGGCACTGATTGGGTCGAAGGAAGGCCTCGCGCATTTGCCTTTAGCTTTCGTCAATCAAGGGGACAAAGTGCTCGTTCCAGATCCTGCATATCCTGTTTACAAGATCGCCACCATCCTAGCAGACGGCAAGCCAGTAACTATGCCGCTAACTGCCGACAATGGTTTTTTGCCTGACTTAGAAAAAGCAGTACCGGAAGCCAAGTTGCTCTACATAAACTATCCAAATAACCCCACCGCAGCTGTTGCTGACAAAGCCTTTTTCAGAACTGTTGTCGACTATGCTCAAGACAACGACGTTATCGTCTGCCACGATGCCGCTTATATGGAACTGACGTTTGACGGTTACGAAGCGCCGTCGTTTCTTTCTGTCCCCGGCGCGATGGAAGTAGGAATCGAAATCAACAGCCTTTCTAAAGCGTTTAACATGACGGGCTGGCGAATGGGTTTTGCAGTGGGAAACGCTGACATCATCGCGGGGCTCAAGAAGGTTAAGTCGAACCTTGACTCAGGCGCGTTCCAAGCGGTACAAGAGGCCGGGATCACTGCCATGACGGGACCGCAGGACATGATCCACGCCCTCAGAAAACTCTATGTTGAACGGAGGGATGCGCTAGTTGACGGTCTGAGGAACATCGGCTGGTCCGTCGAGAAGCCAAAAGCGACGTTTTATGTCTGGGCTCCTGTCCCAGACGGCAGTCCCTCAGTGGAGTTCTCATTGAAGCTGCTAGACGCGGGAATAGTTGCTACGCCAGGCATTGGCTTTGGAGAGTATGGCGAGGGCTATATCAGATTTGCGTTAACAGTGCCTGTCAACACGATTAAAGAAGCTATAAGGCGGCTTGAGGAGGTTGTCTAAGATGAATTTCGGAACGCGCGATCACCTTGACGAGAAAAATGGGCACCTTACGATTGGTGGCGTCGACGTTGTCGATCTTACACAAGAGTACGGCACGCCGTTATACGTCATTGATGAGGGGCGCATTCGGAGTAACTACAGACGCTTTGCAGCTGCGTTCCCAGACGCGGATATCTACTATGCCGCTAAGGCAAACGGCAACCTCGCAGTGCTGCGCGTGCTTGCCCAAGAGGGCGCCGGCGCTGACGTTTTCTCTGATGGTGAGCTTTATGCCGCTCTTCTTGCAGGCATCCTCCCTGACCGAATTCTTTTCAATGGGAACTCAAAAACTGATGCTGAACTTCGCATGGCGTGCGAAACCGGCGTTCGAGTTTCTGTCGATTCACTTGAGGAACTGAAAAATCTCTCCCGAATCGCCTCAGAAGATAACAAAGAGGTTGAAATTGCCTTTAGGGTTAACCCTGACGTGTCACCAGCGACGCATCCTAAGATTGCTACGGGCTTGGCGCAATCAAAGTTCGGAATCCCTCACGATAAAGTACTCGCGTGCTACGAAGAAGCGCTTTCGCTTGAGGGCGTCCGACCTGTAGGCATCCATTGCCACATCGGTTCACAGATTCTCGAGCTTAGTCCATTCGCAGAAATGATGATACGGATGATGGATCTTGTTGAGGGGTTAAAAAATAAGCTTAAGCTCGAACTTGATTTTGTCGATATTGGCAGTGGACTCGGCATACCTTACACGGGCACGGCTCCGACCCCGATCGACCTCGCTAACACGGTGCTCCCGATCTTTTTCGAGCGCGCTAGCGCCCTTGGCATCCGACCCAAGTTGGTACTAGAACCTGGAAGATACATCGTTGGAGACACTTCACTTCTGCTCTGTACGGTAAACACCGTCAAAGAGGCTTACAGTACTTTTGTGGGTGTCGATGCCGGTTTCAACTTGCTTCTCCGCCCGACTATGTATGACTCGTACCACGAGGTGATCGTAGCAAACAAGCTTGACAAGACGTCTGATCACACGTACACAATCGCTGGTCCGATCTGCGAGAGTGGTGATATACTAGCAAGAGATCGGCGCCTTCCCCGCGTTGAAAAGGGGGATCTCATCGCGGTCCTCGACACAGGGGCATACGGATTTGCCATGAGCTCTCAGTACAATGGCAGGACACGTGCAAGCGAAGTTCTTGTCAACGAGGGCGAGGCGGAACTTATTCGGGCGCGGGAGTCTTATGGGGATCTTCTGATGGGGCAGAATATCCCCCCCCGCTTGCTCTAAGGATTAACATGAAAACGATACCATTTGTCAAGATGCACGGGAACGGTAACGACTTCATTATCGTTGACGAGAGCAAGGACGGCCCAATTAAAAGCAAGTCAAGTTTCGCTGCAAAGGCGTGTGATCGTAGATTTGGCATAGGTGCTGACGGAGTTCTTTTCTTATCGCGACCAAGCGCTACAGACCTCGGCATGCGGTTGTTTCAACCTGACGGCTCCGAAGCGGAAATGTGCGGCAACGGCATTAGGTGCCTGGCCTTGTACGCGGTTGACGCTGGTTACGTCAGACACGGCACTGTCACAGTAAAAACTAAGGCAGGAGTTCGTAAAGTCACGGCTAAGAAAACCTCGGTAATCGTCGACATGGGCAAGCCTCAGTTTGCTCGCTCAGCGATACCGGCCCGGGGAACAGGCGACGTATTCGTCGAAAATATGCACGGCGTTGTAGTTTCTGCCGTCAATACTGGGGTTCCTCATGCGGTGGTCTTCGATGACATAGCTAACGATGATATCGCCGATTTGGCGGCGAAGATTCGATTCGATCCCATATTTCCGCACGGTGCGAACGTCGATTTTGTTAAGATAGACGGCAATACACTCTTTGTTCGCACATACGAGCGCGGCGTCGAACACGAGACGCTCAGCTGTGGAACGGGTGCCGTCGCCGCTGCTGCTGTTGCGAACCAGATGGGTCTGATCGGCACGAGGGTGACGGTCAACACGCTAGGCGGCTCTCTAAAAATTTCGTTGAAAAAACACGGTGCTTTTATGGAAGGGCCTGCAGAAATGGTCTATAAAGGTACTTATCTGCTTAAGAAAGGCTAGGCATCTGTGAGCCCATCGCCAGTAATGTTGAAATAAGTGTGTACATCGCGCGACAGCGTCGGATGTTTTTTTAGAATCGCACACCTGCGCCCGCTATCGGTTTTTGCAAATTGCACAACGACTTTCGAAAGGTTATCAATTAGATACCCTGCAACGGGCAACACCTCGTCAGTATCGATGTCGGCGTAGACTTGGTTGGTTACAACCACGCCTAAATCTAATTTTTTAGCCAATCCAATTAGTAAAAGCAGTTGATTGACGAGAGCGTGCTGTAACGCAATTTCAGTGTTCTTTGACTGCTCTAGTCGATAAAGCGTTGTTGCCGCGTCGAGAACGACAAGCCCTACATTCTCCTTTGCCACTTTCTTAATGTTGCGGAGCGTGGCACGCTGCTGATCGAAGCTTTTAACTTCGAAGACGAGCAGCCTCTGACCGATGGATTCCATGTCTGCTCCGGCGATTTGAGCGAACCTTTCTCCTGGAAACTGGTCGGCAGCAACAAAGATGACGCGTTTTTCGCGTCTAATGACGTTAACAGCAAGTTGTATTCCTAAAGTAGTTTTACCGCTTCCTGGCTCTCCGAAAATATGTGAGACGGCTCTAGTAGGAAATCCGCCACCAATCAGGGCGTCTAGATTGTGGCAGCCGCTGGGATAAAGCATCAGTGTTTAGAACCTCAAAGCAAATCCGATCGAGAGAAACGACGCGTTGCTGTCAAACTATAGCCTAATGGAGAGTTAGGGTTATAAAGCTTCGTCCCTCAAATATAAAATGGAGGGGCAAGAATTCACATCGCCCTAGCAACAACGGACTTCGCGCTTTTCCAGGATATCACCAAAACGCTTCGCGAAAAGGGGCTTAAATTTGTAACTATTGCGCCAAGCGACGCGATAGGACGTGAAATCGGTGTCGTGATAACCTCTAAAGAGGAGGCGAGCTCGATCACTTTTCCCAACGTCGTTGTAGCGTCAGATCCTGAGATGACGGTGAATAAAGCAATTAGAATTCTCAGGAATGGCGACTTGCGTGGGTACGCCGTTATAGGCATTGATCCCGGAGAAGAGCCTGGGATAGCCGTTGTCTCAAATGGCATCGTCGAAGCGGTTTATCGTGTTCCATTGGGGCAAGCCGTTGGCGTAATTGAGAGAATTAAGCAGACATATTCTGACATACTAGTACGCATTGGACACGGGGCTCGTCTGGCAAGCGTGCGTTTAGCAAACTCAATAGTAGCCCAGGGGATACCGGTCGAACTCGTTAATGAAAGCGGCACTTCTCCGTATCTTGGAAAGGGCACAGGTGGGGCCGCTATCTCTGATATAGTCGCCGCTATTAATATCGCGTATACGCAAGGCGTACGCGTGGGGCACCAAGAAATCCTCCCGTCGAAGGGCGAGATCAGGTGGATTCAGGAAAGGAGCAGGGAACTCTCAGGGGGGCGAACAACGATCTCGAGACCGCTTGCGAAAAGAGTCGCGATAGGTGAAATAACGATTAACGAAGCGCTAATTGAGCATAAACACAAAAAACAGAACTAATCGTGCTTACTTGTGTTTAGTTGAGCCCATGCCTCTTGCTCAGCTACTCTAATAACGTGTTTGACTGGGATGCCGAGTCTTTTGGCAAGTTTCGCAGCTTCGCCAAACTCAGCAGCGACGTTCAGCACGGTGCCGTGTTGATCTGTTGCAATTTTAACGCTGATCGTGTGGAATTCGCTGCAGATACGAACCGTTACGGCTTCACTTCGCCTTAAAGCAATGAGTCTGTGACGTGTCGGCATGATCCGCACACCCAAACTGCCCGTTTCTTCGATTATCTTTTTTATCAATCTATGGGAGTCGGCGGGGCGGGCTATCACTTGGATAAGGTGCCCGGTTCTACTTTTTTTTCCAGTTGTGGGTATTATGGCGACGTCCAGAGCGCCTATTTCGAGGAGCCCCTCGATCAGATTGCCAAGCACCTCTCCCGTCACATCGTCCACGTTAGTTTCGAGCACTTGTACGTCATCTCGAAGCAGACCATCATCACTCTGGCCAAGCGTAGCACGAAGAACGTTTGAGTGAGGAAGGTCTCGAAATCCTGCGCCATAACCCACGCGTTCAATGGTCATTTGGGGCAAAAAAACGTCTGAAGTTCCCGTAAAAAAGGCAAGAATAGCCGCACCCGTAGGGGTCAGCAGCTCTCCTTCCACAGGCCCCCCGCGTGTTATTAAGTGATGTTTGGAAAGTATTGCAGCAGTTGCAGGAGCTGGGATAGGGAGAAGCCCATGATCAGTCTCTAACGACCCGCCGCCGACAAATATAGGGGTTGTGAATATTGAATCAACGTTGAGAAGTGACACAGCCGTGCAAGCACCGACTATGTCTGCAATAGCATCTTGAGCACCTATCTTGTGGAACTTGAGCTCGTCTTTTTTCACACCGTGCGTCACTGCTTCTGCGTTCGCAATAATCTCAAATATCGCGTTCGCGTCAGCGACTATTCTTGAATTAAGCTTGCAAGATCTAAGCACGTTTATAAGCTCTCGATAAGCAAGCGGCTTCTCCTCGGCGACGACGTTGACTTGCGTTGCACGTATCCCCGATTTGATCACCTTGTGGATCTCAACTTTGACGTTGGCAGCAGCTTCCATGCTCTCTTGGACGGTGGATGCGTCGGCGCCAAGATCGATGAGACTTCCGACGATCATATCTCCTGAAGCGCCAGAAAAAGGCTGAAATGCAAGTATTGTCATAACGTTCGTAAATGGGGCTCTTTTAGCCACCCTTATATACCACCATGTCATCATATAAGCTTAGGTTTTCGTATGCCTCTTGAGATTCAGTTAAAGGTTGCCAAAGCATACCCGAATGATTCAGGCAGAGGTATTGCTAGGCTCGATCCAGATACGCTTCTTAAGCTTCAACTATCTCCTGGAGAAATCATAGAAATCGTAGGCAAGACCAGCACGGCTGCTAAAGTCTGGCGTGCGGATCGTCAAGATTGGCACGAAGGCATCATTCGCATCGATGGATTCATTCGCCAAAACGCCGGTGTTGGCATGGGGGAGCGGGTGCTTGTACGCAAACCGAAGGCGAACGAGGCGCAAAAGGTTGTACTAGCCCCTCCCGAGGGGACGGTCACACAACAACTCGCAGACATGACGGACGCCGTGCACCGTCAGCTGCTGAAGCGTCCCGTGGTTCAAGGGGACATCGTGCCCGTTTTGAGCGTTGCGTCGCACCCTCTTCTGCGAGTGCCAGGCCAAGCAGTACCTCTCGTCGTGATAAGCACAAGTCCACTTGGTGTAGTTTTCATTACTGAGAAAACACAGCTTGACCTACGAGACAAGCCCGTCAAAGGGTTTGAATCAGTGCACGCCACTGGCACCTCATATGAGGACATAGGTGGTTTGGGAGAAGAGATACAACGCATAAGAGAGATGATTGAGCTCCCGATGAAGCATCCAGAGGTTTTTCAAACGCTTGGTATCTCGCCGCCGAGTGGTGTTTTGCTTCACGGTTCTCCTGGTACCGGAAAGACGCTCATAGCAAAAGCAGTGGCAAATGAGTCGGGTGCATCGTTTTATTCTATCGCGGGGCCCGAGATTATGAGCAAATATTACGGTGAAAGCGAGCAGCGACTGCGTGAAATCTTCGACGAAGCGCGCGACCGAACTCCCTCGATCGTTTTTATCGATGAGCTCGATTCAATCGCGCCACGACGAGGGGATGTAACGGGAGAAGTCGAGCGACGCGTTGTTGCCCAATTGCTTACTATAATGGATGGGCTTGAGGAGAGGGGTGAGATAATAATCGTCGGCGCCACGAACAGGATAGACGCAATCGACCCTGCTTTGAGACGTCCGGGAAGGTTTGACAGGGAGATTGAGATATCTGTTCCTGACTATGACGGTAGGAAGGAGATACTCCAAATTCATACGCGCGATATGCCGCTCGCCAATGACGTAAAGCTTGAAGAGCTTGCCAGAATTACGCACGGCTTCGTTGGTGCGGATCTTCTCTCAGTGACAAAAGAGGCAGCCATGCGCGCGTTGAGGAGGTATATGCCCGATATCGATCTTGATAAGGATATACCTGAAGAGATCCTTACTAAGATGAAAATTACAGGTGACGATTTCAGCGAAGCATTTAGAGAAATTCAGCCGAGCGCGTTACGTGAAATCTTGGTCGAAATACCCAATACGAGCTGGAACGACGTTGGGGGGCTTGAGGAAGCACGGCAGGAGTTGATCGAGGCAATAGAGTGGCCGCTTAAAGACCCGCAATCGTTTAGAAGAATGGGGATCAAGCCACCTCGTGGTATTCTGCTCTATGGACCGCCTGGAACGGGTAAGACGCTCATCGTTAGGGCAGTAGCGAATGAAACTGAAGCGAATTTCATAAGCGTGCGTGGTCCGGAGCTTATGAGCAAATGGGTAGGCGAATCTGAGCGTGCAGTTAGGAACGTTTTCAAGAAAGCTCGGCAAGTTGCCCCCGTCGTTGTCTTCCTTGATGAGCTCGATGCGCTCGCTCCAATGCGGGGCGTAGAGGATACCTCGCGAGTTTCCGAAAGGGTCGTGAACACCCTTCTAACAGAGCTAGACGGTTTACAAGATCTAAAGGACATTGTCGTGATCGCTGCTACGAATCGCCCTGACATAATCGATCCTGCCCTCCTGCGATCAGGACGATTTGACAGAATGATACTGCTTGGCGCGCCGCAGAAGAGTGCAAGAGTGTCGATTTTGAATATCCACACGCGGACTATGCCACTCTCAGACGATGTTGACATCGAAGAGCTTGCGGATCTTACCGAATGGTATGTCGGCAGCGATTTGGAAACACTTTGTAAAGAAGCTGGGATGCTCGCTTTGCGAGAAGCGAAGGACATTCGTTCCATCGAAATGCGGCATTTCAGAGAAGCACTGAAGAAAGTCCGACCTGCGATTGATGAACGTGCTATGCAGTATTACGAGCAGATAAAACAGAGATTCGCAGGGGGTCGCCCTGCTGAACCGACGACGCACATAAGCTACCAATAGACGTGGGGGATACGAAACCCTTTATATTATAAATACATAGCAAGCAGCGATGAAAAAGGAGATTTTCGCAAAGAATCTGTCTAATAAGCAAGTGATGGGGAGCGATGGTTCTGATATCGGCACGCTCTATGATCTTATTATTGATGAAAATACCGGCGATATCCTTGATCTCAAAGTGAAGCCTGATCCCGACTTAAATGTGCAAGAGTTTAGGACAGAAAACGACTTCATATTTCTACCATTTGACGCTGTAAGAGCGATAAAGGATTACATTGTGGTTGACCGCAAGCTGATTAAACAGCCGCAGTAAATACTTTCCATCTAGCTGCTTGATTCGCGCTATAAATGCGGCCAAGGCTTTAGCAAAGAGGGCGTATAATTAATAGCATAATTATGTTTCACGAGCTTAAGCTCGTTACTAAGCTCTGAGAGTGTTCCAAAATAGAGTTATAAATATAGACATTAAAGAGTGGAAGCGAGGTAGTGACATGCAAGTTGTCGATTTGATGAATGCCCCTGTATATTCCGTTTCACCCGAAGACACGGTTGGCCACGTAAAGAATGTGATGCTGAAGCATAAGATTGGCAGAGTAGCAGTAGCTTACGAAGGGGCTCTTGTTGGCGTTATTGCTAAATACGACCTTGTAAAGATGCTTGAGTCATCCGAAGCAGGTTGGCGAAGGCGAAATCAGGACAGAACGCTTGCCAAGACGATAATGTCAGAGAATCTGATCACAACCTCGCCTAAAACTTTAATTGGAGAGGCCGCTCGAGAGATGATCACCAACGAAATTGGCTGTCTTCCGGTAGTAAAGGACGGCGATCTGCTTGGCATTTTTACAGAGACTGACTTAGTGACACATTTTGCAACTACGAGCACAAAGGTTCAAGTCAAAACTATTATGGCTGATGCTTTTCTCACTTGCCACCGCCATCATTCAATAAACCATGTTTTACGTGACATGGATAGGAACCACATTTTTCGTACCATAGTTCAAGAGGGGAATGGCGTACCCGTAGGTATAATCACGCACACCAATCTGACGTTTGCCCAAGAGCCGTCCGTCGATTCAAAGGACATCGTGATGGTGAGGAAAGCCGATCGTGCTGGCGTGCAAAAGAACAGGTATGTGCGAAAGGTGCTACAAGTTGCAGAGGATATTATGTCTGAACCGCTTATTACGATACAAGATGATTCGAAAGCGGTAGATGCTGCACGCGTGATGGTTAAGAACAGGATAGACGCCATTCCTGTCGTTAAAGACGAGTCACTTGTAGGCATCATTTCTAAGACTGACATAACGAGAAAGATCGCAGGATAGGACGGCCAGCGTCAGCTTCACAAGTAAGGTGTAAAATGCGTTACAACAATTTCACGTTTACAACAGCGTCTGATCTGGCATCAGATGCGTGCTTTGTAAACAAATCCGATCGGATTTCACACGCCTTGGATCTTATGGAAAAAAACAAGGTGAGCCAATTACTCGTGATGAATGATGGAGAAGTAGTTGGGATTTTGACAAAACAAGGTATTGCGCGCACATTAGGCGCAATTGATGACATCGCCAAGCCCGCTTCATCCCTGCACGTGACAAAAGCAATGGATGACACTTTCACTGTAATTAGTGGAGCTCTTCCCGTTGGCGAGGTCTCCCGTCTATTGGAATCGTCGGGGGTCATAGTCGTTGCAAATGGGCAGCCTGTAAGGTGGATCACATACAAAGAGATCGTGAAAGTGAGCAGACCGGAGGGAGTCGCAGGCGACATAATGGAACCTCCATTGACTTGCTCTCCTGTTGATCGCGTATCCCACACCAGAAGGAGGATGATTGATGAAAATGTGTGGTGGATGGCGGTCGTCGAGGATGAAAAGCTTGTTGGCATCATAACGGAGAACGACGTAGCGAAGGTCATGAGCCAGTTCAGAGACGTCGTACGATCTCAGTATCAAGATTCACGCGTGCGGAAACTACTCGTAGGGGATATAATGGTCGCAGATGTCGTGTTTGCGCGTACTAATACACCATGTGCAGAAGTGGTCGACCTCATGTTGAAACACGACGTTGAGGGAGTCCCGATCCTAGATCTGACTGACACTATGGTCGGCGTGATAACTCAAAGCACCGTGCTCCGAAAGCTAGAATGACTTTGAAATTTTCACAACCATTCTTGGTGGATCTCCGGGGAGAAGAGGCTGATAATGCTGTTCTTAAGCCACGCCTGATATACACTGAATTATTCCCGACTCCCCAACCTTGCCGCGGATTTTAAATTGACTACTAGTCAATTTTTCTGTTACCTTTATGGCAGTGATTGCGTGGAGCGTCAGCATGGTCGTCTTAATTCTAGAGCGTCCTTTTGCGAGTGCTAGCCACACAATTAGTTGATCGCTAAGATGTGTGTCGATCGGTGCCCCAATGGACAATTGCGATAAGAGCTTAGCTGCAGCCTCTTCTCCAACGCGTTCTGCGGGTTTACCTGGCGCTCCTAGTGAGTCGCCTGCTAGTTTTCCCCCGGTTGAAGTCTCTGCCCATAGCACAACGCCACTTCCTGTGGACGGACCTTTAGTCGCAAGACCAGGGTCACACACGAAGCCCGTGGTTTGAAAGCCTGCTCGCGAGCAGCTGCGTTTGGCCGCGTTTGCTTGTCGTTCGACAACGTGTGTAGGTAGATTACACGAATGCGATATACCGCTTATTCCTTCGACAGTCCCCATATTGACGATATCAACAGGATGCAGCTCGTTGACGGGCTCTGTGAGGACGTTTATCAATCCCCCACCGCGAGGATAGAACCCCCTTTTTATGAGACGAAATCGGTGCTTAAATCCCATGCTAACTAATACTGGATTAAGGACGTTGATCACGTAATCGGCTTGTGGTGCGAATGGGTTGTTAGTGCCGCCGACAAGAGTAACAGATGAACGCTGATCGGCGAATGCGAGGACCGGCAAAAGAGCCTGTAAAACGAGGGTAGTGCTGCCGGCCGTCTTAACGTCAAAGTGAAAAGTTCCCCCGCGTATCGGTCCCGGGGAGAAAACCAGCTTAGAGGAGCCTATCGCAAGTCCGCCCACCTTCGCGGCCGTGACCTCAGCTAACGCGCGTATCGCAGTCAAATGTTGGCTGCGAAGCCCGGGATTTTTCCGGTTTAACCTTATATTTTTGATAGTAACAGGCTTTTGTGTTAACGCGGAGAGCGCTAGACATATACGCAGCACTTGTCCGCCGCCTTCACCGATGCTACCATCAATCTCAATCATTACTAGTAATTGCACTGAACACAAAATAAACTGCAGGGTAGACAGTTAAAATCGCTGATGACTTGAGAAACAGTTAATTAGTTCCGTAAATGTTAATTTGCACGTAAAACCAGTATGCTTTAGGACCACAAGCAAGTGTTATTTAGTACCTTCGACGTCCTATTACTACTCGAACAGTGGCTTTAACGCCGGAAGAATTCGGATATACAAGGAGCAAGAGATGGGTCAACCGGACAACACCACAGTCTGTAAACTCTGCCAGCGCAACTTTGAAAAATCAGAAATAGGTCGAATTAAGATCTTAAGACGCGAAAAAAAAGGAGAAAGCGTTCTTTGGGTCTGTTCTTATTGTGCTGGGCGAATTAAATTCGCCGACCACTGAAAGTGCATCTAGGTGCTCAAAGCTAATTTTCCCGCTGGTCAGTGATTCGTGCTTCCTAAAGCGATCTCGCAAGTATTGAATAGTTGTTTTAATCCGTAGGACTCATTTAGACGAGATTGACGGTTTACAGGTTAAGCACGCAGTTACAGTTTGGTATAGTAAAAAAAGCGGCCCCGCTTCTGGGCTTGTCGATGCCGTAGCGCTTATGAGCCCTTTGCTCTTTATGTCCAACGAACCCGCTTCTAACGTGACTGAGGCGAGGGACTAGCCAGTGGCAAGGCGGATCTTGGTTCGCCGTAACCTGCAGGAACAGCAACGATCAAGCTTTTAACCGCTGGACAGCGCCGTTAGGGCGTTCTCCGGCTCCAAGCATTGAGGCGTCGTTTGTGGTGACTTCATCAATACGTATTTATTTCGTTGTGTATTGTTTAAGTATGTGAGGGTTATTGCACTCACCGGTCAAGCAGAACGCTGCGAACAGTTTATAGCGGCACTAACGCGTGAGCACAAGGTGGCGATTCTTCGTCGGCAACGAGAGAATGCACGTACGTTTGCTAAGAAGGGAGACTCGGATACACTCCTTTGCATCAAATCGCCGACGAGATACGTTTTAACGCCCTGCATCGACGAAAACCCAGATCAAATCCCAAGAGAGTTAGATCGTCTGGGAGAAAAAGAGGACGTTGACTTTGCCGTTGTAGTGGGGGGCGAGCTCACGTCACGGATTGTCTCATCTCGTGAGGTTTATGAGGTTCAGCTAGCGGGCTCTGCAAACTTTGAAAAGCATCTTGAAGCGCTAAAGAAATTTCCAGAATGGATCACGCTTGGCGCTCTGGTAAGAAACGTACGTTCGCATCCTGACATTCACAAAGCTGGGGCGATACTTACATTCACTGGAATGGTTCGCGGGGAAGCTTTTGCGCTTGAGTTTGACATTTACGAACGGGAAGCGCAGCAGCGACTTTCGTTAATCGTTCGCGATCTGAAGGCTGCAGAGGGCATAGTGGAGGTAAAGATACACCATAAATCAGGGCGTGTCAAACGAGGCGAAGACATAGTCTATATTGTTGTTGCAGCTGCACATCGACAAGAGGGGTTTAAGGCACTTAGGGATGCAATAGAACGGATAAAGAAGGAAGTCCCCCTCTGGAAAAAGGAGCTTACCGAACAAGGTGAAAAATGGATCGGTGTTTGAAGGTGTGGGTAAGCCGCGAAGTCAAAAATGATAAGCGGGGCTTTCTGTCGATCGGCGCGAGGCTGGAACGGCAAATGTAAAACAGGGAGTTTTTATGAAGCTTTTTGGAACAAATGGTGTGAGGGGGGTAGTAAACCGCGATCTGACTGCAGATCTTGCACTAAAACTCGCTATGAGCTTGGGGACAGTAACAAAGGGCACCGTTGCGGTCGGACGGGATACTCGGACGTCGGGCAACATGCTCAGCTATGCAGCAATTGCCGGACTGCTCGCAACAGGTTGTAAGGTTATTAACGTCGGCATAGCTCCGACTCCCGCCGTGCAATACTTCGTACGTGATAACGCCGATGCGGGCATTGTTATAACCGCTTCGCACAATCCGCGGGAATACAATGGACTGAAACTAATCGCCGGTGATGGAACGGAATTTGGAATTGAAGGGGAACTCGCCGTGGAGGATATATACTACGGTGAAGCGCTCAAGCTTGCTGATTGGCGCGAGACAGGCGACCTTTCACACACTGACATCATCCCTGCTTACATTGAGGGGGTTATGCAGAACGTGAGTGCGCCAGACATTGCAAAACGCAGGTTCATTGTCGCAGTCGACACAGGTTCTGGCGCCGGCAGCATTGTAACGCCATTCTTGCTCAGTAAATTAAACTGCAAGGTAACGACGATCAATGCGCAGATAGATGGCACGTTCCCGAGTCGGAACCCAGAACCGACAGAGGATGTACTCACCGATCTTGGAAAAATCGTCGTCTCTAATGGCGCCGATTTGGGAGTCGCTCACGACGGCGACGCTGATAGGGCTGTTTTCATCGACGAAAACGGGAATTTCGTTAAAGAAGACGTTTTGCTCGCGATCGTCGTAAAACATGTACTTTCAAAGACGCCAGGACCAGTAGTCACACCCGTCAGTTCGTCGCAGCGCATCGCTGATGTAGCTGAAGCAGCCGGTTGCCAGGTCATTTGGACCCCAGTCGGCAGCATTCACGTAGCGCGTGTAATGATGCAAGTGAATGCTGTCATAGGCGGGGAGGGTAACGGAGGTATTATTTTCCCAGAACATCAGTACTGCCGTGACGGGGCGATGACAGTGGCCAAAGTGCTTGAAATAATGAACGAACGTGGTAGAAAGCTTTCTGAGCTCGCTGCCGAAATTCCGAAGCGATATATGGATAAAACGAAGGTCACGTGTCGGGATAGAGACGCAGCCATGCAACACATTCAGTCATCAGCTCACGGTAACGTCGACACGACTGACGGTGTTAAAATATGGTATGATGACGGTTGGCTGCTAATCCGCCCCTCTGGAACAGAGCCAATCATTCGGATTTTTGTCGAGGCGGAAACAGAGACAAGGGCCCACGACCTACTGGAACTAGGCATGAACATGACCAAAGGCTGCTAATGGCCAAGGAGTCTCGAGCTTTCTAACTTACTCGGAAACGGAATATGGCTTTAGAGGAGCTCTTAATTCTCGGTTCAGAAGTCGAATTGCGCGAACCCAGTTTAGAGTTCTTTGTAACTGGTTGTAGTGGTTTTATCGGCACGCATCTTGTTAAGCGTCTCCTGGACGAAGGGCATATGGTGACCGGTTACGATTTAGTCATACCAGCTTACACTCACGTTAATTTCGATTTCGTGCAAGGGGACATCCTCGATCTGGAAAGACTTCGCGCAAGTGTAGTCAAACCTGACGGCATCTTTCACCTCGCAGCGCAAACAAAGGTTCCTGACTCAACTCAAGATCCAAGTTACGACTTCCTCGTTAATGCGCAAGGTACCTTCAACGTGCTTTCGTGTGCTTCTGAAGCTACGTTTGTGTATGCGTCAACAAGCACGGTTTATGGAACTGCCGCCACCCCGACAACTGAAGAACACGCTATGCATCCCGTATCATTCTATGGCGCTTCAAAAGCAGCAGGCGAGCTTTATTGCTCTGCGTTTAACGGCATTTTTGGAGTGCCCGCGACTTCTCTCCGTCTTTTTAATGTCTATGGGCCAGGCAATGCCAAGGGCGTCATGTACGACCTAATAAAGAAACTGCAGTTGGATGGCAGCCACCTTGAAATACTTGGATCTGGACTTCAGAAGAAAGACTACGTTTATATTGACGACGTCATAGACGCGTTCTTGCTCGCTTATGACAAGGGAATACCGGGCGAAGCTTACAACGTTGGAAGCGGTAGGGCCATTACTGTCAATGAGATTGCTAGTTCTATCTGTCGAATTTTTGACCTGCATCCCGATATCAGCTGGACTGGAGGCAAATCTTGGGAAGGTGACATCGAATCAACGCAGGCTGACATATCATATTTTACTTCGTTTGGTTGGAAGCCTAGGATCGATCTAGAAACGGGCTTGCATAACCTCTGCGACTGGATAAAAAGCTAACTAGTCCGATTTAACCGGCGCCAACAGCGTTCGAAGTGTGTAATCGTTTAGCGCTTCGACGGCAAAAAAACAAAGAGTGAGCCCAGCTTTGCCGAACTCACTAAACGAAGCTCTGAGCGTTATTTCCTACGTCGCAGCACCAAATACGCCACAGCTAATAGTCCTGCTACTGCGTACAACGCCTCAAATCCAGGCATTCCAAGGAATCCAGGCGCCGCTGTGGCTGAAGCAGTCGCCGTTGTCGTTGGGGGTATCATGACACTATCGATGATGTGAATCACACCGTTTGTCGCGTTGATATCCGGTTTAGTTACAATCGCGTTATCAACTTTGAGAGTAGTGCCGGTAACGGAGTACGGTAATGAGTTTCCGTTCAATGTATTGAGCGTTCCACTACCGGTGAAGTTGTTTGAAAGCAACTTCATTGGGACGATGTGATAGTATAGTACATTCTGTAATTCTGTTGTGTTGTTTTGCCAACGCGCAAGCGTAGATGCGTCAACTTTGGAAAAAGCGGCGTCGTCTGGTGCGAAGACGGTATAGTTGCCGGGACCGTTCAACACGTTTGTGAGGTTCGCTTTCTTTAATAGGCTCGTAAAGTTCGTAAGATTTGTGTTATTGGCTATAGTTTGTGCTAGAGTCTGCGTAGCTTTCGCCGTCGCCGTTTTCGTCGCATTTACAGTCGCGTTTGTAGTCACTGTATTTCCTGTTTGTGCGAAAGCAGCGATAGGCCCGACAATAGAGAGAACCACTAATGTCGCCAAAACAGCAGAAAAGAGCTTTTTGCTGACCATTTTTCACCTCGAATATCTTTTGCTTGTGTTTGTTTGATTTTCTATATGCTATAAACTTTGCTTTTCCCTACTTCCGACGTCGTAGTGCCAAATACACAATAGTTATCAGCCCTGCTACCTCACACAACGCCTCAAAGTGAGATAAGCTAACGAATCCCGCAGCTGTGTAACGCAGCGGCTTTCGCTTGTGTAGTTACTACAAATAAGAAAGCAAAAAAAAAACGAGCGAGCCCAGCGTAGACCGGGCTCTTCAAGTGTGGTTCAGAGCGTTACTTCCGACGTCGCATCACTAAGAACGCCACAGCTAAGAGTCCTGCTACTGCGTATAAAGCTTCAAATCCAGGCAAGCCAAGGAATCCTCCAGCTGCTGATGCAGTGGCTGATACAACCGCTGCTTTCGTTGACGAAACTCCCGCTGGCGCCGTTAGAACTTTATCAAGCGTGTAGATTTGACCGTTCGTTGTGTTAATGCTCGTCTTGGATATCGTTGCGTTATAGCCACCGAGGAACGTTACTGTTGTGTTGTTCACGGTGTACGGGATATCGTTGCCCGCAAGCGTTGTGACTGTGCCGTTTGTACTGAAGTTCTGTTTACCGACGATCACGTGGTTTTTAAGAACCTCCGCGAGCGTTGTGTTGTTACTCTTCAGGTTGGCAAGGGTTGTGTTGTTGAGCTTCGCAAAAGCAGCTTCGTTCGGCGCGAGAACAGTATAGTTCTTCGTCGTATTGTTGAGCGTCGCTGTCAAGTTAGCTTGCTGAAGCAAACTTGCCAAGGTTGCGAAATTTGCGTCACTGGTTACCGTCTGAGTTATCGTAGTAGTTGTCGTAGTAGACACCTGTGCTAAAGCGACACTTGACCCTCCAACAATAGAGAGAATCATAAACGTCGTCAAAACAGCAGAAAAGAGCTTTTTACTGACCATTTTTCACCTCCAAATAGAATTAGCTTCTATGGAGCATGAATTTCCATATGCTATAAACTTTGCTTTTCTTTATTTTCCGACGTCATAGTTCAGGTAAATAACAGATGACCTTCTGCTAATGCACAAAACGCCTCAAAGCCCAGTATACCTCCAGCAGCTGACACAGCAGCTGACGCAACCGTTCCTAACGTCGTCGTGTTTGCTGGCGGCACTAACGCAGTATCGATGACTTTGATGACACCGTTCGTCATATCAATGTCCGCACCCTGCTGCCGTTTTACCAGGATAGCCGCTCGCTCATCATCGCTACAAAAATGTCAAATGAAAGCAGACAACGACAAATAGCATATTGTTTTATATCTGCACCGAGAAAAGAAGTGCGGAGAAGTTGACATGTCTTGGAAGGAAATAAGCCCGCTGAGCAATATCCGCAGTAAGATGGATGGGTTGTTAGATGATGTTGACACCGACGACGACTATGCTGGGCAAATCACCGCAACGCCGCCCGTCGACCTTATAGAGCTCCCCGAAGAAATTGTGGTTCTAGTAGATCTTCCAGGTGTTAGTAAGGACGACGTGAAGCTTGAGGGCAGCAGCGACATGGTAGAGATCTCAGCGGAACGGACTTCAAAATACGACAATGACGAACATCTCATAAGAGAACGCGCGCCACGCGAGTATTACCGTTCTATCAAACTCCCAACGACTATCGATGATGCTGGCGCCCGCGCAAGCTTCTTTAACGGGGTGCTCGAAGTGCACCTGCCGAAGATTGGCATAGCTGACAAGAAGTTAATCACTATTGAGTAATCTGGCTTGTCGCTGAAGTAGATTGACGGCATCAGACAGGTTCGCTCCTCATCTTGTGCTCAGTGGGGGTAACTCTCATCATCGCCGTCAAAGTGAGATATTGACCATTTAGACGATAAATATTCCTTCTAGACTCTAAACGTGCTCACGCAAGCCACTTGTGATTCGCTTGAAAACTGAAGCATATACAGTGAAGAATGTCCCTTTCGTGAAACAGGGAGACGACCTAACAGATTTTTTGCGGGATGAAGACCTTCACGAAGGAGATATCGTTGTCATTGCTTCGACGGTAGTCTCAAAGGCTGAAGGATTGGCCCGGCGTCTGGATAGTTTTATCCCAAGCGACCGAGCCCATAAGATCGCCGCAGGACTTAACGAAGATCCGCGTTTCATTGAAGCGGTGCTTGGCCAATCCGCCGAGATCCTGATTGAAAAACCATTCTTGCTAGTTGAAAGTAAGTTTGGTCAGGTGTGTGTCAACGCAGGGTTAGATCGGTCAAACGTCGAAGAAGGGTTCGTCTTACTCCTTCCGGATGATCCCTCCAAGAGCGCACAGCAGATACGCGCACGAATAAGCGAGCGCTATTGCAAGAACGTATCGGTAGTAATCACTGATACCTGCGGTCGGTCGTTTCGAGAGGGACAAACTGGCGTCGGGATAGGGTTTGCTGGAATTTCCCCGATGAAGGATTGGCGCGGGATGAAGGACCTCGAAGGGAAAGCGTTAGAGATCACCAATGAGGGTGTGGGCGATGAGATAGCTGGGCTCGCCAACCTAATGATGGGAGAGGGGGCCGGCGGCACCCCAATTGTCATCGTTCGGGGCATCACCTATGAGGACCGCGTGTGTCAGGTGTTTCGTTCAAAGGAAACTGACGTGATAAGAAAATATATCAAAGAAGCAAATACGCAACAGTGAAACGTAGGCTTTTTAAGACTTCCACAAATCTCTTTTTGTATTTTTCGAGACAAGCGCTATCAATGGCAATCGCACGCGCTGCATGCTTCTTTTGCGATTTTCATACAACATTTTAGTGGGAGGATACAGATTTGGAACCAAGTAATGAGTCACAGCTAGATACTCTGGTAATACGAGAAGCAGTAATAAATGATGCCAAGCATTCTAGATCTCTATGCCCAGCTCTTCGCAAATACAGACCAAGCTTCGCAGAATAGAAAAGAGTTACTGCCTGAACACTCTAACGCATTTTGGAAATTGAACAAAGCCCGATTTGTGCTCTATTTGTAGCAGAACGTGCCGGAGCTGTCATCGGGACGTTTGCGATCACAATAATTCCGAACGTGTCGCATTGTGGCAGACGTTGGGCAGTGATCGAAAACGTCGTAGTAGATGAACGAGGTCGCGAATCGAGCGTAGGGACCGTAATGATGCAGCACGCAATTGCTCGTGCTCAAGCGCAAGGGTGTTTCCGCGTGGTTCTCTCAAGTAGCATGCACAGAGGGGGCAGTCACAAGTTTTACCGCGGCCTCGGATTAGAGCCATTTGGCTACAGCTTCAGCTTGTTTTTGACACAGGATAAGGAGAAACAAGCCTAGCTTGAAACCTATACACCGACTGTTTCAGCCGTTCTGCAGCTGGCTAAACTCTCGCGGTCGTTTTGCGTATAGGCCTTTAAGGTCTAGCAAGAAATGGAGCGTCCCGGCCGGGATTCGAACCCGAGTCTTGAGCTCCGCAGGCTCATAGGATATCCACTACCCCACCAGGACTCGCTTATCTTTATACGTTTAACGGTATAAATCGGTTATTCAATCTGACTTACTTAGTAAGACTGCTTGATGTATCTCGTTATGTCGGCACCGACTTCGGATGTGGTCGAGTTCCCTCCGAGATCAAATGTTCTGACTTTGCGTGCCCGCAGATTGCCCTCGATCGCGCGCATTACGCCGCTCGCAGCTTGAGCCTCCCCTAGACTCTCGAGGAGCATCGCTCCAGCCCAAATTGTCGCAATCGGGTTGCTCTTGTTTAAGCCTTTATATTTTGGAGCAGAACCGTGAATCGGTTCAAACATTGAAGTTCCTTCTGGATTTATATTACCACCTGGGGCAAGCCCAAGCCCACCTTGCACCATAGCCCCAAGATCCGTAATAATATCTCCGAACAAGTTCGGAGTGACAACTACGTCAAACCATTCCGGGTTTTTCACAATCCACATCGTCATAGCATCGACGAGATTAAACTCCGTTTTTACATCTGGATAGTCTGCGGCGATTTTAGTGAAGATCTCACGCCAGAAGCCGTAAATGTCCGTCATGGCATTCATCTTGTCGACGCTAGATACGTGTCTCTCCCTTCTTGTAGCCAAGTTAAACGCGTACTGCATCACGCGTTTTGTCCCCTCAGCTGAGATAAGTCCGACTTGATATGCAATTTCGTCACTGTCAGAGTCAATATCGAGACCAAACTTGACGCTATAAAGGTTGCGGATAACTTCATCATCATGATGTACTCTACCTCTCTTAGTGCGACCGCCAACACCGATATAGAGATCTTCTGAGTTTTCGCGAACCACAACGAAATCAATATCTTCAGGACCTTTGTCTCGAACTGGCGTTTCTACACCCTCCAGCAACCGGATAGGGCGGAGGTTTATGTATTGATCGAGATAAAATCTCAGCGCGAATAGGACGCCGCGCTCGAGCACCCCCGATGGGACACGCGCGTCGCCGACTGAACCAAGGTATATTGCATCGTAGTTGCTCAGTTCTTTGAGCGCATTTTCTGTAATAAGCTCGCCAGTAGAGAGATAATGCTCTGCTCCAAATGGGTACTCCTTCCATTCAATGTTGAATCCGTAGTTTTCGCCAGCGGCTTCGAGAACCTTTTTTCCTTCTGCAATAACCTCAGGGCCGATGCCGTCTCCAGCGATTACCGGGATTTTATACGTCTTCATTTTCGCTTCACCATGCAGTATTTAGCAAATCGATGTTACAGCAACACGATTAGTTCCTAGTCTGTCTCGAGTTCGCGCAGCTCTTGGCTTTCAAGCTGCGCATTGTTTTTTACGTACTGAACGAGGCCTCCAGCATCTATGATGTTCTTAATAAACTGAGGAAAAGGAGTCATGGGAATCTCCTTATTCTGTGTTTTGTTGAAGATTTTGCCCCTCTTTAAATCAACGTGGATGATGTCCCCATCCTCAATTTCCGTCGTGTCGCATTCAACAACGGGCAGTCCGATATCAATGGCATTTCGAAAAAAGATCCGCGCAAACGAACGCGCAAGCACAGCGCCAACATTATCCTTTAGAGCCAGAGGAGCGTGCTCTCTTGAGGAGCCGCAACCGAAATTCTCTCCGCCGACGACGATATCTCCTTTGACGACTTGACTCGAAAAGTTCGGTCGAACGTTTTCGAACGCATGCTTTGCGAGGTCTGTTGATGAATTAAGCACGAGATACTTGCCTGGGATAATTGCATCTGTATCCACGTTATCTCCAAACTTCCATACTCTGCCTGTAATGTCTTTTGATCTCGCCACGTTCCACTCCTAATGCGTTCTTGGATCAGCGATTACCCCATAGATAGCAGACGCCGCCGCGGTCGCAGGGGAACACAGATATACAGCGGCCATTGGACTTCCTTGTCTTCCAACAAAGTTACGGTTTGACGTGCTGAGACCAATCTCACCAGGACCGAGTATACCAAACGATCCACCCATACACGGACCGCAACAAGGGGCTTCTACAAGAGCCCCGCTGTCAGTAAAGATATCTATAAGACCTGTTTTTAACGCCCTCTGAAACACGGTTCTCGAAGCGGGAATCACAATCATTCGCACCCCTTGCGCAACGGTCTCCCCCTTTAGTAGCTCGGCTGCTGCCTTTAGATCCTCGTACCGGCCGTTTGTACACGAACCGATGAATACCTGGTCTATGTGATAGCCTTCAACGTCCGTGACTGGCACCACGTTATCGACTTGATGGGGTTTTGCAATCACAGGGACCATATCGCTCGCGTTGTAGCGACGTAACACTTTCGTTGCATCTTCGTCTGAACGCAGGGTGAAGTCTCCGTCAACGGAGCGTTCTTCTAGAAAGGAGGCGGTCACTTTGTCGGGTGCTACAATCCCCGTTTTCCCCCCCATTTCGATTGCCATATTGCAGAGGGTCATCCGGCTGGCGATGTCCATGTGAGCGACGGCTTCCCCACCGAATTCACACGCCTTGTAAGTTGCGCCGTTTACGCTGACGTCGCCTATTATTGTGAGTATCACATCCTTGGCATAAACGCGTCGTGAGAGTTTTCCTTCAATATCGAATGCGATCGTATCTGGAACTTTAAACCAAAGCCGTCCAGAGGCGAGGGCTACCCCCATATCTGTCGAGCCAACGCCGGTTGCGAATGCCCCAACAGCCCCATATGTGCACGTGTGCGAATCGGCGCCTATAACAAGCTCTCCCGGGAGCACGTGCCCCTTTTCGATCATGACTTGATGGCACACACCTTCTTGAACATCGTAGTTTAGGATTCCCTCTCGTTTAGCAAATTTGCGCAGTTCAATATGATTAACCGCAGCGTCGATCGAGTCAGCAGGTACCTGGTGGTCAAAAAGCATGATTACTTTGGTACGATCCCACACATGATCTGTTATCTCATGGAGCGTCTTGACGGCCAGAGGTCCTGTAATATCGTGAATCATGGCGACGTCTATCGCAGCTTCGACAAATTCGCCGGCCGTGACGACTCTTCCAGCTGAATTTGAGAATATTTTCTCGGCAATAGTTTGTCCCATCTTCGAAGTGTCCCTTAGCTAAAAACAGCGTATAGGTTGCTGTCATAACACGCTACAGAAGTATAAAAAATATTTCATTACGAACAAAAGAATCGTTTGCGACAAATGTGGATGCAGCAAGCCTTTGACTCTCAGGGTTTATAGGGATCTCGCTGGATTTCGCACGGTTTCATACTCGCTGCACCTTTTTGATAAAGTTATTAAGATAAGGGGTTATTCTACTCAAGGTGCAAGGAAATTTAGACCACCTTTCTGATGATGTTGCGAACATTTACGAACGCTTAGCCAACACGATTTCAAGGGACGAGTTCGTTAAAAGAGTCAACCAAAAAGTGGAGGACATGTCTGGTTTGTGTGATGATAAGACTGCAGCCATGCTCGTAGCTCACGAGCTTGGCATCGATACGATTGTGCAAATCGGACAAATCGATGGACAAACGAGGGCCGTCGCATTTGTTGGGAAGCTCTCGCACATCTCGCCAACGAGAGAATTCTCCCGCAATGGCGATGTTGGACATGTTGCGAATCTTGTTGTTTCAGATGAAACTGGGTCAATTCGCGTAGTTTTATGGAACGATCTTGCAAAACATGTTGAAGAGCTTCAGATTGGACAGACCCTTAAGATTGGGGGCGTCGTCAAGGAAGGGCCTTATGGCTTAGAAGTGAACGCGAGAGAAATTGAAGTAGATGAATCAGTACCAAACACTGAAGTAGCCCCCTCTAGGGATAAAGAGACGATCGCTGACCTTTTGCCAGGGCTCAATGCGGTCGAAATGAGTGGGGTCGTTCTCGAGGTCGGATCTGTACGCACTTTTACAAAGCGCGACGGCTCTGTTGGAAAAGTTTCGAACATCACGATAGGCGATGAAACGGGAAGGGTGCGAGTAACGCTTTGGGATGATATGGCAGAAAACGTCATTGATTTTGTTTCTGGCGATGTCGTTGACATAAAAAACGGGTATACTCGAGAGCGTTATGAACGGCTCGAATTGCATGTGGGCAGCCGCGGATCGCTCCTAAAAGGAACAAAAAGCGTTGAATTTGTTGAGCAAATCATACCTATTCGTGAGGTCAAAGCGGGCGCCTCGTGCACGGTTGAAGGAGTTATTGAGAATGTCGGTTCTCTCCGCGAATTCACTAGAAACAATGGCAGTGCAGGACAAGTTAGAAACATCGTGATAAAGGACGATACTGGTGAGATAAGAGCCGCCCTCTGGGGCGAAAAGGCGATCGCTATAACTGAAGAGGATACCCACGGTAGTGTCATATTGCGCGACTGCACTCCGAAAAACGGCTTTGAAAATCAACTCGAACTGAGTGTTGATTGGAGAAGCGGTCTTAGTTTAGCAGGTAAGGCGGACCGGGCGCCTAGCCAAAATACCGCGCCGGAAGAAAGTACTGATGGGGGCATTACCGGTACGGTGATCTCATCGGGGGCGTCTGTGTGCGTCGACAACGGGATCGATTACGAGACTTTTGACAAGGCATTTAGTAACGTAACGCTGGACGTTGGGGATGAGGTTACGGTTGTTGGTGTCAGAACGAATGACAAGTTTGCGGCTAAAAGCGTATCAAAAACGCCGCAGGACGTGGCCGCACGAAAACTCACGGTGATCAAGAGGAGACTCGAAGAGCTTTAGTCCGCGATCCCGAAGGCGAAGGCGCTATAAACACTTTCGCTCTACACTCATAATCCTTTATAGGGTACAAGTGATTAGCGTGTACGACTCTCCTAGGGTTGCGACGGAAAAAGAGAGGGTGGGTAGATGGAAGAATTAGAAGAAATCGATGGTTTTAGTATCGAAGACCTGCCAGGTGTAGGCCCTGCTACCGCAGAGAAGTTGAGGGAGGCCGGTTTTAGCTCAGTGGAAGCAGTTGCCGTAGCTTCCCCTTCGGAGTTATCTAACGCGGCAGATCTCGGTGAGGCAACTGCATCCAAGATCATTATAGCGGCGCGCCAAGCCGCAGACATTGGCGGTTTTGAGACTGGCGACGTGATTCTTGAAAGAAGGCGGCACGTCGGCAAACTTAAAACCGGAAGCGGGGCTTTTGATGAGCTGCTTGGGGGGGGTATGGAATCCCAATCAATAACTGAGCTCTACGGGGAATTTGGCTCTGGAAAGACCCAAGTTGCACATCAGCTTGCGGTCAACGTTCAGCTCGGCAACGAACGCGGTGGCCTTGATGGATCGTGTATATTGATTGACACCGAGAACACTTTTAGGCCGGAACGCATCAGCCAGATCGCAGGAGGTCTCGGTCTCGATCCCGAAGACGTGTTAAGAAATATTCACGTCGCACGGGCACATAATTCCAATCACCAAATATTGTTAGTCGAATCGGCGAGTGAGTTATCGGAACAGCTCAAGGCGACTGAGCTCCCTGTAAAACTCCTTATCGTAGACTCTCTTACAGCCCATTTTAGGGCTGAGTATGTCGGTAGGGGTACGCTTGCAGATAGACAACAAAAACTAAACAAGCATCTGCACGACCTTATGCGCTTTGGAACGTTAAACAATGCAGTCGTGCTCGTCACGAATCAAGTTCAATCAAAACCTGATGCCTTCTTTGGCGATCCAACGCGACCAATCGGTGGCCATATATTGGGCCATACCGCGACTTTCAGGTTGTATTTGAGAAAATCGAAAGGTGGCAAACGTATAGCACGCCTTGTAGACTCTCCCAACCTTGCTGAAGGTGAAGCGATATTTTCGGTGGAGTCAGAAGGAATACGTGACTAAACGAGAGAAAACTCAAGCATTCCTGAGTTGTCCTGCGCCACCATGAAAGGGGTACTTTGATTAAAGCTGTAGCGTTTGATATAGATGGCACTTTAACCTTCCCTGACCGGTCCTTGGATCTTACAGTTGTTCGAGCCATTCGACAATTGTCGGTTCCTGTTGTTTTAGCGACAGGCAACGTTTTGTGTTTTGCAGATGCGTTAGCGGTCATAATCGGAAACAGCTCAGGTGTGATCGCCGAAAACGGGGGAGTCGTGGCTGTCGGTAAATCTAAGCTTGTTACCGGGAATATTGCTGCGTGTAGTCGAGCGGCCCAAGAAATCGAGGGCAGCAGTGAGTTCAATCTTCTGCGTATCGACGTCAAAGAGCGCGTTACTGAGATTGCTTATAGTAAAGATAACTTAACGACGTCCGACGTCGTGTCGCTTCGCAAGATTGTGGATCAGTGCTGTGAAGGCGTTACCGTCGTCGATTCGGGATTTGCTCTCCACATAAAAGATGCAAACGTTAACAAAGGTATAGGTCTCATTGGAGTTGCGCAACTCCTTGATATCGCCGTCGACGAATTTGCAGCGTTTGGTGACGCCGAAAATGATGTTGAAATGTTAGAGATAGCGGGGAACGGGATCGCAGTCGGTAACGCGGACCCTAAAGCGCGAGCCGCTGCAAATTACATCGCAGAAGAGCAGTACGGCCTTGGCGTTGTCGAAGGCCTTAACTATCTGGGGCTATTGTGATTGCTTGCCCAATTAGACAATAAATCTAACGACATGTAAAGAGTGTACCTTGCTGTGTGGTTCAGAATTGCGCGCACACGCTGAATTACCCCCCACGCACTCGCAAACTCCAAATCCCACACAACGGGCTGTAACATTAAACTACGCACGGCACGCTATAGCCGGCTTATCATAATTCGAAGTATTCCTTGACGATTTTGTAGGCGCAGAACTCGCCACACATAGTACAAGTATTTGTATCTGAAGGCATTCGTTCCTTACGAATATTCATTGCAGTTTGCGGGTCTATTGCGACTTTAAATTGTTTCGCCCAATCTACTTCGTTGCGCGCGTGCGCCATCTTTAAGTCGTCGTTCCTGTCGCCAAGCTTTACCATGTCCCCGACATGAGCAGCAATCCGCGCAGACATGACTCCTACGCGCACGTCTTCTGCATGTGGCAATGCAAGGTGTTCTGCTGGCGTAACATAGCAGATAAAATCAGCGCCATAAGAAGATGATAGAGCTGCTCCGATCGCGGCTACTATATTGTCATAACCTGGTGCTATGTCAGTTACGAGTGGACCGAGCATATAAAAGGGTTTATCTCTGGTCAACCGCTTTTGTAGCACCACATTAGCCTGAATCTCATCAACAGGTATATGCCCTGGGCCTTCAACGATCGTTTGAACACCAAATTCGTGTGCTTTGTCAGAGAGCTCGGCATTTATTACTAGCTCTTGAATCTGGGCCCTATCCGTAGAATCATGCACTGCGCCTGCCCGCATGCCGTTCCCCATGCTGAGGGTCACTTCGTGTCGCTTGAGGATCTCAAGAAGGTACTCAAACTCGCTGAACAGTGGGTTCTCTTTCTCATTGTGAGCCATCCACGCTGACATTAGAGCTCCGCCTCTCGAGCAGAGGCCAGCGTGCCGTCCCTGAGCCCTCAGCCTGTCGAGTGTTATCCAATTTATTCCGGTATGAATCGCCATGAAGTTCGTGCCGAGTTTTGCTTGCTCTTCGGTTACTTTAAAGAGATCATCCTCTCGCATATCAACTATAGAGCCTGAATCCCGTGCAGCTTCAATAAACGCCTGATAGAGTGGAACGCTGCCAACGGATAGGGAAGTAGCTTCGATCACCCTCCTTCTAATTTCGTAGAAGTCGCCGGCGGTGGAAAGTTCCATTAAAGAGTCAGCTCCCGAAGCCTCGGCAACCTTTGTTTTTTCGACTTCGAGCGCAACATCATCAATGTCTGAAGAGGTACCTACTGAAGCGTTCACCTTAGTTTTAAGCCCTTTTCCTATCCCAATCGGTTTAGTCTTTCGATACGGGCTTATCGGAATTACGATCTGTCCGTTCGCAATCCCGCGACAGATAAATTCGGGCGTAACTCCCTCATCAGAGGCGACGGTCATCATTTCGTCAGTGATAATTCCTTGCTTTGCGCGATCAATTAGGGTCATGATTCACTCCGGGTTCTAGCAATCCAATAATTGTGTTATAACGAGGGAAATGTGTCAACTGGCGTTTACAGCTTCATTCAGCTTAAAAGCAACTGGTCCCTGTACCTCGATTTTAGTTAATCGATAATAAATGTATATACTATATGACTTTTTTTTAATTTAGTTGACATATTTTTTTTTAAATAATAATAATATATCGTTTAGCAACAGGATAGCTATTTAGCTAAACAAAAATTGAACTTTTTCAATTTTTAATGATTTCGCTCGACGCGAATCGTTAGTGACAAACGTCCTGAAACAGTCAAGTGGATTTAGGAGCGTTTGCGAGTGGGCATCTGCCGTCGGTTTCTCCCCAGAACCCACTTGAGCCGAAATCAGTCTTGTTTGTTCAACTAGTCGCTACCAAAGCGCTATTTCTTATACTTTTCAAGGAGGTTTTGAGCCTCATCCCAGTTGTAATCATAGATATGCATCGAGTTGCCAACTGTGCATAACGTCCCCATCTTCAGTCCGGTAGGTTCCAAAAGCTCTTTTTTAACTAGGGAAATAAATGCATTAATGTTGGCTTCATACGCTTGAAAGATGTCCCAACTTCGGTACATGATGTGGACGTCAAGCCTCTCATTGCTGTGTAGGTACACCCATATTCTCTGAAAGCACGGTTGGTCTTCGTCCTTTTGACAGTCAATTTGTGGAATCCACGTAATTGCCTGAATACGCTTCGATCCGACGCGTTTTTTTAATAACTGGTTTTTCATCCAATCTAACTGATCGATTCCGTGCCCCTCTACGAGTCGCTCCAAATACGTGTATTCGAAGTGGTGTTGATGTAAGTAAGCGCGATCGAACTGTTTTTTATATTCCTCTACCCGAGCCTTCGAACAAAAAGTATCACCTTTATGCCAACCTAGCGTAGGCCTGTCGATTTGGATCATTCCCATCAGGATCTGGCGCGCTTTAACTTCGTACTCGGTATCCACCACGTTGCCAAATTCCATGATGTGTCTGACTGCTTTATACCACGCCTCTGGAACTGTCAGCGTTGTTATGGACATCATTTTAGCATAACCAGAACGTTCGGCATAACCACGTGATCGTTGTATTCATCCAAAGCATTCACACAGGCCAGCGCTGAGGTGTCTTACTTCTGCGCTTGCTGCGTGAAAGAAAAAGCCTCGGGAGGGATTTGAACCCCCGACCTATTGATACCTTGCTCCGCAATCTTTAGCACCTGACGCATTCCGACGCAACTTTTGCGAATACAGTTACAAGTCAATCGCTCTTCCAGGCTGAGCCACCGAGGCGCTTTGAGCGATTTTACTTAGGCCCGCCGATACTTATACGTTTTTGATGTATAGCTATAAGGCGTTGGATTTACGAATGGGGCGGCTAACATACTCATTCGAACGCACTCGCCTCAACAAGCGCTTGAATCCCGGGCAAGGTCTCTCCAGCTAAGAAATTTATGCACGCTCCGCCCCCGGTTGAAATGTGAGTGATATGCTTATCAATACCAATGTTTCGTGCTGCGGCTGCGATGTGGCCCCCGCCTAGTATAGAGAATTTGGATTGAGCTGCTGCTTTTAAAGTTTCATCGGTTCCTAGGGCAAACGCCTTTTGTTCGAACACTCCGGCAGGGCCGTTAATCACAACGGTACCTGCCGCTTTGAGTTCTGTTGAATATGCTACAATTGTTTCTATGCCGATATCGTATATTGGATAGGCTTTTGGCAATGCTGAAATTGATGTCTCTAAACGTTTTCCATTGTCATTTAAAGCCACATCAAGGGGCGTTACTATTTTACCGTCGTAGTTATCTAGCAATCTCTTACAAATTTCGATATAATTGCCGTATCCAGAAGATCTAATGTATTCGAGGTTTGGAGGTCCAAGGTCAATTCCCCCTGCAGCCAAAAAGATATTCGCTACGAGGCCCGAAACAAGCACTTTGTCAGCGCTTCCTTTAGCGAGAACGTGCTCAATGACTTTGATACTATCATCTGCTTTCGTCCCCCCGAGCATGAAAAGTCGCGGCCGCTGAGAGGTTGTCAGCGCTTTTGTGAGCATTTCGACCTCTCGCTCTAACAACTTTCCCGCTCCTGAAGTCAAGGCTTGCGGAAAAGCGACAACAGAAGTCTGTGCGCGGTGTGCTGTTGCAAACGCGTCATTTAGAAAGACATCACAAAGTAGGGATAGCTGTCTAACAAGATGCGTTTTAGCAAGATCTTCTACGGGAGCCTTGAGCATCTCTTCCGAACTAAAACGAACGTTTTCGAGGAGAGTAATATCCCCTATTTCCATCTCTCGTATTGATTGCCGGACGTTATGTCCATAAATGTCGTCGACATAGGCAACATCTTTTCCGAGAAGCGACGAGAGCTTCTCGCTGTGTTGCTTCATCGTCGTGAAATCTCGCTTCCCGGGCCGGGACTGGTGGGCGAGGAGCACCGTCTTAGCATCTTTCAAGGCTTCAATGGTAGGAATATGGCCGCGAAAACGAATGTCATCGAGAATTTCTCCATTGGGCCCAATAGGTGAATTCAAGTCGACGCGAACTAGGACCACTCGTCCGTGTGTGTCGAGGTCATCCATCGTGAGAAATGGCGGCATAGTCAAAGTGTATGTCAAAACGTAACATATAAGCGTATCTAATTGGCCTAAAATGGCGTTGAAGCGAGTTTTGAAGCCGCTAAAAAGCCTCCACAGCCTCTCAACGCGTTCAAACTGGAAAGAGCGAAGCCGTCGCTCAGGCTGGAAATCGAGAAACTCTTGTATTCTTGGGATATCGTAATTAATGGGCTGATAACGGTATCAAGAGCGAGCCGCAAATTTCCGATCCACGGTATAGCAGGTTGTTGTGCAACACCGATTATCCACTCTGGCTTAACTGGTTCGATGAATGGCGATCCGCCATAGAGCAACGGCTGATCATAGTCTTGGTTATGGTCTCCCTTAGTGATGAATCCGGCGTGAGCAGCCGTTTGATTGTTTGGCAGACGGTCGCCAGCGTTTACCCAATACATCGCTCGGTGTATGATTGGCGTCACCTGTTCGCCATTCGGCCGATAGATGATGACGTCACCGTAGTCGCCGAACCTCTGGTAATCAGTGGCTTTCCCGTCGTTGTAGGTGACTACTGACACTCTGTTTAGCCCTCGATTATACACAACGTCGCCGATGTTTATGTGGGGCACCATGCTTCCCGATTGTACAGCCACCAGCGGGCTCTCAGACCCTGAGTACCAATACACAATCGACAAGATCACGGCAACAACAAGAAATGCAACTATTATATCACGCAGAAGCGCTAACCAATAATTATCAGTCTCCCACAATTTCTTCGTTCGTTCTCTGGATTGATCTTGCATGTATTTCAGTTGAAAAGTGAAAAACGGAACTAAGCTGGTAGATATGTGACGATAGTTGTAATTGCCGCTTTATATAACCTGCCGACATGGGGTCGCGGGTCTGCGGCAGTCCTACAAAGCGCTTCGATGCATAAGCGCACAGGTTCTAGCTAATGAGTACGGGAAATGGAGGATTTCGCCGGGCAAGTTTTGGCTCATATCTTTTCGAGAGTGCCCCCAGTCATGACCTATTATGATTCGAACAGACATAATTGAGAGATTTTCCGACAGCGGCTTTCTAATTAACCAAGAAGCAGTGGTGATGATTCAGGAAAGCGAGCTGCCATTGGCAGTAGTTGACGAGGTTTTGAGGAACGTTGACGAATCTGTGCTAGTTGTTGCCCCCTCTAACGTCAACACGGCTAAAGAATTGCTGAACTCACGGAAAAAAAATGTGAAGCCGATGCTTCTGTTCGAACATAACGAAGGGGACATTTCGGATGTCATAGTTCAGAACCAATTCAGTGAAACGCAAATTGCTGGAACGCGCCTACGTCAACACCAGCCACTGTCTATAAAAATTCTGGCAGACATTACCGAGAGTTCCAATTGCGTAGGAACGTACGAAGAATTCGTACAATACTTTAGAAATCGGTACGACCGGCTCAGCGAAATTGTAAAGAGGCGGCTTGCTACTCGACCAATCGAGAGCTTGACGTTTTTAAACCGCGGACGCGAGGCCTTGTTCGACGATGAGTTTACTAAAGCCGGAAAGATCTCTATCGCAGGCATGGTAAACGAGATGCGCGACACACCAAATGGCCACAGAATACTCGAGTTGGAGGACCCTACAGGCTACTTCAGTGGAATTGCGTTGAAAGATAAAAGCGCATACAACGCAGCACTTCAAGTGGTGCACGACGAAGTGATCGGTATAACGGGGTCGCTCTCATCTGATGGAAAAGTGATCTTTATTGACAACATTACATGGCCTGAAATCCCCCCGCAAAACCAACCCACACACTCAGCGACGGACGTGTACGTGGCCCTCACCTCTGACGTTCACGTTGGTAGCAACACGTTCTTACTAAACGCTTGGAAGGATTTTGCCGACTGGATATCGTCGAGCGATGATGAAAGAGCGCGCAAAACTGCTTATGTTATCGTGGCCGGCGATTTGGTGGATGGCATTGGGGTTTTTCCGAATCAAGAAGAGGAATTAGCCATCGACGACATCGACGATCAATATGCAGAAGCAGCCACCCTTCTCGAAATGTTACCATCAGGCCTCTCTATCATTGTTTCTCCGGGAAATCACGATGCAGTTCGACAAGCAGAACCGCAGCCTGCCCTCTCAAGCGACTTTGCAAAAAGTTTCAGTAACAACGTAAGGTGCGTGGGCAATCCTTCGCTGATTGAACTGTGCGGCGTCAAAATACTCATCTATCACGGCAGGGCGCTGGATGATATAATCGCGGCAGTTCCTGGTTCCTCATATAGCAACCCCGACGGTGCGATGAAGGAAATGCTAAAAAGACGGCATCTTTCGCCGGTATATGGAAATAGGGTCTCTATCGCGCCAGAGAGCACAGATCACTTCATCATCGAAACGATACCTGACATCCTCCATAGCGGTCACGTTCACACCATAGGTGCATCGCAATATCGAGGCGTCACTGTCGTTAACTCAGGGACTTGGCAAGGCCAAACGAAGTATCAAAAGTCACTAAACATTAATCCGAGACCGGGGGTTATGCCAATCTGCAATCTCGCGTCGTTGGAGACAACATTCATTGATTTCTTAAAAAATAACGGTCACGCATCCTCTTAGAAAAAACAGTTTCCTCTATTCTACCTGTAGTTTTTTTAAACCCTCGATTATTCATCTTCGCAACGAAAGTCTACGAACTTTCTCGCATCTTAGTTGAGGGGGACCACAACATTTTTTTAAACGCCTAGCTCTGTGTGGTGAATACCATTCCAACCGCTGAATTTGAAACTTTTGCGGACGATGCTCTACATGGGCCTCAAATCGAAGCCATTAGATCATCCATTGAATACAATCCCGGCGGCTGCTTTACGATAAATCTTGTCGCTAACATCGCGCCGCTGACAAATGCCTGTCTGCTCTGGGCCTGATGGCTAATTTCAAGCCGTTCGCCATCTCCGATGAACAACACTGAATGATCGCCTACGATATCCCCTGCGCGTATAGAATAGGATCCTATCGACCGTGCTCGATCGACCTCTTTGATGATATCGATTGCTTTCACTGCCGTCCCGCTTGGAGCATCAATTTTGTGCTTATGGTGTGCCTCAATGAGCTCAGCGGCGTAAGCGGCGCTTGGAAGGCTCTCTGACGCTTTCTTCACCAACTGAAAAAACACGTTAACGCCGATCGAAAAATTCGGAGAGATTATCGCGGCTGTTTGGCTTTCGATCGCTTTCTTCGCTTCTGCACGTTGTTCGGGAGTGAATCCCGTTGTTCCGACAACGAGTCGTACTCCAGCGTCTGCGGCTTTTTTGATAATTTCGACCGATGAAGCAGCGACGGTGAAATCGACCAAGACGTCGGGTCTGACGCTTTTAAGCGTCTCAGCTAGGTTTGACGCATTTATTACATCAGAGTTACAGCTTTGCTTGTCAAAAGCTGCCACGAGTGTCATATCAGGCGCTTGCGTCACATTGTCGATAATCATACGTCCCATGCGGCCACAAGCTCCTGTTACAGCAACTGCGATCCTGTCGTTTGGGGTCATATAGTCATCATGTCCTAATTGGTGTTCTCTTAGTCTGTGTAAGCTGCGAGTGTCGCTTTGAGTTTAGCGACGTTAGGTTCTGCCATCGTAGTTAGGGGCAATCGGAGCGGTCCGCCCGCAAGTCCGAGCAAATCACATGCTTTTTTAATCGGTATAGGATTTGTCTCGATAAAGAGCGCTTTTATAAGCGGAGCTAGTCGATAATGCACCTCGCGAGCTTTTTCATAGTTACCGTCGAGGCAGAACTGTGTCAGTTGTCCCATCAACTTCGGAAAGATATCTCCAGCAACTGAGATCACACCTGTAGCCCCCAGCGCCATCATAGGAAGGGTGAGTCCATCATCGCCAGAAATGACGCAAAAATCGAGATCTTGGGTAAGCTCCATGATGTCTGAGATCTGGCTGAAGTTCGCGCTTGCCTCCTTCACCGCCGCCACGTTGCTGTACTCATGCGCAAGCGTGCTGATCGTTTCAGGATCCATATTAATTCCAGTACGACCAGGAATGTTGTATAAAATAAGCGGAATATCGCACGCTTCTGCGACAGCGCCAAAGTGTTTGATTAATCCGCTTTTCATCGGTTTGTTGTAGTAAGGGACTATCTGTAGAGATGCTTCTGCGCCCGCATCTTGCGCGTAGCGCGTCAGCTCAATTGCCTCTGAAGTGCTGTTGGATCCTGTCCCAGCGACAACAGGAACGCTTGCCGCTTCAACTGTCACGTCAATTAGTTTCTTGTGCTCGTCGAACGTCAGCGTGGAAGATTCGCCTGTACTACCACACGGCACTAACCCTGCAACACCTCCTTTCTGGAGATATGCGATGTTGGAGCGCATCCCTTCGACGTCAATTTCGTCGTTGTTCGTAAATGGCGTAACCATCGCACAATATACGCCCTCGAATTTCACGATTTTTTCCTGTTGCCGATTTCTACTCTGTGCGTAATATATCCGGCAACCCTATTTCGAATATTCTTGCTCTCGATGTTCGTGTACTCCGAAACGAGTAACTTGTTCTTTTCGTAATCAGAGCTGAATGTCTCCAGATGTCGGCGGAGCAGCTCTTGTGAAACGCTTTTAATGTACGTCGGTCTGATACTCCCTATGAAAATCCCCTCCTTTCCTTTTTCTTGTTAAGCTGAGATACGTTGTAATTCATTATATTATCGTCGATGAAATTTTCGCAACTTTTTTGGCCACGTGCTGCGCTGAATGGCCCAATATAAATGCCATCGGCTCTTTCGATGTGCCCCTCAGGCCGAATATGACGTCGGGGATGCCCGCGCCACGTTTCATGCTACTTTCTATTGCACGTGTAGTTTCCAGCCCGTCGATTGCTCTTCCAAGTTCGTCTGCTCTATCGAAGTCTTCTGTTGTGAGTTTAAGTTCTTGGCAGGCATCGATAACTTCGTCTGAACGTCGAACGTTCATGGCACTCTTCAAAGTGGGGTCGTAACGCAAAGCAGTCAGGACTACTCGTGCCATAGTGCGGCTTGCTCCAAATGCCACACATCCGACCGGTTTGATAGTCCCTCTGACTTTCACAATTCGTCCCTTAACTGCAGCAACATCTGCTACCTTCTTAGCGCGTGAAATCGCCATCGCTAAGTTGCTGCCGCGCTCAGGTATAAGGTTCGAGTTTATAGCCTTAATGGTGCGGAGTCCCGCTTCAACGTCGAGCAACGTGAGATAACGTTCAGCCGTATCTAACGTTGCTGCGACTTGGTTTACCACTCCGGACCCCGACCCAACACGTTCGCTGTTTTTTATTGCTTTGGTCACAAATGTCTTTGCCATTGAAGCGCTTCGGCTCACTGAGTGCCCTTTAGCGAGAAAGGCGGCCGTTGCAGCCGAAAAAGTATCTCCTGCGCCGTGGGTTCCTGCCTTTATCAACTTGCCATGGAGCAGTTCGAAATCGCCATCGTACAAAACGTCCGTTCCACTCAAATGGCCTCCGGTAACAACGACTGCTTTCGGGCCGAGGGCAAAAATTTCACACGCAGCGCGTTTCATATCTTTGAGGTTTTGTATGAGGATGCCTGAAATCGCCTCTGCCTCTCTAATGTTCGGCGTCACGACTGCTGCGTGAGGCAGAAGTCGCGCAAGGACATCTTTTGACCTCCCCGTCATCAGCTTCCCTCCGGCTTCAGCCTCCATTACGGGATCAACTAGGATCGGAAAATCGCACTGCGAAAGCACTTCAACGACGGCGTCTGCAGTCTCGACAGTCGAAAGCATGCCCGTTTTTGCGCATCGAATGTCAATGTCGGATAAAACCGCATTAATTTGAGCAACGACAACTTCAGGAGGCAAATTGAGTGCATCAACGACGCCGAGGGTGTTTTGTGCGGTTATCGCTGTCAAGACTGAGGTTCCATGTACGCCTAGAGCAGCAAAGGTGCGCACATCGGCTTGGATCCCAGCACCACCGCCAGAGTCCGATCCCGCAATCGTCATAACTGCGATCATCTACAGTGGTAATGCATCAACACTTATATATTTGTAAGCTAAATCCCCGTTTATCGCGGTTAAAATCAAAAATAACGTTCTGAAGAACTTCTCTAAACACTTTATCAACTTCCAGTGGAAATAAAGGGGTCGATTGCTTCAGTGTCTGCAGACGAGATACAATCACCCGTAGAAACCGTGAGAAAGATCTGGGATGAGCAGTACGCGTTGAGACCCGATTTCTGGAAAGGTCCTTACAATATCACTCCGATAACTCAACGGCTCGCGCAAGGTACTTGTGTTCTCGATATCGGCTGCGGTGTTGGCAGGTATCTCGTGCCGCTTGTCAGGAACGGGTTTAGGGTAGTTGGGGCCGACCTTTCGCGGCAAGCTTTGACGTTGCTCGATTCTAATTATTCACGGGTTGTTGCAGATATTCAGCAGCTTCCATTCCCAGATCATAGTTTTGATGCGATCACGTGCTACGGAGTGCTTCAACATCTTGAACGGGCTGGGCGGGAGAAGGCCGCCGCTGAGCTTTTCCGAATTTTGAAGCATAAAGGTGTGACGTTTGTCGAAGTTATTGGACAGCTTGATATGCGCTATAACTGCGGGAAACGGATAGCTGCGGATACTTTTGTCCGAGGTGAAATCCCAACTTATCATTTCTCTTCCTCTAAGCTTCGCGAACTTTTTCATTTAGCAGGCTTTTGTATGCTTAGCGTCGATGAAAAAGTTACAAAAAAACGATACAAGGGTGAGATTCGAAAGAGGCATTACATATTCATGGTAATGGGAAAGCCGTAGACTGTTTTGATCATAATTTTTATCCTCAAGAAGTGTTAAATTAACAAGAGACGTCTTTCCAGTTCGTTCTAGCGCTGAAGGCGTCGTTTGCATTTAATGTCACTTTACGAATCGGATATGAATTCTGTGGCCGTTTCAAATGGCCTTCCTCCCACGTCTGCGTTTTTCTGAGCTTTTTCGCAGAACGTGATCTGACCTCGGCAATGGCGAACGTCATCTTCTTTTCCGAGAAATCGGCGTAGAAAATGCAAATATGAGCAAGAAAATCAGCTTCAGATGGCCGCCAAAGCTTATTTATTCGTTCCTTTTTTTGGTTCGTATAGCATGCGTTCGGAAGCGGGTAGGTCAAGGTACACCTCACTCTTATGACTTTTAGGAGCCCGCCCCGGTGCGCGTAGCGGTGCGGATGAGCCGCTCTCCGATCAGCGCTGACGTACCAAATGCTACAGGGAACCAAACGGGGATCCCAAGAACGGTCGGATTCTCATAGTGCCAAACTCCGTAGTGCACGAAGAACACTTCAGCACACGTGCCAAACACAGCGACGACAAAGAAAGACCAGCGGTCATATCGGTCGTGCCACAAAGCTAAGGTGACTAAGGCTATAGCCAGCAACAAAGTAAGCGCTAAGGCGCTCTGGTTCTGAAACAGTACAATGGCAACCGCAAGCATAGAGAATAGGGAAATCTCCTGTGCAAGTCCTCACCGTAGATACCTCGTACTGTCCATAAACGCCTACCATCGCATCAGGTGTCTGGCGTTTTACTAAAGCAAAGAGGTGCAATGGCTATATATCTTCTCGAATCACGGTTCCCTTGTAGAGATGGCGTCTTTCGCGAAAACAATACGCGCGTGGGTAACGCTCTCGCGTCCGCCTTTCCACGTTGTGGGGGTGCTTCCGTTCATCTTAGGAAGCGTTCTCGCATGGTGGCTTGGTGGCAGCTTCCGCTGGGAAATACTTGCGTGGGGCACGGCTGGAGTTGTGTGTGTGATGCTTGCGACCTACTACGCAGGAGAGTTGTGGGATTACGCTGAAGACTCGCTATCAGGGACCATGCACGGAAGTCCCTTCGCAGGGGGGTCTCAGGTCGTGCAACGCGGTCTTTTACCGCGTGAGGCGGCCCTTTGGGGCTCTTTTGCAGCCGTTCTGCTGGCGTTGGGGGTTGGGGTCGTTCTCCTGTTCGGGTACCATACAGGCCCGTGGACCCTACCTCTTGGAATCGTTGGACTTGTGGGTGGTCTCTTTTATTCGGCGCAGCCGGCGCGTTGGGTGCACAGAGGATGGGGTGAGTTATGGATTGCATTTTGTTACGGATGGCTGACAGTGGCTACGGGCTTTTACCTACAAATGGGCAGTATTGTGCCTCTCGTGACGTTAGTGGCGCTCCCAATCGCACTCACCATTTTTAACGTGATTCTTCTCAATGAGTTTCTTGACTATTGGGCAGATAGGGCGGCAGCGAAGACGAATCTCGTCGTACGATTGGGGGGAAACCGCCGCGCACTTGTACGTTGTCGTGGCTATATGCAGCTGGTTCGCATCTCTCCTCACTCTCGGACAAGGCGTGCCTTTGCACGCGCTTTTGATCCTGCTCCCCATAACGCTCGTTTCGCTCGTAGCGGTCTTCTTAGTGCTTCGCGGGCGTTGGCGTCAACAAGTCATCCTCGGACGACTGTGTGCGGCTACGTTAGCAGTGAACATCGGGACATCTGCTGCATATCTCCTTGCCTTTCTTGGGTGATTCAATGGATTCATGGCGTTCAGAGTGGGGCAAAAAACCACGACGCATGTGCAAACCTACTGGTGGCCACCGACACTTATTCTGAGGCAGGCGATGAGTGCGCTTTATGTCGGCGTCCTCGCGAGGTGGCGGGGTTTGCCCCGCTGGATGTTCACCTATGGCATTCGGTGCCTCCCCGGCGCCGCAGGGTCCCGAGGCATGGGCTGCATTGGCTTCCCCGCCCACCCGGTGTGGGAACTGACGACGGCGTGTAACCTACGCTGCATACATTGCCACGCCTCAGGCGGGAAACCCTTCCCTAATGAACTAACGACGGACGAAACGAAGCGCCTTCTCGATCAATTGGCGGAGGTGCCGGAATTTCGCATGATGGCCTTCACTGGCGGCGAACCGCTTGTGCGTAAGGATCTCTTTGAGCCACTCGCGTATAGCCAGGCACTGGGCTTCACCAACACAATGGCGACCAATGCCACGCTCATTGACGATGACGTGGCACGACGGCTGCGTCGCTTCGGACTTGTGATCGCCGCGGTGAGTCTCGACGGTTTCACAGCAGAGCAGCATGATAATGTGCGCGGCATATCCGGCTCTTTTGAGGCTGCTATGAGGGGAATGCGAGCGCTGCGGCGCGCCGGAATTATCTTGCACGTCAACATCACGGGCGATGGAGTACAACGTCGAGCAACTAGAGGAGTTGATGAGCCTCGTCGACGCCCTCGGTACGGGCATCCTCCTTATGTACCAACTCGTCCCTGTTGGGCGGGGGCGCAGCATAAGTGAGGCCGCGCTCGACTTAGGGGCGAATGAGCGATTAATCCGCTTCATGGTTGATGCACAGCGTAGCACACGAGCTATTATGGAACCTGTCGCCGGCCCGCAGTACTGGCCGTTTCTTCTTCAGCGCGCCCGCATTAGCAGCGGTCCCTTGCTGCGCTTGGCGGAGACCGTCTTTCACGGTTGTTCGGCAGGACGTGGCTTTGTTTATGTCAAACCAAACGGAGACGTCTGGCCGCGCCCCTTCATCGAGGTATCGTGCGGGAATGTGCGCGAGACGCCTTTTAGGCGTATCTGGACAGAATCTTAGGTCTTTGAGCACCTGAGGGAGCGTGAGACGCGTCTCAAAGGACGCTGCGGTGACTGTGTGTACAGGCGTTTGTGTGGGGGGTGTCGAGGAAGGACGTGGGCGGTTACCGGCGATTATCTCAACGAAGACCCGTCATGCTTCATCCATAATAATGATGTAGAATAGGCGGCGGATTGAGCCAGTAAACCCGCAATTCTCTCGTCAGAAATGCTCGTTTCGAATTGATGTCTGACGATCGGTCGCATCGGGGTTGATCGATGAAGCTAGGTTTATTTACGATCGGACTCATCTTAAAACGAGGAACAGATGCAAAGAATTACGTCGGACCCTCCTACGGACAATTTTTCAACAAAAATTGATTCTTACCGGGTCCAAGTAGACATCGCGTTGCAAAAAGAGTTATCTCAGCGACGCGAGTCTCCTTTCTTTGCTCCGTTTAAGGACGCGTTCACTGGAGGTAAGCGCCTGCGGCCAATCCTCCTCCTGATTGCATATGACAGCGTGCGTGCGCGAGATGACGAGCCTCTTCCTGCCGCTGTTGCCGTCGAGTTAGCGCATATGGAGTCGCTCATCCACGACGACATTATCGATGGAGATGAAGTACGACGTGACGCCACGGCGTTTCACGCGAAGTATGGCCAAGAGATGGCGCTTTTGAGTGCTGATTTTATCCTCTCAATGATCTTGAGCATAGCAGCGCGATATTCAGATCCCCGTATCATGAGCGCGCTGGCCACAGCGACAGCACAGATGTGCGAGGGCGAACTAATCGAACGACTTGTCGGCGAGACGAATGAAACGGTGCCTCCAGAGGTATACAAGCGCATCGTGTTGAAAAAAACGGCCTCGCTCTTTGAGGCCGCGGCGACCATAGGGGCACTTATCGGTGGAGCGACGGCTGCAGATCTCAGCGCGCTAGCTGCCTATGCACGAGCCTTTGGCGTTGCTTATCAAATCCACGATGACATCACTGATTGGGAGCAAAGCCGAACGATTGAGCTTGATCTGCAGGACACGCATCACTCCCAAAAAGAATACCTTTTCGAGATGGCGAAAGAATTCGTCGGCGAAGCCGTGGACAGCTTGCGACCGCTTAAATCAAGCGAAGCAAAGCAGAACTTGATTCAGTTGGCAGAATGCGTTGATAGGCGGGCAATCCATCAAATATGATATCATGTCGCGCTTGACTGGCAGACCAATTACTGTGCCGTTGATTCAGCGCTTGAAAATGGACACATTCTCGAGACTCGTTCTGTGGCACGCATTGCCATCACATTAGCTTCAAATGGGCGGGAGAATCCAAGCGTGCACGTTTTTTACGTCCGAAGAGCAACGCCCACTTTTTATTCTTCAGCATAAAGAGTCTGGCGCATGCTTTCAATGAATATATGCTCATCGAATCTGCTCGCATTCTTCTTACACGCTTTTTTATATCGTTCCGGTTCTTCTGAAACTAGCAGTATTGCTTTTTTCAATGATTCCGGATGTGCGTCCACTAAGAAGCCTGTTTGGCCGTTGATAACGGTTTCTTTTAGTGCTCCTTCATTTACACCAACGACGGCTTTTCCGCTGGCTTGTGCCTCAACAGGAACCAAGCCGAAATCCTCGTCAATGGGAGTATATATCACTCCTTTGCATGTTGCATACAGATCCAATAAGCGCTTTTCTGGAATTATCCCGAGGATCTTCACGTTTGGAGGTAGATCTTCAAACATTTTATGATATGCGACTAGCCCCTTGTCGCGATGAGAGTATCCGCCCACGATTAGCAGATTTTCGTCGGGCAAGTTTTCGAAAGCTTTTATCTGTAAATCGACTCGTTTCTCAGGATATAATCTGTTTACTGATAACCAGAAATCGCCAAACTCTTTCGTATAGTAACGTTCTGTTGGGACCGGCGGGTAAATGACTGTAGAATCCCTATTGTAATATTGTGTTATCCGTTTTTGAACCGTGCGGCTCAACGTCAATATCTTGTCAACCTGTTTGATAGCGTTTCTGTCAAAATAACTATGCGTCGTTGTCCAACTCCACGCAACTGCTTTCTTCGCCAAGTTTGACTGACGGGCGATATTGAAGTGTTTCAGGTCATAGAAATCCCTTCGAGGGGAATAACAGTAAGTTACGTTAGGCTTGTGATTGTAAGCCGCGTAAAGTGACCAAAATCCGCTTAAAAGATACTTGTCAAATCCTGGAAAACGTACCTTTCGGAACAGCAAGCTTGATTTAATTGGACCTATCGGGGCACGGTCACCTATTTTACCTAAGTCATAGATGACGTCCTGGTCGATGCCTAATTCTCCAATGACTTCTGGATCCACATTCGCTGCAGCGATTCGCGCGTCAAATGCCTTAGCTACTGTCGCAACGACTTTTTCTCCGCCGCCTAACACGTCGAGTGAGTCGTGAAAGATTAGTAGCTGCAAATCTGAGTTCATTGCTATTTGGAGTTCCCATCTCCTACCGTCGAGCGGTGACCGCTTGTGATTTTTATAAAGTCGCTTCGTTAATAGACATCGTTTGGCAGTCCGCTGCAGAGCTGGACAAATGCCCTCATCAAAACAGGCCGAAAGCGCACAAGCTTATAGTCCTGTCAGCAGAGTTTAGACTCGCAGTACTGTAAATACGTTGGCATCCCGTTTGAAACCCGGCTCGAAATATCAAAAGGGGGGCAGTAACCCCGAACTGTAAAAAACGCGCCACGCCGCGTTCAGTGATCCGCACGGGACTTTATTATCTATAGGAGTCCAGATATGGTGTATTTTTTTTAAGGAACTGTGATTCCAAGATAAGGGGGGATCTTTAGCATATTGCACCTCAGATCTGATATTTCCATAGAACTCACAGAGCTATATAAGCGACTCCTAAAGCCTTTTACCGATTAGTTTGGCAATAATAGATGTAGAGTGGTTCCTTTGGCAAAATTTCATAAAAAAATCCGGGCTAACTCGGAGGATGTACTTGAAACCGGCGAGAAGGAGGAGCTTTTGCCTGGACCCGAAGACTACGATCTGATTATTGTCGGAGCCGGGCCTTCTGGGCTTTTTTGCGCTATAAACTCCATGCAGAATGGTAAAAAGATATTGATTATGGAAAGAAAGAGTTCACCAGGGCATAAGCTCCTGATATCAGGCTGTGGCCGCTGCAATATAACTCACGATGGAGATATTCAGGACTTTCTTGACCACTATGGAAATCATGGCAGGTTCCTGCGCCCGGCTCTTCTCGGCTTTACGAACCGCGATCTCATTTCCTTCTTCGAAGACCTGGGGCTGGGCATGGTCCAAGAAAGGGAAGGTAAGATATTCCCGGACACTATGCAGGCAAGGGATGTGCTGGATATCTTGACCCTGCAATGCCAGGAATTGGGGGTAGTCATCAAGTGCAGTCAGGCTGTCAAGTCCATAACCAGAAGGGAGGATGGTTTTTTTGTGGGCTGTGTTGGTGGCAGCTATCACTCCAAGCTGTTGGTGATAGCCACAGGGGGATGCTCCTATCCAGCCACCGGATCGAGCGGAGACGGCTACAGGTTTGCCGGCATCCTTGGCCACAGCATATCTGAGATCGGTCCGGCTCTAACCCCTATTTTCATAAAGGAATATCCTTTCACTGAGCTGGCCGGTCTCTCGTTTTCGGATATGAAGATCTCGCTCTATCGCCATGCAAAAATCAAAGAACATCGGGGCGATATTCTATTCACCCATGATGGACTCTCGGGCCCAGGAATTTTGGACCTATCCAGATATATCAGAGCAGAAGACGTAATTAAGCTCTCTTTTGTGCCGGAGGACAGACGAGAGGCACTGGAGGAATGGCTCGTGGAAAGGGCACGGCGTGATGGTGGAAGGAGCTTACGGTCTGTGTTGGCAAGTCTGCCTAACTTTGTGCCTCCTGGTGTGCCGCTCTCTCCCCGTTTGACAAAGAGATTGCTGGAGCTCTCAGGGATTGCCTCTGACCTGCAAATGGCTCAAATGACCCGAAAGATGCGAAATCGATTGATTGATAATCTGACAGGTCTACCTCTGGTCGTATCCGATGTTTGTGGCTTTAACCTGGCCATGTGCACCAGAGGTGGAGTGGAAACCGCTGAGGTCGATCCCAAAACCATGCAGTCCAGACTGGTCAAAGGACTATATCTGGTGGGCGAGGTTTTGGATGTGGATGGCGATACGGGGGGCTATAATCTGCAAGCGGCATTTTCTACGGGAATGCTGGCTGCCAGGAGCATCAAGAGCGATTTTGACAGAGTTAGCGGCTAACAGGATGATCACTATGCTCGACATATTGAGAAGTAGACGCAGCATCAGAAGATACAAGGATCGGGAGATAGAAAAGGAAAAGATCGAACTGCTCAAGGAGGCTGCTCTTCGCTCTCCTTCCTCTCGCGGCATCAATCCCTGGCGGTTTATCTTCATCACCGATAAAGCATTGCTGGAGGGGCTTTCCCGAGCTAAAGAGAGCGGCAGCAGCTTCCTGAAAGGGGCAGCTCTGGGCGTAGTTGTCACTGCCGTCAGGGAAGAGTCGGATGTCTGGGTGGAGGACTGCTCCATTGCCTCCATAATCCTCCAGCTTGTCGGCTCCAGCCTGGGCCTCGGCTCCTGCTGGATCCAAATTAGAAAGAGAGGGCATAGCAGCAATCTGACCTCTGAGGATTATGTTAAGCAGGTGCTTGGTCTACCTGAGGATTTCTTGGTGCAATCCATTATCTCATTCGGCTATCCCGATGAGGTGAAGAGGTCGATTCCTGCTGGAGATCTCCAGTACGATAAGATCCTAGCAAAGGAAAAAGAGTGAAAAGGGATTATATGTAACCAGGGGAAGGGACAAGCCCGACTAGGCGCATATGAAGACAATTCAGATGATTGGCCGCGCAGATGTCCGAACAATAAGCCATAAATCGTTTTGGTGCACGAGAAACAGAAGAACTGTTAATTGGATCCCTTAGGTTGGCTCACCCCCTCCGCTACTTCTCGGCAAACGGCCAGCAACTCCGCGCCGGCCTTCTCCCATGAGAACTTCTGGGCTTGTGCTATGCCTTTTCGGCACATCTCTCTTTTCAATTCGTCGTCCTCGAGTACAGTGAGCATCGCCTGCGCGAGCGCTTTAACGTCGTAGGGATCGACGAGAAGGCCTGCCTCTCCGACCACTTCGGGTAATGAGGAGACGTTGGAGGCTATTACCGGACATCCACACGCCATCGCTTCAAGTACCGGGAGTCCAAACCCTTCGTAGAGCGAGGGATAAACGAAGACGTCGGCCTCTTCGTAGAGCGACAGCACCTCCGAGTCGGCCAGGTAGCCGGCTAGTTTTATGTTTATTCCCTTATTGCGCCTTCGAATGTCGTGCAGGGTTGATTCGAACTCGGGGATATCTTTTCTTAAATAACCTACGATCGTCAACTCTGCGTTACTGCTTGGATTTGCTCTATGAACGAGTTCAAACGCTTGTATCAATCGCAGTTGGTTTTTGCGAGGGGAGATATCAGACACTGTTAGTATTTTCTTACTCCCGAAGTGAGTGCGGGGACTTTTCGGGGTTACGAAGGAGCCCAGATGGATCACTGTGATTTCGGCCGTTCCTGGACCCCAATAGCGCATCGCTTCCTTCTTGGTCGATTCAGATATAGCGACGTATCGCACAGGAATATAGACAAAGTACTTCTTCCAAACCTTATAAAGCGTAGTTTCTTTGAGTGCGACATCTTGGTCCTCAGGACACGTATAGAAAACGAAGTCGTACAGCATTTGGACCCATTTTGCCGTAGGCAAAATACCGAACTTGACGAGAAGCTGGAAAAAAAATAGAAGCGAAGACGGATCGAAGGTATAACACGGGAACCCGAAGAGGATTAAAACATCACTTGTCTTGTATAACTTGATAGTCCGTAGCAATGTCCACGGAACGAGGAATGAGCGCACAACGAACAGAGAAACTTTTTTGTTCCTCAAAAGAGAAGGGCTAACAAAGTCTTTCTCTTTTTTTGCTGCTATGACTGAAACTGATTCTACGTCGTCTGCCTCACAGAGCTTTGAAATCAGCTCTTCTATGGCTCTCGGAATCCCATCTTTGTATTTTGGAAAAGGTGCCAATACGGAAATCTTCATCGCGTTACCGGTTCTCAAAGTCGGTTGACGTCGTAAGAGTAACGATTTGATTATTAAAGCTTTGCTTCTACCGTTAAAGCCGTAGTTTTGTTAGTTTATACTAGATAGTCCTTCGATTCAGCCGTCATATCCAAGATGCGTTCGAAGTGCTCTGCCTACGATTGTTTTAATGAGGTCGACCTTATTGTGAGCAGTTCGCCGCTGTCTCGCTCGAATCTGAGACAACAACACAAAGGCCTAAAAGGAAAAAGCGATCTCGTCTTTGTCACAGCGGATGCATTCAGACGAGAGGCTCTCCTCGTAACATCGTATTAGCGGGCAGCGTGAGATAGCAACAGTTGAGGTTGGCGAACGTGAAGATCAAGAACATCGCCGACACTAGAACAAAATACTTAAACAATGCATCGCAACGCTGTGGCAGACTTGCTGCGAGGGTGAGAAGCTCCAGAGAGGCCACTTTATAGAAGTATCCTGAGCGCTTTCCACACGTCAAAAAGCGAAAACTAGATTGCAGGTGTCAGTCCGCTTGAGGAATAAAGGAACTCAGTTGAGAAGCAGAATCTCCTCAAGATGTACGACTCATCACCGTTTTCATAACAGCAAATTTAACAATCCCTATGGTCTTACGCTTCTCAAAGCAACAGTGAATGTTGATGAGTGATCGAATGTGACAATCATCAAACAAAGAGAACAGCCGGCTGGAGAGGTTCGGGGTGAACTAAAATTGGCATCTGTATTGGGCCACAACGACCTGCCAACGGTTTTAATTATTGTTTTGAATTGGAACGGCAAGGAAGATACGGTTGAATGCTTAGAATCCTTGAATCACATCTCTTACCCCAACTACGAGGTCATTGTTGTAGATAACGGTTCGACTGACGATTCAGTCGAGCAGTTAAAGGCTCGCTATCCGGAAATCAAAGTCATTGAAAATCAGGAGAACCTCGGATTTGGTGAAGGGTATAACGTCGGGATTCGTACAGCGCTGCAAGAGAACACGGAGTATGTTCTGCTCCTTAACAATGACACGATTGTGGACCCACGGTTCCTGGACGAGCTGACAAACGTGGCAGAGCTGGATCCCCGTGTCGGCTTTGCTGGACCAAAAATCTATTTCTATGACAATGATGGCCGAGGAAGAAGAGATCGAATCAACGGTGCAGGCACCAAGCTTTCTATGTGGACAGGGAGAGTCTGGCATGTCGGGGAGAATGAAATTGACAGCGGGCAATATGATCAGGTGCGGCTAGTAGATTACGTCATTGGAGCCTGTCTATTAGTGAAGACACGAGTAGTGACTGAAATCGGACTGTTAGATTCAAAGTTCTTCACCTACTGGGAAGACGTAGATTGGTGCTATCGGGGCTGCAACGCGGGATATACCTCGGTTTATATTCCACAAGCTAAGATTTGGCACAAATATGGTGCGTCAAGCGGGGGAGCTCCCAACATATACTACCTCATTAGAAATAGATTTTGGTTTATGAGGAGGAATGCTTTAAAGAGGCAATATTTCACGTTCTTACTCCGGTTTTTCTTGTATGAGTTTGTTTTCCAATGCCGAGATTTCTTGCGACAGAAGGATTTTGACTCAATAAAAACATCCTGCAAAGCGGTATTTGATGGACTCGCTCAACGTGAAATCGCCTAATTTGCAGCTCGGAAAGTGCATTCGAACTTAGCACTCACGCCAGCCGTATGCTGTAAGGAATGTGTAACAGCATCATTTTTGGCATAGTTTCTCTAGTCGTGCTATCATTGGCAATCGGCATCAAAATTAGGTGCCAAATAGCTCCTATCGCTCATGAGCCTGGTTCGACACGTTAATATCCCACACCCTAGTATAAAGATGGATGTTCGCTTGAATGGAGACCTCAACGTTATCGTGACTTATGACTTCAGTAGTAAGGGCTGCCTGTAGTTAACATGCAGGCTGACTTTAGGTTTGCTAAAACGGCTTTAAATGCGGAGAGGGACTCGTGACAACCGAAAGTGGCTATAGCAATCGTCGGAGAGATGCCAATGTCTGGATCGTGGACGATGCAGCAAGGCAACAAGGACGACTCCGCCAAACAACAATTGGCAAGGATGAGCTCCGTGAGACGCTTTTTACGTCGCTTGACTACATAGTTTTGCGCAGACCGCTGCAATGCGCAGCGCAACAAAGGTACTAACGTGAAGATCACATTTGTGCTTCCTCCCTATGGTGACTATCCGACAGGGGGACATAAAGTGGTCTACGAATACGCCAACCACCTCGTTCGCAATGGGCATGCGGCGACAATCGTTTATCTGCAGGAGCCCCTAAGGCCCTATTCTCACCGCCCCCCACTCGCGCTTCGTTCGTGGCTAGACCGTCACCGAGCGCAACTCGGTTACAAGCTTAGAACACCCAAGATCACCTGGTACGGTCTACACAGGGACATAAAGCTGGTGAGGGCAACTGATCTAGAAGCATGTCGCGTTCCTAATGCAGATGCTATTTTTGCAACAGCTTGGCAAACCGCTTTGAACGTAAGTGAATGTCCTAGGGAGAAAGGAGCGAAGTTTTATCTTGTGATGGATTTTGCGCCGTGGCTGGGCGACAAATATGAGTTAGAACAAACTTGGCGCTTGCCCCTCAAAAAAATTGCTATTTCTGACTGGCTAGCCGAACTCGTTTTACAATCGGGCGCACCTGAAGAAGAAGTTGAAGCGATACCGATCGCCGTCGATCACGACCGTTTTCGCATCACAAACGGTATACGCGGACGAGCGAAAAGGGTTATCATGTTGTATTCTGCGGTGCCGTATAAGCGATCTCAATTGGGCTTATCCGTATTATCAAAGTGTAAAGAAGCCGTCCCCAACCTCAAAGCAAGTCTGTTTGGCCCCCTCGAACAGAAACCTGCGCCGCCGCCTCCGTGGATCGAATACTATGGCTCTGTAAGTGACGGCGAGCTCATCAAATTATACAACTCAGCGTCGATCTACCTTTGCAGCAGCGCCGCGGAAGGCTTTGCCCTACCACCAGCCGAAGCGATGGCATGCGGATGTGCCGTTGCAACAACCGATTGTGGAGGAAACCGCGACTATGCTGAGCACGCAAAAACTGCGTTGGTATCAGCGCCCGATGATTTTGCATCCTTGGCGAACAATGTTCTTCGGCTGCTGTCGGACGAAGAACTGAGAGTCAAAATTGCGCGTGCAGGAAGAGACCGAATCGCAGAGTTCACGTGGGAGGAAAGCACGCGGCGTTTAATTGAATCCATAAATCGTCATAGCTGACTTTTGAGTGCCAGTGAATAGCTCAGCAAGCTTCGCTGCGACTGTTTTGCCCGCACGTCTATCAATCGAAAAAAGAGGGCGATTAGGTTTCATTTCAAACTAAGCGAACCCAATAACAAGAAAAAGAACACCAATAAGCTCTAAAGAACTCAAAATCTATTTAGACGATAAGGATGCCAAAGTTTGGAAGACCCTGCACTGACCAGCATCCAGCAAACCCCTCTTCCGACAGACCGAGCCGTTTGTTGTTGCCTATTTGTATTCATTCTGTTTCGTTTACGTCTAATCGCTGTGACTTGGTCTCAACTCGCGTAGAAGTGTCATCGTCTCGGTGAAGAGCCTCCTATCCAATACAAAAACGAAGAATGAGTAGCTCAACAGGCTTGCAGCGGTCACGATGACTATGATAGTCACGTCCTGCATGTTACCGAGTCTCTCGAGAGAGGCCCGAAGGAGAAACGCGATTATCCCGAACGCAATCGTTGCCAATATAATCGGCCGTAGCTTTGCCAAGAAGTGCCGCACTTTCAGGTCTACCAATCGAAATGCAACTGCAAAAACAGGGTAAGCCAACAAGTATGATGCTATCGTGTACGCGATTGCAACCCCCTCGACACCGCCACGAAGTCCGACGGCAAAGGCAATAGCGACTACAATGGTCGTGAAGATGCTCAACTTGAACAAAACGTCGGTCCTGCCCTGCGATAGGAATATCCAACCTACGTTTGCCCCGATTGACTGTTCTATTGCTGCTAGAGACAGAATCTGAACCAGCACAATCGCGCTAATCCATTTTGAACCGTAAACCACTCGGATAAGCTCAGGTGCCGTGACAAGCAGCCATGTCATCGTAGGGAAGGACACGGCTGCAATGTACCGGTTAGCGTCAACATAAGCTTCGCGCACCTTCTGTTTGTCGTGCTGGATTACTGAAAGTGCGGGAAACATGACGCGCCCGACGACATCGGAGACGTTGCCCAACGGAAGGAGGAGCAAGGTATAAGCCAAGTTGTAGAAGCCGAGCGGAGTCGCGCCAAGAAACCTCCCAATGAGGAGATTGTCTAGGTTGCGCTGAAAATAGCCAAGGAAACTGTTTCCTGTGAGGTTCATTCCAAACCTTAACAACCCTTTCACCTGTCCGAAGCGAAGCGAAAAATGCGGAACCCATCGAGAGTAAATCCAAGTAAAAACGACTGTAATAGTAGCAGAGAGCACCGTGTTCCAAGCCAAACTCCAAACTCCGTATCCGGAGAGAGCCAAAAAAACTGATATAGGGCCAGCTATTCCAATGCTGCAGATGCCGATGATCGCGATAGCTTTGAAATTCATGCTCTTTGTAAGCAGCGCGCTCGGCACGTAGCCAAATGAAGAGATGAAAAAGGTCGTGGAAATAAACACGATAAGGGGCGTTAGTCTCGGCTCAGAATAGAACGCAGCTATCAAAGGCGCAGAAACTGCAAATGCTGTCGTCAGCAACGCGCCTAGGCCGAGACCTATCCAAAAAATGGAAGATAACGCCCCATCAGTAACCTCTTTTCTTTGTACTATGGCGGATGACAATCCAAAATCTGAAAATATAGCCACAAAACTCGAGAACACGACTATCATGGCCATCAGTCCAAAATCGTTAGGGGTCAGTAATCTCGCCAAGATCGCAGAAATCAGTATTTGCGTCAGCAGTCGAGCTACTTGAGAGGTCGCAGACCAGCCAATGCTGCGTACGGTTTTCGTTTTCAGGGTCATCCTAATTCGCGGCAGGAGGCTCTTTCGCGCGCGCTTCTCGCAAGTTCACCGGCGTCGCGTTCGATCTGTTAATGCTGTCTGGCAAACCTCAAAGTCTCACGCAGTATTAAATCTACTCGGATGTCAAGCTCGCCAACACAGACGCACGCCTTTCAACGCACCTTTAACACGTAAAACCTGTTATTTCATTCGAGCGCGCAACGAAACGACGTGCTATTGTCATATAAAGAAGTTATTGCCGAGGTAATCTTTTAGTCTTTGTTGAGCCTGTTAGAGATGTATTGAGTCGCCCCTCTCTGTCCTAGAAGCGATGGCTTGCAATCTACCCGTCGTCACGACGCGCTTTGGGGCCCTCGCAAGCATATTCGGCGAAGGCTCCGGCCTCTTCTTCGCCGAACACGTGGAACACATGCCTCGGATTCTGGACGCTATAAAGAACGGAAGACCGACAGTTGAAACGAGGCACATGGTTGCACGATATTCCTGGGACAATCTGACTGAGAACTTGGTAGAAATCTACGAAGAACTCCTACGGTATGACGAGTCTGCTCTGCAGACCAGCACAAGCACACCCAGGCGCTGAGTATATTGCGCACCGCCAAAATTCAAGTAGCGCTACATTCTTACGACGTGAAATCCCGTGCTCCTTATCTGCACAAAGGTAAGCTCGACCGTGGCAAACTCGATGAACGCGAGTCTAAGCGGTCGACTTCAACGAGACCGAAGTGTTCTTTACCTCAAAATACATTGAATTTTGCAGCTGGACGCGCGAGCTACGGCGAGCCTAACGCGAGGCGTAGCCAAGACCGCGTAACTTGCAGAAGCGAGCACGAAGAGGCTAAAATCGCGCCGAACAAGAAGCATCGCGAAGTGAAAAGAACGAATTCATCGACTTGTTATCGTTAGGGCGGCTGTGGCAAGCGGGTTATGAAGCCGTAAACGGCAAGAAACATGTTGCATTGCTCTCAAAGTTGAGTCTGTGTCGCGAAACTACGACCTTCAATTTATCGGCACAAATATAGCCAGTGTGCAAAGAACGCCGATAAAAATCGCAAAGTAGCTGAAATCAATGCGTTCGGCGATCTTAAGAAGGACGTTTATTGTCAGCAATCCAAAGGCGAAGGCGACGACGACAGCTAGGAGCGCATACGCGT
>Ga0209124_10000115_pt1 | contig 69901 bp, 81 predicted proteins | sample BarGraIncu01122A_FD_184502 | JGI IMG/M metagenome (GOLD analysis project Ga0209124, IMG submission 184502) | Arctic peat soil microbial communities from Barrow, Alaska - Barrow Graham LP Incubations 011-22A (SPAdes) (version 2) | ecosystem: Environmental > Terrestrial > Soil > Wetlands > Peat...
CATCATCATGTTCGTAGCCAAGACTATCAAAGGCGCTGCCATCGTGTATTTCCTCTCGTTTTTCGTCCAGCTGGTTGGCTTACACTTTTAACGTGTGGAGCCTCTGACAGCTTGACCCGGCGTGGCAACGCGGCTTGCTGCAGTGAGCAATCGGGGAACCTATCAAAGTATGGTAATAAAAGGTGGTTATGTGCAATATGCACATTTTGAGCGAGTTGCCTTTTTATACCTACAAAGTGAAATTTACGTTCGATGAAGCACGTAAGGGAAAACGTTGTCGTCGCGCTCCTCATTGCAGCTCTGATAGTAGTTGCATTTTGGGGCATCCCGCTTCCTCTTATGCTGCTTACTGCTGTGATCGCGGTGATAGCGTATCTAGCATTTGTTCCCGCGTTGTGGGAGCACTATACGTAGACATGAATAAGCTGTGATGTTACAAGATATCCCTGCGTTATCACCTAAAAATACTACTCGAAAAAGAATTACTTCGATTAAGATAATTTGAGGTAAAATAACTGCTCAACCGGAAATCGGAGGCGAATGAATGACGAAAGGATGGTGCGAAAATTGTCAATTCCAAAACAATAACGGTGTTCTGTATTGCTCTCAATGTGGTGAGGAACTGGAAAATAAATCGCAAAGAGGGCGCCAAATTATAGCCGTTGTTTTAATCTTGATTATTGTAACTGGTTTGATACTAGCCGTGTGGCGTCCTTTTTAATCTCGCTTCAATCAATGGGGAGAGAGCATAGCGTGATTCTTTTAAAGTCTCGCCATCTCCCCCCTCTTTAACTCTTTTTTCGATTTCAAGCACGTAGCGGATCCCTATTGGCATTCCGAACCGACGGGACGAACAGGAATAGTTATGCCCTCTTTGGGAGGGAGCAAAGAACGCACCCATTCGCGCTCTGTCCAGAGGACGCAGCCACCTTCGGTCTCATTGAGTGAGTCATGTTGTTCACGAATGGCCTGCAACAGGTTGGATTGCAGGGCCTCCCTGAGTGGCGTCTTCTGCACGCTCGCGTCAGAGAAGGGAGAGGCCGGACACGGTTCAACGTCCCCTCCTGCGCTGATATGGACGAATCCCCGCCCTGCAGCCAGGCAGCCCCCGTATTGTTCCTCGTCGCCAGGAATCGCAATGAAGAGAGCGGGGAATTGAGTACGAAACGCCTCTGTCTTTTGTCGCAGGTAACTTCTTTGTTCATCGGTCAAGACCCAATCGTCTGTCCCCTCTTCAAAAGAGACATATTCAAGGAGGAGGAAAAGGCGAGTCCCCACTTCGACCAGATTTTTTACAAAGTTCATATCGGTGATCGTTGCGACGTTTGACCGAGTTATTGTCAAAGAGCAGCCAAAAAAGATTCCCTCGGCACGCATCTTTTCCATGACGCCTTGGAGACGCTTGTAAATGCCCGCGCCTCGACGTTCATCTGTTTCGCATTCGTCACCTTCGATGCTGATGATGGGAATGACGTTTCGTTGTTCCTTGAATTGCCGCATCACGGCATCATCGATGAGCGTGCCATTCGTTATGAGTGGGAAAACAATTGATGGAAAGTCCCTGGTAATGGTTAGAAGCTCCTTGCGGATAAGCGGCTCACCGCCGGCGAGGAGGATGGCTGACACGCCAAGCTGCTGTGCCTCGCTCACAATGTCCCTAAGTCTGTGCGCGCTTAATTCTCTCGCAGTTGGCCGGTGTTCCAGGTGAGCGAAGGCGATGCATCCCTTGCAGCGCAAGTTACATTTGTTCGTCAGACTCATGATGAGAAAGGGAGGCACGTGGAGCTCTTCGTTTTGCCATCTCTGCCTCTTCTGGGCTGCTCTCCTTTGCCACCACATGGTACGGAGGAAGAAGAGGGCTTTCGATGGTTCTCTAAGGGTAATTCGCGCTGCGTCTTTAAAAAAGACCGTGATCGCGCGGTTAAAGATGTTAATATAATTGGAATCCTGTTCCACAATACGAGTTTACGTGGGTGATATTTATAGTGCGCGAGAGCAGCCCAAACGTTTAAGCCCTATTTATAAATTAAACATGTACAAGAACTTTTAGAGATAAACGATTGAACTAGTGAATTCTCAAGTTTGCTTGGGACGAAATGCAACGACTGTACTACTTTGACAACATTAAGATTGTCCTTATTCTTGTGGTGATCTTCATCCACGCCGGCCTGGCGTACATTACCAATGCTGAGGGGTGGTCCCCGAGCTTCCCTGGACCGCCCCCCGTAGAAGTGCTCGCCGTCGGCACGTTCGAAGCGGTAGCTGCCTCGTTTGCGATGGCACTCTTCTTTTTCATCTCGGCGTTCCTCCTCGTCGGCTCGTTAGACCGTAAGGGACGGCAGAAGTTCCTTAGAGACCGCTTCGTGCGCATCGAATCCCGCTCTTTGGGTTATTGGCGTTCTATCTCATTTTGATAGACGCTGTGGGGCAAACCCGGCGAAGTACTCTCTCGGCAATCTCTGGTTCCTAGTGTTCTTACTTATCCTCGCGGTCGTATACAGCGTTTGGCACAGGTTTAAAATACCCATCTCTTCAGTGTCCTGTCTAGGAAATGGGGCGCTGTTGCTCGCGTCTCTAGCGCTTGGTGCCGTGAACTTTGCCGTGCGGGAGTGGTACGCGTGGGATCGATGGCTGCTGTGGTACGCTATCGAACCGGCCCACGTGCCGCTCTACGTGCTATTCATCATCGGGGGCATCCTTGCTTATCGTAACGGATGGCTTGAGGCTGTTTCCCCCGCTTTGGTTCCTTTTTACTCTCCACATTCTTCAGCATAGCCTTGATATACCAATAGGGAAGAATAAAGCGTATGGTTGAAGCACGAGAAACTAATGAACTATACAATATTGAAATTGTAAATGTGGTTGCTTCCACCGGCATTGGACAAGAAATTAACCTCAAGCAAGCAACGCTTGCTTTAGAGGGCGCAGATTACGATCCAAAACGGTTTCCGGGCCTTGTCTACCGTACCAAGGACCCTAAGACCGCTGCATTACTCTTTCGATCGGGAAAGATCGTCTGCACGGGTGCAAAGAGCATCGATGACGTGTACAGGGGTTTGGAAAACGTATTCCAAAGCCTCAGAAATATCGGCATCGACGTCAAGGGAACGCCGGAGATCAAGGTGCAAAACATCGTTGCGTCCGCGGATCTTCACGCAGTTTTGAACTTAAATTCAATTACCCTCGGCCTCGGGATGGAGAACGTTGAATACGAGCCCGAGCAGTTTCCCGGTCTCGTCTACCGGTTATCGGAACCTAAAGTGGTCGTTCTTATGTTCGGTTCAGGCAAACTGGTGATCACCGGCGGTCGAGTGCCCGAAGACGCGGCCAATGCGGTCGATCAGATCGTGGAGCAGCTTAAAAGCCTGAGCCTTATGTAGGTTACCAGGTTTTTTATATCTGATTGCTTGCACTGAATGCAAAATTCGTCGTAGCGAGACGAATATCACCTTTTAACTTGTAGATTCTACATCGCTTAAGCAAAAGGGGTAGGTGTTGGGATCAATCAAATCGCGCACATATAATGACACACGGTGTTAGCAGAATCACTGGAAGCACTACAAGCATCCGCTACCTGAGCACGTGCATGACGTCTATATGGAGTATTGGAAAGACACTCAATTCGCAGTGTAGAACGCGGCAGGGGACGTGGCGTCGATTTTTACATATGTATCCGCCTGACTTAGTTGAACGGAAAGCACTGTTAGACGCGCTTAAGGTTTTAGTTGTTTAGCGACCATCCGCACCGGATTTAATTTAATTTGCAGGTAGGGTTGCGATTAAATTCCTTCTTTGCTCTTGAAACTCATTTTCTGTAACGACGCCTTGATCACGCAACTCCTCTAGTTTTCTGATTTCATCGAGTACGTTCTCAATTTGAAGCTCAGAGGGTCGCGTTTCATTGTCACCGTGCGAGGGCTCCTCGATAGGAGCGCCGCAGTTTATGCAAAACATCCCATGATGCCCCACAGTCGCGTGGCAAAATCTGCAAAGCTTCTTATCTGTCATAATCCCCCTTTTTTGATCATACGTTGCTCCTTGCTCGTGCAGCACTTTCAAACTCTATCTGCGTTGCCTTTCATATCGATAATCGTGCCTAGCACCATGCGCTTACGTAAGGGGCGTAAATACGAGTGACGTTTTTCCTGTCCATCATTCGGCATTAAGGAAGTACGAAACGAGCGCATCGAGCGCCTGGGTATCATCTAATTTAGCCCCTGACTTTTCATAGACTTTCGTTTTAACTTCTGAAAGCGCACGGCTCAATAACTCCGCGTCGCTGCCAGTTAAGATTAGTCCCTTTTCAATCATCTTTTCCCTCCTTGCTTTTTCGTATTTATTACATGAACAGGTTCAATCATAGCATGATCGGTTTGTTCTGAAGGCGATAATAGCGACAAAACGGGCACTATTTCTAGTATCGTTCAGCTGCGAAACTCATCTCGCGGCGAGGGCGGCGGTAAAGTTCGCAGTAGTACGGGATCCGGTTCTTACCCTGGCGAAGCTCACAGTTAATACAGTGCTAACAACTTACGCAGTAGGTCATATTCAATAAAATATACGGCGTGCTAATTAACCAACCAAGACGCACAGCAAAATTAATCGACGAGAGGGACCTAATGCTGGACCAATACACTATAAACTCGAAAAAAAGAACGAAGGAGGGGCGAATGCCAGACCCCTCTAACCCTACGCTATAATTGTATTCTGACGATGTCGCTAAAAGCGTCAGCTGTACATTTGGCACATACAGCGGCGTCAGCCTCTCCATTGGCGCATTCAGAATGGAGATCGAATTTACAGACGGTACCCTGCACGGTTTCAGTTAATAGTTCGTTCATTTTGTTTGACTCCCCTTTTGGTGTTTTTAATGTTTGACAACAATGGCCTCATTGCTCCCACTAGCACCGACGACACGTCACTATGTAACCCCGCGTGACAAACGATTTGTGTCACGACGTGCTTAACCGGGAATTATCTCCTTTTTTGAGATAGTAAAACCGCTTTACCCCTTTAGTTTTTCATGCCGACTTTACCCTTCGAAAGCCGCTTATTTTGATTTTTAAGACGTCTTCTAAGATCTAGAAGATAACTCCCCCAGCCCAGGCGCGCGTCTTGGCTATATAATGTGCTATATAATGTGCCACGACCGCAACGACGACAGTAGCGATTATTACCATAACTCTCATCTCCGGCCCTAACTACACAGAGTGGTTTCATAAGGCCGCGTGAGGCAGCGATTGTGTGCTGAAGCGCGACAAGACGTTTGAGGGGGAAAGCGTGACAGTGTGTTTGTGTAACATTTTTTTTGAAATCCACCTTAAACGACGTCGGTCGGCGTTACGCCCACCAAATAATAAGATGTAAGTGAGCGCCATAATCAGGTCATCTTTTGACGTGCCTTCGGCGCCAAAGGTGAGAGATCCGGCTTCAGAATCGTCATACTATTCGTCGTAGCGCTCATTGCGAGCTTGTTTAGACGGTGAGTATGAACGGCAAATAAAGACAACATGACAGTAATGACGGTATTCCGGGATCGTTATAAACTATGCTCGTCATAAAAAGGTGCAAAAAGAAGGTGACAAAATGACGTGTGAATACTGTGACGCAGCAAAAGAGTACATCAAAGATCGAAAAGATGTGATACGCGGTGAAATAAGCACCCTCATGGACGTCGGTAGAAAAGATGAAGCGTTGTGCATGGAAGCCCGCCTAAGAGAAATTGAAGCGGTAGAAGCTCGAATTTACGGTGGGTTGACGTTCGTGCTGGAAGGTGATAAATGACTGAGCGGAAAGAAAATGAAGCAACCGACAGCACTTGATGATCTCTTTGCATGTAGTTAATTATAAAAGCCCAAAGCCGGACCTGCGTATGATATCCACTATCCTCTGCGGGAGGATGTTTGTGATATATATGAAGTATTGGAAGGACACGCAATTCGCAGTGTAGAACGCGGCAGGAGACGTGGTGTCGATTTTTACATATATCCAACTAACTCAGTTGAACGGAAAGCGCTGTTAGATGCGCTTAAGGATTTAGTTGTTCAAGCGTCGAGATGCTTGCCAAACTCGATGGCAACTCACTGGAGAGCTGAGGCAATAGGCAGGCAAGCTGGTATAGTCCATGCACTTGACGCGACCGGAGTCGGCGAGGTGCCTCTGACGCAAAAGAAGGTGAGGCGCTGAGCGGCTGTCAGGACAGAGGCAAAAAACAAGAGATGAACAACCCCTTCATCCTAAAAGTTTTGGGTGGCAGCAAGCAGTTTCAGCACTATCGCTGTATCGCTTTCTGAGAGTGTACCCATGCCGCAAGACGGCGTGAAAAGAAATCGTTCACGTAACAGATTTTCAGCAATCCCTTTGCCGACAAATTCTTCAATAAGGCTTTCGTGTTTTGCCTTGAAGCTATCGGGCGTTTCTGTGCGCAGTTTCTCGACGTCACCGGTCGGCACCAGACCGGAAGCCAAGATCCCGCCGCGTTCCAAAAAGGCCTGAATTTTGTCAGGATAGAGCGCCACTTTAGCGCTATAAAAATACGCGTCAAAGGCAATGATGTCAATCTTGGTACTGGCAAGCAGGCCCCAATCCATGTTGCCGCAGCAATGAACGCCAACCAACGCGCCAGCATCGTGAGAAATTTCACAGACTTCATTTAGTCCCTTAATCACATCTTCATCCTTAATCATCATGTATGCGGCCGTTCCTAACGCTGAAAGCACCGGCTCATCGAAGAAGATCACCACTTGCTCAGTGTAAGGCTGCAATTGCTGAATTTGCCAGAGCGCTTTCATGCCGATGCCTTTCAGCACAATGTCGCGATACTGTTCGTCGAACCAGACCGAGCGGCGTTCCTGATCCACCAGCCCTAAACCGAACGTAAAGGGGCCTATAACCTGCCCTTTCAGAAATGGAAGTTTTACATTGGCAGCGGCAAACTGTCGCAACATACTATGCAGGCCGGCTGCGTACTCTTCGGAAATCGCAAAGGCGTCCACGTGCTCCGAGACAAGGTTTTCATAAAACCCAACCATGGCGTTAGGAAGGTCCTCATCTACCTGCACCCAGATGCGCTTCGCGACCTCATCAACTCGAATACCCGGAAACGCTTCGGTGTACTGAGGAATTAATGCTTCCTTAAATGACCGTCTCGGCAACTGTGGCCAGGCTGGAATGGTGAGTGGAACTTGTTCAAGCGCCAGGAGAGCCTCTTTGGGGGTTAAATGGGGCATACTGCCTATCATGGTCGTCTGGTGTGTTGGAAGTGTAGACATCGTAATAAATTTCTTATAAGCGTTTTATAGCTTTCAGCTGTTCTATTTTTTGCCGCGGTCTATAATTGTTAAGGCGGTGTAACCATCCTAGTTCAAAAAGGTTCAATGCTTAGTCCAAAATAAATTCATGTTACATTTTATCGGGGCTGTTGTTTAACCATCCGGGCCGGTATCTTCTTTAAATGTGCACTTCCTCAGATTGACCAAAATTTCGGGGGCGATTTGGTCATATTTGACGCATTTTGTACCTTGCTCGTGGAGCTTACAGAAATAACATTGTGGTATCATAGCCGTCATAATCCGGGCACCTCCTGACCGGCTAGCCAAGCGTATAACAAAACCGTTATTGTATGAGCTAGACTAAATATATTTGGCGCCTGGGATTTTATGAGAAAATCAACGTCTCATAGTTGCTCTTTGCGGCGATGAGGACCGTCTTCACTCTGTAAGTACGTTTACAGGGTGTGCTGTGTTCATTTTTAAAACTAAACCTGTAAAAGCTCTTTGTTGAAGCTATAGAGTTCACACTATCATCTATATAGGATACCTGCAGTGGAAACGAACGTGGCCTTTAAATGAAAAATAAGCCACATAAATAGTTTCTCGTTTAACCTTCACCGAACATTTTATATGTGGTCAACTATACCTTTTATTACAATGTGATAAGCATGCTCTAGCCCGAAACTGTTCGAATGGTAGATACTGTTGCTAATATTTGATGTAATACAGTTCAGATCGAGCGCAAAGATTACGATTTGATTTTGACTCTAACAGAACATTGCCAGTCTGAAAGGGAGGTTGATTTTTCATGAACAAGATCCGTTTTGCCTTGCCATGTGTGCTAGCACTCCTTCTGGTAGCAACAATAACGGCGCCCGCAACCGCGGCTTCTACTCAGTCCACAGCGACGCAGACACACCCTATTGAATATCAAATTGGCTGTGGGCAAGCGATGATATGGGATGGCTCGCTTGAGTACTTTAAAGAACATGGGTTCTCTACCGTCCATCTGGTCGTTCGAGATCAAAATACGTACCAAGCAGAGCTTGCAAAGATCAAATCACTCGGCATGAAGGGGATTATTGATATCGAAATCCCCATTTGGGACGGCGGCAAGAAGAAGAACGTTCCAATTGAACAATTTGCTTCGTACTTTAAATCCCTCAAAGCCGCAGGCTGGGAATATGTCGCTTCCGAAGGAGGTCGTCAAGGTGACACAAATTACATCGCGCAATACTTTGCGGGCTACGTTAACTACAACTGCGACCAGTGCGGCTTATGGAAGAACATGCACGTACAGTCAGGCACGGTAGTGAACAGCTGGGAGAGCTTTTATCCGCAGGAATGGAAGTATATCCAGCAGGGAACAAAAGAATCGGCCGCGTTAGGTAAGGGGAACGGAATTCTTGCTGGTGTGTGGGGTGGATCTAGTAATCCCATTCGCCAAAACTCGCTGAGTGGCGGTTCACCGAACTATAAGGAGATGTTAGACTGGTCATATGCGAACGGGGTCGGTTTCAACCACTTTCATGTATGGTGCAGTATAAATTCGAATGGACTAGCTTCATACAAACGGTTGGGATTTGAGCAGATCGTCACCGAGCTGCAAAAAACTTATCCTGCCACAACATCAGCGTCGTCTGCAGCATCTGCTTCGAAAGCAACGCCAACGCCAACGGTAAAAGCCACGGTAACACCAACGCCCATGCCAACGGTAAAAGCGGTAGCAACGCCAACAGCGATACCAACGGTAAAAGCGATACCAACGGTGAACGCCACGGTAACACCAACGCCTATGCCAACGGTAAAAGCGGTAGCAACGCCGACAGCGATACCAACGGCGACACCAACAGCAACGCCAACGCCACAATTGGCAAAAACAGTTAACGTCATAGCCGACGCTACTTCGACGCCCTCACAAGTGACAGCCTCTAAGCAAGCATCTGCTACAGCAAGTGTTTTAAAAGTGCCAGACAACCGCTCGGTTCTAGAGCTGTCTGTCCCAGCAGCTCAAAATAACAGCACCGCGAGCTTACCGCCGCAGTCCATACTCGAGTTCTCAATATTAGGAGTTGGCGCACCAGCGCTTATTGCAGGGGCCATTTATATTCTTATGAGAAGAAGGTAAAATCGGATAACGAGGCACCTCTTGATGCTAAGCTAAAATTCCGGTTCATATCGAGCCATCCAGTCGTTTTAAAGAACAAAATCGCATCTAAAACAATAAAAAAAGCTAGCTCTGCTTTTTTAGTTTTAAGTTGCGTTCAACTGACTCGACTAAACTTTTTTGAGCCTCAGTTATCGTGAGAAAACAATACCCGATCCACTCTCCGATTGGTCGTGCATGTATCTGAAATGCGCACAGTTCATAGCGGGTTTGGTTGTTTTATTTTTAAGCAGAGCACTAGTTCAGAGGCACAAAACTCAAGTATAATAAGCTCCGTCTGCCACGTTACATTCATCCTGAAAAATGTTTAGATGCTGCTGGGTCGGTCTGAATCTCAATGGCACGGCGCACCTTAATGAGCGTAAATAATTAGGTGAATGTGAACGCCGAGAGACAGGGTGACAAGCCATACTCCAAGGGTAAGCCACATTACGTTCTTGCGTTTTGCAAAGGGGCGGATTACGCGCCCGACTTCGAGGTTGACGTAGAAACAGCACAAGCTTTGTAGGACAAACCTACTACGTTCAAGCGCGTACGAAGGCCGTTAGAGGTAATATTAAAACTTTTATGTACTTAGCAGACTCGAGGCACTGGATCACCAAGTGGTGCGTCAACAAAGCGAGTTCCGCCGATCTGCGTCTTCATCAGAACTCTGTGGCCTTCATTAACTTCGCCGACAATCGTAGCGTTCTTCCCGTACTTCGTCTTCTTTATTGCAGCGAGCACCGCTTCTGCACTCTCAGCTTCAACGCCGACTAGTGCCTTGCCCTCGTTAGCCACTTCGAGCACATCGATGCCAAGCATCTCAGCAGCTGCCCTAATAGAAGGATTGATTGGCAACTGCTCCTCTTCAAGGAGGATCTCCACGCCGCTTTTATGCGCCATTTCGTTAAGTGCGCTTGCAACGCCACCCCGTGTCGGATCCTTCATAGCCGTTATTGCCCCCTCGCCCGCGTCTAACGCCGCCTTTACGGTGCTCCAGATTGGCGCAACGTCAGAGCGCAGTTCTGTCCGAAAGTGAAAGTCCTCCCGCTTAGCGAGCACTGCAATCCCATGATCGCCAATCGTGCCGGTAATGATGATTTTGTTCCCCAGTACAAGGCCGCAATCCCGTACCGGTTTTTCTACAAAGCCGATCCCTGCAGTGTTGATGATGATCCCATCGAGCGCCCCCTTTTCCACGACCTTCGTGTCACCCGTCACGATCGCCGTATCGACCTCCTGGGTCGCCTCATCCATCGACGCAACGATCTTGCGTAAATCGCTGATGGCGAACCCGTCCTCCATAACGATCGCACTCGTCAGAGCAAGCGGTGCTGCGCCCATCATCGCAAGATCGTTTACGGTTCCAGACACTGAAAGCCGTCCGATATCCCCTCCGGGAAAGAAAATGGGCTTAACGACATGCGTATCCGTCGTAAAAATGAGAAAACCACCTTGCGCGAGCGGAATGGCAGCCCCATCATCTAATGATTCCAAACCAATGCCGCCGGCATTCTTATTTTTGATCTTCGTCAAAACGTCAGCGATCAAATCGTTCATCATCTCGCCGCCTGCGCCGTGAAGCAGGCTGACGTTCTTATCGATCTTTGTGCGTTCAGTTCGCATGATCCAATTGCCTCAGTCTTTAGCCCTCGTCTTCGAGTTCGACCTCAAGATGCTTAACACAAATGTCCCTGCCAGAAAGCAGCTCGTAAAAGCCCCCACACTTAGGACAGACATAATCCTCGTCGCCCAACGCGCCCTCAAAGCCGCACGTACACTTGGCAACCGCGGGAAGCGTTTCGACAATCATCTCGGCGCCCTCAAAGGGGCCGCCTTCAGTGATTACTTCAAATGAAAACTTCAGCTGCTCAGGGTTGACCATCGCAAGCTGCCCAACCTCGACGGTAACCGAAATAAGCCTTTTCACCGGCTGGCTTTTGACCGTTTCTGTAACAACGTCAACGATGCCGGACGCCAGACTAAACTCATGCATTTTCCTGCTCGAGCTCTTCTATCTCCTTAAAAATCGCCAAAGTTTCCAAAGCGTCCTCTTTGCTAAGCTTCTCAATGGCGAATCCGACGTGGATTAACACGTAGTCCCCGGGACTGACGTCCTCTACGAGGTCCAAACTTATCTCCTGTTCTAAACCGCCGTAATCGACGACGCCCTTATTCCCTTCGACCTTAACAACTTCGGCAGGAATTGCCAGACACATATAGATTGACTCCTATAACAAGCACCGATAAGAAGCTCACTGCGAAACCCGCTCACGAGAACGCCACTAAAGCTTCCTGTCACTACGTAATTCTTTCCCGCGAGCCATATATAGCTTACCTCGGCCCGTTCGGCCACCAACGCGCTAAAAGTTTTTTAATGAGGCGCTCTCTATAGTTATTGTCAAGCGACCAAGCGTAAGACCTAGTCCTTTTTGACGTTTTGTCCGTCGCGAGGCGGAGATATACCAGCATGAGCAACCCAGTCGAATCATTGAAACGCTATGAGTTTAAACGCGTCATCGAGAACCTCGAAGGCAAGAAGGGACAGGCGACCGAACTTATCACCATCTATATTCCACCTGACAAGCAGATCTCAGACGTCGTGAGCCAGCTCAAGGACGAGTACGGACAGGCGTCCAACATTAAATCAAAAAGCACGCGGACCAACGTGCAAAGTGCGCTCTCATCAATTCAGTCACGGCTCAAGTATTATCGCTTTCCGCCGGCAAACGGGCTTGTGATTTTTACGGGAACCATCTCACTCGGCGGTGACAAGACAACGATGGAAACGCTCGTCGTCGAGCCCATTGAAACGGTAAAGTCATACCAATACCGCTGCGATTCGACATTCAACCTTGAGCCGCTCAAGGACATGCTTAAAGAGAAGGATGTGTTCGGACTGGTCGTTGTCGATCGAAACGAGGCGACGGTCGGCGTCCTTAACGGCAAACACATTGAACCGGTAAAGCACCTCACATCCGGAGTGCCCGGCAAGCATACGAAAGGCGGCCAAAGTCAACGACGTTTCGAAAGGCTGCGTCTTATAGCTATCCACGAGTTCTTCAAACGCATCGGCGAGGCCGCCAACAATGAGTTTCTTCAACATCCGGAGCTTAAGGGCGTGCTCATAGGCGGTCCGAGTCCTACCAAAGAAGAGTTTGTCGACGGAGAATACCTCCATCATGAACTACAACAAAAGATTCTCGGGGCTTTTGACGCGTCCTATACCGACGAGTTCGGCCTTTCAGAGCTCGTGGAAAACGGCGCCGAGGTGCTCCAAGAGCTCGATTTAATACGCGAAAAGAACGTGGTAGGGCGCTTCCTCCAAGAGCTAGTGCACGATTCAAACAAAGCGACCTACGGCGAAAAACAGGTACGAAAAGCACTGCAGTTAGGGGCCGTCGATACGCTGCTCCTCTCAGAGGCGCTTCGCATCAAGCGGGTGACCAACAGCTGCACGTTGTGCGGGTTCACGCTCGAAGAGACAATCCGAGGGATAAAGGGGGTTGGCGTGTGTCCCAAGTGCGAGGGTGCCATGGAACGCGTCCACGAGGAAGATGTCGTCGACGAGCTTATCCGCAAGGCAAGCGATACGGGAGCCTCGGTCGAGTTTATCTCAACGGATTTCAACGAGGGCGAGCAGCTCATGCGAGCTTTTGGCGGCATTGCAGCCGTCCTACGTTTTGCAATCGACGAGCACTAACGGAGACACAATGTTTCTCACCTTTCGCGAGCAAGTCGAAAAGCTGCTGACAGAAGCGCTCGAAAAGTGCGAGTACCCAAGCGGTGACCTTGCACTGGTCGTTAAACCCGGCTATGCTGACCTTACAAGTATCGTTACGTTTAAACTCGCACCCATTCTTAAACTCCCCCCTCACGAAATCGCGCGCAACGTCGTTCAGCATCTCGGTTCTGACGTTTTGGTGGCTCGAGCTGAAGCTGCCGGACCCTACGTGAATTTCTTTGTGAGTGCCGACTACTTGCATCGCGCGCTCAGCGTCATATTGGAGGAAGATCAAAACTACGGACGGGTTAACGGGGACCACATAGTAATTCTCGAGCACACCTCCGCAAATCCAAACGGGCCCCTCCACATCGGTCACGTGCGAAACTCGGTCATCGGCGACACGCTCATGCGTTGTCTTAAGCAGGCTGGATGCCGCGTCGAGACCCAATATTATGTTAACAATATGGGCCGACAAATCGCGCTTGTCGTCTGGGGCCTTATGAATTTTGAACTCAACGGTGAAATAAAACCAGATCACGCCACAGCCGAAGTCTACATCAAGGCGAACGCCGAAGTAGAGCTCCACCCTACGAAGCTCAACGAGATAAGAGAGCTAATGCAACGCTTTGAAAGCGGCGATCAGGACGTCGCTCGTCTGTTCGAAGACGCAGTCGAGTTCTGCCTGCAAGGCATTAACCAGACCCTCAAGAGCCTCCACGTCTCTCACGACCGTTTCGTATGGGAAAGCGAATTCCTTGACGACTTAGACGGCATCATCGCAGAGCTCCGAGACTATGGCGCAACAGAAAATGACGGGTCAATGCATATCGATCTGTCGTCTTTTGGCATCGGCAAAAACCTTGTCGTTCGACGTTCAGACGGCACGTCGGTGTACGCGACGCGCGACATCGCCTACCATGTCTGGAAAGCTGGAAGATGCAACCGCATGATCGACGTGCTCGGAGCAGACCACAAGCTCAACGCACTCCAAGTGGGGAAAGCGCTCGAACTTCTCAACATAGGCGCTCCTGAAGTCGTGTTTTTTGAGTTTGTCTCCCTTCCAGAAGGCTCAATGAGCACGCGCCGAGGCCACTTCGTGAGCGCTGATGAGGTATTAGAGAAGGTCACAGAGAAAGCGTACGAAGAGGTCGATAAACGGCGCCCAACGTTATCCGTAGAAGAGAAAAGCTCTATAGCGCAAGCTGTAGGCATTGGCGCGACGCGCTATGACTTGCTCAGGGTATCCGCGGACAAACCGATGGTCTTTAACTGGTCCGAAGCCCTTGATTTCGAGCGACAAGGTGGGCCATTTTTACAGTATGCGCACGCGCGCGCAAGCAATATTCTCGTAAAGACTATTTTTGACAATAACTACGACCCTAACCTGCTCACAGACGAATCAGAGATCAAAGTTATCAAACTATGTGCGAAGTTTCCAGCGGTTATCGAAGATATCACGAAGAACTTGAGCGTGAGCGTACTTACTTCATATGCGCGCGAGCTTGCGGAGGCATTTAATCAATTCTATCGATTTATGCCCGTGCTTTCTGCTGAACCCGAAGTGCGCCGCGCTCGATTAGCCCTAGTCGTGAGCGCACGGATTGTTTTGCGAAACGTGCTAAACTGTCTCGGGATTGAACCCGTCGATTCGATGTGAGGACATAAGAGGCCTTTCATGCGACGCAGAAAGTCCAAAACGTCAGCTCCCTTGTCATACCGCGAGACTCTAGCTAAACAAGGCTATCACGCCGTAGGCTGTGGGGGCGCCGTCAAACCATGTCTGTGGCTCAGGAAGTCCTTGCGAAACGAGGGTGCGTGCTACAAGGAGCAATTCTATGGCATTCACGCTCACCGTTGTATCCAAATGACCCCCACACTACACTGTAATCAACAGTGCCTTCACTGCTGGAGAGCTACGGATCTGGACAATACCGAGAGTTTTGATTTTGATGAACCGCAGAAACTAGTCGATGGCTCTATAGCGGCGCAAAGAAGGCTTATTTCGGGGTATAAGGGCGCTTCAACTACCAACATGCAAAAGCTGCAGGAGGCATACAATCCAAGCCAAGTAGCCATTTCACTCAGCGGTGAGCCCACACTCTACCCATACCTCGATGAGCTTATCGAACGCTATGATCACGAACAAATGACGACCTTCGTCGTGTCAAACGGAAGTCATCCAGAAGTGCTCGAAAAGATCCACCCTACTCAACTGTACGTCTCGTTGAACAGCCCGGACGAAGAACACTTCTACTCAATGTGCAAACCAAAAACACATAAGTTTGAACAGCTACTCGAATCGTTGCATATACTCGCCGATCATCCTTCACGAACCGCGCTGCGCATTACGCTCGCAAACGAGGTTAACACCTTTGGAGAAAGGGGTTATGCAAAGCTCATTGAACTGGCCGAACCTGATTATGTTGAAATCAAGTCGTATATGCACCTCGGTTTCTCCAGAAAACGACTTCCACGGGCCGCTATGATGCCTTACGAGGACGTTGAAGCATTTGCCCAAAACGTTGGCGAACTGGTAGGGTACAAAATCGCTGCAGGATCCCCTATTAGTCGCGTTGTGGTTCTTACTCAAGGTGGATCCATAAAAAAAATTAATAACGCGTAGTCAAGCGCGTCCATATTAGCAGCTGTAAGCCCAAGGCAAAGGATCAATACTTACGAGACAAAGCAATTATGTCAAAGATAAAGGGAGAAAAAAGCCTCTACGGGTTAATTAACGCCCTTAAAGATACTGATCCAGAAGTAAGGTTGAAGGCAGCCGAAATGCTGGGCCAGCTAAAAGACGAGGTCGCAAGTAATGCTCTTATTGAGGTTCTTCACGACGACCGCTGGTCCGTACGACGTAACGCTGCGTGGGCACTTGGCGAGATCGGAGCAACTAGCGCTATCCCACATCTCATAAGCTCATTCAGTAAGACATGGGAGGGGATCGACGCTTATTGTGCTGAAGCGCTCGTAAAAATTGGTCGCCCTGCAGTAATGCCGTTGCTTCGAATTATAGAAGGCACAGACTTAAACACCAAGTATTGGTCTATCGAAGCACTTGGTGAGATAGGTGACTCGCGAGCCGTTGAGCTCCTAATAACGCTTCTTACCGACAAAGACGTTATTGTCCGATATAGCGCTGCAAAAGCGCTCGGGGCTATGGGTGATAGCAGAGCGTTCGCCCCGCTTGTGCAACTACTGCACGATCCGAGTGAGATGGTTAAACAGCAGGCAAAAAAATCCATAAGCAGAGTGCTACCGTCAGAAACTCCACAAAAAGCTGCCTTCGAACCTGGACGTGTGACTAAACTGATTGTTATTATAAAAAACGAAGACGGATCGCTTAAAGAAGTCAATTTTGACTTTTAGATCGCTTATGAGAACGGCGCTATTTATGGTACCCTAGTGTGTTAAGCTCCGTTACTACTTAGCAGACATATTATAGTGAGAGAATACATCCAACCCTAAAGAGTCGCACATTGTAGCGCACCCAAAAAATTCCTATGGATATACTCTTAGCCGAATATGCAACTGTAATGACCCCGAACCTCGCCGAGGAAGGGCATGCGATGTTGCACACCCTAAAAGCAGGCTTCCAAAATCGCGGACACTCAGTACATATGCCAAAGCCGCGGAAGGGCGATGCAAACGCGTTTTACACAGAGGTAGAGAGACTTACACAAGTATGCGATGCAGGACTTGTCATCGCTCCTGACAAAGTCCTATATGAGTTCACAGCGCTCGTTGAACAACACACAATGAATCTCGGATGTCCAGCAGAGGCGGTCAAGAAAGCGGCAGACAAACTCGCTTCTTCTGAGGTGCTATCACGTGGGTCACTTACCGTTCCTGAAATTAATCCCCCGAAAGGTCCATACATCCTTAAGCCTCGCGACGGCTGTGGCGCAGAGGGAATACGCATCAAAGAAGTACTCGACCCCGATGACATCGACGAAAATACACTAGTCTCCAAGTTTGTCTCGGGGGACCACATAAGCGTGAGCCTTATTGTTGGGATGACAACACTGCCCCTATCGATAAATAAGCAGCACATTCGTATAAACTCGACAATACAGTATTTGGGTAATACAACCCCATATCCCGTTCAGAACTCGAGCGAAGTCATCGATCAAGCTTCGAGAGCCGCGCAGTTATTAGGATGCAAGGGGTATGTAGGCGTCGACATCATCTTAGAGCCTAACGGTATCGTGAATATCGTCGACGTGAATCCGCGCCCTACAACGGCGATCGTTAGCATCGACAAGGTGATCGGAAACGTGGCAGATCTGATTCTTAAAGCTCGATTAGGAAAAAAATTGCCAGCGCTTCTGAAACCACATGGTATACATACGTTCATAAGAACAAATTGTGGCAGCGATTGCCCTCTGTGATCCTATGGCCCAAACAATTGGTATCGACATTGGTGGGGCAAATACAAAAGTAGCCTCTGCCAGCGGAACAGCGAGGAGCTTTTACTTTCCGCTGTGGAGGAAAAAGGACCTCGCAGGCTTATTAAGGCGCGTGAAAGATGATTTTAAGCCAGAACGCGTCGGGATCGTTATTACAGGAGAGCTAGCCGACGCTTTTTCGAGCAAGAAGGAAGGGATTTGTTCGATAGTTGCAGCGGTAAACTCTGTTTTTTCGAAGCCATACTATCTGAATGTGCGCGGAGAGCTTACCCAAGGTATAGAAGAAGACGCACTTTTATACGCGGCGTCTAACTGGGCGGCCTCGGCCGCTTTTCTAGCAAAGAGCGTAAAAAACTGTATATTCACAGACGTAGGAAGCACGACGTGCGACGTCATCCCCATACAAAATGGCAAGGCGATCGCCCAAACTAGAGACTTTAAACGATTGGAGCGGCACGAACTGATCTATATGGGCGTGCTCAGAACCAACATCGCGACCATTTTGCGCTTTGTAAACCTTAGCGGCAAGAAGTATCGACTCTCCACTGAACAGTTTTCTATAACCGCAGACGTGCACCGCGTGCTTGGCAGCATAGATGAGACAGATTACACCTGTGACACACCTGATTCTAAATCACGTGATCTAGATGCATGTTATAAAAGAATCGCGCGAGTGCTGCTTTGCGATGTAAACGAGCTTGGCAAGGAAAACACTCACGAGGTTGCTAAACAGGTGGAACGCGCTCAGATCAACGAGCTTGTAGAAGCACTCGCATTTCAGGCACAGACGCACGAGTTACAAACAGTCATCGGAGCAGGCCTCGGAGAGTTCCTCATTGCTAAGGCTGCCTTGAAGATAGGACTTGAATTTCTACCACTATCGTCGCAATATGGACGCGCGCTTACAAGAGTGTTCCCTGCATACGCAGTTGCGCAGTTGATTCAAAACAGATAACTAATTGCATTCAAGTTAGCAGAGCAGGCCTAAACTAAGCGTCCTGGATCTTCGAAGTAGTGTCATTATCTTCATTCTTTTTAGCGTCAACGCTGTGAAAGTTGTTCACACTCAAAGCACTTGTTACGCGTCTATATTGTAACACATAATTGTACTCACGCGACTTTATACCCCCCCTCACACTTTTTTAAATCGAAGTGTTATGACCATTTTAGCAAATGACACAGGATGCTATTATGGGGTCCACTTTGGATGTCTTTGCGGCACGCGTGATTCTAACTGCCGACGTTGCGCAGAGAGACTCACAAAAGCAGTAAATTACGCACCCTATACATTAGCAAGCACGAGTTACAAACCTAGCACAGAAAATGCGTCGTCTTGACGCAGCCTTGGAAAGTAGATGAAAAGGGGGATGAACAGTAAAAGAGATGATCTGATGTCCAAAGTGTTTTCCACTCCGAGCACTAACCTCGAAATACGGCGTGTAAACGGCACGGAATCGATTGTAAAAATGCTAAACGCGTTCGAACTCAATGAGAAGGGCGTTACGTTCTGGGGCAAAGAGACCGCTTATTGCGCATTTAAGCTGGTAAAAACTGTAGGTGAACTCGTAACGACCATATCGCAGTTAATCAACTCAGCAGAGACGTCTATTCTGTTTGTCGCCCATCCCAGTTTCAACCTCTTTTCAATGGGCGGCTTTGGGGAGCACTTTAGATGTGCAGCTGCACGAGGTGTAAGAGTACGTGGTATCCTTAATATCTACCCAACGAACGTTTTAGTGGCCCGTGAGTACCTCAGTTGTGGTGTAGAACTGAAACACAAAGACCACTACTGTGGAATGACGATGGTCATCGCTGACGGCAAACGAAGCGTTAATCTAATCTACACCTATCTGAAAAGCACCCTTTCTCTGGATGAACAGGTGGCGGCATTATGGAGCGACAGCACAACGCAAGCAGAATTTCTTACAAACGCGTTTGAAATGACCTGGACGCAAGCTATCAACGCAGAAGAGCACATAGATCAACAACTAAAACGGGAGCGCCATGACGAGACCTTTCCCGAACATACAGATAAAACGCTTTCTATCAGGCGACACACGGCTGCGCGACAACCCTCTTTAACGAGAAGCTAGCAACGAGGCCATGCAAGCGAAACAAGCATTGTCACACAGCTTTAAAAACTCAAGAGTTCTATTTTCAAGCAATGGCTAAAGGGACGATTATTGAAAGTGTCAAGGACGCGTTAGCTGTGGGTTCAAATATTATTGAATCTGCAAAGAGTGAGATAGTGTGGCTTCTCCCACCGGAGATGCTAATTTTCGCTTCCCAATTCGGTTTAACGGATAAATGCAAGACGTTGATAGAAAATGGCGGTCGGGTCAGGGGAATTACACGTGTTACAAAGACTTACGCTAAAGTCATAGGAGAGCTCTTGGACATCGGTGAGGAAGTCCGCCACGTTGATCGTTACCAGGGCGCGTTTATGCTCGTCGGAGACAAGAAAGAGAGTATCAGTTCGATCTATCTAGATTTAAAGGCGCTTTCGCTCGATGAGCAGTTACGGGCGTTTTGGACCGATAACCTAGCATACGCCGATTATCTGATGTCAACCTTTGAGTTCGAATGGGAAAGTGCAGTTGACGCAAAAAAGATTCTACAAGAGCTGTAGAAAAAATGTTTTGTGGTTTGACCAACAGGCGCAGATGCCTAGTGCCAGTCAGCAGCTTTCGACATTAGTTTTTGAGTAACGTTTACAGGGCAAGTGGTGCGACCATGGACATCGAGGGTGCTTTTATCACCCGTCTCATCGGTTTCGGTCTCAGCGAAAAAGAGGCACAACTCTATCTTCACTTACTCAAGTACGGCCCAAAGACGCCGTCACCGCTCGCTAATCGCTGAAGACCTATCGAGAGGATGTGCAGCGCACCCTTACGAGCCTCATCGACAAAGGTATGGTCCATCCTTCACTAGACTCCCCCACCATCTACACAGCCGTGGACCTCGAAACAGCGCTCGAAGCCGCATTAAAAAAACAGCAAAGCGAACGCCGTGAGATGGATGAAAAGAGGCAGGAGCTGCAGGAGCTTTCAAAGCGGCAGCGGTTTCAGTCGACCGACGAGGTGAGCACGTTCAAGATCATCAAGAGTGTCAAGGAATTGGTCGCAGATACTATAGGTCTCGTCGGCTCGGTAAAGGAAGGATTCTTCTTAGACACGCCAAAAGCTTATTTACTCGTTGTTATACATCTGCTACGATGGATGATGAGTCAGAATTCATCACGCGCCTCATCGGGTTTGGGCTTAGCGAGAAGGAGGCGAGAACTTATCTTTACCTCCTTAAATACGGCCCTAAGACTCCATCGCCGCTCGCAAAGTCATTAAAGACCTATCGCGAGGATGTGCATCGGACGCTTACTGAGTTAATCGAGAAGGGCATGGTGCGTCCCTCGCTCGATTCACCTACACTTTATTCGGCCGTAGACCTCGAGACAGCGCTCGGAGCCGCACTCAAAAAGCAAGAGAGCGAACTGCGCGAGATGGAGACACGGAAACGAGAGCTACAGGAGCTGTCAAAGCGGCAGCTCTTTCGCCCCACTGATGAGGTTTCTACGTTTAAGATTATCAAGAGCGTCAAGGAATTCGTCGCTACTACCGTTACTCTCACATCTTCGACAAAAGAAGGATTCTTGTATGTAGTTCCCGCGACCGCGTTGGTAATCACTTCCTTGTTCGGCATAAACGAGGAGGCCAAAAAAGTCATCGAGGGAGGGGGGTCTGTCAGGGGCATTAGTGATATTAGCTATCCGGATATCGCGCCCGCTCAAGAGGTCCTCGACATTGGCGAAGATTTACGGCACTATGATGCATACGGAGGGGTATTTTTCGCAGTGGTCGACCGGAAGCATTGCGTTAGTGCGATTAACGTCGATATCAACTGTATCTCACTGAATGAACCTATCTCATTGCTGTGGGCCGATGACCCGAAGTATGCGGAGTATCTTACAGCCACCTTTGAAATGTTGTGGGAACAGTCAATTCCTGCGGCGGAGCGGATAAAAGAGCTGCAAAAACAGGGCCCTCCAAAAGACTCACCGAAATTGTGAGCTCACATTCAGAATGCTAGTGCTTTAACAAATTCTGTTCACTAACTTAAAAAAAAGTAGATCAGCACAGGTGGGAACGACTAATCTTTTTGCAGCACGTGCATGTAGTAACACCCTACCTGTCTTTCTACGCTTATTGGCAGAAGGAGTATATGAATAGTATTCTTTACGACGTCATGTGGGACAAACGTGTTGACTGCTCGTGCTAAGGTTGGGCGACGGAAGTAAAAACGCGCTAAACGCTTAAACCTGAAGAGAGATGGCAATACGCACTGAGTGAGGTCCTTAACTTCAGTTATAGAAAACTCTTTTCGCATGTAGTCTTCAACCACTTGTACATATTCAATCGTCTCACATGCAAGGCTCTTTGATATAAGCCCCCACATAACCCCCTCAGAGGGGTTCAGCGGTTCAACACGGTTTCGTTGATACCCGTCGAAGACGATCAAAAGCCCGCCTGTTCGTAGTTTCCTCCTAGCTTCGTGAAGGACTCGCGACTTGTCGGTCGCATAGCATAAAGCCTCAATGATGTAGATAATATCGTACGAATCGTCCTCAAATTGACTTAAGTGGTGGAAGTCACCAAAATAAAAAAACGCGTTCGGCGGCGTTGTATTACGATTCAGAGGCTTGTTGGACAAATCAACTCCGTCGAATACGACGTTAGGATTACGGCGCGCGAGGAATGCGATGTTTGGACCTAATCCAGATCCGAGCTCCATTACTTTTTTGGCGTCTCTCTCTTGTATGTAACGCTCGATTATTCGTGCGTGCTCTTTATGATCATCCTTCTTGTATTTCCCGTCGTAACTGATCCCATAGTGAAAAAACCCGTTCGAATTGTAAAAAAGCAGCGTTAGCCTGTTGATAAAATAGTAATGGATGATCTGCGGCCTTGCTTGTCGTTTTTCGAGAATATTGGAAACGTCAAATACGTTTCGCACCTGATTAAGAGAGGACTCCAGATTGCCGCTACGTTTTGCTACCCGTTGTTCCATTTTTCATCAGCTAAGTGTTGGCTGTTTCTTTGTAAACGGTATCAAGCGCCCCAGACAATGAATGGCACTATGTAAACGACGCCGGCGACCCCGACGACATACGGCCAGTATATCGTGAAGATCCTCAGCCGTTCTATCACATTTTCGGTATTAGATGCTTTCAGGAGGGCCAGGGAAAAAACGACCGCGACGCCCCCCCAAACGGAAATAGGAAACAAGTAGGCGACACTGACAACTCCTACAAAAAATGGCAATGGCGACGTTATTACAGAAAAAAGGAGGAAAAGAGCGCCGACGATCGATGCTACACGTATACCACGTGTTGCAGCAAGGGTGGGATACCCCACTTTAAGATCTCCCTCTAAGGTCAAAATGTCTTTGAGAACGTTCAATCCTATCGCGCCTCCGGCAATCAAACCAACGAACGATAACGATGCTGCGTTAATTGTTTGAAATACCACGGCTCCTGAAAAAAGGGCAATCGTTGCTCCCAAATACCCCATCAACAAGTTGCTCACGAACCCAGAAAGTCGCTTTATTACACGCGAATAGATAATGAAAAGCAGGACATTGATTGCAACTATTCCAAAGGCAATGAAGTTTATCGTAAGCGAGACCCCGAGCGCCACAAAAAACGTCAGCGCAGAAAACTGCGCGGCGCGTGCGGGAGATATCCGATTTGCAGAGAGGGGCCTTTCTGGATGCGTAAGCGCGTCTGAATCACGGTCGCAATAATCGTTTATAGCCGAGCCTCCCGCACATGTGAACGCAACTGCGATAACGGCTAAACCAATCAGCGCGGGGTCGCACGATCCTTTTTGAAAGGTCACGGTAAAAAGAACGCACAAAAAGCTAAGTGCGAGTATATAAGGCAGCCGCATAAGCGAGGCATAAGCTCGTAATTTCTCACTCAGTCGCATCTGTCTCAGATGCATCTGGAATATCGCCTATAAGTAAGTTCTCATCTCACACTCCCACAGTGACAATAGATTGCAGACTGCGCGGCTCTGGAAGTATAACGACTAGAGATGCTCATCCCAAAATATTTGATCACGTTTCCGGCATGAAAGTCGTCTATGTTGATGCGCACAAACAGATTTGGCGATGGATAATCTCACAAATTCGAGTATAATAGCGAACAAAACAGATTTCATGTAACGTGTTACTAGGATCAACCGAGCGTCTGAAGCAGTGATGAACGCTAAGTGGGTAGTGCGAATTGGATTTACCGATAGTTTATACTAGCCGCCCTACCTACAGTTGTAGCAAAAAAATGATAATTCTCTGGCGCTTCTTTTAAACAAACTGTCTTAGAGGGTGTTAGATGACTCATACGGTGCTTAAGATAGGAGGCAGCTTGATCGCGGTCTCCAAGGACCTAATAACATGCCTCCTTGATGCCCAGTTGGACGTGCTCGTCGTACCCGGTGGGGGGCCATTTGCGGATACTGTCAGACGTTATTCGGACCGTATTAATGCAACCACCGCTCATTGGATGGCTATTCTCGCAATGAATCAGTACGCCTTTTACCTGACGGCTCCCGGAGCGAACATGGTAGAAGATACAAACGCCCTTCAGCGAGGAATAAACATTCTTTTGCCGTTTAAGATGTTATACGAAAGCGATCCGTTACCCCACTCCTGGAACGCCACCTCCGACTCTATCGCTGGGTGGGTTGCCCATTATCTCAACGCCAATCTCGTCATCGCAACAGACGTCGATGGAATCATCTTTGCAAAAAAGCTAGTAGCCCATGTCGAGGCACCCGAACTCAAGGAGGAGACGTGCGTCGATGCGTTACTTCCGAGGCTCTTGGAAATGCTCAACTTGGATTGCACGGTCGTAAATGGTCAGCACTTCCAACGTGTCCTCGACGCTATCCAAGGACACGAAACGATTGGCACGACGATTATCGGACGAAAGTAGTAAATAAAGGTCATCGCTCTCTATAGAATAGAAACAGCCAATTCGGGTGATTCTCACTTATCAACTAAAACATGAATGGAGAAGATGAAAATATGGAGAAGACATGTATTTCGTGCGGTGCACGGATGGCAAAGGACAGCAGCATATCCTATCCTTGCCCATCGTGTGGCGAGATCATCACGCGATGTAAGAAATGTAAGAAGTTAAGTAATCCATATCAATGCGCGTGTGGTTTCGGAGGCCCTTAGATGGGGGAAGTAGCAGTCCAGCTTAAAATTATGCCAAGCAGCCCTGACGTTGATTTGAAAGGTTTAAGCGACCAAATCACATCTCAGGTCGCGGATTATGGGCGGATGTACAGCTGTGAGGTGCAACCCATCGCCTTCGGGCTAAAAGCGTTAATGATCACTTTTATCGTTGAAGACAAAGAGGGTGGAACTGAAGCTGTAGAAGGTTCTATATCGCAAATTGGCGAAGTAGAAAGCGTTCAAGCGGTTGCCGTCACCAGAATGCTTTGATGTGCTTTGTGAACGACGGTACCACAGACAATGCACCGACCGGGATTCGAACCCGGGTTGTGGGCTTTCTTCACGAGTTGGAAGGCCCAAGTCATAGCCACTAGACCATCGGTGCGCGACGAAAAATTACTTTAACAGAACATATATTAATGCTTTGCACAACGCACGCAAAAAAATGTCCCGACGACAGAAGAAAAATGAATTTGTTAGAGACATCGTTTTACAGCGTATAGACCGCCTCTTTGAAGAGGCTTTCATCGAGTTTCCCGCTAACGCGCAAAGAAGCGATCGCTACGTTGAACTAGTGCAGAAATTAGCAACAAAACATAGAGTGCCTTTGCGAAAGACTTACAAAATGCGTTTTTGCAGAAGCTGCGGAGCATTTTTCGTGTACGGGGCGAATGCACGCGTTCGAATAAAAGACAAGCGGACCGTCATTACGTGCTTAAGGTGTCACGATATGAGACGTTATTAAATAAAAGGTTGCATCAGTATGGCTAAAGGGATAGAGGCACAAAAACTCAAGGCGCTTTCTTCAGAACTCGTACCGACGCTATGGATCGGTAAGAATGGCGCAAACGCTGCTATCGTACTTGAACTGCAAGAGCAGCTTAAGTTACGAAAAATGGTTAAAGTAAGAATTCTCAAAACCGCTTTGATCGAATCAAGTCGTGATGAGATAGCACACGAACTTGGTCAGGCATCGGGCGCGCAGTTGGTCGATTTGAAAGGCGCAACTGCAGTTTATCTTTCGCCATACCGCATAAAACAGACGTCAAAAAACAGCGTTACGCATCAGAGAAAATGATATAAGTAAAAAGGACGTAAAATCGCTTGATTCCAGCAAGAAGTCCAATTTGGGAGATTAAATGACCACACTTTATGATGTTTCCGCAACCAAACTTATTGAATTGACCGCAATGAAGCTAAAGGATGATGAACGATTTGCACCTCCCGAATGGGCAGCGTGGGTAAAGACCGGAGTGCATAAGGAGCACCCACCGCAAAACGATGACTGGTGGTACGTCCGCTGCGCTGCGCTGCTAAGGCGGATCGCAATTGACGGTCCTGTCGGGACCCAACGCTTGCGCTCTGTTTATGGTGGCAAAACTGATAACTCAGTAAAACCCGAACGTTTCGTTAAAGGCAGCGGTTCCATAATTCGAAAAGTAATGCAGCAGCTCGAAAACGCAGGCTTAGTGAGAACGACCCCGAAAGGCCGAGAGATCTCGTCGGAGGGTAGAGCGTTCTTAGATAACGGCGCTTATGAGCTCTCAAAAAGCGCGTAGCTGATGCAGAGGGTTAATTATGGACGATGACTTAGAACAAATACGGAAACGGCGCCTCGAACAACTCCAAGCACAACAGAGTGGGATGCAAGGGCCGTCCACCGAGGAGATCGAACAAGCCCAAGCCTTAAAAAGCGCGCTCCTGCGACAGGTGTTGACGCCTGAAGCGCGAGAACGACTCAACAGCGTCAGATTGACTCGACCCGACTTTGCGGACTCGGTAGAATCACAACTGCTTGCGCTACATCAAAGCGGACGACTTTCTGGACAGATAACCGACGAACAACTTAAGCAACTCCTCAAAAAACTTGCCCCCAAAAAGCAGAACATACATATCACGCGCAGATGAAAATCGGCGTTTTATTTAGCGGGGGCAAAGATAGCACACTAACAGCGATTCTTCTAAGTCCCTTCGCACAAATTGAACTGATTACGGTTTCCTTCGGAATCATATCGAATGATGCAGCCATGTTGGGGCAGATGCTCGGTTTCCGCCACGTAATGATTAGCTTAGAAAGAGAATTCGCAATGGCTTCCATAGACACGATGATCAAAGACGGATACCCCAGCAGGGGGCTCAATGAGGTACATAAAGCAGCGCTTGAGCGTGCAGCAGAACGCTATCGCATAGTGGCAGATGGCACACGGCGCGACGACAAGGCACCACTATTAACTTTACAGGAAGCGCGAAGTTTTGAGGACCGTATGCACGTCGACTATGTCCGCCCACTTCTCGGTTACGGACGACGCCTGATTGATTGCCTAGCTGCAGAACTACTTGAGATCAGCTATGGCGAGTGTATCTCGTTTGACTATGAAGTCGAGCTTCGTCGACTCATGGAGCGTTTATACGGCGACCAAACCGTAAACCGCGTTTTTCCAAAGGAGCATCTTCAATCGAAGGTCACAGGACGAAAATCGCGAATCTTTGAGCGACAAATGGCGTAAACAATTATTAACGATGAATAGAAAAGGCTACTCTGATCGTCATGGTATTTAAACTGCCAAGCAAACCGACGACTTCATCCACAGAGGGACTGCAATGAGCAAAGTAACAAAGGGAAAAAAGAAACGGCTCGCGAAAGCGACAAAGCAAAATAGGCGGGTGCCCGCGTGGGTGATAGTGCGAACAAACCGCACGGTAAGTACCCACCCGAAGAGAAGGCACTGGAGACGAGGTCGCCTTAAGGTGTGATCGTTCATGGCGAAGGACACGAAAATTGAAGAGGAGCGTGTGTATACAATACCACTAAGAGCGGTCAAACATACGCCACGATGGAGACGCAGCAAGAAGGCGATGTCAGAAATTCGCAAGTATCTCGCCCACCATTTAAGTGCAGAGCAAGAAAAAGTTAAACTTGATCGATCTATAAATGAGAAAGTTTGGGAGAGGGGTTCGAGCAATCCGCCAAACAAGATCACTGTACGAGCAATGAAATTCGATGACGGTGTCGTCGAGGCAGAACTCGCCACCGAATCGTGAATAAGATTAACGAACAAAGAACCCAGGCCTCGAGGCGATAACGTGGTTAAGCGCATCACGATAGGTGGTAGTGCCGTGCTCGGCGTCTTTGCTACGTGTACTGAAGATTTCTTGCTAACTGCGCCACCAATGTCTGACGAAGCGCAGCTGAACTTCTCACAAGAACTCGGAGTAACCACTGTCCCAACTCTCGTTGGCTCGAGTTCAATTGTCGGTTCGCTCGTAGCTGGCAACTCGAACGGATTTGTCGTTTCCGGCAACACGCTAAGAAACGAAGTTGCACAACTCAAAAAACTTGCCGAAGGTTTAAAGGTGCGAAAACTTCCTGGAAAAATCAATGCAGCAGGAAACGTCATTCTCGCAAATGACACCGTAGCGCTGATACACCCTGGTTTAATAGCTCGAGCTGAACGAGTCGTTTCTGAGACATTAGGTGTGGACGTACAGCGTGGTACGGTAGCAGGCTTAAAAACAATTGGAATGGCCGCGTATGCCACCAACAAAGGTGTTTTGGCGCATCCAAAAGCGACAGAGACTGAACTTTCCAAGCTAGATGAAGCGTTTGGCGTTCCGGTCAACATAGGCACAGTAAATTATGGATCCCCACTCGTAGGTTCTGCGCTTCTCGCTAATACGAAAGGCTACGTCGTCGGTAGGGACAGCACAGGAATAGAGCTCGGGCGAATAGAAGATTCACTAGGGTTTCTCTAACCTTTAAAACGAGCCTAGCATCCAAAAATAGCGGGATTTGGATAGCTATTTAACAGATAACTCCGCGAGTATTCCAATAATTAAAAGGCGCTTTACACGAGAATGTTAACATCATAAGCGACATCAAAAGGCGTTCATAGCATCGTCATTATGGATGGTAAGTAATGGAAACAAAAACCTTTCAAATAACGGGTTCCTTTAAAGCAGGGCGCTCACGGGAACGCTTTTCAAAAAGAGTTTCGAGCAATAACGAGAAAAATGCCGCCGAAAAGTTGTACTCGCTCATTGGCAGCGAACACGGCCTGAAGCGGAATCTAATTCGAATTGAATCTATTGTTATGAAAGACGCGTGATATCATGACGAGCGAACAAGAAGTACGCGTGTTGCTCAGTCAACTACAACAATCTGAGGCAGAAGCCCAAGCTTATGAACAACAAATGGAGCTCGTCAGTTTCAGCTTAAGCGATATAGATAATGCACTTGTTGCTGTTGAAGCACTTTCGAAGCCGGAGATAGGCAAAGAAACGCTCATACCAATTGGAGCGAATTCATTTGTCTATGGCACAATTCCTGAGACAAACAGAGTTATAATCGGGCTTGGAGCGAACATCTCCGCTGAAGTAGACGTCGCTGAGGCAGTGTCATATCTCACTGAGCGGAAGAAAAAACTGACTGAAATGCAAGGACAATTCGCCGCTAGACTAAACCAGATCGGTTCCCAAATTTACGCACTACAATCAAAGTTGCAGGCTGTTCAATCGCAATTACAGGCGGAACCTTAAATGTTTGAGAGCTTAAGAAAAAAGCTCAAAATATTTAAAGAGAGCGTCAGCACTGAGGAAAGCGAGCTCAATAACGCCACGATCGAAGCCTCGGAAGATAAGACAACACCATCTGATGAGGCGCCAGAAGAGGCCTCGTATGAAACGACGACACAAAAAGTCGTTGACGTTGAGGCAATTGGACATGCTTCTGAATATGTCGAACAAGTTCCTCAGCGCGTTGAACCGAGCAACGGAAGGGTATCCACACAAGACAAATCCATTTTTGAACGAAAAATCAAAGGCAAGGACCTCGAAGATTCACTATGGGACCTTGAGATAGCACTTCTTGAAAGCGACGTTGCGGTCTCAGTCACTGAAGAAATCGTAGAGACCGTAAAAGAAGAGCTTGTTGGTACAAAGAGAAAATGGCGCCAAGACGTTGGGACTCTCGTCGAAAAGGCGCTCCGCGATGGAATATTAAAAGTGCTCGATGTCAGTGGCCTTGATTTCGATGAATTCATCAAAAACACTCCAAAACCTGTCACTATAGTTTTTACCGGGATAAATGGAACAGGAAAAACTACAACCATCGCAAAATTGGCTTATCGCCTCAAAAATCAGGGTTATAGCGTAGTGCTTGCTGCAGGGGACACATACCGCGCCGGAGCTCTTGAACAAATTGAGCGCCATGCTGAAAAATTAGGGGTAAAGCTAGTCAAACACCAACAGGGAGCTGACCCTGCGGCGGTAATCTACGATGCGGTGCAATATGCACGAGCGAAACACAAGGACGTCGTTCTCGCAGATACTGCCGGGAGAATCCACACTAACGTCAACCTCATGAACCAGCTTAGGAAAATCGAGAGAGTCATAGACGCCGATTTAGTAGTTTTTGTCGACGAAGCCCTCGCAGGAAACGACGCTGTGGAGCGGGCTCTCCAGTTCAACACGGCAATGGCAATAGATGCATCGATTCTCACTAAAGTTGATGCCGATTCAAAAGGAGGCACTGCAATCTCAATAGCGCACGCAACGAGCAAGCCAATCCTCTTTTTGGGTATAGGACAGAATTATGAAGATATGGTCAAATTTGACCCGCAATGGCTTATGAATAGATTATTCGACGAGGCTGATGCGTAAATGGTGATGGAGAACCTAAGCAGCTCGCTCCGAGAAACGCTCAAAAAACTAGCTCGAGCCAACCGCATCGATGAAAAAACGCTAAATGAGGTCGTCAGGGACATTCAAAGAGCGCTCCTTAGCGCTGACGTGAATGTCTCTCTAGTGCAGCAACTGTCGAAACGCATTAAAGAAAGGGCGTTAAAAGAAGAGCTCACCGGAAAACTGAACCCTCGTCAACACGTCATAAACATAGTTTACCAAGAGCTTGTAGCACTCCTTGGCGAGCCGATAACAATCCCGCTTACTCATCACGCCGTAATCCTGGTAGGACTTCAGGGTAGTGGCAAGACGACCACTACAGTAAAGCTCGCGCGATTTTTTCAAAAAAAGGGCTTAAAAGCCGCCGTTATCTGCGCCGACACGTTCCGCCCAGGGGCTTATGACCAGCTTTCGCAGCTGTGTGCAAGGATCGGCGTACCTTTTTACGGTGAATTAGAGAACGAGAACGCAGTTGATATTACGGCCCATGGTATCGCTGAGCTCAAACGCTACGATGTAATACTCGTTGATACGGCAGGGCGACATGCGCTTGAATCAGATCTTGTTCAAGAGATGATAGCCATCAACGATATCGCAAACGCTGACCAGCGCTTACTGGTGCTCGATTCTAGCATTGGTCAACAAGCGAGTGAACAAGCACGGGCATTCAACGAGGCTATAAGCTTAACAGGGGTCATAGTGACGAAGCTCGACGGAACAGCGAAGGGGGGTGGCGCTCTTTCAGCAGTTGCCGAGGTTGGAACGGGCATAGCGTTCATCGGCACGGGCGAGACCATTGACGACTTCGAAAAGTTCGAACCGGACCGATTCATATCTCGACTGCTTGGCATGGGGGACATCAAGACTTTAGTTGAAATGATCGAAGAAGAGCCACCTATAGAGATGGAAGAAGCAGAGGCGATGCTTAAAGGTGATTTCACTCTTAAAGATATGTACAAACAAATGGAAGCGATAGGCAAGATGGGGCCGCTTTCCAAAATCGTCCAAATGCTTCCGCTTGGTTCGCTCGGTGTCGATATCCCCGATGCTGCACTTCAATCGACGAAAGAGAGCCTAGAGCGTTTTAAAGTTGTCATGGATTCAATGACTGACGAAGAGCTCGAACATCCACGCATTATTCGCAGTTCACGCATTAAGCGGATCGCACGTGGCTCGGGCGTTCCTACTGATAACGTACGCGAGCTTCTGAAATATCATAAGGTGATGCAACGAACGATGAAAGGCGTTCGCTCGCAAAAAGATATGCAAAAGTTCTTCAGAAGACAAGGGCTTAAGTGACAAAAGAGACCAGATAGGCGCCTTCAGAGAAGTTCGAGTAACTCGGATTTTTGCTTTTCGTAGGCCTCGCTAGTAATGAAGCCTTTCTCACGCAACACATCGAGCTTCTCTATTTGCTCGATTATGTCCTCTTTTAAGCTCTGTTGCTTCACCTCGCCAGCCATCGTGTTTCCTATTATCTTTATGGATGATAAACTTTATGTATTTCCACACTAAATAACCTGTTTTTTGCTTCGGCTCACGTATCAGTTCTACCCGGTTTTAAAACGTGCGTAAAGTAAGCAGTAATATGAACAAGCCGCCGGAGGGATTTGAACCCTCGATCTGCTGATAATTCTTTGAGCAACGCTCAAATACGAATCAGCCGCTATGCCGAGCTTAGCCACGGCGGCCACGCATACTATGTCAAACACATATAAATGCTTTACACGTTCACTCGGGTAGCAGTCAGTAGCGATTGGCTTCAAACGGAGCCCGTGCAAAACAAGCTTGCCGCGGCATGCTACTACGCGAAGGCAGGGCCCAATTTAAAAAAAAATCACACACATCATAACAGTTTTACTTAGTCTCCTCGACTCTACGAAACCGAGGGATATAGACGTTGGTCATCACGACTTCGATTTACAGCTGCATATGGAAGTAATCACCAGGATGTTTATATCCCTCAAAATCAAAATTCCACAGACTTATCATTTAAAATGGCTGACTGCAGTATTTGACTGAGCCACAATTTCACGACGAACTATTTCGCTGCGCAGCGACTCGTAAACAGAAGTGACAACGTTAATAAAACAACCTGATTTTAATAACGGAGAAATGGTGACCAAAAACGCGATGCAGAAAATCGATTCCATCTTAGTCCGATACGGTGAAATTGGGATAAAAAGCGACAGAGTTAGAAGTCGTTATGAAAGCACGCTTGTCAAAAATATAGAAAAAGCGCTCAGTTTTTGCGAAATCCCGTTTGAAGCTGTCGTTAGAGATTTTGGCCGTATTTTCGTTCAAACGCAAGAAGTGGCGGCAGCTCAGACCATAGCACGTATTTTTGGCGTGGTCTCTGTTAGCCCCGTCCAAACAAATGCAGCAACACTAGACGCGATTAAAGACGCTGCATTACGAATTATATCGCCACTGCTTATTCACGGCAAATCCTTTGCTATTAGAGCACGTCGAACAGGAACGCACGACTACTCAAGCAAAGACATTGGTGTTGTGGTCGGAGAGGCGATTGAAAAAGCAACAGCCGCGCCCGTGCGGTTGACAAAACCTGATGTCGAGCTGTTCATCGAAGTGAGGGCGGAACGCGCTTACATCTACACAGAAGTCATCGACGGAGTCGGAGGTCTGCCACTCGGAACTCAAGGAAAAGTGATAGCACTCCTTTCCGGAGGGATCGATTCGCCGGTGGCAGCGTGGCTTATGATGAAGCGCGGTTGCACCATCATCCCACTGTTTTTCGACTGTGTGCCCTTCACAGGCGATAGCGGACGCGAGCGGGCGCTGTCTGTTGTCAAAGCACTTGCAGTGTGGGCGGGGCGTCCTTTAGATCTCGGAATAGTGAACCATGGAGCTAATTTGGAGCAGTTTAAGAGTTTAGCCCCACGAAAAACCTGCGTGCTTTGTAAGCGGATGATGTATCGGATCGCAGCGTCGATCGCTAAAGAAGAGCACGCGTACGGTATTGTAACTGGAGAGAGCATTGGCCAGGTCGCGAGCCAAACGACCAAAAACCTCTTAGCCATCGACCAAGCTGCTGATGTTCCCGTGTACCGTCCGTTAGCATGTCTTGATAAGACAGAAAGCATAAAAAAAGCGCGATGTATCGGCACTTACCATTTGTCGACAGCTGGTCATCCTGGAGTCTGCGAGGCCACACACCGACACCCGACTACTAATGCAGATCTTTTCGAACTGAAAGCATTGGAAAAACAGCTGCCGCTAAATGAACTAACCAAAACAGCCATAAAAAGTCTCGTTTGGCAACGGATCTATCCCGAAAAGTCATATCGATGGGTTTTATGTCCTGAGTGTTCGCAATAAAAGATTGGTCTGCTTCGGGCGATAGTCGCTTTTCTACCGGACTTTTTGTTTTGCTGAGCTAATGCACGCTATGCGCGTTTCGGCATTATCCCGGAATATCGGTCCAGCTTTTCGTTACTTCTTCGAACCCCTTTTGCAGGTACTTTTCCTGCAGCAAGTTATCGACATCTGCAGCAAGCAAATTTGCGATCGAAAGCGCACAAAAGAGTACGTCTACAACCTCCTCCTTAGCGGTCGCTTCTTCGCGTCGAACTGCAGTGGCGAGCTCCCCACATTCCTCTAAGAGGACCGATAAAAGAAAGAGCAACCCAGAAGCGTTATCAATCGTGCCGTACCTGACTTTAATTTGCTTTTGGATTTCTGCTAGATCCATCTTAACTTCGCGATGCAGCTAAGCGGACGTCATCGACACGAATCGTCTTCCTCCCTGCGTGCTGCGCCAATATCAAAGCTCGTTCAGTGAGATCGATCACGTAGTTTTCCATGACGTTGGCAAGTGCCTCAGCTGCCTCTTGGCTTACGCGTTCCGCGCCTGCCTTTCGAAGAATTCTATCAACGGGAGCTATGGGTAATTCAGTCATTTGAGTCTCCTAACTTTTTCCGGATATTTCCAGTTCACAAGCTAGCATCATTGTGTTCCTTTCTGCTACTTGAAAGGGGTGGCCATCCAGTCCCACGACTTGCCACAACGCGGATCCTGTGCACTTCCATTTATGAGTGCAGGACGTATAGTTGGATCGTCCCAAGGACGCCGCTCCTCGTCAGGTGCCACGTAGTCATAGAGTCTGTTAACGAAATACACTAGAAAGGCACGCTGGTCGCCGATGGCTTTAAATCCGTGCCAATAGTGTCCGGAGATACGGACTAGCTGTAAAACGTCGCTTGTGAGGATAATCTCATTAAGCTCTGTAGTCTCATCGTCAAACGCACAAAGCTTGACGGCACCGCGCAACACGACGAAGAGGTCAGTTTGTCCCCGAGTGTGTCGATGCCACGCCCTAACGACGCCTGGATAGGTGATTGAGAAATTACATTGCTGGATTGAATCATCAGCCATCCAGTCTTTTCTGACTAATTCTGTGAAGAATCCTCGCTCATCTGCGCGTTTGGTGAGCGGTTTCGTTTCAACCCCTTGAAGCATGTATAGACCACAACTTTGTGTTTCTAGTTTAACTTGTTTGCGTTATTGCGCTACGTATCTGCAATCGCAGTGCGCTACGTCATTGTTCGTCCGACCAACAAAACGACCGTGAGTGCGAAGGTAAACATCGACGTGAAGAGCATGACGTTTAACGCGCGAGTAACGGTAGTTCGTGTAATGTCGCCTTTTCCTTCGCCTATTTCATAGTTTAAAGGCTTAATTAGCGTCACGCCCAAACCCCCCGCGAACAAGGCGAGAGGAATGCCAGAGTTGATTGCTCGCTTCTTGTGTCGATCCCGTTTTAAAACAATCCACGCTTTAGCACATGCCGCTTTGCCTGACGTTATGTAGAACCCTAACATCATAGGAACGACTGCAAGGCGCGTTGGAAGGTAGTTTAGAACATCATCCAGCCTAGCTGAAAACAATCCTGCGTGCACGCGATAGTCTCTATAGCCGAGCATCGAATCGAGCGTGTTTACGACACGATAGCATATGGCGCCTGCGACGCCGAAAACGGCAAAGAACAAAAAGGGGGAAACAACACTGTCGATTGTATTCTCCGCTACCGATTCACATACGCTTGAAAGGATACACTCGCGATTGAGTCCCGCCCTATCTCTGCTAACGAGAGCTCGCAACTCGAACTGAGCCGCTTCGATTTCTGTGTAAGCTAGATCAGTTACGCGAAGTGCTTCTTTCTGCAGGGTGAATACAGTGAAGGATGACTTGAGCAAGTAAGCGCTTAGCAGAACATAGAGTGGCACAAACAATTCGTTCACGCTTGCTAAACGATAGCCGAGCAATTGAAAAAGCGCGACCGGCACGGTAAAGGCTACAATCACGCCTGTTGCTACAGCTGTTCCCTTTAGTCTTTGTGCTCGCTTAGTTCCCTTATACAGTCGCGTCTCCAGTGCTGCAACAATTCGCCCCATCCAAACGACAGGGTGCACCTGAGCAGGAGGTTCGCCAACAAAAGCGTCAAATATCAGCGCTATAGTAAGGATAAAGATCTGGAGGATGAGCCAAGAAGGCATTTCTTATAATCCAATGATTGAATACAACGCTTCGACGTCCACGTATTGTCGCACTACGTGAGCCAATTCATCAAAAGGATCCCTGTCGTACTCTGAGTGAAGAGTACACTTCGGATCAGTTAGCAATGGTGTGTTGTGGCGCATTCCTTTTCCCCGCTGCGAATGTCTCGAGTTAAGGTACTCCAACAGAACTGAGCGAAAGTTTTCGTTGTGGAACAAGCCATGTAAATAGGTGCCCAAGACAAGACCAGTGTCATCTTGAGTGCCATCGTCATCAAATATCGTGACATTAGCTATCGTTGCCCCCATATGAATTTCATATCCGCGTACTGTTTTACCTCTCAAGCTGTCGAGAAGTGGTCCATGTCCTGTAACGTGTTTTTCCACCTGTTTCGTCGCTTTACTGCACGAGTTAAAAACCGTGTGAGCGTGCAGCAGCTGTAACCCTTCTACTACCTTTCTTTCGTTTTTCAAGCCCTCAAAGCCCTCATCAACTATCGTTTCGCCAAGCATCTGAAATCCGCCACAGATGCCAATGATCGGAATAGTACCTGCACTCGCTATGATCTGCTTATCGATCCCCGACCGACGTATTGCAGCCAAATCGTCGATTGTATTTTTTGTGCCAGGAATGATCACCGCGTCTGGTGAACCGAGATCGCCGTCTAACGAAACATATCGGATTTTGGCGAAAGCCTGAAGAGGTTCAAAGTCAGTAAAATTCGAGATATGTGGAAGCTTAATAACCGCAATGTCTAGCACACTGTTTGAGGAGGGCAACACATCCCCAAGCGAAACGGAATCTTCTGAAGGCAACCGTACGTTAACGTATGGAATGATGCCTAGAACGGGGATCCCTGTGAGCTTCTCGAGCTGCGTCACTCCCGACTCAAGCAGTTTTTCGTCACCTCTAAATTTGTTTATTATAAAGCCTTTGATCCGACGCCTATCCTCAACGGGGAGCAATTGAACTGTCCCATAAAGGCTCGCAAAGACACCACCTCGCTCGATATCGCCTATAAGAATAACGGGAGCGTCAACACTTTGGGCAACTCGCATATTTGCTATATCTCGGTCATAGAGGTTGATCTCTGCGGGACTACCAGCACCTTCTATTATGACAATCTCGTATGAACGAGACAACTGTGCGAGCGAATCGCAAACGTGCTTAAAGAGGACATTAACTGAATCGTAGTACTCACCAACTCCCCTATCACCTAATGGTTTCCCATGCAAGATGACTTGTGATATCGAATTACCCTTAGGCTTCAACAAAATTGGATTCATGTCAGCTGACGGTTCAATTTTAGCGGCCCACGCTTGTACAGCCTGCGCAATACCAATCTCATCGCCGTCCTCCGTTACCCACGAATTCAAGCTCATGTTTTGTGACTTAAAAGGCGCCACCTTGAACCCGCTATTAACCAACAACCTGCACAGCGCAGCAGTTAAAACACTCTTGCCTACGTGAGACGCGGTCCCACTAATCATTAAAAAACGGGCCATATACCAAGATACCTAACGCTGCTTACTGCAATTCCTGTTTCACAGGATGTGCAGTGTGAGTTCACACTTCTTCTCGCAGAACGTGATAAATAGTTGTTGGAGAGCACGAAAACGAGTTTGACGTGTGGCCTATTTTGTGAAGCAATCCAAACTGAATACGATTTTCACTAGCAAAAGATGCCTGATGACTGCACAATATTCAGACACGCGCCGGGTTTATAAAGCCACCCTGTATCATTAAGTCGGCAAGGACGAGCGCAACCATAGCTTCAGCGACTGGCACAATTCTCGGCAGAATACAAGGATCGTGTCTGCCAGAAATAGACAGATCAACTTCCTGCAACGTTTCTACATTAATTGAGGTTTGCTGCATTCCAACTGAGGGCGTCGGTTTTACAGCAATTCTGCAGACGACTGGAGCTCCAGTAGAGATGCCACCAAGGATTCCACCAGCTTTGTTCGTTTTAGTTTCAACCTGCCCGCCTTTTGCAGTGAACGGATCGTTCATTTCTGTTCCTTTGAGTCGTGCTGAGCGAAAGCCGGCACCAATCTCGACCGCCTTCACGGCACCAACACTCATCAGCGCTTTTGCCAGTTCTGCGTCCAGTTTTCCAAATACAGGCTCACCAACTCCCGTCGGAACATTAAAGGCGACGATTTCTGCAATTCCGCCTACACTGTCACCTGCCTTTTTCATTCGTTCAACACATGCAACCATCTCATCAGAAGCAGCTGCATCACAGCATCGTACGATGCTCCTCTCTGCTAGCATCAAATCTTCAGGACTTTCAAAAACGAACTTCGATTGTATTCCGTGAATTTCGACAACATGTCCAAGCACTCGGATATCTCGAAGCGCAAGTAACTGCTTAGCTATAGCTCCTGCAGCAACGCGTGCCGCCGTCTCACGCGCTGAAGCTCTGCCGCCACCTCGGTGATCTCGCCATCCATACTTAGCTTGAAACGTGTAATCGGCATGTCCTGGGCGCGGCACATAACGCAGCTCATCGTATGTACGCGAATCAACATCTTCGTTTTGTATGATAATGGAGATCGGCGTTCCGAGCGTCTTGTCTTCGAAAATACCGGATAATATCTGCGCTGTATCACTTTCGGATCGCTGCGTGGTGACAGAACTTTGGCCAGGGCGTCTACGATCAAGTTCTTTTTGGATATCTTCAGGAGTGATTCGCAACCCTGCAGGACAGCCGTCGATGACCGCCCCCGTGGCTGGACCATGACTCTCACCCCAAGTCGTTACCCTAAACAAACGTCCCCAGGTGTTCATAACAACATCTTAAACAATAAGTTTAAACGGATTCAGCGCTCAACGACTCGAGATTTGCTCCAAGGGCGAAAATATCATCAAAAAAGTCTGGGTAGGATACTTTTACCGATTCCGCTGTGTCAATCTGAGTTTGTCCATCCGCCGCTAACGCAGCGACAGCGAGAGACATAACAATACGATGGTCTCCGTATCCTCTTAAAGAAGCTCCTTTGGGGTTTCCGCCCTTGATTCTTAAAACGTCACCCTCTTGCTTGATGTCGACCTGCATCTTGCGGAGCTCAGTAATAACGGCGGCGAGTCTATCAGTTTCTTTATAACGCAAATTTGCGACGTTAAAAATGTCAGTAGTCCCTTCTGCGTAAGCGCCTAGAACCGCGAGTATCGGAACAAGATCTGGGATGTCATTTGCATCTATGGTAACGCCATGAAGCTCAGCGCCGTCAATGGTAACCACATCATGTTGCCACGAGATGTTGGCCCCCATCTCTTTAAGAATAGTCACTATCCTCTTATCGCCTTGTTTTGATTCTAAGAGATTATGCACACTTATCCGTGAGTTCGTAATGGCGGCTGCACTAAGATGGAGAGCTGCAGACGAAAAATCGCCGGGAATGAGAAAATCTGTGTCCGCAAAGTTCTGACAGCATGGTACCATGAACTCGTTGTAGTCGGTGCTTACGTTGATCTGTGCTTGATTCAGCAATTCTAGCGTCATGTCGACATACGGCCGTGATTGTAGATTGTGTACATTTAGCGTCGTGTCTGCTTGACAAAGAGGACATGCAATTAAAAGCGCAGACAAAAACTGTGAGCTCATCGGTTTCGTAAGTGCTGATCTCCCGCCTGAAAGCACACCGTGCACGATCACGGGCGCCATCCCGTTATCCTTCGTCGCAGCAACGTTTGCCCCAAGCTCATTAAGGGCATCTATAAGTTGAGAATTCGGTCGGCCCCTCAACGATGCGTCCCCTGTCAAAACAGATGTACCATTAATTAAGGAACAGACCCCAATCATGAATCTCAACGTCGTTCCTGAGTTCTGGCAATCTATGACGTTATCCGGCGTTGTGGGTTCTCCATTTACACCATCGACAAAAAACACATCACCGACAGGATTTATTGTAGCTCCGATCGCCTCACACGCGCTCACTGTAGAGCACGTATCTTCAGAGATCAGGGGGTTAATGACTCGTGAGGCCTTTGACAAGCTAGCCATCACTATGGCGCGGTGCGTGTAGCTTTTTGACGGAGGGGCCTCTAACTTGCCGTGAATCGTAGATTGCGAGATCCTCACGTTCATAATATATGAATGATTAGAATCAATTTATTTAAACGTGTGGTAGTAATGTTAGATCGACTGGAAAGCGAGATAGAAATGCTTGAACGGCACCTAGAAGTTTTAAACGCAGTCGTTATAGGGGAGCCCATTGGGATTTCAAAACTGTCAGAAATGACTGGGCATTCCAAGTACAAAGTGCGCTACTCACTACGAATACTGGAACAGGAAGGCCTAATCAAGCCCTCACCTTACGGCGCAATTACGAGCTCAAAAATCTCCGAATTTGTTCATAACTACGAGCAGATTTTAGATCAGTTTCTGAAAAAACTAAGTGAAGTCAAAACCAACGTCAAGATTCGAAAAGACTGAAGTAAAGAGACCCGCAACGAGCGTTACTCGTCGCGTAAACGGTGCTACGACCTCAAAGTTTAAGTAAACTAAACACACTAGAGTGATGTGAAGCCGCCATAACTCAGTTGGTAGAGTGCGTGGCTGTTAACCACGATGTCACAGGTTCGAGCCCTGTTGGCGGCGTCAGAGGGGCCTGTAGCTTAGCCAGGTCAGAGCGCCCGGCTCATAACCGGGCGGTCACCGGTTCAAATCCGGTCAGGCCCACCACTACGATTTAAAAACGGATGATTCCCTTAACCGACACGGTTGCGCGGCAGCTGTTCCGCTTCCTTGCTGTCTTATGCCAATTTGATTTTTAGTAGAAATAATAAGAAAAGTGATCTGCGTGAAGTTCGAACAAGTCATGAACAATGTTGACGAGGCCGTAACCGAAAATGAGCTAGCGGCTCTCCTTGACGCTGAGACAAAAATTACCGCTTATGCCGGTTACGAACCTAGCGGACAACTCCATCTTGGGCACCTCCTTACGGCCTACAAGCTTATAGAGCTCCAATCGAGTGGAGTCGATGTCATTGTACTGCTGGCAGACCTACATGCATATCTGAACGAAAAGGGGACGATGGACCAAATTAGTAAGTGGGCGCGCTACTATGAGAAGTGCTTTACCGCTTTAGGACTTGCTAAAGAGACGAAGTTCGTGCTTGGGAGTGACTATCAACTCGAACCTGACTATACTAAGCTAATTCTTAGACTAGCGAGGCACACTACACTAAACCGAGCTCGGCGCAGCATGGATGAAGTGTCAAGAAATGCAGAAGACCCTGTTGTGTCACAGATGATCTATCCGCTAATGCAGGCAGCTGATATTGGGTACTTGAAGATTGGCATCGCAGTAGGCGGCATCGACCAACGAAAGATACACATGTTAGCACGCGAAGCGCTACATTCGATGGGATTTCAATCTCCCGTTTGTATACACATGCCAATTCTGCTCGGCCTCGACGCTAATAAAATGTCTTCGTCTAAGAATAACCTGATTGCCGTCGAAGACTCATCCGATTCTATAAAAAAGAAGATTGCCTCTGCATATTGCCCGGCACGAACCACTGAAGGCAACCCTATCCTCCAATTGTACCGATATTTCATTTTCCCCCGATTCAAACGAGTGAGCCTTGAGCGACCGAAACGATTTGGCGGTCATATCGAGTACGAAGAGTTCTCCAAGCTAGAGATGGATTATGCTGCCGGCAAACTACATCCATTGGATCTTAAAAATGGCGCAGCATTATATATCGAGCAAATCGTCGGCCCAATTCGAGCCGTATTGATTAAAGACTAAGCCAAGTTTTAATGGAGAAAAGACGGACTACTGCGACTCCACAAACGAGGTGTTTTTCTGGGCGAAGAACCTCAATCAAAGGTAAGGCTGCCCCAAGAGGAACTAGGCGAAGTGTTCGGGATAGTTGAACACATGCTGGGCGCAAATAGAGTTGAAGTTCGATCCATTGATGGCAAGACTCGCATGGGAAGGATTCCAGGAAAAATGAAAAAGCGAGTGTGGCTGCGTGCGGGAGATGTCGTCGTTTTAGTACCTTGGGCTTTTCAAGACGATAAAGCAGACATCGTTTGGAGGTACCAAGGTACGCAAGTTGAATGGCTAAAGAAGAATGGGTACTTATAGTAATCGCAAGAAGGCGAGACCCTGATCTTTCAAATGATGAAGGACTGACGTGTTTGACCTGATTGACAAAAAAATAGAGCGCATCGACCGAGACGTTGACAAACTCCGCATCCGAGATAAGGAGGCTGACGATTTCAAGGTCCGAGACGAGGTATTTGACGAACTTACCCTCAAAGTTCTTTATCGCCTCGCAAGCAGCGGGCTTATCCAAGCGCTCGGAGGAGTCATATCGACTGGCAAAGAGGCAAACGTTTTCCACGCGTTGGGACCCGATAAACGAGAGCTTGCGATTAAAGTATATCGAATCAAAACGAGCGACTTTAAGGCTATGCAAGATTATATTTTAGGCGATCATAGATTCGCCCACGTCAAAAAAACCAAAAAGGATATAGTTTTTGCGTGGACAAAAAAAGAGTTTCGTAACTTGACGCGCGCGTCAAACGTGGGCGTTCGCGTCCCCGAACCGGTCAAGTATAGAGATAATGTCCTCGTCATGGAATTTATAGGAAAAAATGGTATTGCCTTTCCACTTCTGAAGCAAGCGATAAACAGAGTGGAGAACATCGAACAATTTTGGCAAACGACAATCGAGTTTATGAAAAGACTCTACAGCGACGCTCGATTAGTACACGCTGACCTCAGCGAATACAATATTCTCGTCGATGAGCAATGCAACCCAGTGTTTATCGATATGGGACAGTCCGTGCTTCTAGAACATCCTCGTGCGCAGGAGTTCTTACGTCGGGACGTCAGCAACATGGTCAAATTCTTTAACGAATATGGATTAACAGCTTCGGAAAACGCGCTTTTAAGAGAGATCACAGAATGAAAGAATATCTCAAGATTCCCAAGGACCGTATAGGGGTCATCATTGGAACGCACGGGAGCACGAAGGCCGAGATAGAAGAAAAGGGTGAAGTGATGCTCGATATCGATAGCGTCGAAGGGACTGTTTCGATCGAAAGCGATTCGCTAGGTATTTTGAAAACAACAGAGGTTGTTCAAGCCATTGCTCGCGGCTTTAGCCCAGAAAAGGCGTTCAGGATTTTCGAGGATGAACAAATAACCCTCGACATTATAGACGTCTCTAAGGTCGCCGATACGCCAAAAGAACTCAAACGTATCATGGGGCGCGTGATTGGGAAGGATGGTAGGACTCGAGAGGCGCTCGAGAATCTGACTGGCGCGAATGTGTCAATCTACGGCAAAACAGTGAGCACCATTGGGTACGTCGATCAAATTCAGACCGTGAGGAAGGCGATAGAGATGCTTACTGATGGGGCCCCACACGCTTCTGTTTACAGCTTCCTTGAAAGAAGAAGACAAGAACTCAAACGTTCTCAAATGGACTATATCGAATGACGCGTACGTCCGCAAGAGAGACGTTCATAAGTTGCGTCATAGACGCACTTCAAGAAGCAGAGACACAGCTGCCTCGCGATGTTAAGGAAGCCCTTGCAAGAGCGGCCAAAGCTGAGACTAGTGAGCGGGCAAAAGAACAGTTGTACGCAATTCTTGAAAATATCAAGCTTGCAGCTGCAGCAGGCCTTCCTATGTGTCAGGATACAGGCATTCCAATCTTTTCTTTGGAGATAGGACGAGAGACAAGCATTGATTTTAACCTCAAAGAGGCGCTTGCGACTGCCGTTCGACGAGCGACCGATTTAGTCCCGTTAAGAGAGCACGCGGTTGACCCAATAACAAGAGTAAGCTCTGACGAACCGCTCTTTGACGCCTTATATAGTATCTGCGATGGGGATGAACTATCGGTGGCAGTGCTCGTCAAAGGAGCAGGCTCAGAAAACGTAAGCGCCTTAGGAATGCTCGAACCGACGCAAGATGTTGCCTCGTTCGTCCTCAAAACGGTGTGCGAAAACGGAGGTAAGCCATGTCCGCCAATTATCGTTGGACTTGGTATCGGCAGCACATTTGACGGTTCTGCGCGTCTGGCTAAAAAAACCCTTTTTCGATCGCTAGACGAAAAAGAAAACGCATTCGAAGCACAAATGTTGGAGCAAATCAACAATCTCGGCATCGGACCAATGGGGCTTGGCGGCCGCACCACGGCTTTGCGCGTCTTTGTCGAAAAGGCCCCCTGCCATACGGCGATGCTTCCTGTCGCTGTGGCCATCCAGTGCTGGGCAGACCGAAAAGCTCGATTCCGGATAAAGTTATAACAAAAGCAACTTGTGGAAGTCGTTCATGCTATGTCGTCTGCACTAAAAACCCCGATACGTCCCGAAGATGTACGCCATTTTAAAGTAGGAGACGTAGTCTATATCAGCGGCGTAATCTACACGGCGAGGGACAAGGCACACGCTAAGATACTTTCTGATTCCCAGCGTCCCTTCAGTCTGCGTAATGCATGCATCTATCACAGCGGCCCCCTTATCGTAAAAGACGGGCCGACTTATCGCGTCATAGCGGCTGGGCCGACGACGAGTGCACGAATGAACAAACTGACGCCCGCAATGGTGAAGGAGGGCGCCACTACAATAATCGGCAAAGGCGGCATGTCGTCGGAAGTGGCCAACTCCTTTTCTAACCGCTGCTTCTATCTTGCTTTCCCGGGAGGCTGCGGGATATTAGCCAAAGATAGAATCGAGGAGGTCTTAGACGTTTATTACGAGGAGCTCGGCTTTACAGAAGCGGTTTGGAAGCTTCAAGTACGAGACTTCGGCCCACTGTTGGTAGCTATAGACTCTCACGGCGAGAGCATTTATGAACGCATCCAGACCATTTCACGTGCGAGACTCAGCTAGTAGCCATTGTATCGCCAGCACACGACTATACCAAAATGTCAGTTGTTGTTCTCATTGCTTTTCATTCGATCGTGCTTGTACGCATCAACGAGCGTTTCAAGCGAATCAAGTCGTTCCTGTTGTTTTAAGTTCGCTATTTCCGTTTGACCTTTTTCGATCATAATCTCGAGAGTGTTTTTATCGATTGTTTTTAGGTTGCCGGACATTCGTACTGGGAATTCTCGAATCGAGAAAATCGGAACGTTTGAGCTAAAAAAGGTTTTTCGGGCAGCATCAGACATCTCGTTTGTTAAAACGACAGCGCGTATTCCTTTATTGACCAACAGTTCTGCAGCGGCTACACCTCCGCCACTCGCGTCTTCCAGTAGGATAACGCTTTCTGCAAGCCCCACCTGTTGATCAGCCGACCGAATCGCATCTCGGTTAAAAAATTTGACAATTTTAATGGCCTGAAGTGCCTTGTTTTGCTCAGCTGCTCTGATCTGCTTGAGCTTCTGCGAGCGTTTTTGTATGCCCTTATTGACCCTCTTGCTGTGCGCAAGTTCCGATGCAAGACGGTCAATTTCCTTCTGCCGGAAGCTGATTTCCTTATTTAGCTTGACGCTCCTCGCATTTTCGGACCGGACGAAATCAATCTTGTTCTGCAGTTTAAGTACTTTCTCTTGACTAATCTGTAGGGATCGCTTCAAATCAACGACATAGCTCACAAGCCGATTAATTTGCTCATCTTGCCGTTTTATGAGCGCTTTAAGATAATGAATATCAGGACCAAGCAGGTCTTTCTTAGAGGCAGGGATCTCCTCTTTTTTGCAGCCTACCTTATTACCTACGTTAGCTAGGGGCTTTGTGAGCAGATTGATGGCAGAATCGACCGTATGGCCCCGCAAAACGAGCATCTGGAGCTCGTCGAGCACGACCTCGGGAGGCGCTTTTTTCTCTACGCTTTCGAACTTATTTTTTACGCTTCTTAACGCGTCGATTGCCGCAGCGAGTGCATCTCGTTCGTGTTCGTTCGCATATGAGTAAGGCTTTGTATCTCGCAGCTTCTGTTCGACTGAAAGTGATGAAACGGGCGTATGCAATATGGCGTTGAATGCACGTTTTATTCGATCAACAGTTCCAGGCGTGGGATTTTTGTCAGTAGAAATTATGATTGGATGTCCTGACTCGATGAGCAACCCAACTAGTTCAGGAAAACCCCAGGATCGGGAGCTCGCAACACTAATAACCTGGCCTTTCAAATCAAAAACAGCATACGCAGTGGTGGTCCCTGGGTCTATGCCAACAATCGTGTACGTCCTTTTCGCCGCGATCTGAGGTCTACTGTTCTGCCGAGCTTTCGAAATAGTGCCGCACCTCCAACGCGTTCAAATAATCCTTGTCTAACCTTCGAGGTGGTTGGCAGCGCCCTCATCGCGCTGTTTTATATTAGCAACAACATCTTCTGTTCGTTTCTTTATTTGATATTTTCTAGCAAAATAGGACAATATATTGCCTATATCTCTACGCAGCAGCTCGTCTGCGTTGGGATGCGACGCTGGTACCCATTGCGGCCAATCAATTAGCGCAACTTTTTCGGTGGCACACACAATCACGTTGTATTCACTTAAATCGGCGTGGACGACACCGCAGCCATAAGCAGATTTGATCTGCAACATAATATTTTCAAGGACGGTGGCTGGATTCTCAAGTGTAGTGCTGCCTAATTCACGTCCATTAAGGAGGCTCATAACGATAACATGTCGATTGTGCGCAATGGGCTTCGGGACAACAACACTATCATAGAGGCTAGTTAAAGCCTCAAATTCACTTTGAGCTGCCAGCCTTGAAGTGAGCATCCATGAACATCGTTCAGTTTTACCAAAATAGCCCCGCGATAGTTTCACACGTCGAAACGTCGTGCCCTCTCTATGGAATTTCACAATGACGATCTGACCATTTACTTGCTCTGCGTCATAAATATCAGACTCCTTTCCAACACCCACTTTCGATCCGAAGGATTCTATTACATTGCGCTGAACGAGTGTATTAATGCCAAGGGCGTCGTACCCTGCAAAGGTCAGCTTATAGCCGACATAGTGGGCAGTTTTCCGCTGAACGAGCTTATATTTGGAAAGCCGTCCTATTCGGTAACCCACCTCTTCTGGTGGCATTCGGGCATAGTAGGGCAGATTGTCAACTGGAACCCAGTCAAAAACACGCATAGCGCTCTCGACCGCGTGCAATACTCTGAAATCATATCGTTCCAGATTCCTAAATTCGCGTGCAATATCCTGAAGCACCATAGCAGCCCTTCTACTCTGAGTTTTGCGTCACGCGTGACAGAACACTTTATTAGTATTTGTCCAGAGATTAAATAAGACATGAAGTGCGATAAATGTAGCGCGAGCGCCATTCTTTTTCAGCGGTATTCGGGACTTCACTTATGTACGTCACACTTCATCTCCGACGTTGAAAAGAAGATCAAGAGAGAGGTACGAAAGGAGAAGATTGAAGGAACGCTTGCAATAGCATTGAGCGGCGGGAAGGACAGTGCCGTCACGTTGAGTGTTTTAAATGATCTACTTTCACGCCGCGGCGTTGACATGATAGCAATCAGCGTCGACGAGGGTATCACTGGATATCGCGAGAGAGCGCTCGAATCAGCAGCAACGCTTGTAGCAGAGCTCGGCATCAGATGGGAAGTGGCATCGTTCGAGCAGTATTTTGGCGTAAGAATCGATCAAGTAAACGAACGCCCGTGCACTGTTTGCGGCATCCTCCGGCGATCACTTCTCAACCGTCTAGCGAAGGCGGTCGGCGCTTCAGCACTAGCCACAGGGCATAATCTTGATGATGAAGCACAAACCGTGCAAATGAACTACTTAAGAGGGGATATAGACCGGCTGCTCAGGCTTGACCATCCCGCCAAAGAAGGACTCGTTCGGCGCGTAAAACCGCTCAAATACGTCCCTGAAAAAGAAGTGGCGCTCTACGCTATTCTTAAGGGCATTCCAATTAATCTCGATGAGTGTAGGTTTTCGGCTGGAGTTTTTAGAGCAGAAGTCCGCGATATGCTTAACGATCTGGAGCTTAGGCACCCAGGAACTAAATATTCGCTCGTAAGGGGTCTTGGACGGATCTTACAGTTGACGACACGCTCACCTTTTGAGCTCGGTCAATGTACCAGATGCAAGGAACCCGCAGTGCGCACCTTCTGCCAAAGCTGCGAAGTCCTTGAAAAGTTGCGTTCGACAGACTTAGACAGGACCATCTGAAAGCGGGTTTTCTTGACAGCGCTTAATTAAATTATCTTAAAAAATATTGTCGATTTCGCCGTATTCAAGCTCACGACTATAATCTCTGATGCTTGTTCCCTTTTTAACGCTGCTTGCAACGTTTTTTTCGCTTTGGAACTTGAAAAGCTCACCTTTGGTCGGCCCTAAGACTTGAGCAGATTGGACCCCTGTCACAATGGACATTACTCGCACACGCCCCTCGTAATCTTTAAGAATACGCGCCCCCCAAATGACGTTTGCGTTAGGATCTAACTGTGAGGTGAGGGCCTTAGAGATGTCCTCGGCCTCCTTCAACGTTAAGTCAGGCCCGCCTGTGATATGGATCAACGCTCCTTTTGCACCGCGGAAGTCCACTTCAAGTAATGGATGGTTAAATGCTTCATGGACTACATCTCGTGCCTTGTCTTTGCTATGCGACTCACCGACAAGCATAGCAGCAACGCCACCACTGTTCATTATTGTTCGAACGTCTGCGTAGTCAAGGTTTATCAGAGACGGTTGTGTGATGGTTTCAGAGATCCCTTTTACGGTCTCCGATATGATCTGATCCATCACTGAAAATGCCTGGTCAATCGGCAAGTTAGGTACATAATCAAGAAGACGATTGTTATCAAGAACAATCACCGTATCGGCATCTTTCCGCAAGTCTTCAAGTCCTTCTTCGGCCTTTATCAACCGCGCCCGTTCGACGTTGAATGGCGTTGAAACCATTGCTACGACAATGGCACCTTGAGCTTTTGCGACCTGTGCGACAATTGGCGCAGCGCCTGTGCCTGTTCCACCCCCCATCCCAGCAGTGATAAACACAAGATCGGCGTCTTTGAGGAGCGTTTCTAAAGTTCGGAGACCCAACTCGGTCGCACGTCGTCCAACCTCTGGATCGCCTCCCGCGCCTAAACCGTTGGTGATCGATAGGCCAACTAATACCTTTACGTCCGACTCGATCATGTCGAGATGTTGCTTGTCAGTGTTGAGCGCGATCATTTCTGCTCCCTCGACTCCGATATTATAGAGTCGGTTGATTGTGTTGTTGCCAGCTCCTCCACAGCCAATAATGAGTATTCGAGGAGCTCCAAATTCCTCTTCTTCGTCACTTTGAGGCACCTGAGGTCGCTGCTTTTCCATCTCGCATCGCCGCAAAGCCTCTTCGACTATACTTTGCATATACACCGTCACCTCTTCTAAATCAAAACTGAACTTCGTTCTTTTCTACTCAAGAGCTTCTCGTAATGGGTATCAACTAAGTCCCGAACAGCTGCTCGTATTGCTTCGCTCTTTGAGGGAAATTCTCCCGCTGTTACTAGTAAATCTATTAGTTCGAGCTGTTGTTTGGGTAATCTCAGGGTGATTCGCTCCATAGCACTTATTTGGAAGTATATAGCGTCAGACGGAAAGCAGACATCTGTCTGCCTACGAGACCACAAAAAGCTGCCATTTGTCAGACGCTCGTCAGATATATGTCTGACTTGAATTCACCTTATTACTTTATTAAACTTCCGTTATCGCTTTTTTATATCGACGAGCGATAAAAATCCCACCATATTCTTTGACAACAAAGGTGACTGATCAACCTGAAACAAAAAGCGTATAGCACTTTTAAGGTCTTCAGCTGAACACAGTAAAGAATAAGTAATAACGGCAGCAATACTGTCGTCACCCGCCTTAACTCAGTCTGGCAGAGTGGTCGGCTGTAGACCGATTTGTCCCCCGTTCAAATCGGGGAGGCGGGACTCATACGACAAGACGCTCCAGTAGCTCAGCCTGGGAGAGCGCCAGACTGAAGATCTGGTTGTCCCCGGTTCAAATCCGGGCTGGGGCATTTTCAACAAGCAGGCAACATAGGTAAGGGACTCCCACTCCTTCTGTTGAACCTGCTAAAAAGCTATCGCCTTGAATTAGGATCGCTTCGTCCTGAACGTTCCTGTATGCAATATCTCCCACGTATGGAAGGCGAAACCAAGGATCGCGTTACCTTGAGCAACAAACGTGTTCAACATCGCCTTTCATGATACGCGCACATCAATTTTCGACATTCAAGCCATTGTATACAAGTTGAAGTTTAAACTCGAAGATATCAATTACCTCCCCTAGTTAGATACGCTAGCGAAAACGAGCTCTCCTTCGCCAAACTGCCGCAAAATGTCTGCCGTTGCGTGTACAACTTTTATATAGATACGCTTGCATGATCGCATGCTCGATTTTTGCGCTGGTAGTGTAGTTGGTTATCACTGAGGCTTGCCAAGCCTCAAACCCGGGTTCGAATCCCGGCTAGCGCATCGAACGTGCCGAGGTAGCCAAGTGGACTACGGCGCCAGCCTGGAGGTCTCGGAATCAGACAGCTGGTGAGGCTTTTGCCTCGCAGGGGTTCAAATCCCTTCCTCGGCGTTAGTTCCGTTCGCACCCTTCTCAGCAATAACGTAAAGCTCTTCTTTTTGACTAGTAATTACTTCAAACGTTTTGAAGCCATACTCTTCAAATTGATGCAAAAAATCATTAAGAGGAAGATCCTTAGTTTTGCCCTTAAAAACCTGCAAAACGCGCCCACCAGCCTTAAGCGCCACAGAAGACTTTAAGAGGAGCTCTAAAGAGTCTTTTGGTGCTGCCGTAACATCATTCAAAATAACATCGAATTTAACCCCGAAACTCATAAAATCAAAAGAAAATGCGTCAGTATACGTTAAAAGCACCTTATCGTTGTAGTGTTCGACAACGATGTCAAGAAGTTGCTTAAAGGAAGAACTAAACTCGATTGCGTATACTTTTTCAGCAAACTCCGCCGCGTACCACAAAAATCCCCCTGCACTTGAACCGATGTCTAAAACGACGTCTCCTATTTTGATCAATCCAACGGCCTCTTGGATCCCTTTCAATTTCCAATAGCCAGCTGGCTTATCTACCGAGGCGGCGACAATTATGCTATTACCGTGCGTTACATCAAAAGAAGGTTTCAAGATCGTCCTACCGTCAACTGCGACTAACCCGCTCTTGATCGACCTTTGTGCTCGAGAGCGAGATGCGACAAGCTTTTCCCTAACGAGATACAAATCCAGCCGCATGTTGTGCACAAACTTCTTGTATGTGTCATTCATGAATAGATACGCTAAAAACCTTTACAAAATCGCCAAGCATGTGGAGTGAATTACTCGCCCGGTTTTCCAAATTTCCCGCTCAAGAGCGTGTCATACAGGTTTTGCTTGAACACGGATTCCAAGTTAACGGCGCTGGAGCGGTTGTCTCAGGCTCAATTCGGATCCCTGACACAGAGATTGCGCGAGAGGCTAAAGTAGATCGGCGAGCAGTCGACGAGACAACTGCTACTATTTTGAGCGACGAAACGCTTAAGAACTTTTTTTTAAACATAAAGACATTCGTTTTTCTCCGCGACGTAGCACCCGTCTTAGGACTTGGCGTCATAATCATTACACCCCGAGACGCTTCGCAAATCGGCATTATAGAGGAAGTCACACAAACTATCGCAGAATACGGCGTAAGCGTCAGGCAAGCTGTGACTGACGATTCTTACTTCATTGACGACCCAAAATTAACGATAATCTGCGATACGCGCATTCCCGGCGTGCTAGTCGATAAGATACTAGGTCTTGCAAGCGTAAAGGGCGTTTCGATTTTTTAGCCAACTACAGACAAGACAACCCCGCAAAAGGTGGGCTACCTCGAAGTATTATCGCCCCTAATGCAGCCAAGCTCCGATTCTAGGAGAGGGCCTATAATAGGGATAAGTCCAGGGGCGTCTGTTCCGGGTTTACACACTATTGAATGCTCCAAGATTCCAAGCCTCTCGATCGCGTAGATATCTCGAATGTGACCGCTACGCTTAAGCACTGCGTGAATCTGCGCGCGAGTGGCATTGTTAACATTTATCCGATCAGTCCCTCTTTTCCACCGCCAAAGTGTGTCGATCTGGTTTTTCGTTAGGTCTGCATCATTTTCTTCGACGAGTTGCACCTCGAGTGGCAAACATCGAATAAAACCAAATCTTAAGGCAACTTGCAGAGCAGTACCTCTCCCTAATTGTTTAAGTTTGCTTTGAGGCACCAAAACACGTTTTCCGCCAGCATCCAAGGCAAGATCTGTATCATTGATCTCCGCAAGCCAAGCCCGGACAATATCACCCCGTTGAACGTCGTGCAACTTGCCATATTTCTTCGTGAGCAGGTCGGCAGCAAGCTCCTCATCAGGACCTGATACCGTAACAGAGATCCATTTCGTGAGCTCAAAAGAATAGGTAACGCGTAATTTACTGAGGTCATTATATAACATCGCCCCAAAGGACAGGCCCACCTTATTTGCCTGTCCGCAGACGAGTTGCATTAGGTGAAGCGTACTCATTGACGGTTTCTTCTCATGCGTCGTTTTGAAAACGGTCGTTACAGCTAAAAACGTCGTCGTGAAGGCTTCTTACTCGAAGTGCCGCTTGTCGCTCAACCTTAGCACAGAAATCTACTTCTGCTCGCTCTATGCTGATTCTTCGTGAGCCTTCAATTAGGTTGTCGACAGCAGCTACGATCTTCTGTTCGACCGTTCGTGGCATGTAGTCTCCTGGCGGGAAAGATAACCTGTCTGCTTCTTCCGCGGTTATCCCCGCTCCAACGTGTTTCTCTGCGATTTGGGCGACACGGTCATCTACTCCGTAGCTACGGAGAAGCTCTCCGCCAGCGACACCATGTCTGATGCTGTTCGTTTTGCACCTCCCAATATCATGTAAAAGCCCACCTATTCGGACGAGCGCTATGTCAGCATCTCCCCTCAGTTTCGCTACTTCCTCCGCGTATTGAGAGACAGCTTTGACGTGCTTGATGAGTTTATCGCTACAGCCACTGTTCTTGAGAAGCTGTAACGCTTCTTCGTCTGATGGGAGGTTATTCGAAGGCAATTCTCATTTCTTCCAGTTTTTGTCTCATAGCTTCGACCAAAATTGAGCTGTCCTGATAGTCAAGCCGACCCTGACATACCGGGCAGATGAAGCCATAATCGCTTGCATTCTCAAATAGAAAACGACCACAGCCGTTTTCACATGTGTAACACACGTTTTGCGCTTCAAAATCTAACCGGGTTTCAAGCCTTCGAACAAGTTTTTGGGCTTCTTCTTCCACGTTACGCTCAACTTCATTTAGGTCTACTTTCCAGAGATATGTGAGCCACCCGCTGTCCTTATCCCTTTCACGTCGGTAGTTGGCTAAGCGATTTTCATATAATATATACAGAGTACGCCTCACCGTGTTGAGATTCGCGTCTGTCTCTTCTGCGATTTTCTCGTCGGTCAGCTCATTTATGGAAGCACGCCCTACCATTTCTAAGCCGTCTTCCCCGACAAGATTCTTCAAATATCCCCGAACTGCGACATCAGTAACCATCATATTATTTTTTGTTTGCAAAGTGTCTTATACTTACTGACACGTATGTCACCGGAAAGCGCCGAGTTGTTGGACCCAGCCCCGATATATCTTTTTACGGTTTCTATGTAGTGAAACGCATTATTGAACGCACAATCTCTCGACTTACCGTAACCGATCGCTGATATGACTGGTTTAGCACGTTCGATAAAGGTTCCTTTTCGAGGAATATCCATAAAATTCTTGCCTTCGCAAGTCTTCTTAACGTAAAAATCGCGCTCAGCAAAATAGACCGTGCGGCATGTAAATCTGCTATATCTCGTTCGGGGAACCAGCTCACCCTGGCAGCTCTTAATATGTGCATCTACGAGATTAATTCCTAGTGCCCCTTCTATCGTATCAAGTGTTGCTTGAAACCGCGGGTTAACCTCGATTATGACCGGGCCGTTTGCGCCTATAATGAAATCGATACCATTCGTACCGACTAGACCGAGATCTGTCGCTAATGAGTTTGAGATTTCTTCGATTTTCCTAGCAAAGCTTGTTTTTAAAGGAGTCACGCTACCACAAAAGCTAAATCGTTGCAGAGGTCCCAGGCTCTTGATGCCAATGAGCTGTTCGTTAATAGCTATTGTGAGTGCTTGCTTTCCGGTCGATAAAACTGATGCGCTTGCATCAGCCCCTTGGACATATTCCTGGAGACAAAGATCGTCCCAACCATTCTCGTGATACTGCTCAATACTTCTCGTTAAGTGTTGCTTATCTCTAACAAGAACGTTCCTAAATCCACCGGCTCCTCGTTTAGGTTTCAGAATAATTGGAAACTTCAGGTTGTCTTCCAAGTCAAAATGCTGAGGTACTGGATAGTCTAAAGATTCAAGCTTGTGCCTTAGACGATCTTTGTCATCAACAAAACTCGCAAGAGATGGAGGGTTCCCCACTACCCGTGGAATATCAAGTGTCTCAAATCCACTGGCTAATATCGCGTAATCGTAAGAGATGCCACTCAGAAGCGCTTTTAAACTTCTATAATCAGCGTCTGTATCTACGTCAGGAGATGCGTCTCTTATTAAACGCGTGACGTCTCCGCATTTAATCAAGTCACGGTCTTCATAATGGCTAACAGACTCTACGTAAAACCCTGCCCGTTTTGCTGAGCAAACGATATGCCTCGTGTTGTAACCAACGACTAAAACTCGAAGCGATTCTTCAGTAGGACTGGAAGTGTTATTCGATCGGCTCAGAACGCTTAACACCTACCTTCTCGTTGACGTTACCGACGATCCTCATTCTGCCCGAAAAATCTGCCGCGAGCTCTTGCCCGTTCTGCACTCGATCAAGGAAAATGCTCAGCGCCGCAATTTCCGAGTGTGGCTGGTTTGTAATCGCGACGTTATAATCCGCAAGCCTGAACAGATCTGGGGGCACCTTTTCCGCCCCTACAACGACCATAAGTTTATCGGTATCAAGTTGATCAATGACGTTTGGCAGATTCTGTCCATACATCGTTAGGTGAACTACGGTCCCCTGGTCGTGTTTCCACTGAGATATCTCGTGTTTCCAGCTTACTTGGTCGCGAATCCAAAAGTTTCCGCCCCAGCGTTGCACAACATCACGGATCGTAGAGACAACAGACTGGTCAGACGCCGCAAGAAGCATTCCTTGCGCCCCCAGCGCTCTCGAGCACAGACCGACGTGCGTTGTAACGCGTCGATCGCGCTCGATTCTGTGACCTAATCTTAAAACGATGATTTCCATGCTAGTTTTACCTGAGATTACGAATAGATGAATATCTTTTTGAATAAATTGTATATCTTACATAAAGTAGTAGTGTCCAACCTAAATAACGTATATTTACCAAATTTTCCAGTCACACATGAACGTGAGCCAACTCGTAAATCATAAAAAAGCGATAGCTGCGATTTATGTTGTGTTTATCCTGTTCCCCAACCCTGGACTAATACCACTTAACGTCTACCGCTTCTTAGAGATGCCAACTCGGCCAACGGATGATGTGCTGCTCGTAGCAAATACGCTCCCTGACAACGCAACAGCAATCGAACAGTACGTTGACGACCACATTCATTATGCTTACGATTTTCAAACCTATGGCGTCGTTTGGTATATTCCTACGCCCATCGACGTTCTTAAAGCACAGCAAGGAGACTGTAAATCAAAAGCCGTCTAGCTAGCAAGCTTGCTTGAAGCGAAGCAGATTCCGCACACGGTCAAGGTGTCCCCCGTGCATTTCTGGGTCGATTACAACGGCAGACTGCGTACCAACTTTACCGAGCAATACGAGACAACGCAGGTTGCCTTTGCTGAAAACGGGCAGTTCAAGCTCCCAAGAGACACAAATGCGTTACTCTACCTCAACGCATACGAAGACGTGGTATGGATGTCAATGCCGTTATTCAGAAAGATTGCACTCATAGGTGGACTTGTCATAATTGCTCAGTTCGGACATTTCAAAGGGTCTAAAAAACGATGGCGAGATTATGTGGGCGGCCTTTTATATATTAAAACGTTATTCTCTAACCTTCGGTGACCGGTAGAAATACGTAAATATCACGCGACAATTCATATATTGAGCCGCAAAAAACGCGGGGGTTGCCAAGCCAGGTCAAAGGCGATAGGTTCAGGGCCTATTCTCGTAGGAGTTCGTGCGTTCAAATCGCACCCCCCGCATCATCAATCGTGAGGTGTTAATCGAGGCTCGTGTTACGCGTTTAGGTAAGTGAATCTGTTCTATCTTAACCGCTTGCACAAACGTTAAATTGTAAGTTAGGTTTTTTTGTGGTATTTAAAAAAAGCTCCGCTGCTTTCTCCAACAGACTTAAAATCTACGACGCATACAACTAATGGGTTTTGACAATGAGCAACGCTGACACAAATGACGTTTCTAGCCTTAAAGAAAAACACTGCGTTCCATGCGAGATTGGCACGCAGCCTTTTGATCTTGAGACAATTCAGGGTCTACTGCCAATGGTTCCTAAATGGAAGCCAGACAACGAGTTAAAGAAAATCGTGCGAAGTTTCAGATTCAAGGACTTCGTTGAATCAATGCGCTTTATTAACAAAGTGGCAGAACTGGCAGAAGAGGAAGGACACCATCCAGACATCTTCGTCTCTTACAACTACGTAAAGATCTGCCTTACTACCCACAACATAGGTGGTTTGTCTGAAAACGATTTCATAATGGCCGCTAAGATCGACGAAGCGTTTACGACAATTATGCCGACTCAGACAAAGTAACAGCGTCAATTAAAGTCTTCAAGCTAGGCTCGCATTTGACTTGAAGTCTTGTGAGTTTCACACGTTAACGGAAAAGTTGTCGCCGCGATCAGTTGACTACACAGCAAAAAGGGCACGGCGGCACATAGTTGATATGGGGTTGATTCTTGATGGGTCTCACATCAGAAGATAAGAACAATGAACTTGCTCGCGTCTTAGCAAAGCTAAAAAGCGACAGCTATGCGAGCTTCTTGGGAGTTCGAATAACAAAGATCGAAAGAGGGTATGCAAAAGCTGAGGTAACAGTTGCTGAGCGTATGTTAAATTTCAACGAAGTTGCGCACGGGGGATTCATTTATTCCCTCGCAGACGTGGCATTTGCGGCAGCTTGTAATTCATACAATCAAACAGCAGTCGCTCTTTCTTTCCATATAACGTACCGCAGACCGGTCACAATTGGCATGCGGCTCATTGCAGAAGCTAGTGAAGAGAGTTCAGGCAAAACCACCGCCCTCTACAAGATTGTCGTACGGACTGACGGTCAACGCATCGTTGCAATTTGTGAAGGCTTAGCTTATAAGCTAGAATCGTCGTTTACTGAAAATGATGGGCCCGAGGCGATTTGAACGCCTGGCCTCACGGTTATCAGCCGTGCGCATATTCTCCGTCTTGAATTGACAAAGACGGAATCAAACCTGGCTAAGCTACGGGCCCCTTCCTTGATAACGCAATGCCTATAGGCGAGCGAGATATATAACAATTCTTGTCTGCTGATTCTAAGCCCAGCAAGAAGCACGGCGCAACTTACATTCGAAGCAATACTTATATGTCTTTAGCCTAAAGAGCTGTTGCCTTTATTTAATTTGCCTTCCGCAGGCAAAAAGAGCATCGACGGGCCGGTAGATCAGGGGTAGATCGCTACCTTGGCATGGTAGAGGCCTCGGGTTCAATTCCCGACCGGTCCACTCTTTCACCGCAAACTGTGGAATGCACGCTTAGCCAATACAAAGTTTGGCAAGATTTCTAAAGCACGCATCCACAAATACCTTTAGAACTTCAGTCAGTTATTTCTACACGTAATACGGTCACCAGCTGTCATTAAGCCCGATTTTGGCCCGGCTCGAATGTCGAGGTGGAGATAGAGCGCTCTAATGAAAGTTTTTACTTCAGCGTTATATAGCGAAAAAACCTATAAGTGAGCGATGCGCCTGCGTTGTCCGAGTTGCGGTAGTAGTTCATGCGTAAACTCCGCAGAGTCTGTGATTAAAGCAGCACCCTCATTGTACGCGAGATGTGTATCATGCAATGATCTAGTGCTGGACAAGAGGGCCCAAATTAATTTGCCCGACACAGGCTTCGATGATTTGAGGTGTAAAAACTGCGGAAGAAGGCCCCTGGATGCGGTTATGGCGCATATACTCTCACTATCAGGCGGACAAGAGAGCCGACCTGCGCTCACCCTTCAACAGATGGGCACGCCACTATTGTCACCAGGCGTCCCCACGTACGCTCCTCCCCACGTAGGTTACCAGAACCTGCTTCTATTAACCAAGCAGCGAATTGTCGCTGACGCAAGCGATCTAATTCTTAAACATGTACCTGAAGTCAAAGGGGTTATCTACGGAGATATGAATAAGGTCTTTGGTCTAGAGGATCATCACGCTGCTCCGAACACCTGTCGCGTGTTAGCTGGCTGCGATGTGAGAGCTGATCTAGTCACCTCTGCTTACGGGCAGATACTGGTACACAAAAGTCAGTCGAAGATTCACATTGAGCACAACAACATGGCAAAAATGGCAAAACTTGGAGCACTTCCTATAGCAGGGCGGGTTGTGCTTGATGCACTCGCTGGACCTGGAACTCTCGGCCTTATGAGCGTGCTGATGGGTGCTCAAAAAGTTGTCTTGAACGACGCTTGGCTGCCCGCAGTTGAGAACGCATATCTCAACTTGCAAGCGAATAGAGAGATACTTGGGATCCGGATGTTGCGTCGGACCTCAACAAAAAACAGTGCGCCCAGCAGAGCTCCTAATTTGTACTGCATCGCCACCACAGATAACACTCGTATAGAGGTCTATCACGGGGAGTTTGAAGAGTTCAACATTGAGGATTCAGGGGTCGATCTTATCTTATTGGACTCCTTCCCTAACACAGCGCGCTATTTCATAGATATGGCCGAAGAGATTCATAGAAGGTACCCTGGAATTGACATTGTCTGTATTTGAAGAGGGGAAACATGTTTGCATTTATAGTTGGAACCAGGCCTGAGATAATCAAGATGGCCCCAATAATCCGTGAATGCGAAAAGCAGGGAATAACAGGCTTAACAATTCACACGGGGCAGCATTATTCGTACGAAATGGACAAGGTTTTTTTTGAGGAGCTCAACCTTAGTGATCCAGACTACTCGCTTGGGGTGGGATCAGGTACAGACGCTGAACAGATTGGCAAGATACTCGTCGGCGTCGAAAACGTCTTGATGAACGAACAGCCAGACATCGTACTCGTAGAAGGGGATACAAACTCTGTTTTTGCAGGGGCATATGCAGCAACGAAGCTACAAATTGAAGTAGGACATGTAGAAGCCGGTTTGAGAAGTTTTGATAGGTTTATGCCAGAAGAAATTAACCGTATCCTCACTGACCACGTCTCAGATTTCCTGTTTGCCCCAACTGTAAAAGCAAAGGGAAATCTGTTAGCAGAAGGAGTCCCAGCAAACAAGATATCCGTAACAGGTAACACAATAGTTGATGCCGTTCACCAGAACCTACAACTAGCACAAAAAAGAGAGAGCGTTCTCAGTGAGCTCAGTATTGAAAAAAACAACTATTTTTTGACAACGACTCACCGAAGAGAGAATGTTGACAACAAAGCGCGCTTGAATGGCATCTTGAAAGGACTAACAGAGCTACATTATGAGTTTGACGTTCCGATAATATTCCCTATGCATCCTCGAACTAGGAAGCGTGTTGTCGAGTTCGATCTTGCTTTAGATGGGATCACACCGATTTCTCCAATTGGATTTCTCGAGTTCCTCCTTCTCGAGGCAAATGCAGAGCTTGTTATCACTGATTCAGGAGGTGTGCAGGAAGAGGCGTGCATTCTAGGGGTGCCATGTATCACTGTGAGAGATAACACGGAAAGACCTGAGACTATAGCCGTGCACTCAAACTTGCTCGTCGGAACTAAGTCTGATCAGATATTAAGTGGGGCAAAAGCTATGCTACAAACCCCACACAAGTGGAGCAATCCATTCGGTAATGGCGACGCAGGAGAGCGCATTGTCTCTGTTCTAACTGACGCTTTCAAAGCTTGTGGCGTCGAAATCTAACAAAACTAACCATTTTTTGCGCCTGCTCTAGCTCCGAGTCTTTAGTCGTTCTTTACTTAGCGGGTGTTGAGGGCGGACTGACCCTCCCTTCAAGTCGCGGGATACCTTCTTTATTCGCCACATCGGTGCAAACCGCTAAGAATTCCGCAGCTGCTTTGTCCCACGAAAACTTCTGCGCTTGTGTTATGCCTCTCTTGCTCATCTCTTTTTTTAATTCGTCATCCTCGAGCACGGTGAGCATCGCCTGCGCAAGTGCTTCAACGTTATAGGGATCGACGAGAAGGGCCGCGTCTCCAACCACTTCGGGCAATGAGGAGACATTCGAGGTTATTACGGGACACCCGCACGCCATTGCTTCGAGTACAGGAAGGCCAAACCCTTCGTAGAGCGAGGGGTAAACAAAGACATCAGCTTTGGCGTAGAGGGACAAAACCTCAGAGTCGGACACATAGCCCATCATTGTGATTCGAACATTTTCGCGTCGCCTAGAAACATCTCGGAGCATATGTTCAAGTTCAGGAATGACCGTTCTCGTTTGGCCAGCTACGACCAACTCCAAACGGCTTTGAGACAGTTCTTGAGCGCGTTCAAACGCTCGTATCAGCCGGATATGGTTTTTCCGCGGAGAGATATCTGATACGATTAAGATCTGCTTGCTTCCAAAATCTTCTCTGGGAGCTTTTGGAGCAACGAAAGGGCCGTTGTAAATCACTGTTACTCGATCCGCTTGTAAACCCCAGAAACGTATCGCGTCCTTCTTCGTCGATTGAGAGACTGCAATATATCGTTCTGGGACGTTGCTGAAGTGCTTTTGAAAGGTGTTGAGGAGTTTAATCGTCCGCCTGCCTTGGGTTCCGTCCTCTACAAAAATGTAAGGGATAAAATCGTGAACTAGTTGAACCCATTTTGATCGCGGCAAAAAACCGTATTTGATGAGAAGAAGAAAAAAATAAAGGGCCTCTAACGGATCAAGCACGTCCCAAGGCGGAGCTAGAAATAGAACCACATCACTTTCCTTGTACAGCTTAATTAGTTTCACCATAGTCTGAGGCGTTAGGAAACGTGCTATAGTAAAAAGTGAGACTTTTTGACTCGCTAGAAGGGACGGACTGATAAAATCCATGCCTCGGCGAGCTACTACCGAAATAGCGTCTATTTGATTTGAACGGGCTATTCTTTTAAGCAGTTCCTCAGCAACCCTTGGGATCCCATCTTTGAGTTCGGGAAACGGTGCTATAATAGTTAGTTTCATAAGCCAATAATGTCGTTACAATCTCGAACCATAATTACTAGATATTGGAGTTTGCAGTGCTGCAATTAGTCGCTGGTGTTTGTACATCTTGCAAGAAATGTGTGTTTGTTACGGTCGTTATACCTGGGGTTTGATACCCTGCCTAGATTTTTATGATAAACTCGTTGTAATTATCTGTTTGTCATATTACTAATAAATACAGCGCGGCGTTATCACTGTCGCAACAAAAATAACCTAATCGCAGCAGCAGTGAAGATTTGGTGACGAAATTGAAAATAGCACAAGTGTGCATCAGATATCTCGCTTCCGGGGGCGTGGAAACGCATATACAAAAGATTTCCGAGCGGTTAGTGAAACGTGGTCACGATGTAACCGTCTATACGACAAATCTCAAAACACAGGTGCCGTGGCAATGCTTTCAAAACTACGCTCCAGACAGTTACGTTAACGGCGTAAGAGTGCTGCGTCTGCCCGTTAAAAAAATCCCAGCTCCATATGCTCCGTACCCCACCATCCCTGGCTTGATTAAAAAAATTTTCGAGACCGACGCTGATGTAGTACACGCCCATTCGCACAGGTACTACCAAATTTTCGCTTGCGCAGCTGCAAAACTGAAGCGAGGACGACGAAGCGGGCGATACCAAATGCCACTCGTTGTTACACCTCACTTTCATCCACCTTCTAATCGGGAATCACCGGCCTCACGATTTCTAATGGGGGTCGATGATCGTTTTATTTCCAGGCGAGTTTACAAAATGGTCGATGCAATACTAGCTGTAACAGATAGTGAAAGGCAATTCATTGAAAGATTCGCACCTTTAGCTAAGTGCCTCACCGTGCCAAATGGAATAGATATAGAAGACTGGACCCCCATTCCTGACGGTAGGCCTTTCCGACGCAGATATAGGATAGACGAAGATGACAAGATTGTCCTTTATACTGGAAGACTGGCAGACAATAAGGGACTGGAACACCTCATCGATGCTTCCTATAAGGTCGTCGAAAAGCACCCGAATACAAAATTCGTCATAGTCGGCGAAGATTGGGGAGTCCTGAAAAGGTTGAAGAAGAAGATATGGGCGAATAATTTAGACGACCATTTCGTGTTTACAGGCCATATAGAGAGTTTTGATCTCTTTAAGTCAGCATATGCTGCTGCTAACGTTTTCGTGCTGCCAAGTGAGTGGGAGGCTTTTGGCATTGTTCTGCTCGAAGCTATGGCTTGTGGAACCCCTATCGTAGCTTCAGACGTCGGAGGGATTCCTAACGTCGTCGGCGATATCGGCAGAATATTTAAGTATGGGGATATCCCAGCTCTCGCTGGAAATATCGTTGATGTGCTCGACAACGAAGAACTAGAACGTGAAAGAAGTGTCCGAGGTAGGGCTAAAGTCATCAACGAGTTCACGTGGAGTGCTGTTGTCGACCGACTTGAGGAGATTTATGGGAGCATTGCAGACGTTAGCTGATTTATGCCGGCCGAGCTTGACTGTTTTTGCTTGCTTTTTTCAATCCGCCAAAGGACGTGAGCACCGATAAGATGACACAAACCAATGGCGAGAATAGAGGCAAGCTAAGACGTGAATCACTAGTACGTGGTATCAAGAATACAGGACTTTTGTTTAGTGGAAACGTGATTTCGGCCGTAATTTCGTTTGTTATCACCATCTACATCGCTCGCACACTCCCGATCTCAGAGTTTGGATCCTATATCACGGTGATCTCGTTCGTCTCTTTGTTCGGCATTTTTACTGATTTCGGAATCAACACGGTCATAATTCGTGAAGGGGCTAAAAAGCCCGAAGATACACATAAGCTCATTTTCAGCTCGATGGGCCTTAAGCTTCTCATGTCCCTTGCGACGATGTTTGTCGTAATCGTATTCGCTCTCCTTACGCCGTATTCACTCGAGGTAAAAGTGCTGATCGTCTTAATGTCGGTCACGCTCGTAATGGGCGGCGTCGGGAGCATGTTCAGCGCGGTATTCTGCATTTACCAGGACATGAAGTATATCTCGATCATTCAGATTGCCGAGCGAATCACTTTTGCCACGTTGGCGTTCGTCTTTCTGATTGCAGGACTTGCCGTGCCTGGTGTCATACTTGCGATCATTATCGCCGCTTTTGCCAGCCTGATACTGAATTTCATACTCAGCCGGCGAATTGACGACTATAAGCTGAACTTTAAACCAATATTCGACCGTGCAATACTGACGCCGGCCGTGTGGTTCGGTCTTGCAGGAATGCTTGGGTTCATATGGCAACGAATAGACACTATCATGATCTCACTTTTGTCGAATTCCGCCATGACTCAGGTCGGACTTTACACACCTGCAGTAAACTATGTCGGCATAGGCGATATGGCAGTCATTGCACTGACAGGGGCATTTTTTCCCATAATCTCAAAAGCAGCGCATGAGAGAAAGATTTCCAGAAAAGAGTTGTCTAAGTACTTTGGCTACTTTGCCGTAGCTGGGCTCGTCGCAGTTGGAATAACGTATGCGTTCGGGGGCCAGGTAATGATTTTCGCCTTCGGTCCCAACTTCGCTGATTCTATCGTTTTCATCAACATCCTTATCATAGGATTTGCTGTGAATTTGGTCACCATCCCAACGTCTCTGCTGTTGGATGCAACTAACCTTCAAAAGGTGCACGTGCTAAACGCGACCTATCTTACAGGGGTAAATATTGGTTTGAATTGGATCCTGATCCCAACTATAGGTGCCTTGGGGGCTGCGTTTGCGACGACGATATCGCAAAGTCTAGGGGCAGTTCTCGGCATCCCTATTGCGCTTTACTTCCTCAAGCGGGCGCACCGTTTGTGACATTTTTACTCCGTATGAGCAAACTCTGTTCAAAGGCATCTTTTGCTTTTTTGTATTGCGCGTTTCTTGCTCTCTATCGTCTATCACAGGTAACAGAGAAGAACGAAATGAAATCGAAAAGCTCTTTTACTCCTCGAGCGTTGCGCACGTGAAAACGATTAGTCATCCTTAGACAAACGCAGGCCAAATCAAACCGAGGATCCCTCTTGAGCAAAAATTTAGCGTTCTTTCGTATAGTTAAAAAAGAAAGCAAAGACAAAGAGGTTTTTTGAGATGAGCTTTCAAAGACACAATTACTCGAGAATACATGCATAACCTGTACCTAATACAATCATTGATTGCACAATCCTTCCTCGATCAGCTGTACGATTTGCTCCTGCAGGTTTCAACTTTTATCCTCGGTGTAATCGACGCATACGGGTATGCTGGCATTTTCATAGGAATGGTGATAGAAAGCATTGGTATTCCGCTGCCGAGCGAGATAATATTGCCCTACGCGGGCTATCTAGCGTATTTGGGGCGCTTTGACTTTTGGATAGTGGTTATTGTTGGTACTTTAGCGTGTCTCGTTGGATCGCTTATTACGTATTTCATTGCCTTTTTTGGAGGCAATTATTTTTTTGAACGCTACGGGAAGTATGTGGGAATTACTGAACGTGAACTGCACCTCGCAGATGAATGGTTTGAAAAATATGGGGAGATTTTCGTTTTTTTTAGCAGAATGATCCCCGGCGTACGGGCTTACTCGTCTATCCCCGCAGGACTCTGTAGAATGGATCTAAAGAAGTTTTCTGGCTATACTTTTTTAGGCTCATTGCCGTGGAACGCTGCATTGACTTTCGCGGGGTTCTATCTGGGTGCTAACTGGCACGACATTACCGCTTCCTACTACAACATTGTGGTTGCGGTCTTTCTCGTTTTAGCAGTCGTTATTCTCGTGTACGTATTACGATCGAGGCGAGCCAAGCGGCCGGCGCGTGTGAATGAAAACAATCGTTAGAGGCGCTCACCGGAAAAGATAAACGCTAACTACACTTATTTATAGTAGGAATAATAGTCGCTACGCAATAATTTTAAACGACTTAAAGCTCCTATTTAGTGGTACGTGGAGCAATTTTCTGAGGGAGTGTCATTGCAAACAATTTCTGAGAAAATACTGTCAAATCGAAGTGGGGTGGATGCTGAAAGTGGGGAGATAGTCGCCGTGCCGGTCGACTTAGTTTTCGCTCACGACGGCACGCTGCCACTCGCGATTCAGCAACTAGGAGACCATAAAGTCAAGCAACCAAAGAAGGTGGTGGCCTTCTGTGATCATGCTTCGCCCTCTCCTTCTGAAAAAGTGTCAAACGTTCAGGCTTTTATGCGACAGTTTGCCCGCCGTTACGGCATGGATTTCTATGAAAACGGCGACGGGATCTGTCATCAAATTGTTCTCGAGAAGTATGCATCGCCCTACCAAATAATAGTTGGAGGCGATAGCCACACGTGCACTCACGGAGCACTTGGTGCTTTTGCCACCGGTATGGGGTCGACTGACGTGGCCGCTGTTATGGCGCACGGAAAAACGTGGCTAAAGGTCCCAGAGACTGTTAGGGTGGAGGTTTCCGGAGAACTTCCTCAACACGTTCACTCGAAAGACATATTCTTAGAGCTTGTGTCGCGAATAACGGCAGATGGAGCTACATACAAAGCGCTCGAATTCTGCGGCGAAACGGTCGAGGCGATGAGTGTCGAATCGCGCGCTACACTCTCTAACATGGCCATCGAAGCCGGTGCCAAAGTCGGTCTCTGCGCTGCAGATGAAAAAGTAAAAGCGTTTTTGGCGCGCTATGGCAGAAGTAAAGATTTCAAACCGTTGTACCCGGATGAGGACGCTGTGTATGCTCAACAGGTTCACATAAACGCCGATACTGTCGTTCCTTTGATTGCTAAACCGCATAGAGTCGATAACGTCGTGCCAGTTACAGAGCTTGAAGGCAAAGAGCTTGATCAAGTTTGCATTGGTTCGTGTACGAACGGGCGAATTGAAGATCTTCGAGACGCGGCACGCATTTTGAAAGGCCATCGAAGCAAAGCTCGACTAGTGGTGTATCCAGCCAGCCGTGGAGTCCTTCTGGAGGCACTAAAGGAAGGCATCGTAGAGATATTCCTAAAGGCAGGTGCCTCTATTGGCCCGCCAGGGTGCGGTTTTTGCATCGGGAGAACAGTTGCTTTAGGAGACGATGAAGTCGCCCTCTCTACTCAAAATAGGAACTTTAAGGGCCGGATGGGCAACGACAAATCATTTATTTACTTATCAAGTCCATCAACGGCAGCAGCAAGCGCCGTCGAGGGAAGAATCACAGATCCACGAAATCGCGATGGCTAGAACATAGAAAAAGGGTAGAGCTATGAACATAAAAGGAGAGGTTGTCAGAGTGTTCCCTAGCGATACTAACACGGATGAAATTATTTCAGGGAAGTACAAGTATGATGAGCTCGATTTGAATAAGCTTGCTAAACATACTTTTGAATCAATCGATTCGCACTTTTATGAGGATTGCCAAAGTTTAAAAAATCTTATCCTCGTTGCAGCGGCAAACTTTGGGTGCGGTTCATCAAGAGAACAGGCGCCACAGGTTCTCAAGGCTTGTGGTATCTCGTGCATCATCGCAGAGTCCTTCGCACGGATATTCTACCGAAATTGCTTCAACATTGGTCTTCCTCTTATAGAATGTCCGGACATCTCGAAAGAGGTGGCTCCGGGAGAAGATCTAGAAGTGAATTTTGATGTGGGAGTAATTCGCGTCGAGGATCGACAAATAGAACTCCGTTTCAAGCCTATTCCTACGTTTATGCAAGAATTGCTCGAGAAAGGTGGACTAATGCCCTACCTAGACGCCTGTGGGGGATATACGGACTGATCAGCTCGACGATCTTTTAACGACGTCGAGATTAGGTGAGGTTAATGCAAGATGTAGCTGTAATTCTGGGAGATGGTGTCGGACCTGAGTTAGTTAAGGCAACGATGCGTGTCGTGACTGCTACAGGAGCGCCAGTAAACATGATCCTATGTCAAGCTGGAAGCGACTGGTACGAATCTCACGCTGGGGATTCATTGATTCCCGATGAGACTCGAGACGTGATTAATTCAACACAAGCCTGTTTCAAAGGGCCGACCACAACTCCGGGAGGCCATGGCTCCCCGCGCAGTGTAGCGGTCACTATTAGGCAAGAGATGGATCTCTACGCAAACGTTCGTCCAATAAAGACGTTTGCCAATACTCCCCGCCCTCTTGGTGACGTAGACTTTGTATGTGTGCGTGAAGCGACTGAAGGTATGTACTCTGGGAGTGAACTAAAACTCTCAGCCGATATGTTTGTCGCTCTGCGGAAAATCACGAAATCAGCGAGTCGAAAAATCGCCAAATTTGCTTTTAAAGAGACACAAAAGCGCACGTGGAAAACCGTTGTTGCGATCCACAAAAGCAATATACTCAAACAGACTGACGGCGCTTTTCTCCAAGCTGTTAGAGAAACAAAGAATGACTATCCGAGCATCGACCTGTGGGAGTATCACGTAGACAACGTGGCACAGCAACTTGTGAAAAACCCACAGATTTTTAATGAATCGATATTGCTTTCGACCAACCTCTTTATGGATATCATCAGCGAAGAATGTGCAGCGTTAGTAGGTAGTATTGGTATGATCTACTCGGCTAATTTTGGCGGCAATTATGCAATGTTCGAACCAGCTCATGGGTCTGCGCCAAAGTATCGGGGCCTTGACAAAGTAAATCCCACTGCCTCTGTACTCGCTGGAGCTTGGATGCTCGATTATTTAGGCAGCTCGCATGAGTCATCTATGATCTTCGAAGCCCTGCAAGAGGTAATTGCCGAAGGCAAGACTACGTACGATCTTGGAGGTGACCTTCGTACAAGCCAAGTAGTTGACTGCATTATAGAAAAGATCGAAAGCCACCAGAAAAGCAGATAATTGCAGGAAGAAGATGTAGCTACTTTTTCTCTAGACACGTCACACATGCGCTGCGTCTACTATCTAATACGCTACCCTTCGCAGCGCAGCTCACACACTCCTTTGATAGTCCCCCGCTTATGAATTGCTTCTCTGGTCGCATGTGACGACAGTCAAAACTCCGTAGTAGCTAGTCAACCCGCACTCATCGAACTGTGCTTGGTGAACCATAACGCTCTCGGCAGCAAAGGAACAACAATGGTACTCAAGGTTTCCGCCGCCGAGCGAGATGTTATCGTCCCGGCGAAAGCGACATTCCTTCGTAATTCCTTCCTCTACGTTCTATTATTCGTAACGCGTGTGAGCAATCCAGGGTGGGAACACTTCCTCACTCGTCAGGAAGTATTTGATGGCGTATTCCTTCAACTCATCGTCTGAAACGCTTGAATTGCGAGCCTCTTCGTCGTAGAGCTTATGTATGTCGTTGCAGATCATCTTGATCCGGCGGTCATTTTTCCTTAAGTTTACTTCCACCCCTAAAAGCTCGTTCAAGACTTGCTGCATCTTATGGCGAACCACTTCCCTTCCAGAAGAGTCTCCAACTAGCAGAACTCGGTGTCCACCTACAACCTCAGGAGGAAATGGTTCGTAAGTAAAAGGGTTCTTCAAGACGCCGTCGGTATGTATGCCACTCTCGTGGGCGAAAATATTTTCACCGACGATGGCCTTGTTCCTTGGTAGTCTAAAAGCAAGCTCGTGTTCTAAATAGCGTGTAAGCTCTGTTACCGGTTTGGGGTTATACTTTTCAAAACCCTTTACTCGGCAAAAAAGGAACGTTAGAATCTTTTCAAGTTCGGTATTTCCTGCCCGCTCCCCTACGCCCATGAAGGTCAAGCTTGACCAATTCGCTCCGTGCCAGTATCCTGCCAAAGTGTTGGCCACGCCGAGCCCGAAATCATCGTGTACGTGCATTTCGAGATTCACCGCACCGATCTCCCTAAAGTTGCGAACTATCTTGGGTATGCTGTACGGCAAGGGGGTATCTTCGAACGGTAAGCCGTAATTTAGAGTATCACAGATTCTGAAAATCGCATTAGGGGCAATGCTCAGCAAATCCTTCACTAATGGAATAACGAAGTTTGGGATATCTGCTCGCGTAATGTCCTCAAGATGACATCGAACCTTCAACCCATGATCTACTGCGTATTGAAGAGCTTCAGTATACTTGTCGCGGGCCTGTTCTCGATCCGATAAGCCAAGTTTGTCGAAAATGTGTGTATCTGATATAGACATGAGGATGCCTACCTCATCTATACCTTCCATACTGATGCTCATGTCGATGTCTTGCTCGTTTGCGCGCGCCCACCCGGTAATCTGAGGGCTTTCATAACCGCAGTCCAACATTTCACGGGCTAACGTGCGATCGCGATCGTTGAAGAGGAAACACTCCAACTTTTCTATACCCATTTCGTGCAATAACTCAAATATCCTAAACTTTTGGGCTTTTTTAAGCACGATTCCGGGCATTTGTGACCCGTCTCTTAATGTGCTGTCGCTAATCTTAACCTCAGTATCGCCTGGGAGTTCGATTTTTGGCATCTCATCATATGATCTATACAACTTTGGGCCCCTCCACTTGCTCGTAATAGAATGTAACGTATCCCGGATTCATGTTATGGCAACAATTCTATATGAACCTAGTTCTGCACATTTCACAGATCCTATTGAATATTGATATACTAAAAAAGACGAAACAATCCTTGATGGGAAAATCGCAAATCACCCTCAAATATGGAAAAGGTATAACCTCAGTCACTC
>Ga0209124_10000120_pt1 | contig 68633 bp, 64 predicted proteins | sample BarGraIncu01122A_FD_184502 | JGI IMG/M metagenome (GOLD analysis project Ga0209124, IMG submission 184502) | Arctic peat soil microbial communities from Barrow, Alaska - Barrow Graham LP Incubations 011-22A (SPAdes) (version 2) | ecosystem: Environmental > Terrestrial > Soil > Wetlands > Peat...
GGGGCTATGATTGAGAGTATATTATCTAACATTGTGATTTTTACGTATGAAGGCCTTCTATGGTTGATTATACTGGATATGTTGGTTATAATGTGAGAGACTATTTGTCAATAGAGCCTAGAGAAAGTGGAGGATATCATGGCCCGGAAACAAAATGACGACTTACTAATTGAAGATGAGCTGACAGCAGCTTTTCTAAACGACGACACACTAACATCAAACGATATGAGCGCAACGACAGTTGCAGCTGAAAACAACTGGGACGATTCCGAAGAGGAATTTCCAGGACAATTAGCTGTAGATGTATACGAAACCGAGGACAAATTGGTTGTCAAAGCTCGTACTGCAGGTGTTAACAAAGAAGAATTAGATGTAAGCATCAGCGATGGTATCTTGACTATCAGCGGCACCCTAAACAGTGGCGACGATACAGATGCTATTAACTGGCACATCCAAGAATGTTATTGGGGCGAGTTCAGCCGAACACTAGCACTACCCGTCAGCGTCAAAGAAGACGAAGTCGAAGCAGTACTAAAAGATGGCGTACTTACGATCAAATTCAACAAGATTCGTCAGGAAGCAGCCAAGAAGATTCAGATTCAATAACAAAAGTTATCGAAAAAAAATACGACCCGAAAGGGTCGTATTTTTTATGTTAGCAATTATTAAATTACTATTTAATAAATTGCCCTATTACGAAGTTAACGATTGCGTAAGCCATTATCGCAACTATAATTCCGACAACTGCATACAATATCGTATTCTTGGCTGCAGTAACATCTTTTTCATTGCCGCCAGATATCGTATAACGAAAACCGCCATAAATCAGCATCAATACGCTGATTGCACCGATAATATATAGGGCCGCGTTGGTGATAGTTGTAAACACTCCATCTGAACATGTACTGCTGTTAAACAGACACGTCGTTGTGCTATCTCCTTTAGCTGCATTTGCACCTTCTTGAATAGACTGAGCTGAAACAGGTTGCGATACGGGTCCAGCTAGACTCATGCCCAATGCCAACACAGGAATGGCCAACATTCCTGCGATAATTACTTTAATTGATTTTTTCATTTTATTTAATTTCCTTTTCGCCGTACGGCGAATTAATTCTTACTTCCTTTATAACAGATATTCGACTGGTTGTTAAGACCCGACTTACTTTTTAGCACCTACTTCTAAGCAAATCTGCTAATAACAAAACTGACGATAGCATAAGCCATAATTGCCACCAACAACCCAACAACTGCATACAGAAGGGTATTTTTCGCCTTTGTAATTAATGCTGCATCACCGTTAGAGGTAGCGTAAAAGATACCTGCAATGATAATTACAATGACAGATACTGCTCCCAAAACGTACAGTAGGCTGTTGACTAAGTTTGTTACAAATACTTTACCCGTGACGGCTGATTTTTTACATAGTGGAGACTCTGATGCCCCAGCATCCTTACAGGCTTCGCTAATAGCATCTTTAGATTGAGCGCCAGCAATATTTGGTATTACCGCTAATCCAAAACCAGCAATCAAACCTAGCGTTAATAATATATATTTAATTTTTTTCATTATCTAAAATCTCCCCATTACAAATTGAGTTATAGCAAACGCTATAATAACCACAACTAAGCCAACTACAGCATATAAAATGGAGTTCTTGGCCTGGGTTATTTTAGCTTGATCATACACAGCAGTGGTGAAAGTATAACCAGCCAGAATGATAACTATCACCGCAACAGCGCCAGCAATAAAATACACCATATCCAGCACTCGGAGAAGTAATACCGCGGCTGAATCATGCGGGATGCCTGTGGTTCCAGATGAAATTTTAACTGATTGCGCTATAAGCTGTATAAATTTCATACTATTTTCAATCCGTCGATAATAAAGTTAATAATAGTAACTGCCGCTAACGATATAATTAACCCGATTAAGGCATTTAACATTGTTGTGCGCGCCTTGGCGGCATTATCAGGTTTACCTTGGCTGACAATGAACAAGAAACCACCATACAGGAAGTAAAAACCAGATAGATAAGCGGCCGCTACGATGGCGATCTCGACTACATTAAATACAATGTGCCAAATAAAACTACTCAGGGTTGGGTTAGGCTTAATGCCGTTCGGACTTAAAACTTCACATGTAGTTTCGTCTATTAACTTCCTGTACCAAGCAGGGAAGCCCAAAAAACTTTGACTACAAGTAGATGCAGCACCCACAGCCTGCGGCGTCGCCATTGTCATCATAGCCCCACCTGCCGAAGCGACAATCACTAATGATATTATCCAGTTTTTAATGTTATGGGTTGTCATTATGTGAATAATCCTCCTGGAATTATGAAATTCATAAATGAATACATAAGTGCATATACTAATATACCGACAATAACGTTTCCAATAATCGTTCTTGCTTTTTTAACCTGATCGGGACTACCGCTAGCCGTGGTATATAAAATTGAGCCATAGACAACGCCGCCGAGCGCAGCAATCACAACACCGGCAGTTAAAATATTAATGACCAATAACAAAAGTGACCAAATACCAGTTTTTGTAGGATCGCTTGTCTTTCCGCCATTACCAGGACAAGCAACAATTGAAACCGGAACCCCGGCACAACAACTCTGCCCAGCAAGTAGCGTACTAGTCCCGCAAATATCACCAGCAGCAGCAGACGCAAAAGGTGCTACAAAAAAGCTGCTAAATCCTATCAATAACGCAAATACCAAGATTGTTTGTTTTATTTTCATACCTATCTATAAAATACGATAAAAGTGAGTTATTCGCAAGTACTATAACTAAAATTACCATAACCTCTATTGCAATTTTTATGTATTTAGTGTATAAATAGTAATAACAATTAAAGTTCCGTGTAACCAAAAAAGCATGCAAGGAAATAGTCTATGACAGACACAACAGAGCGAAGTGATCCAAATTTATCTTATCCAGAGTCTACTGATGACAAGCCCGAAAAGAAAGGCTTGAACCATAAACAGAAAATTGGGATGGTGATGGCAGGTGTTGCGTTAACCTTAGTGGCTGCTATCGGTATCGGTTCTAGCTTAAATGCACTAAACCAGAGTCGTCAGACCACAAAAACTGAGGCCCCAGCCAATCCAACGAAATCGCCAGAAAAAGAGTCTAAGCCCTCTGAATCTGAAAGCAGATATACGGAGTATTTAAAGACTTTATCACCAGAGCAGCGCACTGTACGCGAATCATTGAGCCCAGATGCTCTTGCGGTTATGAGCGATGCTCAACTGACGGAAGCTTTCACTATAAAATCGAAAGAAGTTGTGATCGATGATAAAATTGACCCGTCACTCTACGCCGAGGCCGTTATTGCTCGTATGGAGGCAATGGATAATTCTGGAATTTCCAATAAGGAATATGCTAAGTGGGGCGGGCTAGATAAGTTCGGAACCGACACTATTGATAAAGTTGTCGATAATTATTTTAAGGTAGAAAGTCAAGCGCTATTTGGTTTTGTCGTAAATAACCCTACATTCAAAGTAACCCTCACTCTCGGTAGTAGCATAGACCAAATTATGGAAAGTAAGCTTGAATCGCAACCAAAAGAAAGATACCATTATCGATCGACTGTTGAGCAATCTTCGATTGAATCAACAAAGGGTGCAAATGGGTTATTAGATATATCATTCCTTGCGAGCACTAGCGATAATTGGGAAACCGACGTAATGACACAGTATAACCTTGTCAGAAAACCATGGGAAAGCAAGGACAGATGGAACCTAACAGGTTTACACATAACAGACGCTGGGACTATCTTACCCACAGATATAAAATAATAAATTATCTACACAATAGCTTATACAGTAGATAAAATTTCAAAAATGTTTATGTTATTATAAATATGTGATAAATATTACCTCTATAAGATGGCGGGCAATTATTGGGTCGTCCATAATCGTAACCAGTTTTGTAATTTCATCTATTTCTGGTGTCCTGATAAATTCTTCTACGGCCTCGGCCTATACTTACACCGACAGCTCCATAACATCCAAGGCAGACTGCGAGGCCGCTGGTGGCACGTGGGAGACACAAACATCTCCACTCGTAAGTTACTGTAATATTAGCAGTAGCCCCGATCAGGATGCGAAAGTATTATTGTCTGCTGGGTGGCTGTCAGATTGTGTTGGTCAAGCAGTATCTAACTCACATTGGGCCTTTAGCCCTGGAGATATTGCCGATTACAATTTAAGTTTACATTGGTCCAATAATAAAATTATTGGCTATGTTATCGCGCCAGACAACGGTCAAATGGACTGCGATAACGCCAATAACGTTCAGGCTCAGTTAAACAATCTTAAATACACAAATCTTCTTGATTTTTTGGTAGATGCCGGTTGTAAAAAAATATCTGATACGACAGCCTACAACGGATCCTATAGTTGTAATAATCTAAAAGAAAAAGACATTTTTAATAAGATTATCGCTAAGCATCAATATGGTACGACCGCCGTATCACTGACTGAAGCGGACCGATATTACATAGCACTACAAACATTTATGATAGGCTGCAAAGCGACGCCCATGACCAATCCGAATGCGGCAGACATCGCTGCGGCCACAGACCCCAGCAGTAAAATATTCAATGTCACAGAAGTAGATAGCAGTGGCATTAAAACAGAAGCTATCTATAAGTCAGGCTATGATCCATCTTGGGGCGTGCGGACTAAGGATGCTGGTATCAGCACAATCCCGGAATCAGTGGGATGGACGAGCAACGGGCAGTTTACATGCCAGTCGCTTGCCAATATGACCACTAAGTACGCCAGTGGGTATGCATCTTGGGCGAAAGCCAACCCACAGCAATCAATTCAAGTCCCGAATACTGCTAATAAAAACACTCCGCAACAAACCTGTGGCAGCGCCGTCACCGGATTAGGATGGATATTATGCCCAATCATCACTGGCATGTCATCTCTAAACGACACCGTGTGGAACGTAGTAGGATCACTTTTGAATGTTAACCCCATACAACAAACTGACCCCGTTACTAATAAAGACTCATCTATCTATCAAGCATGGGGATCGATACGCAGCATTGCAAATGTACTATTCGTGATATTCTTCCTATTTATCATATTCTCTCAATTGACTGGTTTTGGGATTGATAATTATGGAATAAAGAAACTGCTACCTAGACTAATCATTTGTGCAATCCTTGTTAATGTATCATTCATAGTAGTACAGGTTTCAGTCGATGTATTCAATATTGTTGGAAAGAGCCTGTACGACCTTATTATTGGTATGTCTCCGACAGTTTCGCCCCGTGCTGCAACATGGACTAATCTCATTAGTATTACTACAGGCGCTACAGGACTAGGAATCGCTGGGGTTGCATTGGCCGGTGGCGTAGGCACGGCATTTTGGATGATACTACCAATGATACTTATGGCCTTGCTGGGACTATTAACCGCAATACTAACTCTGATTTTTCGTCAGGCAGTCATACCGGTTCTAGCAATCTTGGCACCGCTTGCATTTGTTGCTTATATGTTACCGAACACACAGTCATGGTTCAAGAAATGGCGCGACATGCTGTTAACTATGCTTATGATGTATCCAATGGCGGCGTTGGTTTTTGGAGGAGCCCAGTTTGCTGCTTATTCAATAATAGGCACAGGTAATCCTCCCAACGGATGGAACCTATTAATTGGTTTAATCATGTTGGCCCTGCCATTATTCTCATTACCGTTTATCGCTCGTCAAGGTGGACCAATGCTGTCAAAGGTCGGTGGAGCGATGAATAAACTAGCCGACAAGGCACGCTCTCCACTATCTAGCTGGGGTAAGGGACACGAGGACCTGGCGCGAGCAAATTACCAAAATGACACTAGGCCACAAGCCAGAACTGCGTTTGGTAGACTTGCTAGAAATATGGCTCCGAGAAATATAAATAGGGGCATGGCCACAAGACGTACCGATAGTGAAAATAAGACTAATGCCGCGAAAGAGGAATTTAAATCTCAGGGAATAAATAATGAGGTCAGAGGAGCATTTGGACGCCCTATTGATGTTAGGACGGCCGCAAAACGCCTAGAAGTTGCAAAACAGCACTCTGGAATAGATCAAAAGGAAATTCAAGAAGAATTATTAAGAGAAAATCCCGCAAATCCACTCTTGCATGGGGGCATTGGCTTAAACGATCGAAAGTTCAAATCTGACCAAAAATATAGTCAGGCAGAGTCGCTCAACACAGCAAGAATTGCCAACGAGCAGGGATTTAACGCCATAAGGGCCGTAACTGAACAAAATAAAACAGACGCCGACACGGCAACAAAAGGCGCCGAAGGACGAGTAGAGCAGGATGCCGGCACACTTCTAGTGAGGGCAAGTAACAAAAATGCTACTGAGAAGCTAGAAAATACCAAAGGTGAAGTCGAACAAGTTATACAGGAGGCATCCGCTGGCGTATCCGTGGCAGATGAAGCTATTACATCTGTGGGTCGTGCTTCGGATATTGACGCAACAACCAGTAGACAGCTTCAAGATAATAAGCTTCATAAGCAAGTTGTTGGTTCCGCTACCGCAGCCGCAACACAAAAACAGACAGAAAATATTACTGAAGCACTCCTTGAACCCGATCCATTGACTGGCGAAATAAGTCACGCTGCAGTATTAGCAGGTGGTATGGGAGGCGAGGCAGCAACTGCGCGTGCGCAAGCCGGAGCCACATCAGCTCAGGCCACATTTAGAAAGGCAAATGTAGATGCCGCAGGGACTTTGTTCTCCGCCCAACGATATAGCGGTGGGCTTGGAGGTAAAGAACCCAGAGACCTAGATCCTATAACTGGACAGCGCACACAAGGTCAACTCCTCCAAGCAGCGCAAGGACATCTTGCAAATGGCGCCAACGCCACAAGTGAACAGCAAGAAGCAGCAATGCAAGCACTTATACAAATGGGTGATTATGATACTATGGAGTACCTAACAAACTACGTTGCATCTCCATCTGTCGCAGGCACCGATAATGGGGTCGTACTACAGCAGGCCCTAGCTAAAATGTTTATATCCAGCTCTAAAAAACCAAAATTCGTTTCAGGTGGAACGATTGGGCAACTTAGTACTGGAACATTAGCCAATCCGACAGGAGCGACAAACGTAACAGACAGCTTGATCCTTAAAACAGCAACCGCTGAGAAGTTTGCACCAAAAGACTTCATTGCTATTGATAAAGACGAAATAAGTAGAATGGCAACTGTAATCGCTGCCAATCCAGGTGCACTTTCAACAGATCAAAGAAGTAGACTTCTTAGCGCAGCTATGGAAGCACGAACCAACCCAGATATCACGCCTGATGTAGCGGCCGAGAAGATTGATCCTCTTGATGCATTAATTGCTGCGCTCTAAAACGCTGACACTTTGTTCAATAATGACAGGCGCAATGTGATAAAGTAGACTAACTTCATAATCTCCAGTTTGCTATACTATAAGCAGTATGGCGGTATATAAAGTTCCCCAAGATGTTGAAGCTGACGATAAATTAATCGGTCCATTTAGTTTCCGCCAGTTTGTCTACTTGGTAATTGTAGTTTTGGCAATCGCCATGGCCTGGGGTTTGTGGCAGCTATTTATACCACTTTCAATCATCCCACTACCGATAATTATATTTTTTGGTGCGCTAGCCTTACCACTTCGCAAAGACCAACCAATGGAAATATACATGGCAGCAATGGTGTCATTTTACCTAAAACCACGTCGACGATTGTGGGATCCGGACGGCATTGATTCACTTATCGAAATAACCGTACCAAAAACAATCGAATATCAACGCACCAAAGATTTAACTAAAAGTGAAGCCGAGCGTCGATTTAGCTATCTAGCCGAGATAGTTGATACCCAGGGTTGGGCTGTACGAGGACCTGGCATCCAAGCTCCTAACAGCGCTATGAACAGCGATGTCTATTTTGAAGCTCAGCAGGTTGAGGACGTGCTTGACGAGGACAATGCAATGACACAATCGTTCAACGACAAGCTAGCTCAAAGTGACGCCCGCCGCCACCAAGAGGCAGTCGATATAATGCAAAGCAAAACAATACCAAGCCCATCAAGTTATTTTGGCGGCACACCATTAACGGAACCGGTAACGGCGCCTGAGCCGACTGTCGACAAACCATTGGAATATAACCCTTACCCTGACATTCAACAAGCAATTATCCAGCCAATTGACCAAACCAAGCAAGCGGTTAATACTGTGCCAACCACTAGCGAAAAGGTGGTGCCTGCTGGTATAATAAACCTCGCAAGTAATACCGATTTATCAATAGCTACGATTGCGCGCGAAGCAAACCGTATTCAAGAAAAACAAGACTTGAATAACGAAGTTATTATAAAGCTTCGATAATAGTAGCTAACAGGGGAGTGGGAACCAACAAACATGCCGCCGAACAATCAATTTCCGAACCAAACGCCTGCCGTTCCTGCTGCAGGTATTTCTGCTGTTCAAGGTTCCGGTAATGCGAAAACTGCTGCGGAAAAACCCAAGAATCCAAATTCAACTCAAAACACCCTGTTATTATCGGAAGTCCGTGACAATATGGTTATTATGGCCGATGGCTCATTCCGTGCAGTTGTCGCCTGTAAATCTATCAACTTTGACCTTATGAGTAGTAGCGAACGCGAGGGTGTTGAATATAGTTACCAGAATTTCCTAAATGCCTTGAACCATCCGATACAAATACTGGTTAGGTCCCAACGTATCGATATTGGTCCTTATATCGATCGCTTGGTCGAAATACGTCGCAATCAAGATAATATGCTGTTAAATGTATTAATGGACGATTACATAAACTATATTGATGCATTGTCTCAGGAAGCTAATATTATGGACAAATCGTTTTTTATCGCCATTCCATACTACCCACAGGGTGACATGACTAATCTTATCGAACAAGGCAAAGGGTTCTTTGGTAAACTATTTTCCACACCTAAAAACATCATTACCAAGATTGATAGTGTGACTTACGAAAAAGCTAAAACCGAAATTAAAAATCGTGTTGATGGCGTCATGGCTGGACTATTCCAGTTAGGCATCCAAAGCCAACAGCTAGATACCAAAAGTTTAGGTGAAGTATATTATAACTTTTACAATCCCGACACTGCTGTTCGCGAACCGCTTGGCGATTTCGAAAACGTAACCGCAATCTATACCAAAAAAGGCGCAGACGATGCATCGACCAACCAAACCGAAGGAACAATCTAATGGCCAAAAAACCTGACGTAAATGATATCGCGGCACAACAACGGGCACGTGAACAAACCGAAGTAGAACAGGCATTCCTAAAAGGAGTAACTACGCTTCGCGACCTAATTGCACCCAGTAGCCTCGAGATTCATTCGTCACACTTCCGTTTAGGTACAAAATATGGGCGCACGCTTTATATTTATGGCTATCCGCGACAAATCTACACCGGTTGGTTAAGTTCACTTATTAATATCGACGAGGTATTAGATGTTAGCATGTTTATTTACCCAGTTGAAAGCCAGGTTGTACTTAATAATTTACGCAAAAAAGTGACTCAACTAGAGGCGTCAATGTCTATAAACAGTGAAAAAGGCCGAACGCGCGACCCAGGGCTGGAAGCAGCCATTGGCGATGCAGAAGAACTTCGCGACCAGTTGCAAGTCGGTGCCGAAAGATTCTTCCGTTTTGGACTATACGTCACGTTGTATGCCGACAGCCTTGATGAACTTGGTTTTGTACAACATAAAATCGAAACTATATTTGGTCAACAAATGATATTCAGCAAAGTTGCCAGCAGCCAGCAAGAGCAAGGCCTTAATAGCACCATCCCGCAAATGACCGATCAATTACAGATTCGCCGCAATATGAACACTGGTGCAATCAGCACTAGTTTTCCATTTACCAGCGCCGATCTAACCCAGGAAAACGGCATACTTTATGGCATAAACATGCATAACAACGGATTAGTTATATTCGATAGATTTAGCATGGAAAACGCCAACATGGTAGTCTTTGCCAAAGCCGGAGCGGGTAAGTCGTTTACCGTCAAACTTGAAGCGCTACGTAGTATGATGACGGGTTGTGAGATTATTATTATCGATCCAGAAAATGAGTACAAAAAATTATGTGAAGCAGTTGGTGGCAGCTATATACGCCTTAGCCTTAGTTCTAATACCAGGATTAACCCGTTTGATTTGCCGCGTGTAATAGATACCGATGAAGCCGACAACGCACTTCGCGCCAACTTGATTACACTTCATGGTCTGTTGAAATTAATGCTAGGCACAACCCAAACAGCCACTGCTGGCATGCCGCCAATGTCGTCACTATTGCCAGCCGAAGAAGCCGATTTAGACCAGGCCCTAATCGATACTTATGCCCGCGTTGGCATAACTGCTGACCCACTAACGCACAACTCCGTACCGCCAACTGTGAGCGATTTATATGACACTCTGCTTCACATGGGCGGAAGTGGCCCAGGACTGGCTCAGCGTCTACGTAAATACACGACCGGAACTTTTGCCGGAATATTTAGCCAGCAATCAAACACCGAAATTAACAATACGATGGTCGTGTTCAATACTCGCGACCTGGAAGACGAGCTAAGGCCAGTTGCTATGTATATTGTACTTAGTCATATCTGGAATATTATCCGTGCTGAAAAAAAGAAACGTATGTTAATTGTTGATGAAGCTTGGCAACTAATGAAATACGACGATTCGGCAAACTTTTTATTCAGCCTGGCTAAGCGAGCTCGTAAATATTATCTTGGACTGACAACTATTACTCAGGACGTTGAAGATTTCATGGGCAGCAAAATGGGCCGCGCAATCGTAGCCAACAGTTCAATGTCTATATTGCTAAAACAATCGCCAAGCGCAGTTGACGTTTTGTCTGATGTATTTAAATTAACTGAAGAGGAAAAAAAGCGCCTGGCAAACTTTCCAGTCGGTCAAGGGTTATTCTTTGCTGGACAAAGTCACGTTCATATCCAAATAGATGCCAGCGAAACAGAGAAACAACTCAGCAACACCAATCCTCAAATCGAAGACAAACCATTAGGAGCCTTACCGATTGACAGTCCTAACGTAGGTAGTTATATAAACCCAGGGTCAAGTATTTAAGGTATAATTAGGGTAATTATGGCTGAACCCGCACGAAAACATAAAGAAATTGAACCAGACATACGTCCACATTTCGGAGTTATTGAGGGTGGCGGGCAAAGTACTCCTGATCGCGCATCGCTAAAAGCAGTTAACGATCAAGAGTCCAATATAAAAAATCCGAGCGATGACTCTGATGACATAAAGAGTGCCGAGGAAAGTCCGAATAAAAGTTGGAAAACTAGTTACACTGGAGCAAACGCTGGCTCTGGGAAATCAACAGGGTTCATGGCTGCTGCCAAAAAGAAAAGTCCAATTATAGCAATTATTTTAACTCTGTTCGGTGGCGGCATTGGCCTAGTTGGCCTATCTGGACCAGCTTTGTTATCACAAAGCATCCTAGCCAACCTTGTACAAAAGTTTAATATTCAAGAAACCAGCGCGACAATTCGAGCGAATAAGATGATAGCAAGCAAAATGTCTAACGAGCTAACAAGCGGCGTGTGTGACATTATTACAATAGCTTGTCGATTTTCGAGACCTTCGAACAGGTTCCTATCTGAGCTTGAAAAGAATGGCATTAAAGCATTTAATCAAAACGGTATCATAGAATCTGGTGGTCTATTTCCTAACGCACGACCTGACGTTTACCAGTTCACTAATGAAGCCGGTGAATCAACCTATATTCAAGCATCGGAGTTAAAAGATAAACTGATAAACAATCCTGAGCTGCGAGACGCCTTTCATAAATCATCAAAAACGCGATTCATGAGTCTGGCTGATTCTATTTTTGATGGGATAAAGGCTAGGTTTGGATTCAGCACCAACAATAAATTCATAGATGTTACTACAGACAATACGGCTGCGATTGATGATACGGCTACAGTTGACGGCGATAGTGCTAGTAATAATTTAGATGATGTAGTCGATGCTAATGTAACGGTTGATGATGGCGGGATTGGTACTACTGCGGATGCACTCAACGCTAGTGTTGATACTGGTGTAGATGTTGGTGTAGCGGCAGGAAGTGATGTACTAGAAGCCACCGCAGGCAATGAATTAACGAATGTTGCGACGGATGCCGTAATTGAAGCAACGGAAAAAGTGGCACAAAATAATAACGGCGATACGGTTTCTCTTGCAGCAGGAATTATTTGTGGAATAGCTGATGTTCCAGGAATGATGACAAAAGCAGTTAGAGGCTTTCAAATGGCTCAACTTGTTAAATATAGTGCCTTATTTCTTGCAACTTTTGGTGCAATAAAGGCTGGCGACGCCACGCCTGAAAACATGAGCACTGTGGGAAACGTACTAACCCAAACAGTTAACGGCAAGTCTGCAATGGACTCCTTTGGAATGAGGTATGCCATGAGTGGCGATACCATTCCTCAAGATGACAAATATAAAAAGTTTGCTCCAGGCGCCAGTATTATTGCCGCACTTGGAGCTACCGCAGCTTTAGCTAATAGTAACTGGAAAAAGAGCTCATGTAGCACGTTGAGTAATCCTCTGACTGGTGTAGCTATAAACTCCGCTCTTACCATAGGTGGAGGCGCGACATTTGGAGCCACTGCAGCGGCTGCAGGTCTTAACATCGTAACAGCAATGGCACTCGGTGAAATTATACAAAAAGTTGCTCCACCGATAATTAGTTGGGTAATGAGTGTTATACCAATCAAAGATATATTGGGATATTTTGTTGGTGACCTTACAAAAGGACTTAGTGGAGAAAACGTTGGTGATGCACTCGTAAGTGGCGCAAGCCACATAATGGGACAGACGGCCAACTCTGGTGGTAATATGCCCCTTACGGTAAATCAAGCAATTGCCTATAGTGAAACAACTAAACAAGTTCAATTAGCTTATGCCGAAGAAGACAGGGCAACGGAAAGCCCGTTCGATATTAGTAGTCCCAATACCATGCTGGGAAGTATTGTGCAACAAATAACACCATACCTAACAACAAGCGACTCCATTGGTTCGGCTTCAAGTACTCTTGCTACGATTGGCAAGATAGTGACGGGGTCATTCGGCACTGTGCTGAAGCCACTGACCGCGAATGCTACATCAGGTGACGAATACAAGCTCTGCAATGACCCAGAGATGAAAGAATTTGATATCGCGGCTGGGCCATATTGCAATATTATGTATGGAGTTCCGCCAGAATATCTGGATAAAGACCCGATTTTAGTGGTTAAAGATTTAGTTGCAAGTGGCGACATAAACGAAGATTCGGGCGATGTAATATCAGGATCGAACCTAGATAAATGGATGAATTTATGTATGGGCGGAGATACATTTGAGGCCCGAAACTGCAAAATAGATGATAAAACAGCCGACTACGCACTATATACTATCGATCAACGCACGCAAAAGTCCATGGATGAAGAACCACAGACAAACAACTCAACTCAAACTGGTGGCTCTTCTGTGGGAGATTCAGAACAACCTGCAGATACAAAAGCAATTAATAAAGGCTGGACATTAAAGAATAGCGTAGACTATTCGGGAGTACAATGTGCGGAAGGCTCGACCGACAAGAGCATATACACACATCCAACTAAGCATTTTACTATTAGGCTGTGTGACACAAAGCTCGGAAAAGTTTCATCTTTGATATCACAAAGGGTTGTTGATATGGTAAATGCTGCCAAAAAAGATGGTGTTAACCTTGCAGGCAGCAGCTGGCGTAGCTATGAAGCACAGCAACAACTACGCGCCGATAACTGCAGCAGAGGACATTGTAGCCCACCAACCGCTACCCCTGGCAACTCTCAACACGAACGAGGCATTGGAACCGATTTTGGTGCGGCTGATAAAGGCGGAGAAGTTTGGAATTGGTTAGAAGTGAATGGCGCTAAGTATGGTTATCATAATTTACCATCAGAAAATTGGCACTGGTCAATGAGTGGAGGCTAAAATGAAAAAAAGAAATATAATAATATTATCTGTAGTGATTCTTGTTTTGGTGATTATGGCAATCGCTGCTATTGCGCTTTCAAATAAAAAAAGTGGGGCAGACGTAAGTGTGGAAAATAGCACCATTTCTAAAGATAATTATTATGTCGAGAAAGGGCTTGAAGATTTAGCTAAAATCGTAAAACCTGCCGTCGAAAACTATCTGAACCAAGATCGAACAGAATCGACCGATTTGCGCAATAAGCGTCTGGGTAAATATTTTTCTAGCGATAGCCCAGCCTACGGTTATGGTACTCAAAATATAGATGCGACAGTTTATAAAAGCAGTGCTAAAGTCACTTCAGTCACATCTTCAGACGCAGAAGGTACCGAGCTTTGTCTAATAGTTATGACCGAGACAACCTTTTATTTTAAAGGTGGTTCAAATTCCGAAACTCAAAGCTATTGGATTTCACTTAAAAAAGATACTGCCGGTGAGTATACAATTCCTTATGATATCGGGGTTTGGGAATGAAATACCACTTAAGACTATCAAATAAAATTAGTTTATATTCTTGTTTATTTATAATTACTGTATCGAGCCTAATGCCATTAAAAGTATTCGCGATAGATACTGGTTTTTACAGTGCAAATGACATACTTTTCTATAACCCAGACGATACCGGCTGTAATTCATCTGATGACTCTTCTAGTGGATCGATTAAGCTTACAAAAAGCGATAAACTTAAACTAATCTTCCAAACACTAATTAATGGAGGCATGAACGCCGTTCAGGCAGCTGCTGTTATGGGCAACATGCAAGCTGAATCTGGTTTTAATAACGATTCCCATGAAACGGGCGGTGGCGGCTATGGACTAGTCCAGTGGACCGGTGGACGAAGGACCAATTTAGAGAAGTTTGCCGCCAAAAAGGGCGTTCCAGCATCCGATATTGCAATGCAGGTTGAGTTTTTATTAAAAGAATACAACAATGGTGACTATAGGGGCATAAACGGAAGTGAGTTTAAAAACGCTACAGATATCGTCAAAGCCACCACAGCATGGATGAAACAATACGAGTCTCCTGCAACAGCGACAGCACACCTACCAAGACGCATTAAAGCAGCTAAAGAAGTTTATGCACTTTATAAAGACCTTGCCCCTGCTGTAACTGAGTCATCATCCGATACAGCTGGTGGTGACTGTGGTGGTGCGGTGGCAGGCGATGTAGTCTCTACTGCCCTAAATTTCGCCCTAGATAAGCCAATTCCACCTAATGCCAATCCGTTAAAAAACCAGCCTAGTGATGCAAAGCCGTCTTATGTAGCTGCTATAGACAAATATAACAAGGGTGCTAATGTAGCTGACTGTGGAATGTTTGTTGGTACTGTAATGATAGCTAGCGGAGCAGACAAAGACTATCCAAAAGGTGGAACATTAATCCAATTGAATTATGTTAATAGTAAAACCGACAAATACAAGATAATAAACAGCCCAAAAAGGACAGACCTTCTTCCGGGTGATATATTAATTGTTCATAATGATAGTACTGGTAGCCACCATACAATGATATATACTGGTGAAACTCCAAACCCAGCCGTAGATGCATCGCTTAACGAAAGAGTTCCGAGTGTTAGGAATGAGGGAAGTTTGACTTGGATGATGGGCCAGAGTGGTTTAATAATAGCGAGGTTAATAAAATAATGAGTTCAAGAAAAATAATTATTATTAGTTTGATTATATTCGGCCTACTTTCATTGGCTTCGATAATATATTACCTTATTCCAAAAGCTTACATAAAATTCGAAACTGCACCCAATCAAGTAGAAATTTTGATTGACAACAAAGATAGGCATACTATAACAAACGGCGATTCAATAACAATCGCCCCAGGCAAGCACACCATAACAGTCTTCCGCGATGAATTTAATCCTTATATTAAAGAAATAGATGTTAACAACGGACAAACCAATAACTTTCTTGTTGCGTTAGTACCACTAACAGATGCCGCCAGAAATCTATTAAACAATGCCGAATCAGACGCTATAATGCAGCAGTTAACCAATGTAAATATGACAAATGACGTAAATATTATGGAAAAGAATTATCCAATATTAAAAGTCCTGCCGATTGAAGCTCGCCTTTATTCGATTTCATCTTGTCCGTCTGTTAAATATCCAGATAATCACACCAGGATTGCGCTTTGTATTGATATGACATTATCCGATGACACCGAAGCAAACCTCAGGGCTTATGCAATCAAAAATATCGAAGACCATGGATTTAATCCAAGTGACTATGAAATTATTTGGAGCACGAAGCCCGATCCAAGTCTACAGCCTTAATATCAATTTCAATATTGGTTGGCAATTTGGTTGAAGTAATAATAACTTGGTTTTCAATTAGCAAAAGTCTTTTTTGACGATCGTCATCAAGTTCACTAAAAACATCGTCCAATAAAATAATTGGTTTGATATTAGTAATCTGTTCGATGATTTCAACTTCAATAAATTTAATCGCCAGGACTATGGTCCGAACTTCACCGCGTGAGGCGACGTCTAAGGCGGGTGAGTCGTTAAACCTGAATATGACATCATGTCGATGGGGTCCGGTGCTTGTGAAGCCTAATAACTTGTCTCGATCTACGTGGTTATGTAAATCATTTAAAAGCTTCTGTTTGATGTCACCAATATATGTATTTGAATAATGAACCGAAATGACGTCGGTTGATTTAGCGATAGAATTATACATATCGTTTAGTTGACTATTTATTTGTTCAATAAAGGCAATTCGTTTTTCGATAATATATGCACCGTATTCACTAAGTGCGATATTCCACACAAATAACTCATCGTTAGCCGTGCGCAACTTTTTTAATAAATTATTACGTTGTTTTAATGCCCGTTCGTATTTATGAAGGGCACTTAAATAAAGTGGGTCTAATTGACTAATGAATCGGTCAATGAATTGTCGCCGGCGAGTTGGTGAGCCGTGAAGCAGTCGTAAATCATCTGGTTCAAATAAAACCACTGGATATTTATATTTGGCCGGTAGGCGATACATGACCTTGTCATCAATCATAATTTTCTTGCGCCCCGTAATTAAACTTGGATCAAAAGTAATAGTGCGCTTGATGTATGAATCAAACTCGATATTTATCCGCCACCAAGGTGATTTGTGACGCAAAATATCGTTGTCACTACCCTTAAAGGATGTACCTTGAAGGGCAATATATATCGCTTCAATTAATGATGTTTTGCCGCTGCCGTTATTACCAGTAATAACCGTAACAGTAGGTGATAGTTGAACTACAAATTTATCGTGAGAACGAATATTTTCAACTGATAGTTTTTTTACCACCGTCATATCTAAATATTACTAACTTTTTAGTGGCATGATGATATGGTAATAATCAGTATCAGGTTTAGTTGATCGCAAAATACAAGGCGCAATTTTACCGCTAAAACTAAATTCAACTTCATCACCCTCAACAACCGACAAAGCTTCACTTAAATAACGAGAGTTTAAGGTTATTTGACCGTCGGCGGTTACTTTAGCACTGGCTTCTGAGTTGTTTTCACCAAATTGTGAAGCAATTGAGTGCACTGCCAAGTTATTTTTCTCTTTATCGGCGGTTAATGTGACGCTGCCACCAGATTCGCGAGCAAATAGTCCAGCAATTTTAGTTACTCGGATAAAATCAGCTTTATTAATTGTGATGGTTGTCTCTGATGAAGTTGGTATTAATTGGCGGTAATTAGGGAAGTTACCATCAATTAATCGGCTGATGATCTCAGCGTCATTAATACGAAACCGAACTTGAGTTTCATCGAATAAAATATCAATTTCATTTGATTCATCAGTTATATTTCGTAGTACTTCAGATAGTGTTTGAGTTGGAATAATAGCCGAAACTTCGCTTTTAGTCTCGACAAGTCGTCGTTCAGATAACCTATATCCATCTGTAGCAGCCAGATATAACTGGCCTTCATGAGAGTTCCAATAAACACCTGTAAGTACTGGGCGAGTTGAGTCATTACTGGTAGTTATGATGGTTTGAGAAACAGCTTGTTTAAAATCCTCAATCTTTATACTGTATTGAATTGAAGAGGTTTCATTAATTGTAGGAAGTTCAGGAAAGTCGTCAGCTATAAAACCGTTAATTACTGAGGTATATGTACCACTTTTAATGTGAAGATTATCATTTACTACCTTAAGTTCAATTGATTCTTTCGGAAGACTTGAAATAAACTCTGACATTAAACGAGCGGGGATTGTAATTGCACCAGGTTTTGAAACTTTTGCACCAATATATTGAGTTGAAGCAATTTCCAGATTAGTTGCAGCGACAAGTAAACGATTCCCGTCAGTTCGAAGAAGTATATTACTAAGAATTGGTAATTGTGTTTTTGTACTAGCAACTCGTCCAACGGCTGATAATGCACGATTTAGATTTTCTTGGGTGACTGTTAATTCCATTATTATTACCTTTCTTTAATTTTCTTTTAATAGGCTCATTAATAGGCTCTGTGGATAATAGGTAAAACTTTTATTCAACAGATTAAATTTTGAGTTCAGGTATGTGTATATCGTAGTGGAATAGTGTAGTAAAGAAAGGTTAGTAAATAGTGTTTGTACGCCCATTGTTATATATCTATATAGTGAAATACCTTCTTTAGTGGACGAATCAACACCAGATGTACTACTAATAAGTCGCTGGTTGTTCACATTTTTTACCCATAATTTACGCATATAATTTCTCCCGAATTGAAGCAACTTGTTCACGAATAAGGAAATCTAATTTTATAGCTTTTTCAATCTTTTCAATCGAGTGTATAGCAGTAGTATGATCTTTGCGACCTAATTCGTTAGCAATTTTAGGAAAACTAAGGTGTAATTCGCTACGCAGAAGGTACATTGCAATTTGTCGTGGTACAACAATATATTTATCGCGTTTTGATCCACATATCTCACTTAGTTCGATTTGGAAGTGTTTTGCTGTTCGATCAATGATTTGTTTACTTGTAATGTGTTGTGGACGTGAGTGACGAATATTTCCAAGTAATCCTTCAGCAGTAGAAATGTCTGGCTCGATGCCGCGCATTTCAGCGTAGGCTAGTAATTGATTTAAAGCACCTTCAAGTTCACGGATATTAGTTTTGATGTTGGTAGCTAGGTATTCAACAGTTTCTTGATTTAGTGTGACACCAGATTGTGAAGCTTTGATATTTAAAATTGCACAACGAGTTTCAAAGTCCGGCATTTGAATATCAATCGCCATGCCCATTTCAAAACGGCTTCGTAAACGTTCAGTTAAGGTTGGAATACTTTTTGGTGGTTTATCGCTACTGATAATAATTTGTTTATTATTTTGATGTAGGTGATTAAAAGTATGAAAGAATTCCTCTTGAGTTTTTTCTTTACCAGCAATAAATTGCATATCATCGACAATCAACACATCAACATTGCGATATTTTTCAGAGAAGCCTTTTTTCTTGAATCTAATGTGATCCAAGAATTCACTAACAAATGTTTCGGAACTGATATAGAGTACGCGAATCTTTGGATCGTTTTTAATTAGTTCATTACCAATTGCCTGCATAAGGTGAGTTTTACCTAAACCAACACCACCATATAAATACAGGGGGTTATATTTTACACCTGGATTGGTAGCGACAGCCCGACTGGCGGTGTAGGCAAGGTCATTACTTGAACCGACTATAAAACTATCAAAAGTATAACGAGGGTTTAGATTGCCAACAGATGCAACTGTCGCTTTTGGTTTGGCTGTCAGTGGCAATATCTCATCAATAGATTCGGCATAGGACGTATCAACTGTTGTTTCGCGGTTTAATCGAGTATGTTTGCCGGTTGTGTTGATTGTATAAGAGATTTGCTTTGGGTTAATACCGTTTTTTAACAGGACACCACGGATTTGATCATTAAATTTAACCTCAAATTGTTTCTTGGCAAAGATATTTGGAACAGAGATAACTACACCCGCATCACTTTGATCTAATAGTTCGGTGTTTTTGAACCACGTCGTAAATGTAGCATGAGAGACCGTCAATTCGATTTCCCCAAGCACACTCTGCCACAACGCGTGATGCATATTTAAACCTCTCTAATAAACACACTTAATTACTAATAACTATACCTAATGCTCGGGTTTTCCACAACCCACAATCTTTAGAGAAATCATCTGTCAAATAGGGGTGGCAGTTATACACAGTTAAACATCGCCTCTATTAATGTGTGGAAAAAGATGACGTTTTGGGGGACAACTTTTATATACCAAACAATCCTATTTGAATTTATTCAAGTAACACCTTGCCAAAAGAGGGAAATTTAGGTACACTGGTACGGATATGCCAAAACGAACTTTTCAACCACACACCCGACACAGGGCACATGTACACGGATTTCGTGCACGTATTTCGACCAAAGCCGGACGAGCTGTTATAAAGCGACGCCGAATCAAAGGCCGAGCACTACTTACTGCTTAATCCAAAAACGACGCAACCCGCGTCGTTTTTAAATTGACCCAATAAAACACCACTCATTACTAATTCCACTCACCATCTACCACTTCCCATTTCCCAACCCCGAAACCCCATCTGTTATACTAACTATAATGATTCCTTTCAAAAATCGCTTCCATGGCCACAGTAGTCTAAATTATGTTTATAAAAATGGACAAGCCGTCCGTTGTCATTCGATGATTATTAAGACTGTCGCGAATAAACACCGGCAGGATTCTCGAATCGCAGTTGTTATTGGTAAAAAAACACTCAAGAGTGCCGTTGGGCGCAATCGAATTCGTCGACGGATATATGAAGTCATTCGCATCATACTTCCAAAGCTCAACGGAGTATATGACATCGCATTTATTATAACGGCGAGTGATATTATCAACATCTCGCAGCAGGAAATGATCGATCAGATAGAACAACTACTTGGCCAATCAAAAATACTAGTGAAAAAATAAGACCGTACAAAAATGCTGGAAACTGTTATAATGGGCTAATAATATTAGTGCCTTTTTGGAGTTTTTACACCTGTGGATATTTTTCAAGTCTTTATCGTCCAACCAATTTTTAACCTACTAATCGGAATTTATAGCTTTATACCAGGCCGAGATTTCGGTGTTGCTTTGATAATATTTACGGTGTTAATTAGGTTTGCCATGTGGCCACTGGTTAAAAAACAACTTCACCAAACCAAGGCTATGCAAAAAATGCAGCCAGAACTGGCCAAGATAAAAGTTGAGACCAAAGGCAACAAACAACTAGAAAGCGCCCGAATGATGGAGCTGTACAAAAAGCACGACATCAACCCGTTCCGCTCAATCGGCATCTTGTTTATTCAGCTACCTATATTCATCGCGCTTTACCAGGTCATCCAGGTGTTTACACTACATCGTGATCAGATAGATAAAATGACATATGGGTTTATGAAGTTTTTAGGTCCAGTTCAGGACATCATTGCTCATCCCGAGCATTTTAATAACAAACTACTTGGATTTTTAGACTTATCTGGACGCGCTATTACTTCAAGCCCATTTAATGTAAATATAATCTTATTGATTCTAGCAATTGGCGCAGCCTACACGCAGTACATCATGGCAAAACAGATTACGCCAAAACAACAGGGACCCAAAAAGCGCCTACGCGATATTTTGAGTGAAGCCTCTGACGGCAAAAAAGCCGACCAGTCCGAGATGAATTCCGTCATGATGGGTTCGATGACAAAGTTTTTGCCAGTCATGATGTTCTTTATCATGATCAGCCTGCCTGGCGCCATCGCACTCTATTACACCGTATCTAACCTAGTTGCCGTATTGCAACAACGCCACATTCTAAATGAGGATGCCACGGAAATGATTGAAATTGCTGACGAGGCACCAACGGTTGGCCTACACAAAAAGGCAACAACCAAAGCGCGGGAGAAAGAGGCTCAGACGGCACAAATTATCCGTATCAAAGCCCGCGATTCATCTTCTTGGAAAAGTAAAAAAAAGGAGTAGTTATGGATAGGGAAGAATCAGTATCATTTGCACAAAAATATCTCGAGGACTTATTATCGTTCTTTGGTGCGAACATTACCGTATCATCAACTTGCGATGAAGACGTAATTGAACTATCTGTCCCATCAAATGAATTGAATAGTCTACTGATTGGCCGCAACGCCGAGACTCTCCGTAGTTTGCAATATGTCGTTTCGACTGTCCTTCGCAACAAAGAGGCCGAGTTAACCCGCGTCAACATCGATATCGCCGATTACAAGAAACAGCGAGCCGACCGCATCGCTGCCCAAGCCAGGGAATGGATCGAAGAAGTAAAGCGTACTGGTAATTCGCGAATTGTTAGCATGAACGCCGCCGATAGGCGCATCGTCCATCAAGTTGCCAGTGAATATGGTGATATCCAAACCTTCTCAGAGGGCGAAGGCTTCGACCGCAAACTTACAATTGCTCAGATTTCCAGCTAAGGTCTAATATAATTTCGCACCGCGTCCAGATAGACACCGTGTGTCTGCTGCGCCGTACGTTTCCAAGAATATTTAGCTATTTGTTTGTAGCCTTTTTTAATTAGATCTGCTCGCAATTTATCGTCCGTCAGAACCTCGTCAATGGCGCGTGCCATGTCATTTGTGTCGAGTGGGTCAAAGTAGTGTGCAGCGTCTCCATAGACCTCTGGCAGGCAGGTAGCGGTGCTGCTGATGACTGGAGCGCCATATCCCATTGCTTCTAGCCCAGGTAGGCCGAAACCTTCCATTAGTGATGGGAAAACGTAGGCTGCCGTATTGGTGTATAGCCAATCGCGCTGAGTATCTGGTAAAAAGTCCGTAAACTGGATATTTTTATAGCCTTTAGCTTCGAAGTATTTCTTGTTGCTGGCGACACTGGCGTTTATTCTGCCAACTAGTATTAGTCCCAAATCAGGGTGACTCGCTAATAATTTTTGATGAGCATCGCCCAGGCGACGAATATTCTTGTAATCACTTTGTTGGCCCACGTACAAGATAAACTGCTTGAATGGGTGTTCGTAGGGGACTAACTTGTCAATAAAAATATCAGCCGACTCAGGGGTCACAGCAATTTTATCAGCATCAATTTCCGTGAATTTCAATAGTTCGTTTTTAGTAAATCTACTAGGCGTCAGGATATATCTGCTTGTTTTTAGGACTCGTTTAAAGACATATTTACCAATCATCTGTTTGATGTGGAAAATTAACCAGTTTTTGTCGGAATTATAAGTTCGTAGTAGTGTCAGATCATGGAATGTCGTGACATGGGCGCCTTTATAAAAAATCGGCTGTTGTGGCATCATAAAGTGTACCAAATCAGGCGATAATTGGTCCAAAAATATCTTGAACCCAATCTGTTCGGCTAGTGAATAGTTATCGAATTCAGCAACTTTAACCGAAAAGTTACTGGCGGTTGGCTTCCAGAAATCTTTATCTTTGGCTCGCACCAAGACTGTATATTTAGTAGTTTTATCTATCTGTTGCAGGTAATGTAATAAACGCTCAGCGTAAGTTCCGGTTGAGGTGTTCAAAATTCTGGCATCAATAGCAATGTGGCGCATTGTTTTAAGTATATCAGATGACGAGGCTCCTTAGGGGGCCAATAAATGAACTATCTATCAATTGCCAGATTCTCTAAATTTCAGGCTCCAAAAATCAGTATCTTCGGCTGGGTTAACTGTATCCATGTGCAGCAGCCTTTTAGATACTTCAGATTGAATGTTATTTGAGAATGTAAAAACCTCGGTCTCATTCGTGGCCTCATGGTTTTGTATTCTCACAATTCCAGTATCGTCTCGTATTACAGAGAAGTATCTTTCAGAAATTCCAGCGTGTATTCGCCCCACCGTAATTTGAGCTTGATCGTCAAAGCATCCAACAAGTTCGGCATTTTGATTTGGCACGTGGCACGTAAGGGCTGTGGTTTGCGAAATACCCGAAACTTTACCGTCGATTTTATTGATAATAGTTATATCAACTATGGCATAAAACTCATCTCTTGGGGTCTTAATTAATGCCCGCAGGCGCTGGTTTTCACCCTCGTGTAGAGCGCCGTAAATCGCTATTTCATTTTCAGTATTCGTGTTTGGCGGTATTTCGTACACTGTATTGGGGGCTAGATGGATGGTGTCATAACGAGCCCTTAAGCCATCCGCAATTTCATGTTTTGACAGTATCACTTCTGTTGGCCTAGTCTCAAACGACATTACAGCGTCTCCTTATGAGCTTTTAAATCTATAGTATATTTATAACACTATATGCACAATCTGTCCATAGTATAATTTAGTTTACAAAAGGGGAGCGTCGGTATTATTTTTGAAAACAAATTCACGGTATAAAAGATAATTCCAAACCAGTGAGGCACCGGTTGCAAGTAATTTGCCAATTAGTAAAACAAAATATTTATTTGTAAACCATGAACCAATAATAATTTTCACACCTTCAATAATGACCGGCTGAATTACCCAGAGGCCGAATAATGTGATTACAAAAAACAATATGATTTGTTGGTTAGTGTTTTTGCCTTCGTGTTTGAAGGTGAATTTTTTGTTGGCAAAAAAGCTAAATACTAATGCTACAGAGGTCGATGCAAAATTACTGGCAATTGTCGGCAAACCTAATGCGACTAAGACGAACAGAATTCCAAAGTCGATTCCTGTGTTTACGATTCCGACGAGTCCGAAACGGATTTTCTCAGCGTGTTTTTTTATCAGTTTTTGCATCGTGGCTTTCCTCTACAAAATAAAGTGGGCGACCTTTTACCTCTTTAAAAATACGACCGACGTACTCACCGATTATTCCTATCGACAGCAACTGTACGCCACCCAAAAATAGTATTACGGCCATCAGTGACGGATATCCGGCCACGGCATCGCCGAACATAGCTGCCTTTGCAAGGACAACTATCAGGTAGATAAAGGCAGCCACTGACACAATAATGCCCAGGGCTGTCGAAATGCGTAGTGGCGTAGTTGAAAATGACGTGATTCCATCAAATGCCAGATTGAACAGTTTTTTGTAGTTTTGCTTTACTTCGCCAGCTGCTCTGGGGTCACGGTCATAGGTAATTTCTTTCTTTTTATAGCCTATCCAGCTAAACATACCCTTGGTGTAGCGTTCAGATTCACGCAATTGCTTTAACGCTTCAACACAACGCTTGTCTAGTAATCGGAAATCACCAGTGTTCTTTGGAATGTTAATATTAGGCGTCATTTTGCCTAGCAGCCAGTAGTAGGCGTTGGCGGTTATTAATTTAATCCAAGTCTCGCCTTCACGGCTGTTACGTTTGGCATAAACGTCGTCATAGCCCTGTTCCCAGAATTTAATCATTTTAGGGATTAATTCTGGTGGATCCTGCAGGTCGGCATCAATAATGACCGTGGCGTCACCCGTAACAGCATCCAGACCGGCAATCATGCCGATTTCTTTGCCAAAGTTTCGCGACAAACTGACGTAGCCGATGCGATCGTCGGTTTCGGCGTAATCTTTGATAATTTCCAGAGTTTTATCTGTACTGCCGTCGTCAGCGAACATGAATTCAAAATCATAATCTTTATTGTCGTTGGCAAGTTTGCCAAGTCGTTGATATAAGTGCTCTAAAACATCTTCTTCGTTGTAGGCGGGGATAAGAATACTAATCTTTTTCATTGCTACTATTATAGCATTTTGGTTATTGGACTAATGATATAATCAAAGGACATTATGTCAGAATTATTCAAAAGTTTAGCAGAAATCAACACTAGTGAAACCGTACCCGAGAACAGGATTGTCGAACAAATTATTAAGTGTATTAACGACTCCGGCTACACATTTAACGATATCAACGTCAACAAACCCTGGGGGGCTTATTTCAGGTTCGGCGAGCAGGATGAGGAAAAGTTCATTAATGAGTTTTTCCCTGGAGTTAATCCGGCGCAATCTACACTAGGCAAAGGTGGCAGGCTTAACATCAAGATACTTTTGGCTGACCCGGGCCAAGGTTTGAGTTGGCAATACCATCGACGCAGAAGTGAAGCTTGGACGTTCGTTACAGAAGGTGCATACAAAAGAAGTATGAAGAACCAAGAGGGCGAGTTGCAAAAAGCCAACGCCGGCGATATCGTGCAGTTCAAGCCTCTTGAAAGGCATCGTCTAATTGGCTGTACGAATGCCTACACAATAGTCGCTGAGGTTTGGCAACATACCGACCCCGATAACCCATCAGATGAAGATGATATCGTACGTTTGATAGATGATTACTCGCGGGTATCAAAAAAGGAACTATTCCTAGCGCAGGCTTCTGACTTTATTAGTAATCACCTGAACGCTTTTAAGTAACCAGTAATTGCTTGGGTTTACTTATTTTTAGATTTAACGAAGTCAACGACCGTTTGATGAATGCTTATCTTGGGCTCCCATCCCAGCTCATCTCTTAGGCGCGATGCGTCGCCAATTATTTCCTGTGGATCTGTCGGTCTAATGAGTGACTTGTCAATTTTGCAGTTTACTTTTTTCAAGTTCATAGCTTCTTCTAGTTCGTTTAATATTTCTTTCCCAGATATACTGACACTAGAGCAAATGTTATAGGTGTTATGCATTAAAGTTGGAGCTAAGGCTAATTTGCCATAGGCTTTGGCAATGTCTCGGACGTCAGTATAGTCACGACGATTCTCCAGATTACCGGCAGTTATACACTCGTTGGTTTCGATCAGCGTATCTAAACGACTATATAAATCGGGTAGAATGAACCCTTCAGACTGGCCTGGCCCTATGTGGTTAAAGGGTCGGACAATGACGCAGTCAAGGCCTTGACTGCGATAAAAAGCGGCCTGCTTTTCATTAAATACCTTGCTAATTGCATATGGGGAAGAGTGGTCGGTTTTGCCGTTTTCGTTTATTGGCATCGGTTGGTTTGAATCATAAACAGCACCACTACTTACAATTATGATACGCGGTCGATAATCTTGTTTTAGGTAATTTTCACAAAGATTAGTAACTATAGAGGTGTTAACTTCGTAATATAGTTGTGGATTATTAAAAGACGGACCAACGGCTGCCAGGCCAGCAAGGTGAATGATGGCCTTAGCTTTGGATGTTTCTGGCCAGTCTTTGGTCAGGTCCGCTTGATGATATTCGTCGACGGACTCATAGATATCAGCATCGACCTCTTTGTCGCGTCCAATTCCAACAACATAAGCCCCATCGTTATGAAGTTCGCGGGCGACATGATGGCCGACAAAGCCATTCACGCCAGATACTATTACTTTATCTTTTTCCATTTATACAAGCATATCATTATTTATCTAACGGACAGCTTTTTGACCTGTTCGATTATTATTGCTGCATTCTTGGCTAACGAGAAATCAGCTAGTCTTACCTTTCCTTTTTCAATAAGTTTTTTTTGTAATTCTGGATTATTAATTACTTTTTGTATTACTTCGCAGAAACTATCACTATCGCTAACTTTGGCGTACAGGGCGGCATCGCCACCAACTTCACGTAGTACGGGTATGTCAGATGCGATAACTGGACATTCGCTGGCCATTGCTTCTAGTATTGGCATTCCAAAGCCTTCGTAAATTGATGGCATGACAAACATCGTCGCTTTTTGATAAAACGCAGCCCCATCGTCACTATCGATAAAACCAACATGTATGACATTCTCGCCGGCCTTTTGAGCTGATTTTATCGCTTTAACGCTTTTTTCTGTTTTCCAGCCATGACCGCCAGCCATGACTAGGCTATATTCCTTTTTTATGTCGACCGGCAGCTTACGATAGGCCTCAATTAGTGTTGGCAGGTCTTTGCGTGGTTCAAGATTACCTATAAAATAGATGAATTTTTTGGTAGGAATGCCGTATTTTTTGTGTATTTCGTTATCATTTAGTTTCAGGAATTTAGGGTCAGGAGGAATGCCCGTGATAACACATTTCTCTGGTGGCAACGAGAATTCTTTAACTATTTCGGCTTTGACGGCTTCGGATATGGTAATTATAAAATCAGCTTGTTTAATTGATTGTGGCACGACTCGTCTTAGATGTGCTAAGTTTTTCTCTTCAACGGTATCTGGAAAATATAGATACGTCAGGTCGTGTATAACAGTGGCGCGTAGTTTAGATTTGCAGGTAGGCCATGTGGCGAAGGTGGGGAATATCGTCAGATCTACACTTGGTAAAAAGATATCGAATGGTGGGGCGATGTTGTAACTTTGCAGTTTGGCGTAAATCCTAAGTGGGAACAGGCTGTTTTTTTCGAGCGACCTTTTTAACGAAACATTAGGTTCTGGCTGTCTGTCTAGGAAATTAAAATATGATGCATGGGTCTCGATATCAGCGTTGCCATCTAGTGCTTCGGTTAGCATCTTGGTGTAATTTGCAACACCAGATATGTTTCTATTTGTTAAACTACTAACTTCTACTCGAACTTTCATTTTTTACCACCCTCGTATAATGGAATAAATTCATCCTTAATTATTTGATCGAATTGAAATCTTTTCACATATTGTTCACGGGCGTTCTTGGCGAGCTTGTCGCGTAGTTTTTTGTCATTGTACAAGGTTTTCATAGCTTCATACAGCGCCTCAACGTCCCTAACTGGAACCAAGAGACCTGTTTGCCTGTCTTTAATAATTTCTAAATTGCCGCCAACTGCAGTAGCGATTATTGGACAACTCATCATACCCGCTTCGACGAGTGATACACTGAAGCCTTCATGATAAGTTGCGTGTAAATAGACATCGGAATTAGCGATATATTGCAACGGATCGCTCTGGTAGCCAAGCATTTCAATATTTCGGTGTTTTGAGGCTATTTTTTTGAATTTCTCTTCCTCTGGTCCATCGCCAATCATAACTAATTTAACGTCTGGGTAATCAACAGACAGTTTAATGAACGCATCAATCATTTCTTTTATACCCTTATATGTGACCATTCGGCTTACCGTACAGAAAGTAAAGGCCTTGTCGTTACACTCTGACTTATATTTCGACGACACATCAGCGATACCGTTATAGATTATATGAAGCTTATTTAGAACGGGGTCATTAACGGTCAAGTTTTTACTTACAAGTTCCCGCTCACTTTCACTTACCAGCGCGATGGCGTCGGCATATTTCGCTGCCCAATAAACTAGTTTTCCAACGGGATTTTTATTCCAAACATGGACGTTCATAAAGATATGTTTTAGGTCGGCATGGTCTGTCCAGACAATTCTTTTTCCGAGTATTTTCCCGGCTATTGTTGCAGAGATAAAATCATCCTTACTTTGAATGTGGACAACATTTGGTTTCTTACGGATAAATATAACGATATACCAAGCTGTTAAGACAAATTGCCAAAGAAAATAAATAGGGAAAAGTAGGGCAAATTTACCGCTCCAGTTTTGACGCGACCACCACCAACCTCGAATAACGCCTATTCCATTATTGCGAGCGAAGGCTATTAGCTTGGGCGATCGAGAAATAACTAAGGTCCCAAGTCCAAGCTTCGAAAGCTCTGTCGCCATGAATACAGGGAAGCGCTCGCCACCACCAAAATCACAACTATTGGCATTTCGAATGATAATTACATTTCTTTTGTTCATATGTGTAATTAACAGTATACAGTAGCAGGCGAGCTGGTATAATGGTTTAAAGATGAAATATTTACATTCACGCAATCGTGCAATTTTGCGCGAGATGGTTAGCACCGATTTTAAGGTTCGTTACCAAAACTCAGTTTTGGGATATATGTGGTCATTGTTAAAGCCGCTTTTTCTATTCGCTATTTTATACATTGTGTTTACGTATATTATCCCATTAGGTAAAGGTATTGATCACTATCCTGTGTATCTATTGACGGGAATAGTAATGTGGAATTTCTTCGTTGAGTCAACTATGATTGGCGCGAGTTCGATAGTGGCGAGGGGTGATTTGATAAGAAAAATACGTATACCCAGATATTTAGTTGTAATGTCGAGCTCTTTGTCTGCATTGATAAACCTTGGCTTGAGCTTGATTGTTGTGTTCATTTTTGCATTATTTAACGGAGTAATGCCAACACCTAGCTGGCTGTTAATCATCCCAATCATTGTTGAGTTATTTGTGTTTGCAATGGGCATGTCATTCTTACTCTCCGCACTTTATGTCAAGTTTCGTGACATCACATATATTTGGGAAATATGTCTTCAGGCGGGGTTCTATGCTACGCCCATTATTTACTCCTTAAAGAGTGTGCCTGAACAATATCAAAAATGGTTTTTCATGAACCCAATGGCTCAAATTATTCAAGATGCTCGTTATGTGATCGTTACAAATACCAGTATAACGGTTTGGTCAATTATTCACTCGGCCGTAGCTTTTGTGCCATTCTTAGTCATTGCTGTTATCGCGGTCGCTGGAGGTCTATATTTCAAGCGTCGTTCCAAATATTTTGCGGAGGACATTTAATGATAAATAAAAAAGAATCTGCAGTTGTAGTTAGGGATCTTCATAAAGAGTTTACGTTACCACAACACAAAAACTCAACATTCAAACAGACAGTAGTGAATATTGTTAAACAGAACAAAAAGGTGACCCAAAAAGTTCTTGATGGAGTTAGTTTTACTGTAGATAAAGGCGACTTCTTTGGAATTGTAGGGCGCAATGGTAGCGGAAAGAGTACGTTATTGAAACTTATTGCTGGCGTTTATACGCCAACAGCAGGAGAGATAGAGATAAACGGCGGCTTAACGCCGTTCATTGAGCTAGGAGTGGGCTTCAATCAGGAGCTAACAGGACGAGATAACGTGTATCTTAATGGCGCATTGATGGGTTTTAATCGTAAGCAAATGAACGAAATGTTTGATGAGATTGTTGAATTTGCCGAACTTGAACAGTTTATGGATCAAAAACTTAAAAACTATTCATCTGGTATGCAGGTCCGCTTGGCATTTTCGATTGCAATTAAGGCAAAAAATGAAATTCTTATTTTTGATGAAGTGCTTGCCGTCGGCGACGAGGCCTTTCAGCGTAAATGTATTGATGTTTTTGAAAAATATAAAGCCGAGGGCCAAACAGTTATACTGGTAACCCACAACATGGAGACCGTACGGCGGTTCTGTAACAAAGCAGTTCTTATCAATGATGGCAAAATCTTAGACATTGGGAATGCTCAGATAGTGTCCGACCATTACAGCCGATTAAACCAAGACGTTATCACTAGGTCTCTAAACGCGACGAATCAAAAGTACAACTCCGACAAGTCATTGACTGTTACCTGTCTCAATGTCAATAATAAAATCGAAGGCGCCTTCAAGGCAGGCGAAATCATCAGGCTAAGGCTTACGTATAAGGACGATCCTAGAATATATGCATTTGTTTTTAATATATATAAAAGGAGCGGTGAGCACTTAACCGGGTTCCGTGCCACGATTGATGAAATTGATAATGTCCGAAATACAAAAGAGATTATTGCAGATATACCAGCCAGATTTGCAGTTGGGAAGTACCATGTTTTTGTACAGAAACTAGACAGTACCGAGCAGGTGATAGGTGATGTATTTGATGGTCCCGAATTCATGGTCACCAGCAACCTCGTAAAGGGGGAAACTGTTTGGAGTGGCTTAGTCCCGATTGAACATACGTTGTATTCTGCAGAAAAATATACTAAGGATTAATTTTTGAAGATTTTTCCACCGATGACATAACCTACCCGTCTTATTGCAATCCTTAACCCCGTACGCCTGGTTGAAGCTAGAATAACTAGTTGTTTTAAACCTTTGAATTTATGTCCATGAGTAAATAATTTTGCAGCAAGTTGGCTTATATCATTAAGAAACACTTCTTTGTAATGTATGCCGTACTTATCATAATCTGAGTAATATTTTTTAGCCTTTTGAAGTATCTCTTTTCTCGTAAGGTACATCGGGGACCCATCCCCCCAGTATCTTTCTATGTGTGCGTGACATTCACTCATAGACTCTTTGTTATTTAAAAGGGTGAGACCACCTTGGTTCATCCGCCATTTATATATTGGCGAACTCGTGGCAGCAAATTCACCCTCTTTCAAGAGTCTCATCCATAAATCCAAATCCTCGGTAGGGCCGTATTTATTGCTATATCCACCTATTTTCTGAACAACCTTTTTCCTAAACATTGTTGAACCATGAGCTATGGCATTTCTAAGATAGAATGCCCTTCGAATATCTTCACTATCTGGTAGTATAAATTCACGGTAAAGAAACTCACCATTTTGGTCAATAGCCTCAAAATTTCCCGCGACCAGAACAACATCAGGTTTTTCGTCCAGAATTTTTATTTGGTCTGCAAATCTATTAGGGAAACAGATGTCGTCGCCGTCCATACGTGCTATATAATCGCTACGTGCCTCCCCAATACCCTTATTCAACGCCTTTACGATTCCAGAATTTTTTTGACTGATAATTCTTATTCGACTATCGATTTTTCTAAATTCTTCCAATATTTTTAATGACTTGTCCGTCGACCCATCGTTTACTGCCACTATTTCGAAATCCTCAAAAGTTTGTATTAACAGACTTGCCAGCGCCTCTCTAAGATAGACGTCACAATTGTATACTGGCATCACGACACTTATTTTTGGCTTTTTAGTAATGTTATGAGCATTCATTCTCCCTATTTTAGCAAAGAACCCATACGTCCGCCATCCACCAGCAAAAGAGATGTGGAAAATGATAACCTTTTACCTTTAAAATGTTATAATGATAGGAGGATAAAACGATGCTTTCAAAAACAAAAAAAACTAACAGATTCTTTACGTCCAAAACCCTAATTGTAACAGGGGCTATTTTAATCGCTTTAATCTTGGTATTTATTGTTTTAGAGAAAACCGGCTTAACGCATTTTATTGATTCATTCACAGCTAAGACGATTACGCAGCCGAAAGCCAACACGACAAACTCTAGTAAACAAAACTCTGTAAATCCTAAGGGAGGCAATACAAATTCAGGCAAGGTGATTGAGCCTGTGTCTAGTGACATTTCCCTATCAACACGTGTTGAGGCGAACGGTAGCATAACCGTATTAACTGAACTTAGAAATTATAATAACGGAACGTGCGATTTGACGATAACAAACGGTAGTGAAATATATACCAAATCTGCACCCGTTTTGTACCAGGATTCTTATTCTACTTGTGAAGGATTTAATGTACAATCGGATGCACTACCGCACGGGACCTGGCAGATTTCGTTAGCAGTAACCTCGAAAGGTAAGGTGAATATCGTCACCGCCTCTGTGGAGGTTAATTGATGTTTAAAAAAGTTAGCTTAACGGTTTTATTTTCTAGCCTGATTGGACTAGGTCTTGTCGTTGCTTTTATCCCCAGAACGACTGGTGCCGTAACCGCTGCCGACTGGAGAGCCGATAATATTATTGACGATTACGTATTCACGGATGTGGGATCGATGAGTGTATCCCAGATACAAAATTTTTTAAATAATAGAGTTGGTACTGGCACGAACGGCGTGCCTGGACAGTGCGACACTAATGGGGTACGTACGTCAGAACTAGGCGGTGGTACAAGAGCTCAGTATGGTGTCGCAAATAATAACCCCGCACCATTTACTTGTCTGAAGGATTTTTACGAGGTTCCAAAAACCACGCCTGGGCTCAGTGTGCCAGCTAATAACTACGGTGGTAAATCAATTCCTACTGGGGCAAAGAGTGCGGCCCAATTAATTTGGGATGCTGCTCAACAATACAATATCAGCCCAAAAGTTTTATTGGTTAAATTAGGCACTGAATCGGCAGGGCCACTGACATCTGATGATTGGCCATTTTTAAAACAATATACCTACGCTATGGGAGCTCACTGCCCAGACTCCGGGCCCAACGGATCCGCAAACTGCAACCCAGATTACAGTGGATTCTCTATCCAAATGTCTGAAGCGGCTGCAATGTTGCGCGGTTATTTGGATAATATGGATCAAACATGGTGGCCCTATAAGCGGCCAGGTCCTGGCGTAACGTTGTCGGGTGGTAGCAATAGTAATTATGTTGGTTGGAATGTAGCCCAAAGTGGCTGTGGAGGTTCGGTTATAAATATTGCCAACAGAGCTACAGCCGCACTTTATACCTATACCCCATACCAACCAAACCAAGTTGCCCTGAACAATATGTACGGTCTGGGAGATAGTTGCAGTGCCTACGGTAACCGTAATTTCTGGCGGGTATATAATGATTGGTTTGGTTCAACGCAGCCAAATCTATCAATTTCTTCGGCTTTGCGCATCAATAGCGTTCCACAAGGTGCGTTTACGGGCGTGCCGACGACGGTATCATTCGACCTTGTCAACAACACCAACACCAGCATTACTCAAAACTTAGCGATTTTTGTGCGCGATTCTGGCGGCGGTAATCACGACTATCATTTGATGGCAATTACTATTCCAGCCCATGGGACAGCTACATATAGTGATACGCGGACCTTTACGGTCGAGGATAATTACACTTTTGGAGTAACCAGCCTAAGTAACGGAGTATGGAACGAAAATTACCCAACAAGCTCGATTGTGTATAATCCCCGATCCTTAACTATTAACATTCAAACGATGCCAACAATTACTGTTGCACCGGCATCAGACACCAGCGATATGAGAGTTGGTAGAGCCGCTAACCTTAGCTTTACGGTTAAAAATAACAGCGCTAAATCGCTAGATATAGGCAAGATCGCGTTGGCTGTGCGTGACCCAAATGGCCTTAACGTAGACCGAGCTCTAGATAATACTGGAGCCATAGCACCAGGAGCACAATATGTGTACACAAAATCATTTACTCCACTAAACGCCGGTGTATATAAAGGCTTTGTTACCGAGACGAACGACAATGGGCAAACCTGGAACGAGACCAATTTTCCGGCATCAGCTACTGGCATACAACGTTCAATTCAATTTACGGTTAAACCAAGCCCGACGATTACCGCGAGTCTTCAATCGAGCATCACAAATCCTCATGTAGGCCAAACCGCCACGCTTACTTTCAAGGTTAAGAATTATGGGAGCAGTAGCGTCAATTTGGACAGTATCGGCATAGCTGGTCGTAATTCATCCGGAGGAAATATTGATCCTGGTGTAGTTTCGATTTCACTTGCGGCTGGCGAGGAAAGAACCGTCAGCCTAAACACTAACTTTAAATCAACCGGCATAAACACCTATTCTATTATTTCAACCAGCGATTTCAGATTGTGGGGAGCCGGCCCTTCGGCAGAAGACGGGACGATAAATAAGACTTTGAGATTAACAGTTTTGCCAAACCCAACTCTTACGCAGGGGCCAGCGCTGGATATTTCATTCCCTCGGGTTGGTCAATTAACAAGTATGACTTTTAAAGTAAAAAATTATAGTGTTGACAGTGCAGATATAGGTTATCTAGGCCTAGCAATACGTGACCCATATGGTCGGAATGTAGACGCTGGGGGTGTAAATCTTAATGTTAACGCAAATACTGAATATGTTTTTCAGGCGCATCCGATTTTTCTAACATCTGGTGTGTATACAGCCTGGATTACGTCTTATCGAAATGGGGTATGGGACGACATAATATTCCCAACCACAGACTCATCTGCGGTAACGCGTAAGATACAATTCAATGTTAAGCCAAGTCCGACGGTAACAACAAGCATTCAGTCAAGCAACGCAACCCCGCATGTCGGACAAACAGCTACACTTGCATTTAATGTTAAAAATTATGGTAGCAGCAGTATTAATCTTGGCTATATAGGGCTAGCTGGAAGAGATCCGTCAGGTCGTAATGTTGACCCAGGCGTAATACCAACCACACTTTCTGCTGGGCAAGAGCAAACTATCAGTTTCGACACCAGTTTTACGTCAGCTGGTAACTATAAATACTATATTATTTCAACTAATGACTTCATGGCATGGTTGACGGGCCCTACAGCAGAAGATGGGACCATTTCTAAGTCTCTTAGTTTGACGGTGCTGCCCTAATAGTTGAGTTTTTCGAGCATTTTTTTGACCGATTGTTTGTATTTGTTTGGGGAAAAATCATCCCTTAGGCTACTATATGCCTTTTCGCTAAGTTGCATTGACAACTTAGGGTCATTAGCTAGAAGCATAATTGCATCAGCATATGCTTTTGATTTGCTGATATCATTGACGAGTAACCCTGTCTTTTCATTCACTATGAATTCAGGTATCCCACCCACGGCAGATGCAATGATAGGTATCTTAGCTTGAGCAGCCTCTAGAATTGTATTTGGCATACCGTCGAACAAGGATGTATAAAGCAGTACGTCGTATTGATCTAAGGGGAGGGAACAGAAACCATCGAATGACCCCCTATAGGATACATTTTTAGGGAGTTGTTGAATATATGCCTTAGAACCCTCTTCGACAGTTCCATAAATATCTATGATTGCTGAGTCTTTGGTTAGTGAGCCAATGGCAGATAACAGTTCAGGTTGTTTTTCCGGTGCAATACGGGCAGCCCACAGCACGCGCAAGGGCATACGTTGTTGTGGTCGTGTTGGTATACTCTTTGATAAAACTATCGGCTGACTGTGTACTGCCATTTTTTTGCTGTCAAACCCGTATTCATTTTGCCACATATCAAGAACCGCTTGGTTATCAGACGTAATATACGAAGCGATGCTGTATATAAACGGCACATGTGTGTGTGAATAGCCATACAACCTACCGTCTGTGTCAACGCTTTGGCTAAACGACGTGACAATGATTTTCCTCCCAGTTGCTTTTATATAGTTCTCGTGAAGACGAATGAAGTCGTACCCAAATTCTGAATTAATAATATGGATATGAGTTACGCCCCCATTTTCAATTAAATGACTCATAAGTCTATATTTTATTTCTGGGGATGTTTCTGCGGTAATGTTACCAAAATCAAGAAAATCAACCTCGGGGTTAAGCTTCTCGTGCCAAACGGATACTACCGGCATAGTTGCAACAACTAGTACTTTCTTTCCTGGTCTAAGTTCAGCAACGGTATTTGCATAATTTATCGTATATTGATCGGCTCCACCCTTAATGAGCCACGGAGCAAAAATTAAGTAGTCATAATGGTTATATCGTAACGCACCAGCGATTTTTTTATACATACTGCCGGTTTTTTTATGGTCCTCGGTTATGGTGTCATAAACATGGATATGACCAATAAGTTGGCGAGAAGGAAATATCTGACGTTCAATTTTATGTAGCTCGCGCCATTCACCCTGGAGCCATGTCGGTATGTGAATGGGTTTATTTAAAATAATCTCCCGGCGTTTGATGGCAATTTTTACAGTACTTGCTATTTTGTGAGTAAACCGATAACGTTTGAGGATTTTCTTAGCGTATAGTTTAAAATCGTGTGGCCATAACTGGGGCAATCTCGTAGAAGTGGTTTTTGGGATAAAGGGATCCGAAATTTTGCGAATGGAACCGAGTGATAATAACGGGTTTGCCCTAAGAACTGCCATAGACCAGACCTGACGTTGCCATTCTGAGTTGGAAGTTTTTCTGCGCACAAATATCGCAGTCTCTGGAATTAGTATGTTATGCACCCCCCGTGCGATAAGTCTGCAATTGAGATTCCAATCTTCATAACCATAACCCGTACTGTTGGCTTGATAAGGTTCTTCAAGCAGAAGGCTTCTTGGCGCAACGATTATTGAATTCCAACGATTTGCATACACGCTAAGCAATGTGTCTGTTGCTAAGTCTATTTCGCCATGTTTAATTATTAAACTATCGGCTCCCTCGAACTCTACTGTTACCTCAGAATGTGCAACGGTCGTTTCTTGTTGCTGTTCTAGGTATTCAAGAGCGGACTTCAGCCAGTTTGCACTCATCAGGTCATCCGCATCAATAGTAGCGATATATTTTCCGGACGCATGTTCTATAGCATAATTGCGCGAAGCTCCAAGGTCCCCAAATGAGTTTCGAAATAATGTTATTTCTTTTAAGCCTGTTTCTTTTTGGTCGTCAACGTAGCTCAGTGTTGCTTCGGTCGGATTATCCAAATGTAATATAATCTCTGACGAGTATTTTGGCTTCAGTTGGGATATCGCTCGCTGTACACTAGCAAGCGTACGGTGAATTAGTATACCTTCATTATGAGCGGTGATAATAATACTGATGTCGATATTTTTACTCATACTTCTTTAATTATACGGTATAAGGCCGAACTATTGTTTTAAATCACTTTCGGCGCATACTTCCTTCACGCCATAGTAGGTCTCAATACCCTCTGTCAGCCATATAGTATTTTGCACGTATGGGCCTGTGCACCTTAGGCTAAACCCGTCGCCAATGCCAGCGCCAGCATCTGGGAGGTAGATAGTTTGAGATGGGTTAGTCCTTGCTTTCTCTTTTAAGATACTGTCCTGAGTTATCCAGGCGTTAGAATACCCCACCGCATTTTCTATTTGAGAATCTATTCTGTGCATATACTTTGGTATTAAAAATACCAAAGCAATAATGAAGCCAAGAGATAATGCGAGCATAAAGAAAGACGAATATTCTTTTTTTATTTTTGAGAATATAAACTCTAAACAACAGAAAGATGTTATGAATATGCCGGTTACATATAATAGCTGAGGGATTAGTAGGGTTCTTGGCAGGACGCCTACGCTAGGACCATACCCATAAACCAAAAGAGCGCGAGTTGTGCATAAGGATATTAGGAAACTAAACAGCATAAATACGCCAACTCCCATGGCAACAGGGAGTGATTTAAGACTGTTCTTTTTTACATATATCTTATACGCAATAAAGCAGACAATTGAAAATGAAATTATCAAAACAAGGTCAGAAGGTCTAAAATACAGGCTTGAAAGGGTATAGTTTATTGTATGAAGTATGGCTTCATATTTTCCTCCAGCAACCATGCCGCCAGTAGCCATTCGTCTTTGTTGATTTGCGGGTGAGAAGTACATTGTCAATAAGGCTAGCAACGAAGATGTTATGGCTATGATTAGGGGCAGACGTAAGGCCTTAAGTTTATTGAATAAAAATCCTTTGTTTTGGATAATGCCTAAAATTATCAATAGTCCTGACATCTCAATGATAGTTATGGGCTGAACCTCATTGAACAGACCCAGCGCGTATAAGGACATACCCAAATATACGAGGCTGATCCTACTAAGCGGCCTCTTCACAATAAAAACATAAACGTATGCCAGGGTAAGTAATAAAAGTAGTGGCAAGGTATATGTGACTATTGCTGATGAAAAGAAAAAATCTTGGTAAGCAAACCAAGTGCCGCCGGGGTCTACTGTTTTATTAACAAATATAGCAATAAAAATGAATGTAGAGGAAATTAATATTCTTGGTAAAATTGCTATATTCAAGGCCAGAGCTTTCTCTATTTTGCTTATGTACATAAAAAACAAGGAGCCAAGCCAAAAAATTACCATCAGCGGAAGAAATACCCCGACTCGATTTTGGAATATGCCGTATAAAATTGACCCAGCAATGCTTTGACCGTATCTAGCGGTATTGATTAAGTAATGGACAGTGTTTTGTAACCATAAGGAGATACCAAAATCGTGTATGGCAAGAAAATCATCACCTACGGGTTTACCATAGTAAATGGTCAATAAGGTAATCCCAACCCCAACGGCAACAATCCCGGAAAAAATGATTAAGAGAAGCCAGAAAAGTTTTGTGTTCAAACTTTCTAACGCATTGTCGGTTTTAAATAATTTCATGCTTCTATCAAGTATAATATAAAATAGAGTATATTGCTTCCATGATTGTTTTTTATGTATAAAAAGAGTAGACAGAAAGCCAGAGAGTTGATAGTCCAGGATTTGTTTAGGCACAATCTGATTTTCTTTTTTGGTAGCCTGAGCATTGCGGTGTTAAATTACCTGTACTACCCGGTCATAAGTCGTTTAGTATCGGTGTCGAGCTTTGGCGAAATCCAAGCGATAATATCCATATTCATGCAACTTGGCATTTTATTGACCGCATTCGGTTATGTTGTTACTCATATAATTAATAACGAGAAAAGCAGGGAAAGTTCAAAAATTGTTATATTGCAGCTTGAGAAAGCGACATTAATCATTGCCATTATCGTACTGTTTTTCCTTTCATTGGGAAGTTTTTTACTTAGAAACAGCCTGCAATTTTCCTCAGCTTTACCGTTCGCACTGGTTGGTTTATTGGTCGTTTTAAGCGTACCGTCCACCTCAAGAACATTTATTTTACAGGGATTGAAACAACTTAAGCAAGTTTCGCTTAGCGGTATTATTTTTGCGTTCAGTAAGTTGTTGATATCAGTATTACTAATAATCGCCGGTTTCAGTGTTGCCGGTGTTATGAGCGCTTACATAATCGCACAAATACTAGCCCTTGTATACCTGTTAAGGAAAACAAAAAAGGATTATCCCAGCCTGTTCGAAAGTGTCAAATTCATTCGTTTGAATAAACCGACTGAGTCTCAGAATAAAACTATCAAGAGAGAAATGGTGTATGCCAGCGCAATTATCGTGCTACTATTTTCCATCACGATATTATACACATTTGATGTCGTTGTTGCTCGGTTATTTTTATCGCCCGAAAATGCTGGGGCCTACAGCGGGATATCAGTCATAGCTAGAATAGTTTATTTTGTGACCGCATCGGTCGCAGGGGTATTGATTGCAACAGTCAAGTTGCAATATGGCTATTTAAAGTCACGAATGATATTGCTAAAGTCATTCGGGATGGTGGTTCTTATCGGAGGTAGTATTGCCGTGCTATTTGCGCTAATACCGGACCTTATGGTCAAAATATTATTGGGCCCAAATTATGCTGGAGTAGCATACCTGTTGCCAGCTATGGCTTTGTTGATGTTGATCTGCTCGTTTAATAATCTATTAGTTTGTTTCCAGATTGCTCGCCGTCAATACAGAGCTATTATTGGAACTCTATTCGGCCTTGTTGCCTTAGCCGTACTGTTGGTATTTATGCATAGCGGCTATTATGACATTATCATCAGTTATATAATTTCTAATGTTATAACTTTTGTTATACTATCAGTACAGATACTAAAGAAAGGTGCAGCCAGTGAGTAAGATTCTATTGTCAGTTGTTTTGCCCAGTTATAACGAGGAAGAAAATATATCCCCTGTATATAAAGAGATTCTGAAATATGTTGATTTGAAAAAATTCGATTATGAGTTGCTGTTTGTTAACGATGGGAGTAAAGATAGCACGTGGCGTCAAATTGAAGAATTGTCTGCCAAAGACTCAAACGTAAAGGGCATAAACCTAAGTCGTAATTTCGGTCACCACGCCGCCCTAGAGGCGGGCCTAAAGGTTGCGATGGGGGATATCGTGGTGATGATGGACGCTGATTTGCAACACCCCGCGTCACTGATCCCTGAGTTGATTGAAAAATGGCGGCAAGGATTCGATATTGTTAACACCGTCCGGCTAAATACGGAAGGCGTCAGTTTCATCAAGAAAATATCTTCAAAACTGTTCTATAAAATTTTTAACAGTATCTCTGACTTAGAATTGAAAAATGGCGAAGCTGACTATCGTTTGATTAGCAGGAGGGCTCTTAATACCCTCAACTTATTACCCGAGATCCCAAAATTTTATAGGGGGCTTGTAAATTGGATAGGCTATGACGCGTGCACTGTTGAATATAGTGCTAAGGCTAGGCAGTATGGTAAATCATCATATACGCTTAAAAAGATGATTGAACTCGCAAGAATAGGGCTGACATCCTTTAGCATGAAACCACTTAAATTAATTATTGCCGTCGGTCTATTGCTGGTTTTTGGGGCCTTTGCTTCTTTGATTGTAATGCTTGTTGTTAAGTTGGGCTTCAATCCGAATTATTTTAGTAATAACGCGATATTAATAATGTTTCTGATATTAATTACTGGCGTCCTAACAACCTTCCAAGGCATTGTTGCGGTATATATCGTAGACATATTCAATGCTGCGAAGGGGCGTCCTTCCTATATTATTAGAGAGACTACAAAGAGTGAAACCCAAAAAGACTAGTCCGCTTGTAAGCGTCATTATCCCTGTCTTTAACGCTGATAAATATGTGGGCGAAGCCATTGATAGCATTTTGGCTCAAAAATACAAAAATATTGAAATTATTATTATTGACGACGCGTCGGTCGATAGCTCGCTTAAAATAATTCAAAGATATAAGACGAAAAGCGAGAAAATCAGAATCTACCATAACAAGGTAAATATGGGGATAGGTAAAAATAGGGCTCGTGGGATTGAATTAGCTCGCGGTGAATTCATTTGCTGGCAGGATGCTGACGACATATCTTTTCCGAATCGAGTATTAAAACAAGTCGAATATTTAATGAGTCACAAAGATGTTGGCGTGGTTGGGGGGTACATTCATTTTTTTGATGAAAAAGGTGATGGTGTTGTCCGTAAATATGACGAGAATGACAGAGAATTAAGGGGTAAAATATTTAGGTATAATCCTGTCGCTCAGCCAGCCTCGATGTTTCGCCGCGTAGTTTATGAAAACGTAGGGACATACAACGAAGCTTTTGTGGTTTCGGAGGACCTAGAGATGCTATTCCGGGCGGGGACTAGGTACCATTTCGCCAATATCCAGGAAGTTGTATTGAGATACAGACAAGTCTCAAGCTCATTGACGCGTAAAAATCTACGCAAAATGGAAAGATGCACCCTAGATTTACGACGACAGTACTCAAAAAATCCAAACTATAATTTTACGACCATAGATAGTCTTTATAACGCCGCGCAGCGCTTCTCGATGATTCTACCAGTCAGCCTAAGAATGCTAATGTTTCGTTTTATTAGGGGTGATAAATGAAAAAGATTTCTATCGCGACACACACCGCGCTCATAGGTGGTAAAGAGTATGACGGGATAGGGAATGTGTTAATTGAGACTATGTCTGAAATTCATGCAAATTTTATATTCGTGAGACACTCTATCGACGGTAGAGTACCTTCCGTTATTCGAGAATATAGAGAAGAAAAATTATACGAAGAAAGGAAACTTTTTGTATTTCGAAAACCGTCTCTAATTAGATATATTTCAGAGATAATATCCACCGTTTGCCACTTCTTATTTATTGAGAAGGTAGATGTTTTTCTGGGGGTTGACCCGCTAAATGCATTAAGTGGGATAATATTAAAAAAAATTGGTAGGGTTGAAAAGTGTGTTTTTTTTACAGCCGACTACTCTCCAAAAAGATTCAAGCGCAATTTTCTAAATAACATATACCATATGATTGATTCATTTTGTGTAAAAAACGCAGACTCTGTGTGGAACGTGTCTAACAGAATTCGAGATGTCAGGAGTAGTCAGGGGCTCCCAGATTCAAGAAACATCCTAGTCCCTAATGTTCCTCCAACAAAGTTTGAGTTCATGAAGAATAACAAAAGAAATAAATTTAGGATGATTACCTACGGTGCCCTAGATGAATACTTAGATTTTGCAGGTATTATCGAAGCAGTAAAATTACTTAGTGATGAAATCCCGTTACTCGAACTTGTAATTATCGGTAGTGGACCAGCTGAAAAAGATATAAAAGATAAAGTTAATAAACTAGGCTTGTCTAGAAAGGTCAAGTTATTGGGCCACCTAACCCTAAGTGATACTCTGAAAGAGGCTTCCAAATCTGGGATAGGGTTAGCACTTTATACAGGAATGTGGAGCTTTAATTACTATGGGGATAGCACTAAATGTAGGGAATATTCATTTTTCGGCCTACCAATTATGACAACTAATTCCCATTCTACTGTTGATGAGATATTGGTATCGAGGGCTGGTGTTGTCACAGAAATAGGCCCAAATAATTATGCAAAAAATATTAAATTTATCTTAAATAATTACAAAGAGATCGCAATCGCGTCTGGGAAACTCGGCAATAAATACACGGGGATACATAAGAAATTGCTATTAGAGCTTATTTGTGATTGATGCCTCTTGTTAGCTACATTAGTTTTTATATTTGAAATAAATGAATTTCACTTCGCTTTTCTTATTTTAAAGGTCATAAAGTGGCAATGTCGCTTATCAATATTTCCTAAAATTCCCGGCAGGGGGAAATACCCAGAACCAGAGACATCTTCAATAGTGAAATTAAAACTTTCAAGATATTCTCTTAGCCCTCTATAGTTGTAAATTCTCACATGCATCCAGCTACTAGCCCAACTATCCTCACCGCGGTGTAGGGCAATGGGGTTACCAATTGATGCTCTCTGACTAGAAAAATTAGTTAACGAAAAAATCTGCCAACCCATGATGCTAGAAAATATATTGCACCAACTACTCGCATTCTCGGTGCTTATTATTGCATAACCTCCTGGTTTTAGGCCACGGAATATTTCCGACAAAAAGTTATCAGAATCATAAAGGTGTTCTATAACCTGGTTGGCATGTATAACATCGAAGGAGTTTGATTTAAAGGAAAGCTTCTTATTTAGATCCTCTGGATATATTTTGATGCCTTTTTTCTCACAGGTTTTTATCTTATTATCCACAATTTCAACGCCATTTAACTTATCTGCACCTGTCAATTCCCCCATCTTTTCAGTCATCTCACCGTCATCACAGCCAAGATCTAACAAAGTGGACCCATCCTTTTTTTCTAACAAAGCAAAAATATTGTCGCGATTTTTTGAAGCGGCGTTCGTATACATTTTTTCAAGTATTTTCTTAATCATGTATGTTATTTTTTTCTAACATCAATTCCCAAGTATAATACCCCAAAATAGGAATAGAAATATGTCTAAGCGCGCGCATTAACTTGTTGTCATAAACCATTCTATTTTTTATTGAGAACAATTTAACGAAATATCCAATGACTGGGAACCAGATTAATTTTTTCTGATTCACAATAACCTTAAGCCCGTATTTTTTGACGTCCTCAAGTAACTCGGAATCTTTTCCATATTCCCGAAGATGAGTGGGGTCTATTACCCATGCTCCGTGGTTTCTATAAAAATACCAACCATACCATTTTTTATAAACAGTAGTTATATAGACTGTCCCATTTTTTCTCATGACTCTTGCGATGTTTTTTAACATCTTGTCTTGGCCGACGTGTTCGATGACCTGAGTTGAGATAAAAAAATCAATACAGGAATTTTTTATATGCTTTAGTTCCTCGGCGTTATCAACGTAAGTTATTATCGATTTATCGATAGCTTTTACAAGCTTCAGTCTATTTTTGGACAAATCAATAGCGTACACTTTTTTATTTTTTAAGAACCCGTTAATTTTTAACGCCTGTAAAAGCCCGCCATCGCCGCAACCACAATCTATTAGGCTTAACTTCTCCTCCGGCCTGAGATATTCTCGGAGTAATTGAGGAATTTTGCCCGTATAGTATATTGGGTAATTTTTTGAATATTTTTCTATGTCCATTTCATTTCCTTATGTTTAAATATTGTAGCATGCTATTGCTGGCTGATAAAAGCTGATTACATCAATAGGGTCATATAACAACTACTTGTTAAACCCATTGGGGTTTTGTGATTGCCAGCGCCATGAATCAATGCAGGTATCATCAATATTTCTTTCGGCTGACCAGCCAAGCTCCTTGTTCGCTTTTTCGGATGTTGCATAGCATAATGCGATATCACCCTCGCGTCGAGGTAAGATTTGATAGGGTATTTCTTTCTCGGCTGCTTTTTCAAAAGCAGAGATCAACTCCAGAACGGATACACCCTTGCCAGTTCCCAAGTTGTATATGGAAACACCTGGTGATATGTGTTTTAGTGCCGCAACGTGACCCCTCGCCAGGTCAACAACGTGAATATAGTCTCGTATTCCAGTACCATCAGGCGTGTCGTAGTCGTTGCCGAAGACACCCACTTTTTTCAGCTTGCCAACGGCAACCTGCGATATATATGGCATTAGGTTATTTGGAGTATCGTTTGGGTCCTCGCCAATAAGGCCACTTTCATGAGCGCCAACGGGGTTAAAGTATCTAAGAATTGTAATTTCCATAGTTTTGTCGGCAATACTTAGATCGCGAAGGATTTGTTCAATCATAAATTTCGTTTGTCCGTACGGATTTGTAATCCCTACACCAACTCGGCTAGTCTCTTTAAGCGGTAATTCTGACGGCGTACCGTAAACAGTCGCGGATGAGCTGAAAACCAATTTTTTCACACCGTATTTATTCATTTTTTCAAGTAAAACAAGCGTTGATCCGATGTTATTATCGTAATACTCAATTGGATGCGAAACTGACTCGCCAACCGATTTCAGCCCTGCGAAGTGGATTACTGCGTCGAAATGGTTTTCATTAAATACTTTTTCCAGCGCATCAGTGTCCCGCACGTCGATATTATAAAATGGTATTTTCGATTTTGTAATTTTTTCAACCCGACGGAGAGATTCTTGGCTACTATTAGATAAATTATCTACGACAACAACGCTGTCCCCATTATTCAGAAGTTCAACTATTGTATGTGACCCAATGTAGCCCGCGCCGCCAGTGACGAGTATATTCATAGAATTATTATACCATCTAGATGTATTCTAATAGGTTATAATAGTGCAATGATTACAGTTATTATCGCTGGCGGATCAGGCACGCGCCTGTGGCCATTATCAACTTCAAATTACCCAAAACATTTATTAAAATTAACGGGCGAGCGCACATTGCTGCAGACAGCATACGATCGTGCATCCATGGTCGGCGAAACGGTTTACGTCGTAACCGAAGCCAGTCATTCAGATATAGTGCGAGAGCAACTACCGGAATTATCCGACAGTGCATTTTTAATTGAACCGGGGCGTCGTGGAACTGCGCACTGCATTGTATTTGCGCTTGATGCTATCTCACGCAAGCACGATCATGACGAGCCGATTGCCTTTATCCACTCAGATCATTATGTGCGCGACATTGGTGGTTTCGCTAGGTCATTTGTAGCAGCCGCAAAAGTGTCAATGGCCAATAATCAGATTACGTTAATTGGTATTGAGCCAACCTTTCCCTCAACTGCCTTTGGTTATATTGAGCGTGACGGAGCAATAAGTGAAAGCAAGGGTATATTTAATGTCGAATCTTTCAAAGAAAAACCCGACTACAAAACTGCCAAAAAGTATGTTGCGTCAGGTCATTACCTATGGAATTGCGGATATTTTGTTGGTTCAGTTAATACATTTTTGGGCGAGATGAAACTAAGCGCGCCAAATCTAGAGGATGATTTCAATACTTTGGCATCAATAGCTAAAGTTGGAAGTACCGAATATCATGATGCCTACCTAGCTTTTGATAATCAGGTAATCGATATTGCGTTGATCGAAAAAGCCAAAAGCCTGGCCGTTGTGGCTGCAAACTTTGACTGGATGGATATTGGATCATTCAAAGACCTTCATGATGTCGTACCACAAGATGAAAATGGTAATTATTTTAGTGGTGATAATATTCATGCGATTGATGTTGAAAATGTTTATGTTAGGAATGAAGAGGATAGTAAACCAGTCGCTGTTATCGGTTTAAATAATATTGTCGTTGTAAATACGCCTGACGGTATATTAATATCTCGTAAGGACGTCAGCCATAGGACAGGGGAAGTAGCTAAAAAATTACAATCTTAGTTAAGGAGTAATTATATGTGTGGAATAGTAGGATGTATTGGTGAAAAAGAGGCAAGAACTTATTTAATCGGCGGACTTCACCGATTAGAATATCGCGGTTATGACTCGGCGGGAATTGTCACAATTGGAAAAGGTGTTGCAACGTTGTTGCGTGCCAAGGGGAAGGTCGCGGAATTAGAGTCGCTTGCTGATAAGAAACCATCAACCGATACCATTGGTATCGGTCACACCAGGTGGGCAACGCACGGCGAGCCATCTGAAACAAATGCGCATCCGCACAAAGCCGGCGATATATACTTAGTTCATAACGGCATTATCGAAAACTACAAGGAACTCAAGGTCACACTTAAAAAACACAAATTTGTCACTCAAACCGACACTGAGGTTTTGGCAGCGTTAATTGATTCGCTGTATGACAAAGATACATTACTAGTCGATGCTGTTACTCAGGCCTTAAAACTAGTTGTCGGCACATACGGCATCGCGGTCGTTTCGGTGCGTAATCCAGATGAAATTGTCGTTGCCAGGTCAGGCAGCCCACTTATTATTGGTGTAGGCGAAGATGAAACATACATTGCTAGTGATGCCTCGGCGTTGATTGGCTATACCAATCAGGCAATCTATCTGAATGATGGCGAAATGGCAATTTGTCGCCGTGATGGTGTCGAGCTTCGTGATTTGGCCGCTCAACCAATTTCAGTCAAAGTTGAAACAATAGAAATCGATATGCAGGCTATTCAAAAACAAGGCTATGATCATTTTCTGTTAAAAGAAATTTGCGAACAGCCATCGACGCTTCGCTCAACCTTAAGCGGACGAATAAATGTCAAAGATAAATCTGTAAATCTGGGTGGCTTGAACCTAAGTCCCGAAGAGTTGCGAGAAATCGAACACGTTACGATTATTGGCTGTGGCACGGCATATTATGCAGGATTACTAGGTTCATATTATCTGGAGCAATTAGTGGATGGCCTAACGATTGATGTGGCGGCTGCATCCGAACTGCGCTATCGATCATTTCATCTACCAAAAAATACCGTTGCGCTAGTAATTTCTCAATCTGGCGAAACAGCCGACACATTGGCCTGTTTGCGCGAGATCAAACGACGTGGCGTCAAGACACTGGGCATCATTAATGCTGTCGGATCAACTATTGCTCGTGAAGTTGATGGCGGGGTCTATGTTCATGCCGGCCCTGAGATATCTGTAGCCTCTACCAAGGCTTTTACTTCACAAGTAGCAGCAATAACGATGTTCGGCATTCAGGTTGCGCAGGCGAAGGGTATTGGCGTTCAGAGTACTTCGAAATATATCGATGAGTTGGCCAAACTCCCTGATGAAATTGAGAATGTAGTCAAGAATTATAAAGAAAAAATCGCCAAAGCGGCCAAAAAATACGAAAAATATGAACATGCACTATATTTTGGCCGCGACACACTATTTCCAGTCGCCATGGAAGGCGCCTTAAAACTTAAAGAAATATCATATATTCAAGCCGAAGGTTATGCAGCTGGTGAATTAAAGCACGGGCCAATTGCATTGGTCGACGATGCATTTTTTGAAGTAGCGCTGTTGATTGACAATTGGTTATTCGATAAGAGTCTTTCGACTCTCGAGGAGGTTAATGCGCGCGGTGGACATATTTTGGCAATCACCAACAGTAAAAAAGAAATTGTCGCCGAAGAGGTGATTCGAATAAACACCAAATTGGATATTATGGCTCCAGTCGTGTTGAACGTTGTGCAGCAATTATTCGCTTATTATGTGGCAGTAGCCCGTGGTAATGATGTTGATCAACCCCGCAACTTGGCCAAGAGCGTCACTGTCGAATAAACTTTCCAAGGTTCCACCTTGGAAAGTCTAGCCAGCGAAGATGTTGCCGATAAATAGCGAGTATAACAGGAATTGTAGCGCCAGACTGGCCGCGCATACGGTTATTAAGACCGTGTATCTATACTTGCCTTTAATCGCTAAAGCCAAAGCTATATAGATGGTCAATATTGGTAGTATATAGCGATGAACCGAAACAACGTTACTGTTAAGTGTAAACATCACGATTGAAGCTATACCAAAAATGCCAAGTGGTATGTATTTATTCTTTTTCTGAAATAAAAGATATACGGAACTTATAAATAGAAAACCGAGGCTAATTATAGGAATAGCGTGATTAATTAGAATGTCAGTATTAAATGCTCGTTGTCCTATTAGCGCACGAAATGTCTCATACGATGCTCTTAGAATGGTTTTTATAAAATTAATATCAAATACCTGATAAATCCAATCGGTCGTTGTCTTGTAGGCGTGGAACATTGCAAAAAAATCACCCTGGACTTTTAGAAGGTATAATCCGTAAGCTATAAAGCCGACTGGTGCCAACATGAAATACAGTAGTTTTATGTTTAATATTTTTTTAAAGTCCCAATCGTACGCACGCATAAACTCTAGTCCACATAGTCCTATTATTAAAAGGGACGGCAAACGGGCTGACGTTAAAATTGCTAAAATAATTCCCATATAAAGCCATTTGTGGCGAAGTGCATAAATATATGCCCAGAAACCAAGGGCCATGAATAATGCCTCGCTGTAAAATACATGCATGAAAAAGGCCGTAGGAGCTGACAATACTAATGCAACCAACCAGAATCTTTTTTTATTTCCAAGAAATTTTCGCCCAATTATTATAAGCGCCGCAATTACAAACCATACTGAAATTGTATTAACAATCTGTCCCGCATTTGTTAGATCTATGGTATTAAAGCTGATAAAGCGCACTAGACTAACGGCCATTGGAAACAGAGGATAGAATACTGCTGACGCAGCACTAGTTACGTAATTATCTTTTATCACCGTTATGTACCATCCCGAATCCCAACGAATCGTGTGGCTCAAAATTCCAACAGCGCCATTAATTGAACTATCAACCAGAAAGCCAACTGATAACATTATAATTTTCCAGATGGCCGTAATTAATAAGGCGGCACCGAAGTCGGTATGTAAATATTTTTTCAAGAATTCTGTGAATTTTTTGAAGTTTTTGTCTTTAGTCATATCGACTATTCCTAGCGAGTATTATCCGAGACAATTTTGCTAATTTTGGTGATAAATAAACCTTTATCGAAACGTTTGGCTTTGCGGCGAAGGGTTCCGGGCAGGAATTCTATTTTCTGTGCACGCTTGATGGCGTCAACGACTGAATCAACAGTCTGTTTGTCGAACAATACGCCACTTTCGCCGTCTTGGACGATGTCGAGTGCGCCACCTTTACCAAAAGCAATAACAGGGGCGCCAGCAGCTAGGGCTTCAACTTGGACTATGCCAAAATCTTCTTCAGCTGGAAATATATAGCCCCGGGCATTGTTAAGCGCATCTGTCACGACATCATCAGAGGCGTCGCCGAATCTATCGGTAAAGAATTTAACAGTTGGGCCCGCCATATCAACTAGATTTTGATGTTGGCTACCATTTCCATAGACGCGAAGTTCAACGCCCAGTTTAGTAGCTGCCATTACCGCCAAATCAATGCGCTTGTAAGGTACTTGGCGACCGAGCGCCACATAATAATCTTTACGTATTCTGGCTGGCGTGAAACGATCGACATCGGCTGGTGGGTGAATGACTGTCGATTGTTTGCCATAATACTTTTTGATACGTTTTTGCGTTTCACTACTGTTGGCGATGAAAACATCAACGGCTTGGGCGGCTCGGTAGTCGGCTTTTTTAAGAGGTGGAACTAATAAGGGCATAGCCAATCTGACTAGCCAATTAAGTTTGCCAAACCCAGGGTCATGACGGTATTCGTCATAATGACTCCAATAATAGCGAATTGGCGTGTGGCAATAACAGATGTGAATTTGACCTGGTTTGGTTTTTCGAACCTGCTTGGCTTCGGCGCTACTGCTACTAAGGATGATATCGAATTCTGACAAATTAAGTTTTCTAAAGGCGTTAACGCGTAACATTGGAAAGAATTTATGAAGCTTACGAAGTGGTAATGGCAGATTTTGCAGATAAGTTGTGCGAACGTCCAGGTTTTTGAAGGCTGGCATGTTTTCTGGTGTGAAAGTCGATGTATAAATCGGTGCATCTGGAAAAGCTTCATGCATCGCCAAAACAACATTTTCGGCCCCGCCCATATTAGTTAGCCAATCATGGACGATAGCGATTTTTGGAGCTGGCATTATTTTGCTCCCGTTTTTCGAAGGACGACTCCAATAGTTTTGAACAATATTTTAATATCTAACCAGAATGTCCAGTTTTGGGCATAATAAAGTTCCAGTTCGATGCGTTCGTCAAATGACAGTTCACTACGTCCCGACACTTGCCACATGCCAGTTACGCCAGATTTAACACTATGAAGTAGTGCGGTTCGTCCATGGGCTAGTTTTGTTTCTTGGGGCAAGATTGGTCGAGGTCCGACCAGACTGAGGTCGCCTTTTAGTACGTTAAATATTTGAGGTAATTCGTCTAGGGATGTATTGCGCAAGAAGTGCCCAAAGCGAGTAATGCGTGGGTCGTTTTCGACTTTGCGTTTCTTTTCATATTCCGCTACTAAATCTTCACGTCCCATTTCGCGGAAGTCTTCCGCGGCGTCGCGAGAACCATACTTGGCATTCATACTACGAAATTTTATAAGGTCAATTGGTTCCGAGAAACGGCTAAGGCGCTTGCTAATATAAAAGGCCGGACCTGGATCGGCCAGTTTTTTAATAATAAATATAAGCAAAAGAACAGGTGATAGGACAACAACTAATATTAAACTGACGACAAAGTCAAAGAAGCGCTTGGCGATTGCGCCCCAACCAACAAGTGGTGTTTGGTAGACGGATATCATAGGGTAGCCTAGGAATACATCAATCGTGTTTTTACCTGAGTAGAATTCAGCTTCACCAGGTATAAAGCTGTAGCTGATATGATGTCGCTGGGCAGCACCGAGAATCTTTTGGTTGCGATCTGCTGAATCATATAAATCGGTTTGAATAATTGCTGTAATATTGTTGATTTCGATGTCACGAAGAGCAGTCTCGACGAGTGAATAATGACGAACGTTCAGTTCACCTGGGACAATATTCTTTGGTCCAGCAATGGCAACGATTTGATAACCACTTCTGGCTGTGTCGGCCAAACTAAAGGCGATATCTCGTGTGGCATCAGACGTTCCGATTAGTAACACACGACTAACGCCCTTTCCATATCTAAACATTAGTCCACGAATCAGGCGTAGCAGTTCACGTTCAATGACAATCAAAAAGAATGCCGCCAGTAATCCGTACACAGCAACCAACCTAGCCGGCAAAATACTTTTACCGCTGACATATTGCCAGCCGATAACCAAAAGTATGCCAATAAATGAGCCGACTGCAATCTTGGACCATTCGACGAGTCGACGGTTATAGGTACTTGACCGATAAAGACCAAGTGTGATAAATATTAATATCCAAAAAGGGATTATGAAAACAAAAGCATGAAAGTAGTCAGTGGCGTAAACGTTAGCAAGTAGCGGCCGAGGGTCGAATCTAACGCGAATAACATATGCCAGCACAAATGCGCCCATAAGCACCAACGTGTCGATTATTATTAGGATTAAACTGTAGAATTTGGTGTTCTTACCTATCATAAGTAACCCAATTATATCATCTTTAGTAGTTGGTAGATGGTATATAGTAGGTGGTAGATGGTTAATGCCAAAAAACAAAATTTTGTTGGAATATTAGCGAAGGTATATATAGCTGTATTGTTAATTGTTTTTGGCGGTATTGTGCTTCACGCGCCTATTAGTGTAGGGCTGGGAACGATTTGGCCTGATTACAGTTTGCTGATTAAATCTTGGAAAGAAATCCTGATGTTGATTGCAGGGTTAATCGCCCTATTTTTGATCTATAAAAATAAACAGATGAGAATATTACGCGACCCAGTAATGGTTGCGATTGCGGCCTATGCTGTATTGCATTTGGCTTTGCTGTGTTATCTAAATCAAGGTTTGGCTACGAGTGTCGCGGGGTTGGCGATTGATTTGCGCTATATATTATTCTTTGGTCTGGTTTATGTCGCCATGAAACTATATCCAGAATACCGAAAAATGTTCATTCGTGTCGGCATAGCCGGAGCACTGGTCGTATTAATATTTGCTTTGCTACAAGTACTTATATTACCGAATGACATCTTGAAATACATTGGATATAACGTTAATACAATTAGCCCATATTTAACAGTCGATAAAAACAACGCATTTATTCGAATCAACAGCACCCTTAGAGGTCCAAATCCATTGGGGGCATACGCAGGACTAGTGTTGGTCTTAATCATAGCCGCCATTGCAAAAAGTAAAATTAAAAAAGATAAATGGCCACTAGTTTTTGTAGGGATATTGTCGGCTGGTGGCGTTGTGGCGCTATGGGCAAGCTATTCCAGAAGTGCATTAATTGGTACTGTCGTTGCGATAATTATTGTGCTAGCCGTTGTGTATTGGCGTAAGTTATCCACCAGAATGTGGATAACAATAAACATCATTCTACTTATATTGGGCGGCGGACTGTTTATGATTCGAGATACGCCATTTATATCCAACGTGGTGTTGCATGAAAACCCTACTGGTGGCAGTAGTATAAATTCAAATGAAGGCCACGCCAATTCACTTAGTGACGGCACAATGCAGTTGTTAGGTCAGCCACTAGGCGCTGGCATTGGTAGCACTGGATCGGCGTCTTTACTTGGCAGCAAAGCGGAGATAATCGAAAACCAATATCTATTTGTGGCTCACGAAATTGGCTGGCTGGGATTGGCAATATTTGTGTTTATATTTGCATCTATACAGATAAGACTTTGGAAATTAAGGAACAATTGGTTGGCGCTGGGCGTATTCGCAAGTGGCATTGGGTTGGCGCTTATTGGTATACTATTGCCAGTCTGGGTTGACGATACGGTAGCAATTATATGGTGGGGATTGGCGGCGGTTGCACTTTTTCCTCGGAGGAAAAATGAAGATTTATGATATATAGAATAAGGCAACAATTGAGAGACATGCGCCATAGGGTCAAACCTAGTATTAAGGGCATACATAGAAGGTTAAGGATTCATTGGCGCAAGATTTTGCTATTCGGAGGTAGTGGGCTATTAGCGCTTATTTTATTGGGCCAATTATTATATCCAGTTAATCGTCTCGCGCCGTTTACGACAATTGACGGATTTTCCTTTAGCAGCTGGCAAAAGACCGATGCTATAAAACAACTCGATAGCAGATATAAAAATGAAATAATTCCAATCTATTTCGGCAAAGCCGTAAAAGCTTATCGATCGCCAAAACTTGATGAAATTGGTTTGACTGCCAAAAACGAGGCCAGGATTAGCAAGATTGACTATCCTTGGTATTTGCGAATTGTGCCAACTTCGATTCTGTGGGTACACTTTATAACCGAACGCGGAACTGTGCCGACATATGCTCGAAATGATGCCGTACTGTCGGCATATATAACTAAAGAACTAGGCAATTCATGCGACGTAAAACCTCAGGATGCTAGCCTCAAGGCGTCAGGCGAAAAATTCGATGTAGTTCCAGCGCACAGTGGTGGTACTTGTGAAGTTAGCACGGTCAAACAGATGTTGTCAGTCACAAAGCCACAGCTAAAAGTCGCTTATCGCGTGACTATTCCGGTTAAAGAAGTCCTACCAACCGTAAATGATAAAGCCGCTCGTCAATTCGGTGATAGCTTACAAACTAAGGCTGGCACTGGTGTGGTGCTATCAGTTAATGGCGCGAACCAAACAGTTCCCACCGGCGAATTATTCAGCTGGATGGACTTTAGTACGGTAGATGGACAGATTGATTATGTATTTAATGCGGATCGAGCCTCGGCTTATCTAAATAAAGAAGTATCGCCTAAAGTAGCAGTTAACGCCGGTATTACGACTGTTAGCACTTATAACTTTACCGAAACTTCGCGCATAAATGGGGCAAGTGGAAGAAAACTTGATATTGGCGCAACCTTGGGAAGTCTAAAATCATATATTGATGGAAGCAGCGACAAAGCGACAGCAGCAACTGCAGTAATTTCGCCACAGATTACTTATAAACGCAGCTATAGTTCGGACGACGCAGGGATATCGGCATTAATGCAACAGTATAGCGAGTCGCATCCGGGAGTGTATGGGGTTTCGATGATAGAACTTTCTGGCCAAAATCGTCGTGCATCGTACAATGGCGATAAATTGTTCACAACCGCCAGCACTTATAAATTATTTGTAGCCTATAGTACTTTGAAACGTGTGGAAGATGGTTCGTGGAATTGGACTGATCCGATAACTGGCGGGCGAGACTTATCGACCTGTTTTGACGATATGATAGTCAAGTCAGATAATGCTTGCGCATCAGCATTGCTTACAAAAGTTGGTCAGAAAAATGTAACCAATGAAGCGCACGCTATTGGCTGTACGAGCACCACATTTGTGGGCGTTGATGAGATTAAAACGACACCGGCTGATTTGGCATTATTTTTGGCACAACTTCAGACTGGCCAAATATTAACGCAACAGTCTAGTCGCGACACGCTAATTAATGCTATGAAGCGAAATATCTATCGTCGAGGCATTCCGGCTGGTATTGGTGGATCGGTTGTGGCCGATAAGGTCGGGTTCTTGTACGGATTGCTACATGATGCTTCAATTGTCTACAGCCCGACCGGCACCTATGTTTTGGTGATTATGACGGATGGATCTAGCTGGTCAACAATCGCCGATTTTGCCAGCCAGATTGAAGCGTTGCGCACACAATAAGTCCGTAAAATGTTATAACTAATAGTATGAATGAGCGATCAAGCAAACGCCAAAGAGAACTTTTGAACTTTGTTGATGTTTTTATACAGGGTCATGGCTATGGTCCAAGTTATCGTGAAATTATGCGGGCGCTTGGATATAAGTCAGTTTCGACCGTTGCGGTCCATATTGATGGATTAATAACTAAAGGTTATTTACGAAAACGTGACAATTCAGCCAGGTCGCTTGAGGTTGTAACGACACATTTAGATGATGCGCCAGTGCACAAGGGTCCGACTCCGGCTCAAGAAAAGTGGATTATCAACGCAGTGACAAGTAAGTTCGATGAACTTGATAAAGCAGATAACCCAGAGGTTTTGGATGAGCTATACGTACTGGTTGGCGCCTTGAAGGTTTTAGGCCTAAAGGGTGCACACGTTGCCATGAAGGCGCGATTAATCGACTATTTAAAGACGCAAAACAAAAGTTAATAGTTGACTAACTCAAGGGGTAGAGTATATAATATTCCTTGTATTCCGACGTAGCTCAATGGTGGAGCAAGAAGCTGTTAACTTCGAGGTTACTGGTTCGAGTCCAGTCGTCGGAGCCAAACCAAGCAGTCAAATAGGCTGACCGAGTTCCCTGACCGGTTCCCCTAATTAACTCCTTAGTTCGGCTAACATTTTACATGATGTAAATGTTATACAAAGGCTTATATTATTAGGAGATTAATATGACAGCATCGGAAACTAAAAACACACCAACATCACAAATCGGCACCGACATTAAAAATGGTTCGTTAGATAAGGTACTAAACAGATTGAAGCAACGATTCGAGCAAGTTGCCCGAGCACGGAGAGAACACGCACAAGTCCTAGTAGACGCCAAACAACTAGTGATTAATAGAGCAAATTCTGGTCAATGCCCAAAATGTGGTAGTAATAATCTACAGGCGGTTCATAGCGCTACCCAAAAAGGATTTAGTGACACTGGCGCGTGTAGCGGGTGCTGTTGTCTTGGCCCCGTTGGTCTGTTATGCGGTTTTTGTGGTAGTGGTAAAAAGCAAGAGCAGTCTTACAGGATGTGTTTGAACTGTGGCAATAAATTCTAATTTTTTATTAAGTAAGATTTATCCCAAGTTTTTGATATTGGGTAGCAGCGTATGCCATCAGAAAGACGAACGATCGTTCCATTTTGGGATTCGTAAATTTCCATTATGCGCTAGATGCACAGGAATATACGTTGGATTTTTTATTGGCATGATTATTATATGGCTCTTCGTTCTTCCGCCTTTACTTAGCTTATTTCTTATATTACTTATGGTGGTCGACGGCTACGCGCAACTAAAAACAAGGTATGAATCAACAAATACAAAACGCTTTATCACGGGCTTTTTATTTGGTGTTGCAACGGTGTCATTACTTGTAGCCCTATTGGCAAGTTTATCTAGAATGTAAACTATATAGCTGCAAAAACTTAACATGGCACTTGGGGCGTAGTCGATTTGTGTCTCATTCGTCTCGTTTTTATCTGTTGAAGGTTCATGACCTGTATGCTGAGCCATGAAAAATGTCAGACCTTTTTGGTCTGGCCTTTTTCATAACACCGTCGCCTGTACCTCGAACTCCTGCTGCCTATTTTTGCAATAATTTGGTGATATAATATTAGTGCAGTTAGTATATAAAATATGACAAAGCCAATAAAGCCGCTAACACAAAATCGTATTTTTCCTAAATTTACGTTGTCTAATAAAATTGCTGGGTTTTTTGCGGCGTCTATGATTATAACGGGGTTCTTGCAGGCCTTGGGGATTATTGATCTCCATAGTATGTTTTTTCCTTCTCCCGAGAAATCTGGTGTTTATAATATTGAAAAAGAAGCAATTATTGGTGTTCCCTATGAATATGATTTTTCTTGGATGAAATCATCAGACTGCTCTGAACCGTGTCATTTTGAAACAACCGCAATGGAAGGATTTGTCCCATTAGGTCTTCAGCTTTGGCCCGACGGCATATTAAAAGGTACGCCAACAGGGAAAAGCAGTAGTTTTGAGGTTTGCGTAATAGACGCTACGGGCAAGAAATCTCCTTGCAAAAAGTTTAATCAAGACGTAAGTCCTAAAGCTGGCGTAAAAACTTTGACTGATGTCTGGTCCGGCACTTATTCATATGCGCAAAATTTTGATAATCAAGGTCCAACTCCTTATTATACCGACAGGTTTATCTTGAGCTTTTCTCGAAATGGGGATAATATTACAGGTTCTTACACTACATATTCCGGAGAGCAAAGTACAACAGAAAATATCATCGGGACAATTATTGGAACGCAAATAAAGTTTAATGATGATTGGTGCCCTGCAACCGATGTTCGGTCATCATCCTGTTTTAGATTTACAGGTACTATTTCTGGTAATTCATTGAGCTTAATTTCTGAACGCTGCTCGTTTAATACGTTTTGTCCCTCCCGTTATTCAGCAAGTTCTCAGAGCCCTGCCATTAAGGGAACGGTTACTTTAACTAGATAATATTTCATGTTGCATAAAACCCAGGGACGGTTCTTGAAATATTATTTCTATTTGGATATATCATAGCATTTTTTAGATTCGTGACCTGTATGCTGAGCCAAGATTATTTTTACAGATTATCCAGTAAGCATTGACGCTACTGGATGATTTTAATTACTTGTCTAGCACCAATGCACCCAAACCGATAACTCCTGGGCCAGAGTGAGCACAAGTGACTAATCCTTGCTCGCAGTCTAATATCTCAAATCTTTTCTGGGCTTTGTTTGTCGCTAGCACAAACCTATTTTCGACATCACTGTATAAATTATCTACTTGGTTTGATTCGAAATGAACAAGCGCCAACCTGACTGCTTTTTGTCCGGCAGCCTCGGAAACATAACTTACTATAGCCTCACGCGCATTCTTCCAGCCTCTTGGTTTTTTATCAATTGGCTTCAAAAGACCCTCGGGGTTAACCCCGATAATCGGTATTATGTTTAACACGCCAGCCACCATGCTGGATGCCAGACCGATTCTACCACCTCTTCTTAGGTAGTCAAGACTGGGGAATGCTTGGGCAACATACACTTTTTTTGATAGATATTCAACTCGTCTTACCAGTTCTGCGGCACTATTGAATCTGCCATCTGCATTTTCTATGTCCGCCTGTGTTATTAGTAAGCCTTGGCCGATTGATACTGTTTTGCAATCAGCAACAACTATATTAGCCTGATGTTTTAATTCTTCTGCGGCTATCCGTGCTGATTCCATGGAACCACTTAACTGGTTGCTCATAGGGATTACTGCAATTTCTGTTACCCCAGTTTTGATTATGCCTTCATAGGCTGCTTTGTAATCTTCTGGGTTTGGTTGTGAGGTAGTGACTCGGGCTGTTTTCAAGTTAAGATAGTGCACGAACTCCGCTTTTTCGGCATCAGACAAGGGATGATCAACCCATTCTCTGGTTAGGCCGTCGAACTCTGTCATAATCTTAAACGGCACCTCAGTAATGTGACCTGGTTCAGTAGTTCTCAAATCTCTGGGCAGTGAAGAAGCACTATCATGTACAATAGCTATTTCTCCCGCATTTATGTATCCCGTCATAATTTTATTATAATAACACAATATTTGTGTTCGTACTATTTAATGGTGTGATGAAAATTAATTATAATGCTGTTCGTGACCTGTATGTTGAGTCAAAGACCTCTTTTGAGGTCTTTTTGTTACTCAAAAAGACATAACAACTGATTTTTGAAAGTGATATAATTATATTAATAAGCGTAAACTTTAAGGAAAAACAAATGGACGAACAATCAACTGAGCTGAACCAAGATAGCCAAAACGTTTCTGAAAACAATAGCGCAAATATGCCTCCAGATAACTATAGCCCCGAGCCGCAGACTACGGGTCCGATTCAGAACTTAGATAACAAAAAACCAAAAAACAAAAAGATGGTTTATATTATTTTGGGAATCATCATTGCCGCCATCGTTATGGCCAGTGCGGTCGGAGCCTATATATTTATTAATAGTAAAAATGATAACAACGCTGCAAAAAAAGAATCCACAAATAGCACCGATAACAATAAGGCAGTTGATGCTTTGAAGCCTGTCGATGTTGTCGGTATTGTGCAAAAGGCAGTTGAGAGTAAGTTTTCTCAGGTCGTATCACCCGACACTAAATTAACTGGTAATCAAATTGCTTTCAGGACTAGCGACGCAGCTCCATATTGGATGGTTAAAGGTGTTAAGTTCTATGTAAATTATACAGGTGATGGTGCGTCAAACGTGGGAGTTTACTTTGTTGACTCAAGCTCAAGAACAAATAATGAAGTATTGGCCCAAGCAACTGCAATTTCTACTGCAATAGGCGACTCATTAGTTAATCAGGGATTTATCAAGTCAACAACCAGTGCATATAGCAAACAATATTCCGCACTAACGGCATACGCCAAGGATGATGTTGTTTGTGCGGCTGAGTCAATTGATGGAGGCTCAATGTCTTCACCAATTAGATTATATTGTGGACAAATATCTAAATATACAAAAAATCTTGCGTCGTATATTGAGTCAAAGCCATTTGCCGATGCTTATGCTGCTAGTGGCAAAACGATTGCCGATGGTAGCTTATTTACTGGAGTCAAGATAAGTGACTCAGTAGTTATTGGTTACAAAAGAGCGGAAGTTGGATTAAGCGATATTGGCGGAGTGGGCGGAGCAATGGGATTGTTTTATGAAAAAGGCAATGAAGGTTGGCGCTTCTTTACGGCAACACAACAGACCATAGATTGTAGTAGTTTTAATACAGTTGACTTGGTAAATTCATTCAAAGGTACTTCTTGCTACGATTCCACCAAAACAGGCTCAGCAACAGAATCTTTTGTTCAATAGCGTTCATTCATCGGCATTTGAATCTGCTTGGTTGCAAAGTACGACCTATGGTCTTTTGTTGTAAAATATTGTTACGGTAATGCTATAATGAGTTGATTAACAATTTAATATCAAGAGTGCAGCGAGAGTTCTAGCTTTACGACCTGCCAGCAACCTACTAATTAGTAAGGTGCTAAACCTAGCCCGCATGGGAAGGATAAGAAATAAACTTTTATCCTTTCATGCGCAGAAAGGATATATTTATGTCAAATTTTAGAACCGCCGAGAGTGTGTCGCCGAAACATCCAGATAAAATCTGTGATCAAATTTCCGATGCCATACTTGATGCTTATTTGGTCCAGGACCCTGATTCTCGAGTTGCAGTCGATGTTGCGGGTGGTCATGGAATGGTTTTTGTTACTGGCGAAGTAACGTCTAGAGCGGAAAAAGTTGATGTTATAAAAATAGTAAAGCGATTAGCTGGTGAGGTTGAGGTCATAGAACATATTGCTAACCAAAGCCCGGAAATTGCCCAGGGTGTCGACATTGGTGGCGCCGGCGATCAGGGAATAATGGTGGGCTATGCGTGTAATGAAACCCCAGAATTATTGCCACTTGAATTCGTTCTAGCGCGCAAACTTAATCAATATTTGTATAAGATTTGGCCCTATGACGGTAAAACTCAGGTCACGATTCGGGATGGAAAGATAATTAGTATTGTGGCAAGTTTTCAACACGCAATTCAGGCTGAATTATTAGCTCAAGTTAAAAAGTGGATGCAAAATGAACGGCCCGCAGTCTGTGATGATGTCGATTTTCATATAAACCCAGCGGGCGATTGGGAAATTGGCGGTTTTGAGGCCGATGCTGGACTAACAGGCCGCAAACTCGTTGTGGATAACTATGGTCCGCGAATCCCGATTGGCGGCGGAGCGTTCAGCGGCAAAGATCCAAGTAAAGTTGACAGATCAGCTGCCTATATGGCGCGAAAAATCGCGGTTGATTATTTGAAAAAATATAGTGCCAAAGAAGTGTATGTTTATCTGGCTTACGCAATTGGTTATAATCAGCCACTAGAAGCAACAGTTGTGATTGATGGCGAACAGCGACAGGTGGAGGGCTATGACTTATCGCCAATCGGGATAATAAAAGCTTTAGATTTAAAGCGACCACTTTATGAGCAAAAAGCTAGATATGGTCATTTTGGTCATTCCGATCTGTAGACATTTTGCAATAAATAAGCACAAGCATTGCATATTATTTTTCCGTGTCTATAATAGTCTTTAGCATAGTAAAAACACCAAAAGGATGGTTAAATGTCTGATCCGCTGCATATTACATCGGAAATAGGTACCTTGAAGACAGTGCTTTTGCATCGTCCAGGTGCAGAGCTTGAAAATCTAATACCAGCATATTTGAAAGACTTACTTTTTGACGATATCCCCTATTTAAAGGTAGCCCAAACTGAGCATGACGCATTTGCGGACGTATTACGCTCGCGGGGCGTCGAAGTGTTATATCTTGACCAAACAGTGTCCGAGGCGCTTGGCGACGACCAAATTCGAAACCAGTTTATCTATGAAATGGTGGCAGCCTCAAAGCAGGGCGACCGACGAGTTGCGGACAGCATCATTACTTTTCTGTCACAAATGTCGACGATAGACATGATTAGAAAAGTGATGGCCGGGATTCGTAAAAGTGAGCTACCTGTACCAGAAGAGCACGTTCAACAATTACACACGATGGTAGAGAATAACCCCTATCCCTTTTATCTTGATCCGATGCCTAATCTGTACTTTACGCGCGATCCAGGTGCGACTATCGGTAATGGTCTAACGGTCAATCGAATGCATTGGCCGGCTCGACGTCGCGAATCGCTCTTTTTGAAATACATCATTAATTATCATCCACGCTTTGCAAATCAAAATATACCCGTTTGGTACGATAGCGACAAACACTTTTCTATGGAAGGCGGTGATGAGTTGGTCTTGAGCTCAGAGGTTATGGCTATTGGCATTAGTGAGCGCACTACGCCGGAAGCTATTGAAACAATGGCATCTAATTTATTTGCAGGTTCACAGTTCAAAAAAATTATTGCTATCGAAATTCCAAAATCACATGCCTTTATGCATTTGGACACAGTTTTTACAATGATTGATCATGATAAGTTTACTATACATCCTGAAATTCGTGGTGCTGGTGGTAAATTAAATATGTTTATTCTTGAGCCACGGGATGATTCACCATATCCACGCATTACCAAAGAGACCGACTTACAGAAAGTACTAGAGACTTCACTTGGCCGCGACCATATTGAATTAATTGAATGTGGCGGTGGTGATAACATAGCGGCCGCAAGGGAACAGTGGAATGACGGTAGTAACACCCTAGCTATCGCTCCAGGAGTAGTCGTCACCTATAATCGTAATTACGTCACGAATCAAAAGTTACGTGATTGTGGCGTAGAAGTTATTGAAGTTTCCGGCGCTGAACTTGGCCGCGGTCGAGGCGGTCCACGATGTATGAGCATGCCACTAATCAGAGAGGACATTTAAATGGATCAAAGCTTGAAAGGGCGTTCTTTACTTACGCTGACTGACTTTACGCCAGAGCAAATTCGACTGATGCTTGATACGGCACATGAGTTAAAAAGACAGAAAAAAGCCGGACAGTCGCATCGCATGCATGAAGGCAAGAACATTGCTTTGTTATTTGAAAAAACATCTACAAGAACACGATGTGCTTTCACTGTCGGCGCGAATGATCTGGGGGTGGCACCGGAATTTCTTGGTATTAATGACATTCAGCTTGGCAAAAAAGAGTCTGTCGAAGATACGGCCAAGGTTTTGGGCCGGATGTTTGATGGTATTGAGTTTCGTGGTTTTGCTCACGACACCGTTGTGCAACTAGCAAAGTTTTCCGGCGTTCCGGTTTGGAATGGCCTAACTGACGAATTTCATCCAACACAAATTTTAGCCGATTTTATGACTCTTGAGGAGCATATTGGCGATTTACGTGGGTTAAAGCTAGTGTTCGTAGGTGATGGTCGCAATAATATGGCGAATAGTTTAATGCTAGGATCGGCTCAAATGGGTCTCGACTTCCGAATTCTGGCACCAAAAGAATTGCATCCCGAGCAAAAGCTTATCGATGAGGCGCAACGAATCGCGATCGAGAATAGTGCCATTATTACAATCACTGATAATCACGACGAGGCGCTTCAAGGCGCGCAAGCGATTTATACCGATGTTTGGGTCTCGATGGGTGAGGAAGATAAATATGCCGAGCGCATAGCCCTCCTGAAAGATTATCAAGTTAACATGAATATGTTGCAAAAAACCGGCAATCCAAACGTAAAATTTATGCATTGTTTGCCTGCCTTCCACGATTTACACACAGATACATCACAAAAGATTCACGATCAGTATGGATTAACAGAGATGGAGGTGACCGATGAGGTTTTCCGTAGTCCAGGCAGTATCGTGTTCGATCAAGCGGAAAACCGCATGCACACTATCAAAGCCGTAATGGCACTAACGTTATAACTAATTGGGGCTAGGAGGCTCCCGAACTATGGCGAATAAAAAAGAAAAGAAATCACTTGGGCTACTGCCGCTGACGGCGCTGGTGGTTGGATCTATCATTGGAAGTGGTATTTTCAATTTAATGAGCAACCTGTCGGCTGAAGCATCGCTTATGGCCATCCTTATCGGTTGGGCAATAACCGGTGTCGGTATGTTATTTTTGGTACTTTGTTTTAGAAATCTTAACAAAAAGAGGCCAGACCTAGATGCAGGTATTTTTAGTTATGCAGAGGCTGGTTTTGGTAAATTTATGGGCTTTAACTCGGCTTGGGGATATTGGATCTCGGCCTGGGTTGGAAACGTGGCCTACGCAACATTAATGTTTAGCTCACTTGGATACTTTTTCAATGTGTTCAACGGAGGCCAGAACCTCGCCTCAGTTATTGGGGCATCGGTTGTATTGTGGTCAGGACATTTTCTAATTTTACGAGGAGTAAAGTCTGCTAGTTTCACAAATGTTATTGTGACAATGGCAAAGATTATTCCAATCGCAATCTTTATATTTGCCGCTTACCTAGCTTTCAAGTTTAATATTTTTACATTAGATATTTGGGGTACGGCTTCAAAGGGTTTTGAATTCGGAAGCGTCTTGGAGCAGGTACGAAGTACGATGCTCGTCACCGTTTGGGTATTTATTGGAATAGAGGGCGCCGTTGTCTTCTCTGGACGTGCTAAAAAGCGTAGCGATGTTGGCAAAGCGACTTTCCTTGGTCTATTTACAGTACTGGCAATTTATCTACTTGTATCAGTATTGTCACTAGGATTGATGACTCGCCCAGAACTAGCAGCATTAGGTCAGCCAGCAATGGCAACATTACTTGAATCAGTTGTTGGTCCTTGGGGCGCAGCATTCGTGAATATCGGTGTGATTATATCTATTGCCGGTGCGTGGTTGGCTTGGACGATGTTCGCATTTGAACTTCCATACCAAGCAGCGCTACGTGGTACATTCCCTGCTATATTCAAAAAAGAAAATAAAAAAGGTACCCCATATGTTGCTTTATTAGTTACGAATTTACTCGTACAGGCATTCATATTCACGTTCCTTATCAGCGAATCAGCATATGTCTTTGCCTTCTCGCTTGCAACGACGACAATCTTGATTCCATATGCATTTACGGCATTCTATCAAGTTAAGTATTCAATGCAAGAAAAAATAGGAACACCACATAGAATGCTAAATATCGTAGCCGGCTTAGTAGCTAGCGCCTACGCACTTTGGCTAGTATATGCTGCTGGTCTTGACTATCTGTTATTGACAGCAATAGTTTATGCGCCAGGCATCTTGGTATTTACATGGACTCGATTGCGTGAAAAGAAAAAGCCATTCACTATGGTTGAATTAGTTATTGCACTTGCCCTTGTTGCAGTTTGTGCATTCGCATTTTATAAATTAGTAAGTGGTCAAATAGTAATTTAGTTTATCTATGACAGTAAGTAGAATTGTAATCGCTCTTGGTGGTAACGCCCTTCAAAAAAAGGGCGAGGCCAGCGCCGAGGCGCAGATTAAGGTAGCTGCAGAAACTGCTCGTCAGCTTGTGCCACTTATTTCACAGGGTCATCAGATTGTTATCGTACACGGCAATGGTCCTCAAGTAGGTGATATTCTACTGCACGAAGAGGCGTTTAGCACCTTAGAGGCACCAACAATGCCACTCGACAGTTGTGGTGCAATGAGTCAGGGATCGATAGGCTATTGGCTTCAGCAGGCTATCGGGAATGAGCTACGAGCTATTGGTAATACTATGTCAGTTGTTTCGATCGTAACTCAAACAATAGTTGATAGAATGGATCGGGCATTTGATAATCCTTCAAAACCAATCGGTCCATTTTATAACACCGAGGCAGAAGCACGTTTAGTTGCCGAAGCCCACGGTTATGTAGTAAAGGAAGATTCTGGTAGAGGGTGGCGGCGTGTCGTACCATCGCCTACGCCTAAATCTATCGTCGAGAAGTCAGTCATCGAGGCGCTGATTAATGATAATTGTCTTGTTATTGCAGCGGGTGGTGGTGGTGTGCCAGTAATAGAAACCAACCAGGGTCTCCATGGTGTAGCCGCAGTAATTGATAAAGATATGAGCGCATCTGTTCTTGCAGATATGGTTGATGCGGAGTTGTTGCTAATACTGACTTCAATTGATGCGGCAAAGATACATTTTGGAACGCCAGAGGAAGAAACTTTACATGAAGTCACATGTGAAGATATGCGACGTTATTGTGAATTAGGCGAGTTTGCCAGCGGCAGTATGCTACCGAAGGTACTTGCATCACTGGTTTTTGTTGAAAAAGGACGTGGTCACAGAAAGGCTATCATTGCTTCACTCGAAACAGTACAGTCGGCAGTGGATGGCAAAAGCGGCACAGTCATATCTTGAGCCTCGTAGATTCGCTAGCAATTAGACAGGATTAAAAAATCAGAATATAATTGCTAGAATGGAATTTTGTAAACTTACAGATGATGAATATGATGCATTTGCTGAAAAGCATCCACAAAATAATCTGAATCAATCAATTTATATGATTCGCTCTCAGAGGTCTCGTGGTCTGAGTATCGAATTAGTTGGCATAAAAAAGGCGAAAAAGGTCATAGCTGCCAGCAGCCTACTATTTAGTCGGCTACATTTTGGTTATAGAATATGCGAATGCATCAAAGGGCCATTGCTAGATTATCAAGATCTTGATTTGGTACATTTTTTCACTTCAAATATAAAAACATACCTCAAAAAACGCGGCGTTAGTGAGTTAATAATATCACCATATATGGTTCATAAAGAGCGCGACATAAATGGCACTATCGTTGAGGGTGGTGAGGATAATTCAGGAATTATTTCCTCTCTATCTAAATTTGGCTATAGGCATAATGGATTTGACGCCAATCTAGTTAATGTCAATTGGATGGTCGTAAAAGACGTTTCGATATATAAAAGCGACGAAGAGTTGTTAAATAGTTTTTATAACCGCACTCGCCGCGCGGCAGTAAAGAATGCCGAGAAATGTGGCGTATATATTGAACAAGTTGATGACAATAACTTAGATGTATTTTATGACATTATAAAAAATGCTGCTGAAACGAAACATTTTCATGGTCGTAATCGTGATTTTTATGCCAACCTCCTTGACACTATAGATTCAGAGCACGTTAAGATATTTATATCATGCATTAATATCAAAGATTACAGAGCTAGGCTTTCTCAACTTCTTCAATCTGAAATTGATAAACACGAAGAACTTACCAAACGTCTCGAGGTTAACGCCAATAAAAACAATGAGAATAAAGCTAGGGTTTCAGAAGGTTTAATCAATAAATATAATAAATCCCTCATTGAGCTAGACAGTTATCCGGCTGGCAGTGATGTTCTACCACTTGCTGGTGTTTATTTCTTTTGCTATGGCTCAGAAGTTGTAGCGGTAATTGGTGGCGCAAATGATGAGTATCGGCAGTTTGATGGCGCTACGGCCCTATACTGGCATATGATGAAGTACGCTCGCAATAATGGCTACCAGAAATTTAATTTTTATGGAACGTTTGGCATATTTGACGAAAAGTCACCTGGCCACAGCATCTATCTATTTAAAAAAGGCTGGGGCGGCGCAGTTGTGAATACACTTGGAGAGTTTAAATTACCAATACGACCAGTCAGCGCAGGGCTTTATGGATTATTTAAAACCATAAACAAGCGAGTCTCATTGCTAATTAATACAAGTTAATTTTGTTAGGTTTAAACAATGTAAATAGCGCAACTATCATTAAGCTGATATAATCTCGTTAGATATAATTTGCTGAATTTGAGTGGAGAGTATAAATCGTTTTAGCTATGATATTCAAAGAATTAAATGAAATAGAATATGAAAAGTTTGCAGCTAATTATCCGCAGGCTAGTTTTTTGCAATCGTCTGCTTCGGGTAAGCGTCGGTCTATAGACGGCTGGAA
>Ga0209124_10000135_pt1 | contig 59886 bp, 76 predicted proteins | sample BarGraIncu01122A_FD_184502 | JGI IMG/M metagenome (GOLD analysis project Ga0209124, IMG submission 184502) | Arctic peat soil microbial communities from Barrow, Alaska - Barrow Graham LP Incubations 011-22A (SPAdes) (version 2) | ecosystem: Environmental > Terrestrial > Soil > Wetlands > Peat...
GGCTGTGGTCGACGATACGGGAACTCCATACAGTATCTCACGATACCGCACTTCCCTTCTCTTCATGCGGGAGCAGCTCCGCATGGAGGGATTTTCACCCTTGCGGACACAACGCCATCAAGTTCATTTTTCAGCGTCTGCTTCAAGTGTCCTGTTGTTTAGTCTTTCTTTCTTGTGCTTCGAAGCACGCCGATTCATCCACCGGACAAGTCCGGTGGGATTCTCGACCCCTCTACCCCACGCTCTAAAACCAAGACTCCTCGAACTATTTATTCCTTTTATAAATTATTGAGATGTATTTTTGTGATTTTCATATCGTGGTATTGTGTTAGTTGTGCCTATCGGTTTATATTGATTATAGGGCGATATCCGTCTTCTATATCTGATTGTTTTCATCTTTTACTTCAAAAATTGACCTGTTTTTCAGTGGAAGCAATTTATGTGGATTCATTTGTTACAAGATCATTCTGCTTTCTGTCGTGAAAAATTACTAAATCATTGGATTTTTGGATTGTGCCTTCTTATTCGTAAAGATAATCCTTAATAAGTTTCAGTTTCTAATTTATCAAATTGAGGTATGAACAATGGAAGTCTTAGAAGCATTACGAACAAGAAGGTCAATAAGAAAATATACAAAAGAAGAAATCCCGGAAGGCGATATTAGAAAAATTCTTGAAGCTGCGATGAGCGGCCCATCGGCGGTTAACTCCCAACCATGGCATTTCATAATTGTAAAAAGTAGGTCAATTCTTAATGAAATACCCAAAGCAAGCCCTTATGCACAGATGGCAAAAGATGCTGCTATTGCCATAGTTGTATGCGGAGATCCAAAACTCGATAGAGTTCCTCAATTCTGGCAGCAGGATTGCAGCATCGCAGCTCAAAATATACTTTTAGCTGCTCACTCCCTTGGCTATGGGGCAGTATGGACCGGAGCTTATCCAATGGAGGATCGTGTTAAGAACCTGCAGAAACTCCTGGGTATCCCATCATCCATCATTCCGCTTGCCGTTATTCCCATAGGTAAACCTGATGAAAAAAAGGAAGGCAATAAGCCATATCTGGAGGATCGGGTTCATTTTGATACATGGTAGATTTTTATTTCTGAATACCTGGACATAAGAATCTGAATACCAAATGAAGTACATTTTAAAATGAAGACTCATAAAGAAATAAGATGGAGCGAGGTAGTAAGAAGAGCAATAACCGATTATATAGGAAGGTCGAAGAGAAAGGTTCTGAGATAACAACAAAAGACTTGCTCGAAGAGCTTGGAGATGATTTCAGAAAAAACCTGAGCGAGCTGAGTTTTGAGAAAGCTGAAAAAGAGTACAAAAAGATAAGGGACCATCCAAAAATTTGGAAGGATTATATTTTTAGTATCCCAGTTTCGGGTAGTCGATGTAACCTTTCTCCTCGCCCATGTAAAAAGTCGCAATATCAGGTTGATTTAGCGGTGTATTTTGCTTGAAGCGTTCCGGAAGATCAGGATTGGCCAGGAACGGAACTCCGAAAGAGATCAGATCAGCATCACCTTTTTCGATAACTTCATTTCCACTGCTTGAATCGTAGCCTCCATTCAGAATGAGCGTCCCTTCGAATATGTCATGAATGATCGGAGCCAATTTTGCATCCGTCGCTGTTACCCCCATCCTTCCCCCAACAGGCTCCACCATGTGAATATACCCGATACCAATATTATTCAGTTCCTTAGCAAAAAGTGAATATGTCTGGCGCGGATTGGTATCAGACATTGAATATAAAGAAAAATGCGGTGATATCCTGTATCCTACTCTATCAAAACCCCACACGCTAACGACCGCCTCCGTGACTTCAAGCGGAAGACGTAAGCGATTTTCAAGACTTCCACCATATTTATCAGTTCTCCTGTTTGACCCGTCTCTCAGGAACTGGTCCAGAAGATATCCATTGGCGCCATGGATCTCAACGCCATCAAAGCCCGCAGACTTTGCATTCTGTGCACCTTTTCGAAATTGCTCAATTATGCCAGGTATCTCGTCAAGTTCAAGAGCTCTTGGGATCACAAATTTCTTTTTGCCAAGTGGAGTATGAACTTCGCCCTCGACAGGAAGTGCAGAAGGTGCGACGGGCAGTTCTCCTGATAAGAAGTCGGGATGAGATATTCGTCCTACATGCCAGAGTTGAAGGAAAATTTTTCCTCCGGCCTTATGAACTGCTTCAGTCACTTTCTTCCAGCCTGGAACCTGAAGAGGCGAGTAGATCCCTGGCGTACGAACATAACCGACTCCATGCGGGCTTACCTGCGACCCTTCCGTGATTATCAAACCTGCTGAAGCTCTTTGCGTGTAATAGATAACAGCTAACGGATTTGGGACATTCTCCGCAATTGCGCGACAACGGGTCATAGGCGCCATAACCATGCGGTTTGAGAGTTCAAGATCGCCCAATTTGTATTTAGAAAAAATATTCATATTTACTCCTATAATTTTAACAATGCTTTTTTATCGTCTCGTCCAGCACTTAGGTCAAATTTACTTTTCCCTGGTATATATTTATATCAATACTACTTATAATTATATGTCTGTTATATCGGGAACAGAGAGGGTTATTTTTACATGCTAATTCTGCTTCTTCACAGGACAATCTCATCCCTGATACAGTTTTCCTGTGATATATCCGGGAACAGATCATTGTTCAAACGCAGGTCCGCCAAAATCACCCTTATTGTTGTATCCTCTGCTCTCCCAATAACCTTTGTAGGATGAATTGACCAGTTCAATATGATCAATCCATTTGGCCCACTTATATCCATATTTGCCCTCAGCCACAAGCTGCAGGGGAAATCCCCTGTCCGGAGGAAGAGTTATATCATTTAATTTGTAAGCCAACATGATGTTATTATTGATCAGGTAATCAAGATCATGGGATGTGGAATAGCCATCTGCACTATAGAAAATGACTGCAGTGGCATTTTCTTTTATTCCGGTCATATCAAGCAGTGTTTTAACGGGGACGCCTGTCCACTTTGCGGTAAAACTCCAGCCTTCTACACAATTCATGGTTATGACTTTAGAGACCAGGGTATAGTTCGTGATCTGGTCATATGTGAGGTTGGCGGGTCTTTCTACCATTCCATCAATTTGCAATCTGTAGGCATTTTTATTGATAAATTGGGTGCCTTTAATAGCATTATTGCCCTGCTCGCTGATCGGCGTGAGCTTTATACCCATGTATTCTGTTGCTTCGGTTTCATTTCCATTGTCCTGCCTTGAAAGGCACCCCGAAATCAGGATCAATACAAAAAGACACAGTACGATCGACGAGGTTCTTTTCATGAAATTTCTTCTCTCCCGCTAATTAAGAGAAATTATCTTTAATAGGTATTAAAACTTCATGCGGAAAAAATCCTTCTATCTAATTTTATTGATCGTACTTATCGGAATAAACCTGCCCATTATCGGGGTATTTATTCATCCTGTAGTTCTTCTTCTTGGACTTGGAGCGATTGCATTGATTGAGTATGATATCTACCAGAAATTAAAAGAGCAAAAAGTAATCTGAAATTTCAGGTTGTCCGGAATTTCAAAAAGCTGGAAATGGGATTGTGCATCCTATTTTCCGCATCAATTACTCAACGATATAAGTTACCTGAACAGATAAAGAAACTTTTGTCTCACCAGGCATAATTGGCGTGGCAGCTTTTCCTTCAGCAATCGATACTTCTCTAAAAAATGGCTGAACGATCCCCCCTTCACTTATAGAAGATGTCTTAACACCGACAATCCTGACATCCAGCTTTTTGGCAAGATCATTTGCTTTTGATGATGCATCCGATACTGCTTCTGTCAGAAGCTGATCCTGAAGCTCCTTTTGTTTTTCTCTGGATACGGAAAATGATATACCTCCAATTTGATTGGCTCCCGCGGCTGTGGATCTGTCAATGATATCGCTCAGTGTGTCTAACATCTTTGTTGTAACCTGCACATTATTGGAAGCAGAATATGCTTCTATTGTTGGTGTACCATTATAGTTGTAAACCGGCTGGATGGAAAGAAAAGAGGTCTGAATGTCTTTATCCTGAAATCCAAGATTCTTGAGTTCATTGAGGACGGCATTCATTAAGCCTGCGTTTTTATTAGAAGCATCCTTTGCAGTTGGTGCCTGAACAACAACGCCTATACTCAATGAAGCAGTATCAGGGGCAACCGTTTTCTCTGCGGAGCCTGAGATACTAATTGTGTTTTCCTCTTTCTGCCCTTGCATGGTCTGTGGCCTGGCAAACAGTACAACGGCCATTAATAATATGGCAATTGAAAGAACAAAAATAACAGTATATAACTTATTGTTAGATATTTCTTGTGACATTTTAACCTCCACTTTTATTGATTAAAGTTAAATATCTCTCTGTTTTATAATAAATCTTGCCCAGAATCATGATATTCTGGGGCATTCAATTTGAGCCCAAAAAAGATAAAACTATATTAAACAATAGAATATATCTTCTAAAAGAGGTGTGAAAATATGAATAGAACGATAGATAAAATATTTAAAAGCAAACCAACCATCGAAGGCGCGGGAGTTCACCTGAAAAGAGCATTCGGTAACAATGAAGTTACGCTCCTGGACCCATTCCTGCTTCTTGACGACTTCCGTTCCACGAATCCGGATGACTACATTGCGGGATTCCCGTGGCATCCCCACAGGGGTATTGAAACGGTGACTTATATGCTGGAAGGCACCGTGGAACACGGGGATAGTATGGGGAATAAAGGTATTATTAGAGCAGGAGATCTTCAGTGGATGACCGCAGGGAATGGTATAATCCACCAGGAGATGCCTAAGGGAATTAATGGACATATGGGGGGCTTTCAATTGTGGGTAAACCTGCCATCCACACACAAAATGATGGAGCCACGATACAGGGAGATAAAAAATGAAGAAGTAAAGGAGGTCTTGATAGATAAAGGCATCAAAATCAGAGTTATCAGTGGTGAAGTAGGGAGCATAAAAGGACCAGTGAGAGATCTTGTGGTGGACGTTGAATATCTTGATATTACAATTGCATCAGGAATTGAATTTGAACACAATATCAAGAAAGGACACAAAGCTTTTGCTTATGTTATAGATGGAAGCGGATATTTTGAGCCCGGGAATATTGAATCAATTGGCAAAGATCATCTCGTTATTTTCAAAGATGGTGATAATGTAAAAATAAAAGCTAATGATAAAGAACTCCGTTTTCTCTTGATTTCTGGCAAACCTCTGGGTGAACCTGTTGCATGGTATGGCCCTATAGTAATGAACACCCGGGAAGAATTGGAGATAGCTTTTGAAGAGTATCGAAATGGTACATTCATCAAACACAATATCTGATCTTAAAAGGATAAAATGTATGCAATAGTCATAATGGCAAAAGCGCCTTTTCCAAATAAGGTCAAAACAAGATTCATCCCTTCACTTTCACCTTTTGAGGCATCCCAATTATATCACAGTTTTCTTCTTGACAAGATCACACAGGTCAAGAGTATTAAAGGAGCGCGCCCATTCGTGGCCTATACTCCTGGATCATCTGAGTCTTTTTTTAGAAGTATCATTCCTCATGGATTCACTCTGATAAGCCAGGCAGGTAAAGACCTGGGAGAAAGATTGAAAAAAGTATCACAGGAATTGTTTGCACAGGGTGCTGCAAAAGTCCTTATGCTGGATAGCGACACCCCAAACCTTCCCAATGATTATATTCGTGAAGGATTGGCGAGATTGGATGAAGGAGATGTCGTCCTTGGTCTATGCGAGGATGGGGGATACTACTTGATAGGTATGCGAACATTTATTCCTGAAATTTTTAATGGGATCCCGTGGAGTACGTCCATGGTTACAGAGTTTACCATGAAGAAAGTGAGGGAACTGGGGTTGACTGTTTCAATGCTTCCAGGCTGGTATGATGTGGATACTGGGAAGGATCTTAAACGTCTCATGAGAGATCTTGAGTTCCCTTCTAATAATTGCTTTTTCTGTGAGAATACTCACCGCACCCTCTCACACATGAAGATATTATAAGTTTCTCATAGGGTGCACATGGTGAGATTGGCGATCTGCCAGACTTCCCTGGCGCCAGCTTTCGGATTCTCCGTTACAATTGCATCGTACGGCCTGGAGTAATTGTTAGAATACTCAAAGAACATCATGCAAAAGTCAAAATATATATTTGTGTCTTTCCAAAAGCATGCCCAGGTTTGGCCTAAAACATCTCATTTAAAAAAAACAATAAAATAAAGTACTGAAGATAATTCCAGTACTTTATTCATTTCTACTTCAGATTTGCTCCAGACTCACATTATCGATATAATATACCTCACCCGGTTTTGCAAATGGCGCCAGCCAGAATTTCAATCTTCCATCATTCACAGTATTTGGGAAACCACTTGTGGTAAAATCTGTTGAAAATTCTTTCCAGCTTGATGTGAGATCGAATTTTTGGTCAAGACCGTAGTTGGTAGATGGAGAAACGTTCTTTAACAATTCTACGGATATATTGTTTCCCTTGGTCGATCTTGCCGCAAAACTTAATCGATAGCGTGTGTTCGGCTCAAGTTTTATTCCAGTTTGATAAAGTTGTGTGTTGTTACCCGGGTCATTTATTGCCATCTTTGCAGATAATCCAGCATAACCTGCATTCTCTACAGTAAATTTCCCGTTTCCATTTGTATAGAAAGTCCATGAATTTTTTCCTGATTCGAAATCAGAATTTTTTATAAGGTTATATGGTGTCACCACCATGGCTCGCATCATGTCATGTTCCTCATGTTCAAGGATGTGGCAGTGCCATACATATTCGTATCCACCTGTGCGCGGGCTTTTGGGAACTTTGAAAGGAACCCCGGGCAGATTGAACTTCATCATGACAGTAGTAACCTCCCCTGGATTCATCTTGACGGTTTCTTTCCATCCCAATTCACGTGGATCAGGACCCCGAGCAGTGCCAAGACCTGTGGGCGTGCCATTCGAATACCCTGTAAATGGCTGCCACGCGAGGATCTGGACATTCACCAGGTGGAAATGAATCGGGTGCACGTCCATGGTAAGATTGGCGATCTGCCAGACTTCCTTATCACCGACTTTCGGATTTTCCGTTACAGTGTCACCATAGGACCGGGCGTAATTGTTAGGATAGTCCATGGTTTCCGGATCCATCGAGAACCCTGCAGGCAGGTCTACTGTCTCGTTTGTACCCAGCATCTGGATCAAGCGGCCGTTTTGATCAAACACCTCATTCAAAGTCAGCTGGCGAACGGGAACACCTGAGGGTAATTTTACCGCACCATTGACAACAGAGTTTCCCGGAGGTACCGGGAAACTATCAATCAAGGAAAGTGGATCAAGTGCCAGTTTTGTATTTTGGGTGATTTTCAGTGGTATGTCATTTGAACCAGTGATACTTGATGCAACATCGAATCGCATGATAGTCCGCGTATTGAGTCCTGTGCCCGGATTATTATAGTCATTGATCGCATCTCCCCCCGGGAATGGCGCTGGCGCATCATTGTAGAGAATGAACTTCTTTCCTCCAAACCCTTTGAAGTCAACGATGACGTCCCAGCGCTCGCCTGGTGTCGTGAGTAAGCTTCCGCCGGGATTCGCGGGATCGACTGTGGTTTTATCGATATCCACAAATTTCATCGGCTGATTCGATGGGACTACCACCGGCCTTGTCAGGAAGCCCCCTTCCGTACCGATGACCAGGAAGTCGGGACCCTTTGATAACAAATTGGGCCGCCCAGTGCCGTCATCCTCGTAGAGCTGCAGGTTCAGGAAACGGGCCTGGCAAGCATTCAGGATGCGCAGGCGATAGCGGCGCGGTTCCACCGGAGCAAAGGGATGGACTACGCCATTGACCAGCATAGTATCACCAAACATTTCCGGGATCACAGAAATTGGAAGAGAGGATGGATCTGACCCCTCTGCGCTCCCCCACCGATCTTCATAGACATGCGGGTACCAAAGACTGCCCGGGTCTGGGACACCTGTCCAACCGGGGTCGGCTGTTGCAATGTCAGCCCCCACAAAGATCTTATCCTGGAAGATAAGCGGAATTTCCCGCCCGCCATTTTCGATAAAGTCGGGCAAACCCAAGGCCCTCAAACCACGCTCAAATAGATCACGGATGATATACCCGCTGGCAATGCCGCTGTAGGCATTGAGCCGGGTAAAGCCGATCGTGTGGTCATGGTACCAGACGAACCGAGCGCTATGGTTATTGGGATAATAATACTCGGCCTGACCGGGTTTAAGTGCTGGATTCATGACCTTGTAGATATTCGGTGAACCGTTCTTGCTAACGCTTTCACCATAGTTGCCGGCATTGTCAAACCAGGAAAAAGGACCGCCATCGCTGATCCATGGGACCATGCCACCATGGAGGTGCACTGCTGTCCGGTTGACATGATTATCCTCCACGCCCATAATTGTAGGATCGACCGGGAGGATGTGTTTATTGGGAAGGTTGTTCTGGAAAGTGATTTGAATCGGTATGCCCCTTTCTGCTACAATGATGCCGCCGAGGTGCTTTTGCGGTGGTATTCCCGTGACGCCAAGCGCATTTCGCGGGTTGTACCCCCACAGGGTTGTTGGGCCAAGTTCAGGGTGCAGCGTGTCCTGATACTGGTTGATGTCGATAGTATAATGTGGGGCTGAGATATTACCGTTATCCCATGAAATATTCTTGTCTGGGACAGCTACAGGTATGGCGCCTGGACCGACACTGCGCAGGGGTTGTGTAAACTTACTCAGCCCCGGGCTCTGGTAAAATGCAGCCGCTGTTGGCATCATATCAAAGCCAGGGAGTCTGCCCAATGCTAAAGCAGCGGCTGTCACACCTGCGAGCTGCAGGAATTTTCGTCTGCTCATTTGCATTATTGCATTCTCTTTCATGTCATTCAAATTGTTCTTTCCCACTTCAACAGAATTTTTTAGAGTATCTCTACTCAGTTCATCTTTTTCCATTTTATCACTCCGGTTTCTGCAATTTTTAAATTGTTTTTATTTCCCACATTCAAATTTATCATTAATAATGATACAAAATTAATTGCTGCTTTTTAACCATAAATACTTATTGTCCAAAAAAAATAGAATATAATTGTAATAATTGTCTTGACTTTGTTACATTAATCCGCAACTCTGCCAAATTTACGTATTAGAGATCGTAATTTAGGCTGCGCATGCCGAAATGTGCCTATTTCCATATTGATCTATTTACGTAATATGTGCTTACCACTAAAAAATATCGACTGCTATCGAAACGTGCGGCATAATACGTAAAACAAGTGGAGTTACGGATTAATACATAAGTCATTCGCAAAACAAAAAAAAAAACTAATATGACAAGGTCAGGTTATTAGCATTTAAAAAAAAATAGGAATATATGTGTAAGAGTTATTTGTTTCACTTCATCTTGAATTTCTCAAACCTCTCCTTCTTTGCCCTGCATATAGGACAAAGATCGGGCGCCTCTTCTCTTGCGCATAGATACCCGCATACCTGGCACCGGTAAACCTCTACCATTTCTCCACCTCCCGCTCCTGTTTGTTCTTTGACAGCAGGATAACCCTTGATCGTATATTCCTGCGGGCGCCTCTCAGGGACAGGCTCATGCGGCTTCCTCCCCGCGATCCAATCATCGTTCACATAGAGCGAGCACAGGCAGCTTCCGTATTCTGCAATATCTGCATCACGATAGTTGCACGGGCAAATAATGTCCATATCATTAGAAAGTGTTCCGCTTGCAAGACGGCACGGACATGAGGGATACCCATATCGCTGTTCGTTGTCCCACATGCCCTGGAGGATATATCCAAGTTCTATCTTATCGGGATTGAATTTGTAACCCTCCTCTCGGGCTATTTTTTTCATCGAATCGAACATCTCTTCTATTGTTTTCATATGCCAAGCGCCTCTTTCAATTTATCTGGATAGAAGCCGACAACCACTTTTTTTCCAATGATTATTGTGGGGAATCTCATGCTTCCGCTTTCCTTGAGCATTTGCGAAAGCACATCCTCTCTTTCAGTGCCATCTAATTTATCAACGTCCACGTAATCAAATTCGATATCATTCTCTTTCAAAAACCTCTTTGCTGCCCCGCAATGAACGCATGTGCTGAGTGTATATAGCTTTGGTTTGATCATATTTTTCATGGCCCGTGCATCTCCCTGTGTTCCTCAGTGATGGCATGATGTTCAACAGGAGGCGTAATTTCACAAATATCAGGCGCGCCTTTTTCCCGGTAATGGAGGTTCCATTTCTTGCATGCCCACATCTGGAGCGAATTTATGTCTTCATCGCTCATGTGCCTGAACCGTCCCTGCATATTCAGGTAATCCTTCACAGATTTCATTTTTCCGGGTTTATAGGTGATCTTCTTTTCGCCGTTCTCGACTTCGTAAAGCGTCCACATACCGCTTTCAACGGCTCTTTTTGTGACCTCAACAGTCTTAGCTGGATCCATCTTCCAGCCCGGTATGCATGGCGTGAACATATGCAGGAAACGGAATCCTTTCATATTTTTTGCCTTCTCAACTTTTCTTATGAAATCAAGAGGATGCCCGATCGAAAGGGTCGCATAATAAGGAATTTCATGAGCCACGACAATATCCCCCAAATTTTTCTTGAATCTCCGGTTTCCCTGGATCTTTGAACCCACAGGCGTCGTAGTAGTCCATGCACCAAAAGGCGTTCCGCCGCTTCGCTGAATGCCTGTGTTCATATATGCTTCATTGTCAAGACAGATATAAATAATATCTTCATTGCGCTCAGCGGCTCCCGACATGCTCTGCAAACCAATGTCATACGTCCCGCCATCTCCCGCGAATCCGACGACGGTAACTTTTTTGCCCTTCTTTTCAAAAGCCGCCTGCATGCCTGTGAGACATGCGCCGGTATTTTCAAAGGCAGTATGGAAAAACGGAACTTTCCAGGCGCCATACGGAAAAGTAGTTCCGAATACCACTGCGCAGCTTGCGGGCACATATACAGCCGTATCTTTTCCCAGAACCCTTATCGCATTCCGTATTGACATGGCGACCCCGCAGCCTGGACATGCAGTATGGCCTGCCGTGAAAAGGTTATCATCAGAAAGTTCCTTGATCGTTATCATACTGTTTCACCCCGTGTATTGTGCCAGTTTACTTCTTTAATTTTTTCACCTTTTGCAGCACTGGATGTCAGCTCAAACATTTTGAATATCTGCTCTTTTGTCACATCCCGGCCTCCAAGTCCTGCAAGATGATTTATCACTGGTAACGTCATACCAAAAAGCGCACATCGAACTTCATTATAGACAGGTCCGCCGCCATGATATGATATTGAGCGGTCAAAAACACCAAGAGCATCCAGATTTGTTACTAATTTTCTCAAAATCTCGCAAGGGAACGGCCTGAAAAACCGAAGCTTGATAATGCCTACCTTTTCACCCTTTTGCCTCAGGTCATCGACGACTTCGCGGGATGTACTTGTAACAGTTCCCATTGTTATCAATGCAACCTTTGCATCATCCATTCTGTATGTATCAACAAGACCGCCATAATCCCGGCCGAATTTTTTTGCGAATTCATCATTTACTTCCTTGATAACATCCTTTGCAGATTCAAAAGCCTCAACAGTCTGCCTTCGCAATTCCATGATATACTCTGCTGGCATGAAAGTCCCGATCATGGCCGGTCTTGCCGGGTCAAGAATAATATCTGGTTCATAAGGCGAAAGGAAGGAATCTACGTCCTCCTGCGGCGGGATTTCGACCGGTTCAACCGTATGCGTAAGCACAAAACCATCAAGACATGGCATAACGGGAAGAAGGACGCGTTTATCTTCAGCTATCCTGAAAGACTGGATGATCATGTCCAGTGCTTCCTGGTTATCTTCTACATAGAGCTGCAGCCATCCGGAATCACGCGCGCCCATTGAATCATTATACTCGCACCAGATACCCGGTGGACCTCCAAGGGTGCGGCTGGCATTTGCCATAACTACCGGAAGGCGTAGAGGTGCTGTTGCATAGAGCATTTCATGCATGAATGCAAGTCCCTGGGAAGATGTGGCTGTAAAAACCCTCGCGCCTGCGGCAGATGCGGCTGCTGCGGCGCTCATAACGCTGTGCTCTGATTCCATGGTAAGGAACTTTGTATCAAGTTCCCCGTCACTCACAAAATCTGCGATATGCTCGATTATTAGCGTTTGCGGCGTTATGGGATAAGCTGGAACTACATCCACGCGGCACAGTTTTGCTCCTATTGCAACGGCATGATCGCCTGTTATTACTTTCTTCATACCCGTGCCCTCACCATTTTTATCGCATCAACAGGGCATTCATTGGCGCAAATGCCGCATCCCTTGCAGTAATCATAATTTGTCATCAGGTCGCCGCGGTCTGAAATCCTGATGATTGTTCCTTCGGGGCAATAGAACCAGCACAGGAGACACATAGTGCATTTTTCCTTATCCCTAAAAGGACGGTACGTCGCCCACCCGGAGACTTTATTCTCGATAAAACTCCCCGGACCGATTAGACCTGCTTCTGTTTTACCTTCTATAAGAGCCGCACCGACCGGGAGATCCTGGTATTCTGGCAGCCATTGTTTCTTGGCCTCAAGTTTTTTTACACCCCTGCTGGTTCCAATGATCGTCTTTTCATAGGCAGTCCTTGCAGCCAGCGCATTTCGCTCACCTACCCTCTCGCCCAGCTTCTCACCGAATTTGCTCTTGATGGATGCTTCCAGGGATTCGATCTGAATGATTCCCGTTGCCTTTGCAAATGCGCCCAGGATTGCAGTATTTGTGATCGGGGCTTTCAGGATCTCAAGGGCAATGGATGTGGCATTGACGCTGGCTGTTCGAACGCTTACGCCAAGGTCAATGTCGTCAGGGATTTCTTTTGAGTTAATAATTACCGTGCCATCTGGTTTTAGACCTGAAACAACATCTATGGTATCTAGGAGCGAATCGTCAAGCACTATCACGCAATCTGGTGCATAAACTTGCGTCTTGCTGTATATTTTTTTCTTATCTATCCGGGTGAAAGCAAGAACCGGCGCACCACGTCTTTCAGCTCCAAAAAAAGGAAAGGCTACGGCATAATTTCCTTCATTTACCGCAGCCTCAGCTAAAGTCTGGGCAGCCATGACCGCACCCTGGCCGCCCCTGCCATGGAACCTGACCTCGAACATCCTATTTACTCACAACCTCCGGGAATAAGGACATTTCCACAGTCACTGCAAACGAATCTTGGAAGACTTTTCTTGAGCATTTTAACAGGCGCAGGATAACCTCCTTCCCATATAGCAAGATCGATCCTCTTTGCGTGTTCCATGCATAGCCCTTTCCCGCACATTATGCATATGGAAACTGCTTCTTCCTTTGCGTCATTTTTCGTGCATTCATAACATCTCAACATATTATCACCAGTTCTCCTTGAGAGCTTCATGACAGGGCGGGCACATTATTCTTTTCAGGTTCTCGATATCCTTTTCGAGTCTTACAGGATAGTCGCCTTTCCAGACAGGTGTTTCCTCATACTTTGCATGTTCCATGCAAACGCCCATTCCACATACGATACAGACTGCCACTGCATCAGTATTTTTCCCCATTTTAGCACAAACATAACATTTCATATTATTTTCACTCTCCTTCACTTGCCATTAATCCTTCATTTATCAACAGGTCGCTTCTGACTGCATGGGTTGATTCTACTTTCTCACTCAGGATCTGCCGTATAGCCTTTGCCAGTTCATTCAATTTGATCCTTGAGCAGGTCTCACCTCTTGTTATGCCGCTTATGATCGCGACTACGGTGCCTTCTGTTTCAGGATTCTTAGGTTTTACGAATTTTGTCCTGATCCCTGCTTTTGCAAAATCCTCAAAATCTATAGGATATTCACAGGCAACGACTGTGGGGATATTTATGTATTTTAAGAATTTCCTTGTTTTTGAAATTATATGGGAATTGACATTTCCCATATTTAACAATAAGATCTTGTGCCTTGCTATCTGTTCAATTTCTTTTGCAGATAAACCAAAATTAGCTCCATAGCCTTTTGAAATTGTAGAAGCTCCGACATCATCCATTGGAATACCAGCGCCAGCTTCCAGCACAAGGACGCTCACCTGGATGCTCTCCCTGCGAAGACCTTGTGTTATCTCACACACAGGTTTCGTTATATGTCTGCGTCCAGGCGTCATGGCGATAGCTACAACATCAGGTCTTGCAGCTTCTGACAGGGTTCCGCGCTGGGCAAGACCGCCGCCTCGCCCCATTCCCATCGTTTCCCTGCAGTCCACTAATTGCGTTTCCCTTCCGAACATATTTATTTCTTTATTGAGAGTGTGGTTTCCCAGGTATCGGCATGACCTTCTTCATCAGAGAGGATCTCCTCAAGCATGAGTCTGGTCGTGGGATCATTTTCCTCGATGGCAAGCTTAATATGTTCCTTGTATTGGTTGATCGCTGCATTCTCTTTTGCCAGGTCATCCTGGATCATTTTCTTGAGTTCTCCGCCTTCAATGATGGGCTCAGGTTTCTTAGTGGGTGTCCCGCCAAGATAGACAATGCGTTCTCCAAGCTTCTCTGCATGTCCCATCTCAATTTTTGCTGTAGATTTGAATATCTCAAGGATAGCAGGGCTTTCCATACCTTCTCCCTCATAATGATGTTTCATATACTGTATGATCGCGGCCAATTCGGCTTCCCTGTCCTTATTTAATGCATCTATTATTTTCTGGCTCATAATATCCTCCAATTTTAATATTTGTTATATCTCATTGATAATTCAATGAATGCAAATTTATCATGTTTCTTTTTGGTTTATTGTCTTCTTCTTCCGCCCATGCAGCCATGACCATGACCACTATGTTCTTCATTTCCTTCCAATATTTTCAGGGCTCTCCTGCATACTGCGACGCCAGGAGCGCCAGAAGTAATGAATATGACGTTCATAGTTTCCATTATCTCTTCTTTTGTAGCACCGTGGTTTATGGCGCTTTTCATCTGGGATTCGCAACATGCTTCACATCGCTGTGATGCCATTATTGCAAGCGACATCAGAACCTTCACTTTTGCTGGAAGTGCGCCGTCTTCCTGGATGCCGTCATCGCATTTCTTATAATGCTGGAACATCTCCGGATTCATTTCGCTCATCATGTTCATGATCTCCGGGGTAAATCCCATTTTTCCTTCTATGCTTTCTATTACTTTCTTAGGTTCCATAGTTATTCTCCGATTATATATTTGTTTAAAGTTGGTTTAATCTTTTTCCTGTAATTTTGAAAGGATTTTCTTAATTCCTTCTTTATGGTTAGTTTCATCTTTCATTGATTTTTCAAAAAATTGGAAGCATCATCATTTCCTTCTGCATAAGCTACTTTTGCAGCATGGGCTTTATCCATTTCAGCCTGCATCCCACCTGCAAGTATATTTACAAGATTGGTTTTTGTATCCTTTACCTTCCCCAGAAGAGATGCAAATTGGACGGCATGCGATGCTTCTTCCATTGCGACATCATATAGGTAAGCTGCTATATCAAAGTGTCCCTCTTCATCTGCCTTTTTAGACATTGCAAGATACAGTGCAATATCATTTGATTCTGAATCAAATGTTTTTTCCATTATTTCAATTATCTGCAAATTAACACCTATTGAAGGTCAATTACTTTCTTTAAACCATCTTCTGCTTCTATTGCAAGCTTGCTGAGTTTATCATAACCAGCAAGTGTACTTGCTGTACTTAATGCTACGGTTGGTCTATAGAGTGATATTTTCGTTTTTCCTTTATCTGCGTAAACGATTATCTTACAGGGAAGGATCAGCCCCGCCTGTTTATTTATCGAAAGTCCCTGGTGTGCAAGACCTGGATTGCAGACATCAAGAATTATATAGTCGTCAGATTCGATCTTTAGCTTTTCAGCAAGGATCTTTTTTACATCAATAACACTTAACACACCCCATTTGTTCTCTTTGAGGTCTTCTGTCAGTTTCTCAACAGCAGATTTCACATTCAATTTTGTTTCTTTTGTGTAATCTAGCATCACTTCCACCTCTGTATTATTTATTGTCTTTCAAGGGTATAAAAGATGTGGTTTTTTTTTGGAGCTGGCAGATCAGAAATGATCCAAAAGCCATTTCGACATCAGCATGAAATAATATATGCATTTTTCATGCAACAATCTAATATGCATTAGGGTCATTAAGGTGCTGGAATTATGATCCGTCTTGGAAAGATCGCTTTTGCCAACTGTGATTTCCCATATTATGCACTTGAGCGGGGAAAAGTTGAGTCGCATGACCTTGAAATCAAAGAAGCTCATCCTGTTGAACTTGCACGAATGCTTTTCAATGAGGAACTGGATATCAGCCCGATCTCTTCGATAATGTACTGCAAAAGAAAAGACCTTCTCATACTACCAGGGCTATCCATAACTTCAAATGATTTTACAAAAAGCGTATTGATATGTTCAAATGGGAAAATGGAACTATCTGATTTTGAAGGAAAAACACTATGTATTCCTGAGACCACTGCAAGTTCTGCAACACTGATTAAGATAATTTTATGGTTAAAAGGGATAAATGTATTTATCAGGCAATGTCCTGGAACTGATATTGACCGGATGCTGGAGCAGGGAGATGCCGCTCTTTTGATCGGGGATAGCGCTATCAATGCAATAGGGAAATATCAGATCGTCGCCGATCTTGGAAATGTTTGGAAAAGCCTTACCGGGAAAAAAATGGTATATGCTCTCTGGGTAGTCAGGGAAAAATTTGCAAAAATGCATCCCGAAAAAGTGAGATATGTAATAAAAACACTGCTGCTATCCAAAGATTATGCATACAACAATATAGGTGAAATTGCAAGTTCCATAGGAAAGGAAAAAAATATCGATTGCAATTTCATGCGAGAGTATCTTCACACATTGAATTATGATTTTGACAAAGAGAGTGTGGACAGCCTTGAACTTTATTTCAAATATGCAAAGGAGTGCGGGATCGTGGGCGATGTAACATTAAGATTTTTCGATAATTATAAGTGATTATATACTAATATTAATACAAATGAGCATACGATGGGTTTTTTTGCTGATTTTGCTGTTCTTGATCATTGCAATATCAGGATGTACTGATACGGAACCTGAACAGGCTGCTGTTACTGTAAGCGGTACACCAACTCCCACTGTACAGGCGACTGCAGAGGTATTTCCAGTCCATGAGCCTCTGACGGTTTATGTTACTATCAAGGGAACAATGTTTAACCCTCCTGAATTGGATATCACAAATGGAACCACAGTGAAATGGACTAACCAGGATAGTGATCGATATATCTTAAATGTTAGTGGTTCTCGATCTCCTCCCCTTAATAAAAAGGATACATGGAGTTTTAGCTTCAATAAAACAGGGGCCTATGAATTCAGATGTGACCTCCATCCTTCGATGCCGCATGGTCGAATAACCGTAATATGAAGCAATTTCATGTTTCCAAAACATTCAATAGCTTTTAATGAAATGTATTGGCAATGACTTCTTTACTTACATTCTTCATTTCAGTTTTCACCGCGATATTTTCGATCGTAAACCCTGTAAGTGGAGTAATGTCTTTTGTCTCCATAACATCGCATATGAAAGAAGAGGATAAGATATTTGTCGCTAAACGTTCTGCAATTATTGGCTGCATAATTGCGATCCTATTTGCGATATCCGGGAATCAAATAATGGGATTCTTCAGTATAACGGTGGACTCGCTTCGTGTAGCAGGCGGGATCTTGCTTTTTCTTGTTGCTATGGATATGCTTTTTGCCAGGACTACACGAGAAAGCATTACATCCGAAGAATTATCAGATGCCGTCCAGAGAGAAAATATTGCCATCTTCCCCATGGCTATGCCCATGTTGACAGGACCCGGCGCTATAACTACAATAATCCTGTATGTTAGCAAGGGATCCGATGAATATGCTATTGACCCCAATACTGTGGGTTTGCTTGTAATTGCCGCAATACTGCTTACATTTATTATTACTTTCCTAATTTTTAGGTTTTCAGATCATTTTTCAAAAATAGTAGGAATGACGGGAATGATGGTAATGACGCGTCTTATGGGTCTTTTCCTTGGGGCAATAGCGGTAGGTTTTATTTCTGACGGGATCTGGAATATTTATCAAGTGAAGGTCATGGGTTGATGTAGACAAATGAATATTCTGGTAATTACGGGTAAGCTGGCAGAAAATACTGTAAGGAGTTCTGTGAAGGATAAAGCAGATGTTCTTGTTCTTGATCTAGAAGTTGCTGCATTTACAACTCCTGCTTTGCTTAGACGCTTTTTACCAGAAAAAAAGTATGACCTTATTCTCATATCAGGCACGTCAGGGAGTGATTTTTCAGGGCTTGAAAAAGAGCTTGGTATTGTGATAAGACTCGGACCAAAGCATGCTATTGATCTTGGTTTTGTGCTCTCGTTCGCAGGCCTCATTGATTTTTCAACAAAGATACCGGCATGCGAACTTTTGATCGAAAGAAAGCGCAATTGTGCCATCGACAAAGTAACTGAACTGGAAAATATTGCAGTTTCACCTTTGACTTTAAGATCAGTGAAGATCGGCGGGAATTCCCGGATGAAAGTAATGGCAGAAATTGTAGATGCAGGCAATCTGGAAAAGAATGACCTCGTCAAGAAGATCATTTATTTTGTGGAAAACCAGGCAGATATAATAGATCTGGGAATGTCTTTAGATACATCGAAAACAGGTGTCAGGAATGCTGTAAAAATCGCAAGATCTGTCACTGGAATCCCGCTGAGTGTTGATACACTTGAACCAGATCTGATAAATACGGCGTTAGATGCTGGAATAGATATTGTGTTGAGCCTTAATTCTGAAAATATCGATAAAGTAAAAGATAGTATAATTAAAAACTCCACGATTTCGGTCATAATCCCCGATCGATCGGATGATCTTGAAAGCCTGTTCAATAACATGGAGTCAGCTCGTAGTTTTGGGATCAAAAATATCATAGCTGACCCCGTACTTGAACCAGCAGGTCACGGTCTTTCAAGATCTATCAGCAGGTACTATAAATTCAGGGAACACGACCGAACTACGCCATTGTTTTTTGGGGTGGGAAATGTAACCGAACTCATTGACGCTGATTCGATCGGAGTTAATTCCATTCTTTCCGGGATCGCAATGGAGCTTGGCGCAAGTGTCTTATTCACGCCTGAATTTAGCCAGAAAGCCTGTGGCAGCGTTTCAGAGTTGAAAATGGCTTCGACCATGATGATGCTGTCGCAAGATCGAGGAAGTGCCCCCAAAGACCTCGGAGTTGATATGCTGGTAATAAAGGAGAAACGCCGGCGAGAATATGGGAGACTTCCAAATAACTATATTGATGCAAGAGGCAGTCAGAAATGGCATCTTGATCCGGCGGGATGTTTCAAGATCGAACTCACCGATGATGAGATCAGAAATGGGAAATTATACTCTGGAAAAATACAGGTGCACAATAACAATAATGTAATTGCAGGGTCAACCGCAAAGGATATACTTGATACTATTATCGAGCGCGATCTTATTTCACGACTTGACCATGCCGCTTATCTGGGTAGAGAACTTATGAAAGCCGAAATTGCTTTAAAATTCAAGAGGAGCTATTCGCAGGATGACAAATTTTGATATGATCAAGAAATTCGGGGATGATCCTGAAATAAATGAAATTCTTAGTCGTGCATTGTCTAATGAACCGCTTGATATGAATGATGGATTGAAAATCCTGAAAAGCAATAACCTCAATTTATTGGGAGAAGGTGCAGACACTTTGCGAAAAAGAAGCGCTGGTGAGCTTGTCACTTTTGTTATCGACCGCAACATTAATTATACAAATATTTGCACATCAAAATGCAAATTCTGCGCTTTTTACAGGGAAGCTGATGCAAAAGATGCCTATGTATTGAGTATCGAAGAGATACTTACAAAAGTTGATGAAGCCGTGAAGCTGGGAGCGACCCAGATCCTTATTCAGGGCGGATTGAATCCCGATATACCAATAGAATATTATGAAAATATGTTAAGCGTTGTTAAGAAAAGATTCAATGTGCAGATGCACGCCTTTTCCCCTCCTGAGATCGTGCATATCTCAAAATTATATGGCGCAAGTCTTAAAGAAACCATCTCACGACTTCATGATGCTGGGCTTGATTCCATACCCGGGGGCGGGGCTGAGATACTTGATGACAGGGTAAGGAGTTCAGTTTCACCGGAAAAGATCGGATGGAAAAAATGGCAGGAGGTCATGCTCGCTGCTCATTCCCTGGGTATCCCGACGACTGCCACAATGGTCTTCGGGCATGAAGAGACCCTGGAAGAAAGGGTCAAGCATATCCTGAGAGTGCGCAACATGCAAGAACAGTATCATGGTTTTACTGCATTCATACCATGGACGTTCCAATCTGAGAATACGTTACTTCATGGCAATTCAACCGGGATAGATTACCTCAAGATGGTTGCATTATCAAGGCTCCTTCTTAATGGCTCTATAAGGAACATCCAGGCATCCTGGGTGACCCAGGGTATCGATGTGGCGCAAATGGCTCTTTATTTTGGGGCAAACGACCTTGGCGGCACAATGATCGAAGAGAATGTGGTAAGGGCGGCAGGTGTGCCTTTTCACAGCAAAAGTGTCGATGAGTTTATCCATATCGCAAAGAAATTAGGGCGACCGGTGGCAAAAAGAGATACTTTATATAATATCCTTGAGAGATATTAAAAGTATTTCTCTTTTATGCCAATTAACTTTATTACTATGTCATTACTATATGTTTCTGAGGTTGGGGTTAGTAAAAGCAGACCTATCCTATCCATAATTGAGAATTTTTTCCCAACCTCAAGCTTTTCATGAATTTTCTGGCAATAAAATGATTTTTTGATCAATTATAGAAATGTTTATTAATAAGATATTTTATTTTATGGAGTAGGGAAAAACGGGTTTAATAATATTTATTCAGTGGAGGGAGTTAATGTTAGAAACACCGAAGGAGAGGGCAGATTTATTGAAAAAAGGAATCCCAGGTATAAAAATAGAAGAACTTTATATAAGACAAAATAATTTTAAAATAATTGGTTTTCCCCTGATAATTGGGAGACTCAAAGCCAGGTAATTACAAAATAGAAGCTATTCCTGAATATCGTTTTCCAGTATCTCATCCATTTTCAGGTCATCCCATTTTCGCTCACCCGTTACGATCTCAAATTCCTGCGGCGTGAGGATGGGCACATGGAATCTTTCGGCATCGTCAATGGTTATCCTGGGGCATGCTGTATTGACATACGCATCCACTTTGAACGCAAGCAATTGATCTGGCGTCACAAGATCCATCATGATCAAATGCGCATATTTCCCGTGCTTTTTTGCGATCCCGGCAAGCCTGTTTGCAAGCTCTATGCGATTCTGGCCGCTTTTTGTTGAAACAATTATCCCAAAAATCTCTCCGTTCATCGCTTTTGCGATGTATCCACTTCGTTTTCGCAGGAATTTTTCCGGAGAGATAATTTCAGCCTTGTTCATATACGGGTCTGCCGCAATTACTATCTTATTTGTTGCGATTGCAACTCCCAGCGGATGGAAAAATCCGCTGCCGATATAAAGATATTCTTCGCAATCAATATGAGCTGCTGTGAAATTACATCCAAGTACCTGCCCGGGATAACTTACCCTGCGGTCTCCTTTTCCAGGGATCGCTTCAAATCCATTTTCGCGCAGGAATTTTGTGACTTCCCCTAATTTATGAATATGCTGCACCGTCGTTATAAGGCCAAGCTTTGTTGTTTTCAAAAGTGGAAGTGCTGTTTTTATACACGGCAGGACATCAGCATTGGATCGCGCTTCAATAAAAATAACGTTCTCAAATTTGCCCATCTTTGAATGGCCGAAATGGAACATGATATCGACTTTGTCGGCTAGTGCTGTATCGATATCGCATGCCCCAAAGCAGGGATTTCCTGATATGATAATGCCTGCACCAGTCTTATTTTCAAGCTCCTGTGCGATGGTAACAGCTTTTCGTTTAAAACCTTCGGGAAACTGGAGCCCGATAGTCTTATAGTTTTTAGTCTTAATGGTATCTATGATACGGTCCAGGTCAAAATCGAACTCACTCATTTTAATTTCCTCGCTATGACATATGCTTCCTGTTTTTCAGCCTCGATCACTTGTGTGATCTCAAATCCCATCGATGTCAGCATAGCAAGAATTGGCTCACTATCAATGCTTTTTGGCAATTTCAAAACCTGGAGCAATCTTCCCCCCTTTTTTAGTGAGGGAACCACATTCTCAAGCGCTTTTATGGAAGATAAAGGGCTCACCGTAATATCAAGGAGCACGACATCATATATTTCATTTCCTGGCGCGATGGTGAACACATCTGCGAATTCAACCGTGATATTTTGCTTCTCATGTGCGATATTTTCAAGTTCCGGCCTGAACTCCTGGCTGAACTCTATCCCATGGACGTGCGCTGCGATCTCACAGGCCAATAACATGAAACCGCCGGCGCTTGAGCCAATGTCAAGAACACGGTCGCCGTTTTTGATCAGATCAGTCTTCTCCTGGATACTTTTAAGTTTCCAGTAGCCAGCGGGCATATCCAGTCCTGAGGTTATTTCTATTTTATCAGAATATCCCACGTCAAAAGATGGTTTTTTTATGACTTTGTTATTTACCCTGACATGCCCTTCCATTATTGCCCGTTTAGCCCTGCCGCGGGAACCCAGGTTCCCTATTTCCACGAGATGGGAGTCAAGCCGCATTAGGCACCTTTGTTACAGTTTTCATTCCAAAGGTTAATAGCAAATAAACTATATTAAAAGGCTACCATGCCGAGGTGGCAGAGCGGACTAACGCGGCAGGCTCGAGACCTGTTTTACCTTCCGGTAAGCTAGGGTTCAAATCCCTACCTCGGCGTCAATTTACTAGTAAGCTTTATTAGTATTGCATCTCTATATAGTGGTTTAGAGGTATGAAAAAATGGGTAGAGCCAAACCTGACTATGATAGATATGTTTACGTTTATGTTCCTTCCATTGAATTCAAGGAGAGGTGGGAAAAGCTTGCAAAGAAAAGCAAAGTCTCTCTTTCAAAATTCATTTTTGAGCATGTTGAAAGCTCCCTGCACAAGGAAGATGATGATTTCAAACCGCGAGGAGAGCTTATAAACGATCTGAACAAGATAATGAAGGAAAACGATGATATCCGGGAGGACGTCCGTATGAAAAAACTGGTCATAGATAAACTGGAGAATGAACTGCAACGTTATAGATCTGAGGAGTTCATGAGCAGCAGCTACAGTGGAATCACAAAGTACAATACGGAGCTCATAGAACTCCTGAAAAAGCGTGGATCTGTAACCAATGAAGAAATGTTAAGCGCTTTAGGGATCAGCCCGAAGAACGGAGGTATAGTGAAGTCTATCTCTGCCCAGCTTGATAATTTGCAGTCATATGGTCTGGTCGTCCCCACTCCTCGTGGATGGAGGTGGGTCGGATAATGAATTCATATACAAATATAGAATTGATTTCTCAGTTTTGTAGAGATGCCGAGCTTCAAGGGATGACAGCTGAGAGTATTGTGAGATACAAATCAAGTCTCCAGGATTTTGACAGGTTCCTGATGAAGAGTAAATTATCTTTTCCTGAAGTTGATTATGATATTCTAACTGATTATCTGGGTTATCTCCGGGATAAGGAGCTTGCTATTAAAACGATGGAGAATTACTTTTCATCTCTTTCCAGTCTTTTTACTTTCCTGGAGTTCAAAGGACTTGTTCAGAAAAATCCAGTTCTTGCTATTAGAAAGAGATATTTAAAGAGGTATAAGAAGGATGATGCAGATACCTCAGCCAGAAAACTGTTGTCCGTGGATGAAATGAAATTGCTTATCAATTCGATTCTGAATTCAAGAGATAAAGCGATCGCAAGTCTATTTGCTAAAACCGGAATACGCAGAGATGAACTTATCAAGATCGATATAGAAGATATTGATTGGAAGGAACAGAGCATAAAACTCAAACCAAAGAAAAAAAGATCAAACCGTATAGTCTTTTTCGATGATGAGGCCGCTCGAGTCATGAAGCGATGGATACGGATTAGAGAGGAGACAGCGAATAAATCGCATGCTCTCTTTATAAGTGAAGGGGGGGAACGGCTTGAACGCAGCGGGATATATAATCTCATCGTGAAATATGCAGAAGCGGTTGGTCTAAGTAATCCGGATTCTGACCATCTGGAAGACCACTTTTCACCCCATTGCTTCCGGCACTGGTTCACCACTCATTTGAGAAAAGGTGGGATGAAACGCGAGTTCATTAAGAAACTCAGGGGTGATAGGAGAAAAGACGCCGTGGATATCTACGATCATATCGATAATAAGGAACTTCGGGAAAGCTACCTGGCATGTATACCGCGGCTGGGATTATAGATCAATAAGCGAATAACAAACAATCAGGATAGGCATTAACTCTCCACTTCAGGTATGAAGCTTTCATGATAGCTTTTTTGTTAACGTAATTCCAGATGCACATCCAAAACACTTTCAAGTGAACGTGGGATTGCCTGAATGTCTTCGTAAAGTTTCCATGTTGCGAGTTTCACTGTCCTAGGACTAAAGGCACAGTGAACTATATTGACTTCTCACCCTCACCCTTTTTAGCTGACATTTTCTTGATCCATACATCTACTTCCTTAGCTCTCTTTTCTTCAAGATATTTGATAATGTCACTCACTTCAGTATCGAGTTTGTATATCTTAGAAGGTCTTCCAAATCTCCCGGTTTTCTTCTGTTTCCGGACGCTTATCCATTTATTGTCCAATAACTCCTTTCCTGCAAGGGAGATATTAGGATAGGGTAAATCCGTCCTTTCTTTCATATCTTTCGAGTTTGTTTCTTTTACTTTTTGAAGATAAACTATCATTATTGCAGCGTGAGTTTTCAAACCAAGATTATTAAGATCTTTTGCTAACCTTGTTTCTTTTTCATCAAAACATTTTACAATAAGTTTTTTCATGTGAATAGTGTACTATCTTTTAGATGTCTTAGCCACAGGTTCTATCCAACCCTGATAGTGTCAACAAGGATCTAATTATTCTCATTTTCAACGGGATAAAAATCCCGGGTCGGTCTGCGACAAATATTCCAAAGCCCTGAATCCGTTACGGATGTTTTCGTCCACATTTTCTAAGCTATATATTGGGGTATTATAAGATATACATATTTGCGCTGGGCTAACAGAAATTTTGAATATCAAGTAGAGACTGATGACAGGATTGAGCTTCTGATGATGAATGAACTGAATACCTGGTGCCAGGTAACCAGCCAGCGAACAAATTCAAAAACACATTTATTCTTGTAAAATATACACAACCTGTATGGCCAATGACCTTAAAAATATAAAAGAAGAACTTCAGGAAATCCAGGATCCTGAAAAAGCTAAAAGTTTATTAAAATTCTTCAAGACTGGAAAAGGCCAATATGGTGAAGGTGATATCTTTCTTGGAATTAAAGTTCCTGAGCAGCGTAAGATAGCAAAAAAATATTCCAGTATTCCATTGGATGATATCGGCCAGTTGCTAAAAAGTAACCTCCATGAATTTAGATTGACTTCCTTATTGATTTTGGTTCTTAAGTACAAAAAAGAGGACTTTAATGGAAAGAAGGAAATCGTTGAATTTTATTTGAGTCATATGGCAAATATAAATAATTGGGATCTGGTTGACAGCTCAGCTCCTTATATTTTGGGGGATTTTCTGCTCGATAAAGACAAATCGGTTTTATACAAATTGGCAAAATCAGAGAACATTTGGGAGAGAAGAACAGCAATACTTTCTACATTTGCATTCATAAAAAACAATCAATTTGAAGAGGCATTAAATATTGCAGAAATTCTTTTATTGGACAAACATGACCTGATTCACAAAGCAGTGGGTTGGATGTTAAGAGAAATTGGCAAAAAGGATGAAATAACAGAAGAAGAATTTCTAGAAAAACACCATCGAAAAATGCCAAGAACTATGCTTAGGTATGCTATAGAGAAATTTGATAACGATAAAAAGAAATTCTATTTGAGTAGGTAGTTGTCAATATTTAGAATCTGTTTTTAGAGAACGTAGAGCTAAACAGCGGTCTAATTTTCCCTGTTTTTAATGGATAAGAATCCCAGGACGAGATGCTGGTAAAAGGCTCGAATCCCAGATTTTGAATATCTTTTCACACTTTTCGTTTGAACTTTATTTGTAGCCAATGATATATATACTGAATGATTGCCTGGTTTTGGAGTTTAGATCCTTGTGCGAAGTCCAGAGGAACTCAGCAACTCAGTGTACGAGGAAAAGGTGATTGGCGTTGACTGGAGTGATGTGACTCGCTGGGTTCTGATGGGAAGGACTACGAAGAACAAATTCTATGTCATAGACACCGGAGTTTTTGATGACATTGATACCATGAAGCATGTCGAGAAGCTGAAACTGATAGTCTCGAGGGAAAACCCGAAATGGATAATATGCGATGCCGGATATGGCAAGACCAAGAACCAGATATTGATGAGGTATTATCCCGGCAGGGTCTGGAGCGCATTTACTAATTCGGGTTCAAATATCCCGATCTGGAATACGATCAAAGAGGTTAATGGTCTTCCGCTTCCAGAGGATGACTGGCAGTATCATGTCAGCATCAATCATACAGCGATGTGCGAGAACACTGAAACGATTATAAACAGGCGGAATCTGGGAATATATTACTTCCTGGAGCAGGCTGCCAGAACGGACGTTTTTATATTTGAGGTGTCGCAGGCTGAGGCTGAGGAGGTTTCTACTTCTACCGGCAAACAGCGAAGGTTCTCGATTACTTCTGCACATGGGTATGCGGCCCTGTCATACGCTCTGCTTCCCTATGCATTCGCACAGGACTACACTGAGGCAGGCTATAACCAGAATGTGATGACCAGAGCGCCGAGGTTTGCACGGCGAAGAATCGCCTGAAGCTCAATTGGAGGTTATTTTAGAGCGATGCTGCCTGGGGTTCGGCTGCACGCGACGCTAACATTATTATGATATTATTTTGGTAAAGAGCTTCGAAACTGGTTATCTCAGAGAGTGTGTTCGTAGTCTTATTTTCCCATAAATTTCCAACTTGGAAATGTCCATAACGCTAGTTTATGTAACGATCAAAGTCCCAAAAAGTAAACAGCCTTCACTGCACATATCAATGATATAAGCAACGAAAAAGTCAATTAAGGTTTTTCATGCTTCATGCATGAATCGAAGACTCATGAGCGTTTATGTTGGACTTAGCAGCTATTGAACTTTTTGCAGCTAAATACCGAAAGCTTGATTGATATATCTAAAGTATTTAATGATTATATGGTTAAAACTCCTTAGCTGGCAGTAGCCTAATTTGGCGAGGGGTTACATTTATGCCTCCATTGTCACATATAATTACCAATGATCCGGGGTGATAGAACATGAGCTCAAATAAAGGCTCTGAAAAGACACAAGACAAGTTAAAAAAAATTGAAATGGGGTTGAAATGTATCAGGGATCTGAACCTTCTTGATGATTTTTATGATGAGACCTGGAAAGAGGGGATAGAGAAGTTTCTGGATAAATATGAAGATAAGAAATCATTTTATGATCTGCCTCTTGAAGAAACAAATAAAGTCATAGATATGGTGACTGAATGGTTCGGGGACGATTACGGGCTGGCTGTTATCGATGGGGAATTCTGGATGGTTGCTGTGGGCAGTGTGGAAGAAGGCGGCAACAGGTGGTGGTTCAAAATGAGACTCAAAACGGATGATATAGAGACTGCCAGAAAAGTCATTTTGCTGGATAAGTGTCGACCGATGAGATATTGAACCCTTTGAGAGTTCATCTATATATGAAAAGGAAAAGAAATGCGCTTGGAAACGATCAACAGGGTGCCTGTAGATAGATACTTCCCGGGGATGTTTTTGAAGAAAGGTTTTTTGGTACGAATAACGAACACGATCATCGAAGCTGAAATAACTGATTCCATAAACCAGCCGGTCATGAATCAGGGATTATATGACGGATGAAAAACAAAGGGCCGAATGTAAGAATGTCGAATACGGAACTTAGAATAACAAAGACCGATTGGCATGTGAGGAGCAGGTGTTTTTCAGCAGTCTGCTGATGCGATAAAAGGGGGTTTGAGACTATGTTGAATATTGGGGTGAAAAATATTGCCTGCGACGCAAAAAACTTTGATAGTTTACTAGGAACAAAAGGGCTCAGCGATCAATTGCTAAAGAACCATTTTACGTTATACCAGGGTTATGTAACAAATACAACAAAATTAGCTGATGTATTAAGCACACTTGGAAAAGAAGGAAAGACAGGAACGCCTGAGTATTCAGAACTAAAGCGCAAGTTTGATTGGGAATGGAATGGGATGAGGCTGCATGAATATTATTTCGGGAATATGACCATGGGCGGCAATGCAATCGATAAAAGTTCAAATCTGTGCAAGAAGATAGCTTCGGATTTCGGGTCATATGAGAACTGGGAAAAAGATATCAAGATAACGGGAGCAATGCACGGCATAGGATGGGTCATGTTATACTATGACCCTTGGGCCGACAGGCTCTTTAATGCCTGGATAAATGAACACAATGGGGATCATCTCTGCGGTACCTCTCCTCTTCTTGTCATGGATGTGTTTGAACATGCCTACATGTTTGATTATGGTTTGAAGCGAACCGATTACATTGAGGCATTCTTTAAAGCGATTGACTGGACGGTGGAAGATTGGGTAGATAAGTCCTGGAACTTGCAAGATCAGAGTATTCATAGGTGCAGTCAATGATAAAAGAAGGTGTACTTTTCGACCAGCTTCCAAATAACAGAGCAAGATGCAATATCTGTTCCCACCGATGCAATATTGAGGAGGGCAAGATCGGGATATGTGGGACCCGGAAAAATATTAGCGGGAAAGTCCATTCAATAATTTATAATATTGTATCCAGTGAGGCGGTTGACCCGATAGAGAAAAAACCTCTATATCATTTCCTCCCAGGCACGCTCTCTTACTCTCTTGGCACATTAGGATGTAATTTCAGGTGCGAACATTGCCAAAACTGGAACATCTCGCAGGTCAAACCGGAGGAGGCATACACAATGGAGATAACACCTGAAGAGGCGGTCAGGCGAGCGAAAGCTTCGGGATGCAAATCCATTTCCTGGACGTATAACGAGCCTGCAATATGGCATGAATATACATATGACAGCGCGGTTCTGGCGAAAAAGGCGGGGCTGAGGACAGTGTATGTGACAAATGGCTATATCACACCTGAGGCGTTGCAGCGCATCTCGCACTATCTTGATGCATACCGCGTAGATATCAAATCGTTTTCCGAGAATTTCTACAGAAAAGTATGCAGCGCGAGACTCGCGCCAGTTCTAGAATCGACAAGAATGGCAAAAGAACTTGGCTTGCATGTTGAAGTTATAACGCTCATAATCCCTGGAAGAAACGATTCCCAGGAAGAGATCAAGCAGCTTGTGAAATGGGTGCATGATAACCTCGGAGAGAATACACCCATGCATTTCACGAGATTCCATCCAATGTACCAGATGACAGACGTGCATTCGACACCTGTGGAGATGCTTGAGATATTACATGATATAGCAAAGAAAGAGGGGATGCGGTTTGTTTATATAGGGAATGTGCCGGGGCATAAGTATGAGAATACTTATTGTCCAGAGTGCAATGCTTTGCTGATAGACCGCACGGCGTTTACCGTAAGTGAGTATAATATAAAGGAAGGCAAATGCCCCAGGTGCGGGGAAAAGATACCGATTATAAGTGAAATACCACCCAGGTAAGGCAGCTTCATGTTATTATACACAGCTATGAAAGAGAGAATAAATTTCAAAAATAATAAAGGATTTAGACTCGTTACTAATATCATAGGTCTTAAGAAAGGAATCATCCAGCCTATTGTGATTTTTGCACATGGATTAAACAGCAGTAAGGATAGCCCGAGAAATCTCTATATTGCTGAGGGATTAGTGGAAAAAGGGATTTGCTGTTTTCTTCTTGATTTTACAGGACATGGAGAAAGTGAAGGAGAAACTTCTGATGCCACTATTGAGCAATTTATTCAGGATCTCGATGCATCGCTCAATTATATCAATAACTTAAAAGGCATTGACCCTATGAGAATAGGGATATGCGGCTCAATTATGGGTGGGACAGCAGCCCTGGTCATGGCAGCCACCGATGATCGCATCAAGGCTCTTGTTTTGCGCTCTGCTCCAGCCGAAGGATATTACCAGTACGCCAGTCAGGTTCGCATCCCCACACTGATAGTTCAGAGTGATGCAGACCCGATCATGGAGGAGAGCCATATTCTCTATGAGCATCTTGCTGGAGAGAAAAAGCTTGCTTTGATTAAAGGGGCAGACAATTTGTATTCAAAAGAGAAGCATCTAAAAGAAGCAAGGGAGGCTATAGCGCAGTGGTTTGCTGAGAAATTAGGATCACAAGATCCCGAGTTGAGGATATTCAAGGACAGGAGGGATGGCGGAGAACAGCTTGCTTCCAAGCTTAAGGATTATAAGGACAGGAAAAGGGTCCTGGTATTAGCCCTTCCAAGGGGAGGTGTGGTTATAGGTTTTGAAGTTGCCTCTTATATTAACTGTCCTCTTGATGTAATCATTATCAGGAAGTTAGGTTTTCCAGGGCAGCCAGAACTTGCCATCGGTGCGGTCTCAGAGACGGGCACGGTTGTTTTAAACGAATCCATAATATCAGCCTATGGTGTCTCAGAGGAATACATTCAGGAAGAGATTTCCCGCCAGAAGGCAGTGATCGAAAAGAGAGTTAATTTATATCGAAAAGGACAGGGGATACATGACCTGAAATGGAAAACCATTATACTCCTTGATGATGGAGCTGCCACGGGTGCTACAATGAAAGCAGCTATCTCAACATTGAATGTGGAGGGTATAGAGAAGTTGATTGTAGCCCTTCCAGTCGCTCCCCCTGAAACTGCCGAGGAACTTCGTCAGATGGCGGACGAATTAATCTGTCTTGAAACTCCTGATGATTTCATGGCTGTCGGGTCGTATTATCTGGATTTCACCCAGGTAACTGATAAGGATGTGGTGAAGATTTTAGAAAGGTCAAATGAGAGGTGGGAATTGGAAAAGCGTGTTAATAACCGCTCCTCCGAATCTCCCTGAACCTTTTTGCGGATCTCTCTCGCATATTAGGTCCCCAGTGGATGAAGAATACCACGATATCTGCCAGCGAACGCGCTTCGCTGATGGCTGCGCTCACTTTCTGCGGCTGTCTATGTGACGATACCACAATTGTAGTTGGAGGATAACAGGATAATCGAAGCAAAATATTTCCTGCATCCTTGGCTCGGCAAAAATATTATGACAATTCAAGCTCGGTGCGAAAAATATAGAGACGCACCGCACGAAAAAAAAAACCTCTGATTCGGTTTAATAAAAATGAAGATTTCAGGGAAGTATCTTATGACGAGGCAATAGATGAAGCGGCCAGGATTCTTGCCGGGTCAAAGAGACCGCTTCTTTATGGCTGGGCTTCAACATCATGCGAAGCGCATAGAAAGGGAATCCTTCTATCTGAAGAACTCGGCGCGATCATTGACAATACTTCATTTGTGTGCCACGGCCCCACAGGACTTGCAATTCACAAAAAAGGCATGCCGAGCGCCACAATCTGGCAGATAAAGAACCGTTCGGGCGTTATCGTATTCTGTGGCTGTAATCCTATCCAGGCCCATCCAAAGGCACATGAGTCGTTATTCTACTTTTTCCAGGAGATTTTTCACAGAGAAAGGAAGGAAGGGACGTAATATTATTGCTGTTGATGTACGAAAAAACCCATACGTCTGGCGTAGCTGATGAATAAGTGGAAGTGCAGCAGGGGGAGCGATTATCCTGCAATTTCAGCACTCAGAGCTTCTCGCGGGGTGCACCGCATTATAATCCAGGCGAGACAGCGGCCAATGATGTACTTTACCGGAAGGAAGTGGATGCTGCGATGATCATAGCGGCAGATGCAGCTGCACATTTCCCTGCAAATTCAGTACGGAACTTGCAAAAATCCCGATCATCCATATCGATCCTCACTGGAATTCAACGACTGAGATAGCCAATGTGGTCATACCTACGGCCATCTGCGGTATTGAGGCTGGAGGAACGGCTTACAGGATGGACGGAGTCTCTCTCAGGCTCAAGAAAATGATCGAATCAAAACATCCGGGTGATGAAGAAGTCCTTGAGAAAATAACCAGCCGGGTGAAAAAGATGAAAGGTGAGCAGGAATCAAATGACAAAAATAATCGAAATGGAAGAATTGAGAAATAAGAATTATGTCTTCAGGGACAGGGTACATGCAGGGGAACTCCTTGCCAGTAAACTGAAACCTTACGTCGGAAAAGATTCCATAGTGCTGGCCATTCCCTCAGGGGGTGTTCCGATAGGAATTACTCTCGCAAAAGAACTTGGACTTCAGATGGATTTAATAATTGTCAGGAAGCTCCCGATTCCTTACAACACTGAAGCCGGGTTTGGCTCTATGAGCTGGAATGGAGAGGTGAAGCTCAATGAGAAATTAGTGGAACAGCTTGAATTGAGCGATCCTGAGATTGATTCAATTATCAGAGATGTCAAAAGTGAGCTTGATAAAAGGATGGAAATATTCAGGGGAAACAGACCTTTTCCTGAATTAAAAGGCAAGACAGCGATAATCGTAGATGACGGATTGGCTTCAGGTTACACCCTCCTGGCAGCTATAAGTTCAGTAAAAAGATTATCTCCGGCAAGGATCATAGTGGCAGTTCCAACTGCTTCGAAAAACGCGGTCGATCTTCTGGCCCCCTATGTTGATGAAATTTTCTGCCTGAACATAAGGGAAACAAAGATATTCGCCGTGGCTGATGCATATCAGGAGTGGCACGACCTTACCCAGCAGGAAGTATTGAAATTATTAGGAAAATGAGACACACTTAACTTTTGTTCCATCCCCCTGTGAGATGGATATGCAGGTGAAATACAACCTGTCCAGCGCCGCTGCCCACGTTTATTACAAGCTTGTAACCACTGTCTTTGATACCCAGTTCCTCAGCTATTTCCTTTGATTTAAGGATCATCTTGGAGACAATTTCGACATTGTGCTCTTTTAGTTCATTTACACTTTCAATGTGCTCAACCGGCACAATCAGGACATGCACGGGCGCTGAAGGTTTTCTAGTATGGAAAACCACAAAATCTTCATCTTTATAAATAATATTTGCAGGTGATTCGCCCCTGATAATACTGCAGAATATACAATTGCTGCTCATGATCCCACGTTATCATCTTGATGTATAATCTTTAACATTTGTTTGCAGGATAACCTTTCTCCTTCCATGCAGTCATGCCCCCGATCAAGTTATATACCTTCTTAAAACCACCGCGCTCCAGAATGCTGGCCCCAAGCCCGGATCTGTTTCCCGTGGAGCATACTGAAACCACAGGACGGTCTGATGGAACCTCAGCCAGCCTTTTCTCAAGCTCTCCCACATAATATTCACCGCACCCGGAATATGACCCTGGGCATATTCCTCCTTTTCGCGCACATCCAGAACAAATAAATCTTGTTCTTTCAGTTTCCCATGAAGATCATCAACCGTATGCATGCCACTGTGCTCAAGCGGCATTGCGCGATTATTCCACTCATCGATACCTTCGCAGAGATATCCTCTGACTTTATCAAGGCCAATCCGTGAAAGGTATAATTTCACAATCTCAACATCCTCCTGCCTCTCGGTCACAAGCAGGATGTCCCTTTCATAATCAAGAATCCAGCCCGCAAAATTAGGCAATCCCCCGAGCCAGATATTATAAGAACCTTTGAGATGACCGCCAGCAAAGGAAAGAGGGGAACGGGTATCCACCACTGTGCAGTCCGTCATAACATTTGCGAACCTGAGAGCATCCATGGGCTTGACAAGACCGGGTTCAAGCAACTGTGGACCATTCAGGTTATGATCCGCCATTCTGGCAAAATAAGGAGGAAGTGGAATATTTTCTCTCTTTTTTCTTTCGATAAATTCCTCACGCGGGAGTACAAGCATGGGATTAGTGGCCCGCTCGTAGCCGAGTGTGCTTATTGCAATATCTGACATTGTGCCGCCGCATGCTGAGCCTGCTCCATGGGCAGGATACAGGGTAGTTCCATCCCCCAATGGGAGGAGTTTCCCATGCAGGGAGTCATGTAGTATAGATGCGTATTCAGCGGTCTTCTCAATGCCAGAAAGATCTGTTCGTCCCACATTGCCATAAAAAAGCGCGTCTCCCGTAAAAACAGCAAAGGGGATTTCTAAAGAGGAAAGATATAGCACAAAGCTCAGGCTTTCCGGGGAATGACCCGGCGTCTCAATAACCTTTATCCTCATGCCACCGATATCGAAAGTATCATTCTCAGTTGCCGACTCCCCATAGCCAAAATCAAGTCGATCACTGTGGATTATCCTGCAACCCGTTAGCTGCTCAAGTTCCAAAGACCCTATCAGATAATCCTCGTTGCGGTGCGTCTCGAAAACAAACCGTATCATGCAGCAATTGCTTTTGGCAATTTCAATATATTGATCCACATCTCTTTTAGGATCAACTACGAATGCATCATTATCATTCCCTGCAATATAAGAGAAATGAGCAAGCCCTTCTGAAACAAGCCTTTCAATGAACATCCACTCTTGCCTCAAGAAGAGATGATTGTCACAGATATTAAATGTTGGTATCGAATCCGAAAGTAAATAAAATAAAAAAGAAAGGAGGGGAATCCTACTTCTTTTCAACCCCAGGAGCTTCCTTTGGCGGCTCATGTGATTTTGGCGGTATCGTCTGGGTCCTGAACAGGTCGCTTATTGTCTCTTTTGGCGCACCCGGGGCAGGAGGGTTGATGTCTGTGCTTAAACCCATCAGATTTGCCGTGATAACCACAAGGTCATCCATCCGTATTTCCAGCTTGAGATCGTCCCTTCCATCCTGGAGGTTGCGCCTGCAGAATGGACATGTGCTGATCAGTACTTCCGCACCTGTTGCCCTGGCATCGTTCATGCGATCCTTTGCGATGGCCAGGGCAAGATCGGGAAGACCAGCTTTCACACCTCCGCCTGCGCCACAGCATCTCTGTTCATTGCGATTCCGTTCCATTTCGACAAGTTTGAGGCCGGGCATGCTCTTTAAGACCTTTCTGGGCTCCTCGAACACGCCAACGTGTCTTCCCAGATGGCACGGGTCGTGATAGGTGACGGTTTTATCAAAACTCTTTTCCCATTTAATCTTTCCAGCATCAAGCTGTTCTGCGAGGAACTGCGACATGTGGATTGACTCGAAAGGCAATGGTTTTCCATAGGCGCGAGGCCAGTCTATCTTTGAAGTCCTGAAACATCCTGCGCATGCGAATACTACTCTTTTTGCGCCGCGTGCTTTTAATGCCTCGATATTATGTAAAGCAGCCTGTTTCGGAACATCATTTATATGCTGCTGTCCCGTCCTTATAAGTGCAGAAGAGCAGCACCATTCATCCTCTCCAAGAACCATAAATGGAACGTTGAGTTTGTTCAATATCCTTGCCGTGCTGACGCAGAGCACCTGCTGGTTGTATCCTGCGGTACAGCCGATGAAGTAGGCTATATCCGATTTTTCTGCTACCTTGATATCAGGCGTCATCCAGGCAAGGCGGTCTTTTTGCTGCTTCAGATATGGATTGTGCCCTTCCCCTATCAGCTTGGGGAACAGGCTCTGTTTGCCGTATGGACCAAATCCGCGCTTTACAAGGTTTGCACGATTTGCTTCCCAGAGCTCGACTGTGTCAATTCCGGCGCAGCACACCGTACCGCACATGCCGCATAATGTACAGTTATACAGATCATCGGTGTACTTCTTCAATTCCTTATCCGGGATCCTTGCAGGTCCAAAAAGCTTCGCCTTCCAGCCGTAGCTCCTGGTGACGTATTCCCTCCACCGCAGGATTTTATCCCTGGGTTCGATAGCCTGGTCTTTATTCCTTCCGTCATATGTTGGACAGTACTTGACGCATTCGCCGCATCGTGTGCATGCATCATACTCCATCAATTGTGTGGGCTTGAAATTTTCAAGTGAGATCACTGGTTTATTTTTTGACATGTTTATATCCTATAATAATATTTACTATAAATATTGTTCGTTAGCTTACTAACAATTTATTCATCATAAGGACTCTACATAACCACTTTACTCCAATAATTTATATTAGCAATAATCATACAAACACTTCATGGAAAAACTTGTTATAATCGGAAGTGGTTCCGGAGGTCTACATGTAGCTTCAACGGTTGCTAAATTTAGAAAAAACCAATATGATATTACGGTTATCACACAAGATACAAATATTGCTTACTCTCCCTGCGGCATTCCATTCGTGCTTAAAGGCGACATACCCTCGTATAAAGACTTGATCATGCATTCAAAAGAACATTATCGAGAGTCCGGAATAAAAATACTCACGAATACTTCTGTAGAGGAAATTGATACTAACAAGAAGAGAATACGATATGAAAATACATGGTTTGATTACGATTACCTGGTAATTGCCACAGGAACTGCCCAGAGAGTACCGAAAGTTAAAGGCATGGATCTTGATGGTGTGTTCAGTGCGCACATAAAAACCTTAAAAGATGCTGAGAAATTTGAAGAATATATTTCCAACTTAAAAAAACCTTTAAAGGTTATAATGACAGGCTCAAACTCCATCGACCTTGAGTTTGCAGCAGGACTAAAAGAACGCGGTCATAATATCATAATTGTTGAAAAAGAAGCGCATCTAATGCCAGATAGACTTGATAGCGATATGGCAGAATACGTTCATAGATATCTGCAAAGTATTGATATCACGGTAATCACTATGCATGAGCTATCCGAAATAACAGGAACAGAGAGAGTAGAATCAGTGAATTTTAGTGTTTTGATTCTTCCTGCGGATTTATTGATGCTTGGAACAGATTTTATGCCAGAGATAACTCTTGCAAAAAGCGCAGGTTTTGACACTGATAAATACGGAATAAATATTGATGAAAAGTCGCGAGCTCTTATAAAAGGGAAAGCTGCAGAAAGAGTTTATGCTTCAGGGGCGTGTGCTCACGCGATCAACATAGTGACTGGAAAACAGGATTTCATGTACACAGGATCAACATCAATACAAAAATCAAGAATAGTATCAGAGCAACTTCTTGGCATAGATGCCAGTGTAAAAGGAAGTACTAACCCAATGATCGCTGTACTGAGGGATCTGAATATTGGCACAACAGGATTAACAAAACAGGAAGCAGAAAAAAACAATATCGAAGTGAAAACTTGTGTTACTGAAAAAAAAAGCACAGCAAGATATTATCCTGGCGGTATCCCCGTTTATATGAAACTGCTTTTTGAAAAAAATTCTCTCAGGCTTATTGGAGCTCAGATCGTATCAAAGGAATATGGTATTAAGGAAAGGGTTGATGCCCTGTCGATTGCAATGAGCTGCGAGCTTACAGCAAAGGATCTGGCGCACCTTGAAACCGCCTATTCTCCTCCAGTATCACATATCCTTGATATAATGGTTGAATTGGCATACAGTGTGTGGATTGAAAAGAACATGAAGGGTTAAATCCTATATTTACTTCCGAGGTTTTAACCCCGAATCCCCGAATCCGAAAAGTACTTAAAGCCTTTAGAAACATAATGTAGTTCTGGGACTTTTCAGGAGGTAATCATTATGAAATTCAATGGGGTAAATCATCTTGCAATGGCAACAGGTGATATGGATAAAACCATCCTCTTCTGGCGTGATCTCTTAGGAATGCGGCTTATAGCAGGTCTTGGACAACCAGGGTACAGGCATTACTTTTTTGAGATTTCGCCTTATGACTTGATAGCATTCTTTGAGTGGAAAGGCGTTGAAGGGATGGTAAAAAAGGAACATGGAAGACCGGTAAAAGGCAGATTCGGTTTTGATCATGTTTCATTTGGGGTTGAGGGAGAAGAAGACTTGTGGGAACTAAAGGATAAGCTTGAAGCAGCGGGTTTCTGGGTTTCGGATGTAATCGACCATGGTTTCATTCACTCTATTTACAGCTATGACCCAAATAACATTCCAATAGAGTTCAGCCATAATGTGAACGGCACTGACATCAGAAAGAATCCCTTGATGGGAGACACGCAACCAACAAAATTAGCAATGGAAGGTCCGGAACCCCAGGTGAATAAAATACCAAAAGTCATGCGTGCAACGCCAATTGGAGAGAGGATCGTCTATCCGGGTGTTGGAAGTGAACTTTTTCACGGGTACAGGAAAAATGAAAAAAGACTTAATTTGCCGTGGGAAATAGGTCAATGGACAAAGTTAAGCATAAATAAAATAACAGAAGTTTATTGAAGGGAGGTTTTTAAATGAAGAAAATGACCGAGCAGCATCTTATCAATGCATTTGGAGGAGAAAGCCAGGCGCATATGAGGTATTTGCATTTTGCCAACCAGGCCGAAAAAGAAAAACTCAATAATACGGCACGCTTATTTCGCGCAATCGCCCATGCTGAATATATACATGCAGGGGACCATTACAAGGAGCTAAAACACCTGGATGGGGGATTTGTCGCAAATAGCATGGCCGCTTTTGGCCCCGGTGATTCCAGGAAAAACCTCAAACTTGCCATCGCGGGGGAGACATTTGAAATTGATGAAATGTATCCTGTATACCTGGAAGTGGCAAAATTCCAGGGAGAAAAGGGTGCGCAGAAAAGTTTTGAATGGGCATATGGCACTGAAAAAATGCATAAGCAGCTTTATGAAATAGCACTCGACCAGGTCAATTCAGGAAAAGACGTTAAACTCGGTCCGATCCAGGTATGTGAAGTCTGCGGATATACCCTTGAAGGAGAAGCGCCAGATAAATGTCCCCTGTGCGGTGCACCCAGGGACAAATTCAGTGCATTCAAATGAATATCACCAGGAAACGCTTTAAGATCTTGAATTGATTTAACCACGATGCCAGTAGATCCCATCTGCAAGATGCAAGTTGATGATAAAACGCCCTTCAAATCAGTCTATAAGAACAGGGAATATTATTTCTGCTCCCAGAATTGCGAAAAGAAATTCAGTGAACTTGATAAAAGCGTGATCAGGGTCAGGCAGTCACTGAAAGATAAAGAACGCATACCATTCGGCAAGCTCAAACGGGAGATCATAGACCCTGGTATCTGCACACTATGTGGTGCCTGCGTAGCAAGCTGTGAAGTCCTGACCATCCGGGAAGGAAAACCCGCGCTTCAGGGAAAATGCACCGCGTGCGGCGTGTGCTACAATCAGTGCCCTCGCACCATAACTACAGAATCCAGCCTGATAGGGAATGTGCGTGATGTCTTTACTGCCAGGACAATGCTTCCTGGAGTAAAAGGAAAGGATGGCGGGGTTGTAACTTCAATGCTACTTTATGCGCTCGAAGAAGGTCTAATAGACAGTGCAGTTGTGACCGTGAAAAGCGAGGAAGAGCCTTGGAAACCAGTGCCAATAATCGCACAGACAAGGGAAGATATTCTCCGCTCCCAGGGTTCCATATATGTGCATTCACTCACCATGGAAACCCTGATGAGTGCTATAAAAAGAGGCTCGCGTTCCATCGGCTTTGTTGGTCCATCATGCAACATCGATGCAGTTTATAAAATGCAGAATTCGCCATATGGATTGCTGCACATGTTCATGAGGGCAAATATCCTGAAAATGGGGCTTTTCTGTATGGACACTTTCAATTATGAAGGTCTGAAAACCTTCCTCGCTTCAAAGGGTATCCTATTATCTGATGTTAACGAGATGAAGATACGCAAAGGAAAATTCAGTGTAAAAACGGATTCGGATCATATCTTTCCTCTTAATGATATCGACGCATTCAGGAACGGTTCATGCACTGTCTGCACAGACCTGACAGCTGAGAAAGCGGACATCTCTTTTGGCGGCGTTGGTTCAAAGGAAGGATATACAACTGTTCTTGCCCGCACCGGGCTGGGACTTGAGCTTTTTAAAAATGCTGAGGATAGGGGGTACATTAAGATTGAGCCACTTGAGAGGGAGGGGCTTGAAAGAGTTCTGCGCCAGGCAAGAGCCAAGAAAGTGCAGATGTACATGATAAAGAGAAGGGTTGAAATGGGCGCCTTACCCATTTAACCCTCTATCGTGGCGGAGAATAACCGTGCCAAAAACCTTCCTGGCCCAGATAATACAATGGAAGAATCTCTTTGTGACCTTTTTCAAAATTCACGAGCTTAAAAAAAGGGTCTTTGCTTGATATAATGTCTGTTTTTTGAGCGCTATTTGAATATAATTCAATAGACCTCTCTTCAGTTCTGATCCCAATTTTCAGAGCTTCCTGGTTTCGGTTATTGTCATCGGCTCAAGTGATTCTGGGAAAACCCGCCTGGCTTCCCTGTTCTTTTCATCCATCACCCCTTCTTCAATGGGTTTTCCTGATATCTACCGGTACTCTTTCTCAAGGAGCTGCTTGTGGTCCCCTTCATCCCTGGAAAGCCTTCTGAAAATCGATTTAGCATTTTCTTCCTCAACGATGTCGCTAAATATCTAATAGTATTCCTGACCATAGATCTCGATTGAAATCGCTTCTTTCAGGATATCTAGAATATTGCTTTGATTGTCCGTATTATTGACCCATTAAAGGTTGATTTCAAACGATAATAAAGATAGTGTAATGATGATTGATATAATTGGTGGTTACCAAGACCCCCTTGAAACCATTGGTAGATTTTTTTACCCTCTATGTGAGATATGCAACTGAAGAAAGATTTTCTTTTATTCCATGTTGCAATCGTGCAAATGCTACTGCCAGCATAACAATACAACACTCTGTCACGTGAAGATCAATATTCTTCATACCTTTGCCATTCAAGTGTACCTCAACTTCAAGGTGATCTTTTAGATAGCTATTGATTCCTTCGTTGCTGTTTCTTTTATGGTAAAGATCAAGAACTTTGTCTGGACACTCATCATATTTATTCATATAGTCATTTCTAAAATACATTGCAACAGGGTCATGAAATCCCTTTTTGACAAGAAATTGCATCTTATATTCAAGAGAACCATCTTTCTTATATTTTGGATCTTGCCAATTTTTCCTATATAGATAATTAATCTCCTGTTCAGGGGAGTAGAAATAGGTTTTTCCATTAAATCTATGCTCGTATTTTACATTTTCATTCCAATCTTTGTTAATATGATAATGTGACATTAAGCCCATTTCAACATGGGCAAAGGCAATATTCCTATTGCTATTATAACCGCCATCGAACCATGTATCCTCCATGTTCATTTTGGCAGATACTGCCGCCATTCTGAGCATGTTTTCTAGATATGCATCATCATTTTCTGTTCCTCCGCATATCTTTTTGGCAAGAGGAATATTGTGTTCATAATCCATAGTTATTTGGGCTTTGACCATTTCCTTCTTGTAATGACCGTTGTATTTTCCATCAGGATCGTTATGTGTCTTTATCGGTGTACTGTCTGTTCCCGTGTATTTTCCAATTTTTAGACCCAATTTGTTGCCAGCATCGACAACTTTTATGCAAAAAAGCTGCATTATTGCATCCATTCCTTTGGTGCCAATTCTCACTTTTTCAAAATGCCTCAATGTTTCATGATCTGGAACTATGACGTTTCCGTCCGAATCAATGTTGAAACCCAATTCTAATGATTCATCAGGATGTGTTTCCAGATGTCTTGCTTCTTTCGTATAATATTTTATTGTATTGATATTTCTCCAAATAAATGCCTTTACCATTGCTCTTCTTGGATATGTTTCCACTCCTTCTTTAACAATGTAATGCTTGTTGATTTCAGGCATTATCGGGTCAAGGTTTAATCCTTCCAGAAACCTGGATGCTCGAACGCTGTTCTCGGAGGTTGCATCAGCAAACTCTTCATTATTTGCATCGGTCAGACCGATGAATTTGTTCCAATAGCTTTTTATTTGCTTACCAACATTAAACTCCATTGTTCATCCCCTCTTTGGAATTTAGTGAATTAAATAATAATGTGGGGATGAACAATATAAATTTTACTGCAAGTATAGAAAATAGTTAAATTTATAAGGCAACCCTATGAATTGGTAACCACCAATTGAGAAATTTTTTTGGATATTTTTAATATATATGTTCTTGCATTTATCAAAGTATAAATGCGGTTCTTAAAGTTAGTTGTATTTCTTCAGATAGTTAGCAATAATTAAATAGTTTGCACACCATGCAATATTCTGGGAGTTTTTATGGCAAAAAATAAATTGAACATACTTATCGTCTTCTACAGCATGACCGGAAATGTTGCAAAACTGGCAAAAGCGGTAGCTGAAGGGGCGAGGAGCGTTAAGGATACAGAAGTGAGAATTAGACAGGTTGAAGAGCTTATTCCCAAAGAGAAGTGGAACGACATTATGAAGAAAGTGAAAGAAGAACTGAAAGATATTCCAATTGCTTCAATGGGTGATCTGGAGTGGGCTGATGGCATAGCATTCGGAACTCCAACAAGATATGGCAATATGACGGCTCAGATGAAGGAATATATAGATGAGACCGGGGGCCTCTGGCAAAAAGGCGCTCTTGAGAACAAGGTGGCAGGCATCTTTACAAGCACAAGCACCCAGCACGGGGGTCAGGAAACAACAATAATTACTTCGATGGTACCACTATTTCATCTGGGAATGATCGTCGTGGGAATTCCATATTCTGAACAGAGATTGTTCGTATTTGATTCGATATCAGGCGGCTCTCCATATGGTGCCTCTTCAATATCTGGACCGATGGCCGATAGATCCCCTACTTCCAATGAACTCGAAATTGCAAAAACACTTGGTAGGAGAATAGCTGAGGTTAGCAGAAAGATTTCAGGTAAATAAATCATTTTATTTCATGATAAAGAGAAGGATTGAAACGGGAATCCATTCAACCTTCTATAGTGGGAGGGGAATAACCGTACCATGAGCCTTCCTGGCCCAGGTAATACAGTGCATCTTCAAGGATCTTTTTATGTTCTTTCTCAAAATCCACAAGAGTCAAGAAAAGGTCTTTGCTTGACCTGATGCCTGTTTCCTGGGCACTATTTGAATATAATTCTATTGACCTCTCTTCAGTCCTGATCCCGATTTTCAGGGCTTCCTGTGTTTCGGTTATGTTCATCGGCTCAAGTGATTCAGGAAAAACCTGGCGGGCTTTTTCCCTGTTCTTTTCATCCATTACACCCGCTTCTAAGGATTTTCCTGATACCTTCCTGTACTCTTTCTCAAGGAGTACCCTGTGGTCTCCTTCATCACCTGCCAGCCCTTTGAAGATCGATTTGGCATTTTCCTCCTCAACAACTTCGCTAAATATCGAATAGTATTCCTTACCATATATTTCGATAGAGATCGCATCTTTCAGGATATCAAGAATATTGTTTTGATCGTTCGTATTATTCACCCATCAAAGGTTGATTTCAAACTGTAATAAAGATAGCGTATGATCGATGCGGGAGGTACGAATTGATATGCTCAAATGAAGTATCTTTTGAGACATAATGTTCTGTTCTTCACCCGAATGAAACAAGCAGCATTATGACTATTATCGTCAGTCCTTCCTGCATCAGGGTGGCAAGAAGCATGATCTGCATACCCAGGCCGGGTGAGAATATCCCCGTATAATAATGTATTGTGAATCTGAGGCGCACAAGACTTGAAAGAACTCTTCCTGCTAACAGGATAACTATGATCTGCCTGGATGTCAGTATTCCATCTGCCAGCAGCCTGCCTGCAATGGTGTATGCACCTACATTACTTGCAAACCATGCAGCAATGACAGGTAGGCCCTCTGATGGGAGATATCCGGGTAATGGCAAACCCTTCATGTAAGATGATATTATATTAAAAAAACCGGCATCGATGAGCTGGAACACTATGATGGCAGCAATCACCATTGAAGGAATAATATTCTTAAGGGGTGGCCATGAGGCCAAAAGAGCGCTCTGTAAGGCTTGCCTGAATTTCTTCTTCCTTATCTTCCGAGGGATTACAGGGGATTTCTTTGGAGGCAGTAAAATGCGCCCAAGGACAAGTGTGATCCCGGTGCGAAGAAGACCTACGGCTACAACGATACCCAGATAGATCACACCTGTAGAACCGAGCAATATTATAAGGACGGGGAGGAGATCCCTTACAAAGATTGAATGTTGCAGGAAAAGAAGTTACAAGGGAAGCTATCAGTGTCTCTTTCCTGTCAATAAGACCTTTTTTGTTAAGGTCAGCGATCATGGAATTCCCTGCCGTGGGTGAGCCAAAGGAAGCAAGGAAGCTCACCCCAACCTCTTCCCTGAGATGCCCGAAATGCATGAACGGCGCTGTAACAAAACCAAGCTTTTGTATCCAGCCCAGTTCTATCAACAGTTCCATCAGGACAATACCGATGATCGTTGCCGGGATGACCGAAGACAGGTATTCGAAGGTTAATATCAGTGCGTCATTCCACATTATGGATTAATCAACCGGTTACCTTCAATTCATCCAGCATTTTCTTTATGCTTGTTACCGGCTCACCCATATTGTCAGCAATGATCTCTTTTGCGGGAGGAGTGCCGGGATAGGTCGTTATTCTCTGTGATATTCTTTCCTGGTACGTGGATAAAAGTTCATTCTGGTAGAAAACACCTATCGGTATTTTGTCACCCCACTCAAATGCCCTTGTCAATGCTGCAACGGTCTTTGGAATAACCTCTTCAGGTTTTCGGACCACTCCATCATATCCACTTTCTTCAAGTTTGTACAGCCTCGGTATGGGTTTTCCAGATACCGGGTCGATCCGGTCTTCCCCATTGTACCATCCTTTCGTATTTATGTCATTGTATGTGGGGCACCACTGCTGTACTATTACCAGGGCCATTCCTTTGTGTTTGACAGCCATTTTTATGGTCTCTTTGAGGTGCCCGACATCGTAGCAATAGCTTCTTGCTATGAAAGTAAAACCAGCAGCCAGGGCCAGGGCGATAGGATTGACTCCTTCGTTAATATTTGGTTTGAGCATAGCCTTTGTCTTTACTCCAAGCTTCAGTGTGGGTGAAGCCTGGCCTTTTGTTAGGCCATAGACGCCGTTATCATGGATTATATAGGTCATGTCCAGATTTCTCCTGCCAGTATTGACAAAATGGCCTGCGCCTATTCCGAGACCATCCCCGTCGCCTCCATGCACTATCACTTCAAGGTCGGGATTTGCCAGTTTGATTCCTATGGCAAATGGAAGAGCTCTTCCGTGCAGTGTGTGGACACCATAAGCATTCACAAAGTGCGGGGTCTTGCCGTGGCAGCCGATGCCCGACACAATGACAACGCGCGATGGCTCCAAAGCAAGGTCAACAAGAGCCATATGCAAGGAAGTGAGTATGCCGAAATTCCCGCATCCGGGACACCAGTCATTGAATACCTGGGTCCTGTAATCAGAAAGTTTAAGAGCCACCGTTCAACACCTGCCTTGTTTGTGCCCTGTTTTGCACGATATTAAGCAATGCTTCATAAACTTCATCCGCTGACATTGGTCTCCCGTTCCATTTCAGGATAAAATAATCCATAAGGATGCCTGTTTCTTCCCTGATTATTCCTGCGAGCTGCCCGGAATAGTTACCTTCAACAATGATCTTCTTCGAGGCGTTGCCCAGTATTCTTTCAATATATTTTTTTGGCAACGGATGCGGTATACGCACCTGCAGGAAGTTCATCCTGAATCCGTCCTTGCTCAGCATTTCCATAGCTTCAAGAATCGCGCCTTTGGGAGAACCCCAGCTTACAATTGTTATAGGTGCCTCTTCATCCCCGAAGAAATTGACCCGTTCTTTTTCCTGGATCTCCCTGTCTGCTGTCTCAAGTTTTCTCATACGTTTTTCATGCATCCTTGTTCGCATCATGGATTCCTCGGTGACATGCCCCAGTTCGTTGTGTTCATCACCGGTATTCCAGAATACTGCGCCCGGAGTTCCAATGGGGAGGCGCGGGGAAATCCCGGAGTCTGTGAATTCAAACCTCCTGTAATTTTTACCCGCAACATCAGCTTCAGTTAGCAGTTCCCCGCGTTCTATTTTCACAAGACCCAGATCGAATATTTTATAACTTTTGTTGCTGTTGGCAAGGGCTTTGTCAATCAGGTGGATGACAGGCGTCTGGTAGCGCTCAGCATAATTAAAAGCACGGGCAGCATCATAGAAACACTCTTCGATATCCCCCGAACATAGAATGATCCTGGGAAACTCGCCATGGGAAGCATGAATTGCAAATCTCAGGTCATCCTGCCCGTGGCGTGTAGGCAAACCCGTAGATGGGCCACCGCGCTGGTAGTAGTTGATAACAACAGGGACTTCATTGATACCGGCCCAGCCCAAACCTTCCGCCATTAATGAGAAACCAGGTCCGGACGTACTTGTTGCGGACCTGGCGCCCGTTAGAACAGCTCCTATAGCCATTGTTATAGCAGCAATCTCATCTTCTGTCTGCACAACAAGGATCCCAGCGGTTTTATTACTGCCTGTGATCTCTAACACCTGGTTCTCTTCAATGTATTCACTCTCATCCGCAGCCGGGGTTATCGGATAATATGTCTGCATTCTGCACCCCCCCGCAAGTTTTCCAAGAGCTACGGCCTGTGTTCCCTGGAGGAAAATTCTCTCTTCTTCGGTTCTTACTGCCTTAAGATTGATCCCGGCATCTCCAAAATTTTTTCTTGCATAGTCATAGGCTTTATTGAGCGCGAGAAGATTCATTGAAATTATCTTTGGTTTTTTGCCGAAAATCATGTTAATGGCCTTCTCAACATATTCTTTATCATAGTTAGCAAGCCCAAAAGAAGCGCCCAACGACAGGACATTGATCATCCTTGTCAGCTTGCTCAGTTGTTCTTCGCCAATTTCTTTGCCGATCTCTTTTAACATCTCAAGATAAGGGATTGAGTATATTTTCACATTATTCTTTTTAACTTCATCCAGGATGTCACCAACTGTTTCAGGATGTAATCCTCTTTCGTGGAGGTTTTTATTCCACTCTTCGATAAAGGCTGAAGGCAGCGAAAGGATATTGGCTATTTTGGTCTCGATTATCCCTGTGTCGCATATTATTCCCCCGCCCGGGGATACTTCCCATATGTGCCTGACCACGCTTTCCGCATCAAACGTGCACAGGAGGTCAACCCTGTTAACCAGGGCTCCTACTTCAGATGGTGAGACCCTGATATGAAAATAGCTATGCAATCCCTTAATATTGGAGGAATATTCCCTCTTTCCATAGACATGAAGCCCTCCGTAGCAGCAGGCGCGGGCAAAGATGTTGGCACTCGAATCCACCCCGCTTCCCTGAGGTCCTCCGGCCATCCAGATAAAATCATTCTTCATAATTTACCCCTGATCATTCACATTGATTTCAAATAAAAAACTTCTTCATCCGCCTGTGACTGCGTCCGTTCCTATGCAGCAAGCGCAATTTATTGTCTCGCCGCAATATGGACAGGCACAATTACAATTTTCAAACGGATTTCCGCAATTTTCGCATATGGCCTCTAACAGAACAATTCCTCCAGTAAATTTTTATAGATCCACCTGGTTAAGTAGTTTGCGGTTATAATTCCGTTATTTTGATAGCGCGAACGGGACACTGTGATTCACATGCCCTGCAAAAAATGCAGTTAATTTCATTCACAGGATCTGATTTCTTGCTTGAAGTCGCATGCTCCGGTGAACTGATCCAGTCAAAAACATTCACCGGGCAGACTGAAATACAGATGCCGTCGCCCTCACAGGAATCATGGTCAACCGCAACACTGGTGCCGTGTATCCCGAGTTTTCTCGGTGGCTTAACGTCTCCTCTTACCTTGTGCGCATTATGTTCACCAACGACAGGTTTTTTCATGAAATCAGGATCTATAGTAATATTTATTTCCTCCTTTATAGCTTTAGGAAATTATTTTCATACAGGAAAAAAATTAAAATATTGTCAACAGATCAGCATCATCGGCTGCTCACAGCAAATAACCGTTCCGGCGCTATCCGAAACACATTCCATCTCGCATCCGCAGATTTCACAAATATATGACATGCCTTCTTCTGCTTTCTGCGCTTTCTTAGTCTTGACAACCTTCTTTGATTTCGGTTTTCCAGTTTTTGATTCTGTCTTCATGGCCGTAATTTTTCCTCTCTCTTTCCACCACGAAGAGGCAGTTGATCCAGTTGAATGTTCCTTATTTGGCATTTGTTTACCTCCACTAAATATACTTAGTAGTGATGATATTTATACATGTCGTTAAAAAGTTGAATCAAACTTTTTAGAATATGTGGAAAGGGAGTTTTATAGTGAGGAATCTTAATGAAACTTGAAAATAAAAGCGTGATCGTTACCGGAAGTGGAAGAGGTATAGGGGAGTATATCGCAAAAAGGCTGGCCAGGGAAGGGGCAAATGTAATCGTAACCGGAAGGACAGCAAGGGATATAGAAAATGTGAGCATGGAAATAAATGATGCAGGAGGAAGATCGATTTTTATAAAAGGGGATGTTACGATAGAAAAAGATGTAAGAGAAGTTATCCATGAAACTATCAAAGAATTCGGGAAAGTTGATATTCTTATAAATAATGCAGGGAAGGGATTAAAAAAATATATATGGGAAACCGGAGTCGAAGAATTTGAGGAAGTAATGGACGTGAATGTCAAAGGCACGTTCCTGTATATGAAGAATATTATTCCAGAAATGGAGAATAGCACAGGCTTGATAATAAATATTTCCTCAGGGGCGGGGAAGGAAGGAATTCCGAAGCTTGGTGCATATTGTGCATCAAAGTTCGCGGTGATAGGTCTTACAGAATCTGCTGCATTGGAGGTTAATAATGTCAAAATCGTTGCATTATGCCCGGGCAGCGTGGATACTGGGATGTTCAAACGGCTGTTCCCTGGTGAAAAGGCAGACCTCAAACCGGAGGATGTTGCTGAAAAGGTTGCTGATATCTGCACCCATCCAGGAAAATACCGTCAGGGGCAGTCCATTGAAATTTATTGATCAAATGGGTTGGCACTGGTAATATGATGGATCCCGTTAGAGATTTTTCATCGCCAATGATCAGGGGATCAAATTCAAAATGGCAATAGGATCATGTATTCTTATCAAAACCGTCTTCCACTTTTCATAGAACGGAATAATCAGTCAAACCATCTGTGGCAAGGATGATAGGTCTTGAATCGTATCTCTTCGCACACCTTCCTGGCCGAGCGCGCTCCAAGAATGCCGCCGCCTGCGGGTGGACGGCATACTTTGAGCGGGAGGCTGGGCGACACTGCGAACCCCGCAGAGTCGCGGATATTATGATATCTCACGTTGTTTCTGTTCCTTGATCTGGATGCGCAGGACAGTTACCAATCTTCCGTTCACGCAAAAAGTGAATATCCGTCGTCTGCTTCCCGTCCTTTGTCAAATGCGGTGCACCCAACTTGAAGGTTTGTTCTGCGGAGACAAACCATCAAGAGGCGCACCGCATAGGTCTTATCAGGACGGGCAGGCGAGAGGACAACGGATATACTCTTTTGAATGTTCCACTCCAGGGAGGGCGCATGGGAAACACGCTGTTTTTTTAGGAGGACGGGTCAGGACTCCAGGTATACTGGATACCTCTAGTCTGCCCTTCGGGTGGGGATTGGATGTAGCTTTGATAAGAAAATAAACTTGATTAAGTGTAAATTTTTTGATATAGATAAAGTGTCAGCTGAATATGCAGTGGCTCATTTTTTTGAGTCCCTGCATTTTGCTATACTTTTTAATATATTTCCAGTAGAAGTAACGGAGTTTACAATGTTCACACATTCTTAAAGCCTATATTAATTAGAATTTGGAATTAATATAAATTAACTTCAAGGCGGTCAAAGAATTTAAAAAACTCAATAGTTTTCTTAAAAAAAGATATATTATAGAGGATTTCGATTAACTTGTAATTTCCCCTCGTATTTGAGCATGTTTTGAATATTCATTCTTATGCTACCAACTTTTTCTTGATTTATCTATATTTTTCATGTATTTTTGAATATTCATGGATAGCTGCCGCTATACTGTTTCTTGATTCTTGAGAGTCAAGAGTTGAAATAAATTGAAGCCAAATGATGCAAAGACCATTTTAACAGCAACCCTGGCAAGGGTTGTAACCATAGTATGTCCTGATTTGAATACATTTTTAATCACTGCGTAATGCCTTTCTCCAGGTGCCCTTTTCCTGCTGATTCGTTTATTACGCAGAATATCCCAAATACCGATAGGATGACCCCTAACAAACCGCCTCATTGTTGCACTAAATCCCTTTGATACTGCCCCAAAATATCCTTTGTCTTTGTATACAATTTCCCCTGGTTTGGATAAATCAACTTGTGTATCATGTACAGATGCGGTAGTTGTCTCAATATCTCTTATAAAACCATAATCGATATCTGTCTTCGAATGGAGTTTATATCCGAAATATGATTTACTGTTCTTTTTTGTCCATGTTCCGTCTGAACTTCTTCTTGTTTTAGCCTCATATCCACGAGGCTTATCAGCTTTTGCGTGTCCCGGGTCTGAGGTTATGAAAGTTGCGTCCTGAATTACTCCCTTCTTTACCTTCAGTCCTTTTGCGTCAAGCTGTCTCTGCAATTCTTGCCAGATTTTCTTGTCTCTACCAGTTTTACTTAACCGTTCTCTAAAAGTCCATACGTTTGAGTAATCTGGTATGGTATCGGAAAGCCTAAAAACTTGCGAAAGGATATCCTGTCAGTGATTTGCCTTTCAAGCTCGGGGTCAGAAAGACCATGCCATTCCTGCAAGATTAAAATTTTTATCATTATGATCTCATCAATATTTGGACGGCCACCCTTCTCAGTTTTATTATCATACATATCTTTCACAATTGGTCGAAAGGATTCCCAGTTGATCAATGAGTCAATCTCGGATAGTTTATCCCCCAAAGACTTCACTCGTTCATATTCTTCACGAAATGCAAAATCTATAAATGATGCCATACTAACTAAATATAGTTATTATGTATTAAATATTACGATTCTATCTGGTTTTTCGAAATTCTCTTATATTTATGCCGTCTCTGCTGCCTTATTCAGTTCATCAAGCAATTGATTAACATCCACCCTGTGCATCCTGCAGAAAAATTCCAGATTCTCGGATGGCAATCGTCCCACATATTTTGGCATTCCTTGTTTGATAAATACATCCCTGGTGGCTGGATATTTTGTTATTATATCGTTTAATTTGTTATCCTTGGTTATTTTGTCTACCATAAATTCCTCATATCAATATTAATTATCCTTTGTCTTTAAGACTATTTCTTCTTTTGTTTTTAAATATCTCCATACCTGGGGAATGCTTCCGCAGCTCCAGGCCAGAATATGGTTTTCCATTTCGGCTGTTCAATATCCTTCTGCGTGAGAATACACTCTCCAAATATATCTTTCATATGTTTCCTGTAATCGTCGATCCCCACCCTATCTATGGTGAGACCAATGCGTTCCCTTGGCTTGCCTCTTGATTTATACCAGACAAGGGTTCCATCTATCACATCAAAGACCTTTTCATCCGGAATGAATTCAGCAACCGGATACGCTGCATGCGGATTCCTTCCATGTTTTCCTCCCACATATACGGCATGTCCAACATTTTTTGCAACAAGAGCACTGGATGGACATACGTTGATGCAGTCCCCACAGGATACGCATCTGTCCCATATTCTTTTTGGAAGTTCATTTTCCATTTCAAGCGCGCCTGAATGGCAGGAGTGGACACACAGACTACAGCCAGTGCATAGACTTTCTACCAGTTCAGGTTTTACCATTCCCTGAAACCCCAGATCCATTTCACGGGTACGCATGCAATCAATGACACAACCAGTAAATGCTATTTTGAACTTGTGATACGTATCTGTACCAAAATATCTCCTGTCAACTTCCACTGCAAATTTTTGTGTATCAGTCCATCCTCTCGGATTATACTCGCAGCCGCCGCAAGCAGTTGGAACGCGTACCCTGCTACCGCATGTGGCAATGGGGGAATGCCAGAGACTTCCAAGCTCTTCAATCACGCTAGTTAAGTCCTTCATGTTGACATACAATATTTCGGGAGACATCCTTACTGATAGATGCACAGTTCCATCACCATATTTTTCAGCAACGTCCGCCAGTTTCCTCAATTTGGCTCCTGTCAAGCGCCCTCCCGGAGCCCTGCATCTCACTGCGACCAGGTCTTTCTGTCGTTGCGGGATGAACCCACCGCTTTTAAGTTCTTCTGTGGTTAGGAGTCTTCGTTTTGTATCTTGTGTCATATTGTCCTGGTCATTCAGAGTTGAGTGCTTATTTCCTTCACTTTTATAACAAGCGCTCCCCTTGCCCACGGAAATTTTTCCTTTGCCATCTGGGCGAATTTTCCCGAAATCTGGAGTTCACCTATTCCAGAGATGCAGCATCCCTGTCCGAGACCATAGTTTCCCTGGACTTGTTTTGAAGCGATCAGAAGTTCCACACGATTGTTCTTTTTGAGATTTTCCTCGGTTATATTATAATGCCCGGCAGGAATAACGATCACTTCTTCACCCTTGATACCTATAGCTCTTACATAATCTCCCCACGTCGCTACAACATGGGGGCCATTATCGCTACAGGTTACTATTGCGACCCATTCTGTTTTATCCAATACTTCTTTGCATTTTCCTTCGATCTTCGCCATATTACTTTTCTCCTTTCATTTCAATCTTTCATAACATAAAGATCTAAATGATAATATTACTACTCATAACATTCGTAATCTCCTTTGCTTTGTTTATGCAGGGCTGTCGATAAACATTTTTAGAGCCAATGCATTATTATTTTTCTCATCATGTGCCGCATAAACAAAAGTAACCGTCTCTTCTTTATTTTTTTCCTCAATAAGAGTAATCAAATCTTTCTTTTGCTCAAGTTCCATCCAGTAGCGTTTACAGAATTCGTCCCACTTCCCGGTTTCATGTGCAAACCATTTTCTCAGTCCCTCACTGGGTGCAATTTCCTTCAACCATAGATTCACTTTAGCCTTTTCTTTACTCAAACCCCGGGGCCAGAGCCTGTCAACCAGTATCCTGAAGCCGTCCTCATTTGAAGGCGTCTCATATACTCTCTTAATCTTTATCATGGTATCCCTTAGCATCCACTTGGATAAAGCAGTAACCTCTTATACTTCTTTATGCACATTCTTATCTTTTCTTTACTGACGCGATTATTACATCGTAAAAATTCGGTGTGGGTGATCCATCCATCAAGGGTTCAACTTTTACCCAGGCTTTTTGCCTGTCTTCACTCAGGTGCATAGCCATAAAAGTCTCTTCGCTTTCATGCTCCACGATCGCTGCGTAATTTTCTTTCCTTTTTCCTTTTGTGGGTTTCAGAAGCCTTCTTGATATGAATCCATCGGATTTCTCATACAAAGTGTTTGACCACGCAAACCATTTCCTGAACTCTTCGTCTTTTCCTTTCTTTATTGGTGGGAATTCCACGATATTTACAAACATAAATCCACCTCTCGATCTTGAATCTTTTAACATTACTTTGTCTCAGGTAATCTTTCGAACTTGAATGCAGCGTATGCATGCATCGAATTCCATCAATTGTGTCGGGCTTAAATTAAGAGTGGTTATTGAAGGTTTTTCATTTGGAACAATGTTTATTTTCAATCCAATTAATCTTTACTCAACGCTCCAATTACAGGAAACCGCTCAAGCACATCTGTCCCATGTGGAGCCATGGATTCCAGATCATCAGTCAAATCTTTGCCAGCATTATGCATGTTTTCATGTTCCCCGTCTTCCCATCTTGAACTTTTTGTAATATCATATACTTTTCCCTTATAAGCTATGAATGCTGCAGCCCCAGTTTTACCATTGTTTTTGGCAAGTTCTTCCTTACTAAATGTTTTCATCGTGAAAATCTCCCTTCAGTTTCACTCTTAAATGATTTTTTTTCCATTTCCATACACATGTATGCATGTGGCAGGACAGCTTTCTGCAGCCTCGGTGTTGCACTTCACATCGTCCATCTCCCTTTCTTCATTCTCACCTACTTTTTTTGAGCCCTTTAAATGGGAGAAACCGTCATCAGCCATCTCCCAGAATTCTGGACATGCGTTAACACAGTTCTCACATGCTATGCATAATGGTCTTACAATTTCCACCTTAAACTTTGCCACACCCTTCACATCCGAAATCAAGTTTCAACAATTTTCGTAATGCATCCTTGCAAACATTGACCCCAGGTGCTCCAGCAGTGACATAGACTACGCCAAGCGTATCCAGGATCTCCTCCTTTGTGGCCCCGTGGTGAATTGCGCTTTTCATTTGTGATTCTGCGCAGTCTGGACAGAGTCTCCCTGCCACAACAGCGAGTGCCATCAGTACTTTTATCTTTGCCGAAAGAGCCGTTTCTGACCAGAGCGCTTCGTCGCTGTCACGGTACAGTTTGAACCATTCAGGTGCATGTTCTCCCACTAGCTGCTGGATCTCAGGTGTGAAACCCATACTCTTCTTTGCAACATCTAATTGTTCTTTAATTTCTTTTTGTTTCATAAATTAATCTCCTGATCAGTAAATATGCCTTGAATCGCTTCCCAGGCATTACAAGTTTTTATTCCAGGAACATTTCCACGCGGCAAAGATAAGCAGTGATCTTATTATTTTCGATTTTTACATCGAAATCCTTGATCGTTGCCTTACTAATGTGGCTTTTTTGCTTGAAAATCGGAAGTTTTGAAGCTTCTTCTATCGCATTTTTCGCTGCATCTTCCCAGCTTTCTGTGGATGAACCAACTGTATCGATTATTTTAATAAATGGCACTTATATCACCATTACTTATTATTTGATAAGTTTCAGTTTCAAGTATTCGCCCACCAATATTGCCGCTGGATAAAGAACTTCTTCTTCGTTCTGCGCATGCAGCACCAGTTTATCAGCAAAGTGCGCGTATTCCATCTTATTTTCTTTCTTTGCTGCATCAATTAAATCCTTGAGTGCAGCAACGATCGCTTTATGCTCTTTGAGCATCTCTGGAAGGTCTTCTTTCAATCTGTCTGTCATCGTGATGGCGCCTGCCATCTCAGGGGTGTTTTTACTTTGCGCTAAAAGAGATAATAATCCAAGTGGGGGCATTGCATATTCTTCTTCTTTCATAAAATGCGGGTGTAAAATCTTCGCAACTTTTTTTGCAGAATCTCCTATCTTACCTCCCACTTTGGTAGCTCTGACAAGTTCTCCATGTAGCTCTTCATGCTCTAATTTTAATGATTTAGGTATAATGAATTCCATATTCCAACCTCCTACATATAATATCAGTTATGGTAACTATTTAAACATTCTGTTAAATTCCAACATCTTGACAGCATTATCTTGAAATCAAAGACTATTTCTGGAATCGAGTATCCATTAATATGTGAATAATCATGGCTGAACTCATCATTTTAAAAGAGTATATCGAATACAGTCCTGGATCAGTGGTCAGTAAGACCTTGAAACAAAATCCTGCAGGTACTATAACCTTATTTGCTTTTGACTCCGGACAGGGATTGAGCGAGCATTCTGCACCTTTTGATGCAATAGTACAGGTTATCGAGGGAGAAGGAAGTTTCATAATTGGAGGAGAGGAACATAATTTGAAGGAGGGAGAGTTGATAATAATGCCGGCGAATGTGCCGCATGCTGTCAGAGCAGTGCAGAGGTTTAAAATGTTGCTCATAATGCTTCGGGCTTGAATCCCTAAGGAAAAAATATGCACTTTGAAACATATGTTACACAAATAATACAGAGAACTCGGGATGTTAAAAGCTTTAGATTCCACAAACCTGCCGGAATGGATTATAGTGCCGGACAGTACATGATAGTCACCATCAAAAGTGAAGGGATGGAGTTGAGAAAACCCTTCACGATATCCAGCAGCCCCACGGAACAAGACTTCCTGGAGTTTACTAAGAAGCTGACAAAACATTCATTTTCAAAAGCACTTGATGCATTAAAAGGAGGAGATAAGGTGCAAATAGAAGCTCCTTTCGGAAATTTTATATTCAAAGGTGAGTACGATAAGATAGCAATGCTCGCTGGAGGCATAGGAATAACTCCGCTGAGATGCATGGTCAGATATGCAACTGATAATAAGTTAAAGACAAATATTATCCTCCTGTACTCCAACATATTAGAAGATGAAATCGTTTTCAAAAATGAAATTGAGGAAATTAAGATTCAAAATGAAAACCTTAAAGTTGTATATACCATAACGCGACCCACCGTAAAATGGAACGGGTTCACAGGACTCATCAACAGAGAAATGATACAAAAGGTGATACCGGATTATATAGAGCGTGTCTTTTATATATGCGGTCCTCCAGGGATGGTAGATGCTATGGTAGTAATATTAAAGTCATTGAACATACCTGAAAAGCAAATAAAAAATGAACAATTCGTTGGGGACTGAAATCTCAACTGTCCAAAAATAAATAAATAAAAAAATCGTTCAAATAGAATAATCCCATTTAAAGATAACATGACTATAAGGATCGCATGGGGAATCACTGGATGCGGGGACAATCTCAAAGAGAGCATCAAGATAATGAAAGAGGTCACAAAGGAGCATAACCTCGATGTCAGGGTATTTCTTTCCCAGGCGGGGGAAATGGTAGTAAAATGGTACAAGCTGTATAAAGACTTAAAAACCAATTTCCCGAAGACGTACAGTGAAAAATCACCCAACGTCCCATTCCTGGCAGGGGACCTGCATCTCGGCAAATATGACTTCTTGCTTATCATGCCTTCTACATCCAATACTGTGGCTAAGATCGCAGCCGGAATAGCAGATACGCTGCTCTCCAATGCAGCGGCACAGGCCATGAAAGCAAGAGTTCCGGTCTCCCAGCCTACACCCCCTTATAAATGAGATACGGAGATGGCCATCTACAATAATTTCTCCGACTTAGAGTTTCTTTTAGCACAAAATTCGTATAGATCCAATAAGAATTCTTTAAATGTCACCTCCTCTTTGTAAAGAACGATCCATATAAGTTGAAGCAGCTGTTCATATGCGAAAAAGAAAAATCGAATACGAGCGTCATTGGATTTTGACATTATTCGGGCTTCATCTTGAACTCTGAATCCCGTCTCAATTCGCCAACGATTTTTATAACTTGGGATAATATAATCAAGATTGATCTCGGTTTGATTAGTTGCAAATGCCCAATCATATGATTTTTCTGTTCTTTTGTCAAAAATTTGTTTGAGCAAAGCAAGTGTTGTTTCCCCTCGAATAACTGTTTTGTTTTTATTCAATTTAAGAGAGTATTGAATTTTCTTTTTTTCGTAATCAACCATCTGATCCAGTTCTTCTCTAACCTTATTATTTTTAGGTACAAAAATCAAATACGGATAACATGCTTGGTTCAATGTGAGCATAAGTTCTTTGTTAAAAAACCCTCTATCGAATAACATCAATTTTATTGAGTTGACCAACGGCTTTACCATTGAATAACACCAGCAAATTTCCTTTGCCATATTGTGGCCAACATGAACCGGAATAGATATCAAAGGGATTTTCTGAGGAATATCCGAGCTTACAATTGCACATGTGAGAAACTTGAATTTTCCAGTAACCGCATTTTCACTCGTCCATCCGTATATCCAAAAACCTTGTGGATCACCATAGAAATCTTCCTCTGTATAATCAAACGCCAGAATTACATCCTTTCTATCAAGTTGAAATCTGGTTCCAAGAATTTCAACGGTTTTAAGATATCCCCAATATCTATTTGCTCCTGGCACTTGTTTAATTGCAAGATGGATTGAATCTGCTCGTCTGCCTACAGTTTCCAGATATGTGTTTGCCAAGGCTGCATGTAATAAATCAAGATCATAGTCGAATCCTGAAAGAATTTTACCGTTTGGTGTTATTCCGAGGGCATGATCTATGAATGTATCAATGGTTTTGAGAGACCGAAAGTATCTATCGGTTTTAATGGTCAAACTATCACCAGATATACAGTTCGGTCGATGTATTCTTTGGGGCAGTCAACTTTTGCACTATTTCCAAATTTTGTTACTTTTCGAATGAAGAATCCTTCAATTCCTTCAATCTCAAGATGAGTCTGGGCTTGAATTTCAACTTTTTTCATTGGATATACTATGGATATCCTATAATATAAATATTCCTATTCGAAAATAGTTAAGGTTTAAAAATTAAAGGACTTATAAAATTATTTTACATTCTTTCGGAGATACTGTCTACAACATTTACATCTGTAACAGGAGTCAAGCGGGAGATATTTACCTATGTTCCAAAAATGGCATGGTTGTTTGGAATCGGTATTATCTTGATAATAGTATTATCATCAATGCGACTATTGGGAGGAATCTGATGTTCAATTCGTACATATCCAATACTCTGAAATACGATCCAAAATTATGTATCAACTGTGGGATGTGCAGCACAGTATGTCCCCATGGTGTTTTTCAGTCCGAATGGTAAGGTAGCACAATTAGTGAATCCCAATGCATGCATGGAATATGGAGCCTGTCAACTTAATTGCCCCACAAATGCCATCAAAGTTGACAGCGGCGTTGGATGTGCATCTGCAATGATATGGGCTGCCGCAAGAGGACAAAAAGAGGTAACTTGCGGTTGTGGCAGTGATTGCTGTGACTCTAAACCCAGGGTTTTGCAGATTGGGAAGAAGGAATGATCAGGGCATTACCGAGTTATCCCCATGAACCATATCCGGTAATGCTCATTTAAACCTTTCATCTGCTATCATTTCAAGTGCTTTATCAGCTTTTTTTGAAAGCCAACCAATCCTCTCGACTTTTTGGACATCAAATTCTGGGACAAATGGCTTTATATCCAAAAGAGGTGTTCCATCTGCAATATCAACATCTTCAATGTGAAGAGTGGCTCCTTTTACGCTTACAAGCCTGACTACAGATAATCCTACAGGATTTGGGCGTCTGGGTGCTCTTGTAGAAAATACCCCATGCAGTCTGTCATCCATAAAAGGTATAACCTCTAAAGAGTAACCTTCAGAAAGATGAAAATGGTATATTAAGAAAATATGCGAAAATCCTTCGATATCTTTGAGTCCTTTGATATACTCGGAATCTATTTCTATAGTTCCTGCAATTCCTCTGGCACCTGTTGGTTGTATTGGCATCCCTTTAATATCTTTAAAAGGTGAGTGAATTATGCCTATTGGCACGTATCTTATTTCCTTCATAGTTCCTTTATTATTGATTGCAAATATTTATATGATATTACCCATGCATCTGAACATTTATTATAAAATCAAGTAAATCAATAGCAACATGAATGATATTTAAAGTAAGGATATTTTTAAATCCACCATCGGGCTATAGTTGTGGGATTTCTCGACAAGATAGTACTCTGATCCGTTGCTTTGCTTTTGTAAACAATTTGAAAAGTCTTGTTGTAAGGAGCGGTTAGTGTTTGACTTTTGTTCCCGTTTTGGTTCAAATTCTGCTATTATTTATATGGAAGTTCACGGGTTTAACTTAGTGTTTGTACTTATGAAACACCAAGTAAGCGCCGAAAAATAACTTAGTAAAGTTTATTATGTAAACCACCATTTATAGTGGCATGGATACAACCAAGCAGTATACATGGTGGCTAAAGGCCTTATCAGGAGCTGATGAAGTTCAAGCAAGACGTTTTGCAGGAGCTATAGCACTTGAAATGGGTTGGGGCGGAATCTCAA
>Ga0209124_10000154_pt1 | contig 52715 bp, 36 predicted proteins | sample BarGraIncu01122A_FD_184502 | JGI IMG/M metagenome (GOLD analysis project Ga0209124, IMG submission 184502) | Arctic peat soil microbial communities from Barrow, Alaska - Barrow Graham LP Incubations 011-22A (SPAdes) (version 2) | ecosystem: Environmental > Terrestrial > Soil > Wetlands > Peat...
ATTTAACGAAATGGTCGTCATGGGCGTTTTGGCAGTTCGTTTACAGACACTGAACAAAGAATTGATGTGGGACGGACCAAACATGAAATTCACGAACATCACTCCTGACGAACAAATCAAAATCGTTATGGAAGATAAGTTTAACATCACTGATGGTAATCCAACATTCGCCAAAATATATACTGATCCGGTTCCTGCAACTGAATTTGCAGCCGAACTGATCAAGCATACTTACCGCAAACCATGGAGTCTTCCTGATATGCCGGTTTAACTGTTTCAATAAAAAATATCAAAAATGGCGGGCGTGTAAACATTCGCCATTTTTATTTCTTTAACGATTAGATTTGGTTTTTCATTTCTGAAATTAAACCAGAATACCTATTTTCACCGAATTAGAAAATCTATTCTTTCGGAACGATAGCACCATGGGAAACAATCATTCAACCATCAGCCGCAGGCACTTTCTGGGAACAACTGCCCTGGCAGCAACCGCAGTAACCATACTTCCTTCAAATGTAATCGCCGGATTGGGACACAAAGCTCCAAGCGATAAACTCAATATTGCCGGAATTGGCGTTGGCGGTATGGGTTTCAACAATCTTTCGAATATGGACACTGAAAACATTGTCGCTTTGTGTGACGTGGATTGGAAATATGCCGGGAGAAATGCTTTCCGAAAATGGCCGCTTGCCCCCAAATATCAGGATTACCGTGAAATGTTTGCCAGGCAAAAAGACATTGATGCAGTGATGATTGCAACTCCAGATCATTCACATGCTTTGCCAGCGCTGATGGCCATGAAAGCCGGATACCATGTTTATCTTCAAAAACCTTTGACCCATTCGGTTTACGAATCGCGGATAATGACTGAAACGGCCCTGCGCTATGGCGTTGCCACCCAAATGGGCAACCATGGGAATTCAGGAGAAGGAATCCGCCGGATTTGCGAATGGATTTGGGCCGGAACCATTGGCGAAATTACTTCGGTCGATGCCTGGACCAATCGACCAATCTGGCCACAGGGACTTGAACGTCCTTCCGATAAAATGCGCGTCCCAAGTACTCTAAATTGGGATTTGTTTATCGGTCCAGCCAAATTCCGTCCATACAACGAAGCTTATACACCATGGAATTGGCGCGGTTGGTGGGATTTTGGTACCGGTGCGCTGGGCGACATGGCCTGCCATATTCTTGACCCGGTTTTTAAAGCATTGATATTGCAATACCCGATTTCTGTTGAAGGTAGTTCAACACCAATTAATAACGAATCGGCACCCAATGCCGAAAAGGTAGTCTATAGGTTCCCCCGGCGCGACAACCTTCAGAAAGTAGGTATGCCCGAAGTAAAAGTAACCTGGTACGATGGTGGAATGTTGCCAGAACGTCCTGAAGAGTTAAAAGACGGTGAACCGATGGGCGACTGGAATGGTGGTGTCATTTTTTACGGAACGCGCGGAAAAATTATGTGCGGTTGTTATGCATCAAACCCTACATTGCTGCCGTTAAGCAAAATGATCGGTTTTGTTGAACCTGAAAAAACCATCCGTCGTATTCCAAATGCTGAAACTAACGGACACGAGCAAGACTGGATTCGCGCGGCAAAGGAAAACAAAAGCAATAGGGTAGAAGCGAGTTCAAACTTCAGTTATGCCGGGCCACTCAACGAAATGGTGGTGATGGGAGTGTTGGCAGTCCGGCTTCAGGATTTACAAAAACGACTGCTTTGGGACGGCAAAAACATGCAATTCACCAACATTGGTTCGTCTGATAAAATCAGGGTGATCACTTCCAATAAATTTGAAGTGGTGAACGGTGACCCGAAATTCGATACTAAATACGACACCATTCCGGCGCTTGCCGCAGCCGAAGAATGGATCAGGCACAACTACAGGGATGGCTGGGAACAGATATAATTCCAAATTCCAGTAGCACTCCAGTATTCCATCTCTTTGAACGATCTAATCCTTTTTTTGGGACTATTCTGAACTTACCTTTTCAGGATTTTCTGACTAAAAACCTTCCCATTTATCTGAAGTTTACAGAGATACACTCCTGAACTTGTGGTAGCAATTGAAATACAATCGGTGTCGCTTTCCAGGGTACTACCAACCATCGAAAACCGGATATTGCGGATAATCACATTTTTCTATTCCAATTTTCTCTTTCTTTATGATTGAAACTGATTCGCCTGATTCAGATCAATATTATCTGAACTCCCGAGGTACCGGGACAAGTTATGATTTAATTGATTACTCAGATATTGCTGATTTTCGAAGATGGAAATAATCATGGTCAATCATATAAATCAGGTAAATCATGGTTCAGGCTCCTTTTTTCCTGTCAACGAAGTACTGAAACCCGACTTGGCCGGGTATTTTGCTGTTGTAGGGGCGTAGTTATTGTCCCAGGCTAATTTTGAAATGTGGTAATTCAACTTGCAATTTTACTTTTGCCTGTAAAGCATTAAAGACACGCATTAATGTGTCAATTGTTACATTACTGGCATTACTTTCAATTCTTGAAATTTGAGATTTTTGAACACCAATCAGTTTTCCCAATTCTTCCTGAGTCAAATTTCGTTCTTTTCTTGTCTGTTTAATTGCTTGTCCAATTAAGTCCATTTGTAGTTCATACTCAAACTTATCTCTGTCGGGTGTTCCAATTTCCCCAATAAGTTTATCTGTAACCTCGTCTAAAGTGTAGGTTTTCATCTGTTTTTCGTTTTAAGTTTTTCTTTGTCTTCAAAATACTTAGTCATTAGTTGGTTCGCCTTTTGAATTTCATTGTCAGGTACTTTACTGCGTTTCTTTATAAATCCATGTGTCGAAATGACCAATGTGTTTTGAGAATCTGTCTTGTCCCAAAATGCAAGTAAACGATATTGAAAGCCTTGATACAGTGTCCTTAATTCCCAGATTTCATGTGTTTATAATTTGTTTTTTAATTGCCACATGGATCTCGCCATGATAATCATCCTGATGTGTGCCAAAATTATTGATATGGCTCGTTTCATCTTTTAGTTTTTTGAAAAGCTCAGGGTCACGATCTATTTGTGCTTTACGAATATTGAAAAGGATTTTTTCGTAATGCTTTTTGTCAAGACCACTAAGAAACTCGAATGCATCATCTAAAAGTACAATGTCAAAATTCTTATCCATTTAATCGTTTATTGTCGTCTCAAAGGTATATAAAAGTTTCGTTATATAGAAACCGTCTCAACGAGCGTTTTTTACTATGCCCACACACGTCTCGCAACTTCATGCAGGGCAGGAGTTTCCCGATGAATTTCCTACGAAGCGTTGCTTTTGTCGTAAATAAACATTGTCTGAACTCCCGCCAAGTCGGGACAAGTTATGATTTAATTGATTATTCAGATTTCGCTGATTTTCGAAGATATAAATAATCATAGTCAATCATATAATCAGGTAAATCATAGTTCAGACTCCTTTTTTCCTGTCAACGAAGCAGCGAAACCCGACTTGCGGGTATTTTGCTGTTATGGCTCGTTATGAATTAATTGAAATATTAATCTTTCCATTCTATTACACCTTCTCCTGAAATACTAAGCCATTTAGTCCCCGTGGAATCAAATGTAATAGTTTTTACATATTTCTTAGGCATATAATTTATCCAGTTATTGCCGTCAAATTTTGATACTCCATTATTAGTTCCAACCAATAAATTCCCTTGTTTATCCGCAGCTATACAATTTACCTCATTACTAGCTAATCCATCATCGGTAGTATAAGTAGTCCAATTTTCTCCATCAAATTTTGAAACACCTACACTATCACTACACCATTTATTCCCCTGATTATCAATTGCAAGGGCGATGATAAAACCATTGGATTCTTTACCTTTTATAATATAATTATACAGTTTTTCATTATTATCTAATTTCCATAAACCGCCCCAACCAGATCCAAACCATTTATTTCCATCATTATCAATAACTATTGTAATAACTTGTCCCGTGTTGTAAGTCTTCCAATTTTTGCCATCAAATTTCGTAAGTCCTCCAATTGAACCAAACCACTTATTTCCTTTCTCATCTATGGCAATACTCCAGACATCATTACCACCCAAACCATTGTCTGTAGTATATGTTGTCCAATTTGTACCATCAAATTTCGAAACTCCACCTCCATTTGTGCCAATCCATATATTTCCCTGTTCATCTAATGCCATAGAAAAGACCCAATTGTTAGTTAAACCATTATGTGTATTATATGTAATCCAATTTGTACCATCAAATTTCGAAACTCCACCATCATGTGGAATATTGTCTATTGAATATGATCCACATCCAAACCAGTGATTTCCTTTTAAATCTATAGCAATAGCATTAACATAGTTATTAAGTAATCCATTTTTTGTATTATAAGTAATCCAATTAGAATTTGAGTCGTCTTCCTTTTTACAGGAAAATGTCAGAATTGTAATAAACGTAATGAATCCAATTTTTATAAGCTGTCTTTTCATCTTTTTTCGAAATTAAGTTGAAATCTTAGGTTTTACTATAATGAGCCATAACGTAGGAAGCTACACGCAGGGGCGGATTGCGGGCGATTTCCTGTCAATCCCGGTTAACCGGGACCGAGCGGAAAGATACACACCGAAAACCACCGTTGCCGCACTTGACGGGTAGCTGATGTGTGCGCCCTGCATAAGCAGCGCGCACACTTGTTGTAAGCTCTGGAAAAAGTTTAAAAATACAAATAAACTTTACATAGTAGCGAAATAACAAGTGTGTATTTTTCCAGAGGGTGTAAGTCCCTTATACACTGGGGTAACGCCCAGAAGTATTAGCAAGTGGCAAGGTGGTTTTCCGTGAGGAATGCACTGAAGGAAGCCAAACGGCAAAATCCGGTACTGACGAACAGAAACGGCATAAGAGGCTATGAAATGAGGATAAGCAAGCACATCATTGTAACGTCCAAAGAATAAAACCATCGTTTTGTAGTAGATGCCGCAGGAATTGGAGGAAGGGAAAAGCTTTTATCAGGGGAGATCTCACCGTCCACGAGTTGGGTATGGTGAGAAGTCAGCAGAGGCCATAGTAGTTGTTAGTAACGAGCCGATGAATGAAGCGGAGGTCTCACAAGACAATGAAGGGCTGAACGTTGGGTTGTCTCGAATTCGATAAGGAGGTCCAAACTTCGAGTTTGCCAGCCTTATCCTAAACAAAGACAGAGGTACTATTGGTGTAAAGAGCGATAGTGCTGATACCTGACGAACCGCCGTATACGAGACCCATACGTACGGTGGTGTGAGAGGCGCACTCCGTCAGCTAATTACTGGCGGAGCCGTCTACTCGATTGCCAGCAGTTATTCTAGTATCTTCAATGCTGTCATATTTAATGCGTCACCATATCCACTTTTAAGAAATCCAATTACTCTAATTCTTGCTCCATTTCTGATATAATGTTCGAAATCATACAACATATTTAAATCGAGATAATGAATTGTAAATTGGGATATCATTTCGTATTCTTTTTCAGTTTCTCCACCAGTATATTTTATAGGTGTATCTATACGAATTGCATAATCATTCCCAAGGTCTGGAGCATACCTTGTAGTTCTGATTAAAACACCTTGTATTGTATCAATTTGACATTTCCTCCAAAGTTCATTCATATATTTCTTTTTTGCTTCAATTAGTGAGTCTTGCTTTGTATAATCTGGTAAAAAATCAACTCGCTTAATGCTAGCAACATTAATCACTGAACAACTGAAAATATCGTCAGTATACACAATTCTCTTTCCATAAATCTCACAATAATCACCGTAGTACGATGTTACATCAATGGGTGATTCTATTAAAAATTGTCCATTATTCGTTGTCATCAAATAATCGGAGTATTTAAGACCAATATTTTTTTTCGATATTGAATCATGGCTAAAACCTGAAGTCTCAATGAATCCCCTTAATCTAAGGGGAACATTTTTAGAATCTTGTCCATAAGAAACACATGTCATAAAAATAAAAATCAGCCAAGTCCAATAGATAATTTTTCTCATATCATTAATGTTTGATCAAGGCACTCATAATTGCTGGCAACGTCTCGCAAATACACGCAGGGCGGGAGTTTCCCGATGAATTCCTACGAAGAATTGCTTTACAAATTACTAATTTCCTGTCAACGAAGCACCGAAACCCGGCTTGCGGGTATTTTGCTGTTATAGCCTGTTTTTATTATTTTAATATTATAAATTGATAATATAAGGACAATTGGGAAAAAAGCAATCTCCCAACTTTGAATTTTAACAATCCATATAATAATCATTACAACAATCATTAATTGCAAAGTAACAGATAAATAATATTGAAAACTGGAATTGTTTTTCAATTGAAAGAATACAGCTACTAAATATAATGGGTTACACCAAAGAAGGTTGAAATTATTTTTAAGATCTTGATGTTCCGTTATTATTGAAATTAGTAATATCAATAAACCTGTTAAGCCTATTATTATAAAGATAGGTATTTGTATTCTTGGAGATTTAATAAATAGAATGAGAATCAGTAATATTACGAATATTAATGTAGGGTTTAATAGTGCAAGGAGATTCGATTGATTTGTTTCAACTTTATTAAACCTCTTTTCACTAGTCACAAGTTTTCGACCATTTATACTTAAATCATTTAATCCGGAATAAAGATAATATGGTAAAAACATACTTTCTTTAGTATTAATTTCATTATCAACACTAGGTCCAAAAACTAGATTTATTCCGAATCTAATCCATTGTCTTTCTTTTAGGAATTCATTAATTTCGATTCTATAGGTCTTGTTCGTAATTTGTTTTTGAGTATCCTTTTCAAAATTATCTAATATTAGGTCTCGCAATTGAGTAGTGCAATTTTTGTCTATAAAATCATAATGGTAAAATCTATTCTCTGGCTTATATAAATATTCTAATCGTTTGATAATTTCATGCTTGACTTTATCGGATAAATTCAATTTTTGTTCTATAATCTCCCTGTTTTCTAATAGGTAATCATTAATAAAGTTATGAGTATTCTTCAATCCTATTCCATATCTTAATTTACCTTTAACAAACTTCAAATAAAAGTTGGTCGTACTGAAATCAAAACGACCAAAATCATAAACTATATCAGTTTCCTTTTCATCATTATAGTTTACTCTAATAGCACTATGTCCCCATGATTCAAATGAAGCAGAACCACTAGAACACGTTAACAAACTAATCTCAATATCGTTTTTTGGATAACAATCTTGTAAACCTAAAGAGAGGAATATTCCTAAAAGTATGATGATTCGTTTCAATTCCCTGTTTTTTTAAATAGGCTATAACATCTGTATATCCATAGAGTTGTGGATATATCGTTATTAGTTTGATAGGGTTAAATTTGTTAAAATACTGATTTTGCGTGGTATATGTAAATTGTATTTCATTTTCAGTTAAAATTTAGGTTTAGAAAAAACTGACATTGTTCGATTGAATAAAACATAACCTTGATACCACACAAACTTAGGATAATAGATTTAAAAATCCAATTTATCAAGTGGATTTTGTATCTGAACGATCACAGTTGTGTATATACCTCGAAAATAAGAAATATCAGCAATCGGGAAAGATTGATAAATCACAAATGCCCGCCACCATTCGCCCTGTTAAGAATTTCATCGCCCTGTTGGTTTTTTTGCTGTCCTGTTAGTTTTTTCGCCGTCCTGTTAAGTTTCTGGCCATACTTGTAAGCTTTTTCGCCGTCCTATTAAGTTTTTCGGCATCCTGTTAGATTTATGACCGTCCTGTTAAGTTTTTAGCCGTCCTGTTAAAGGTTGCCCTGTCCTGTTAGGGGTTTCAGCGCCCTGTTGTACAGGATGGTTAAAAATACCACCGGGCGTTTGTATGAGTAAAAGGTCGATAAGTAATGGGATCCATGATTTACTGAAATCAAAAAGCCAGTCAGGAAATCAATCCTAACCGGCTTTTGAAACACATATTTATACCGATTGGAGAAATGTAATAGTCCAATTATCGCTCACTCAATTGGCCTAACATTTCTATCCATCGGCATTCTACCATGAAAGCATTTGGATTAAGCTATAATTCACTTTGGTATAAGTTGGTATAGCTTTCTGTCTTCGTTCTCCCGTCTTCCGTCTTCTGACTTCCGTCTCCCGACTTCCGTCTTAAATAAACTTCTCCCGTTTCTGCAAGTTAAACAGTCCGTAGAGGATAAACAGCAATGAGCCAACGGCAAGGAAAATGCGGTTTTTCATGGCAATTTCCTGCCATATCAATTCGTTGAGACGGCGCGGAATATCGAATGGGTTCAGGAAAATATTCCACATGGTTTGATTGAGTATCCCGGATAAAATAAGCAACAGAACGCCGATAATTACCATCACAACTGCGGTTCCGTTTCCGTTTTTAATGATGGTCGAAAACAGGAATGCCATCGAGCCCAGAAAATAAATGGGGAACATCACCTGCCAGGTTACTTCCATAATGTTGATCGGTGCAAGCAGGTAATAACTCATAATGGTGATGCCGATCATCATCAGGAAAACCAGTGCAAAAACCAATACAAGCCTTACCAGCCAAACTTTGTAGCGGTAGTCGGGTATTCCGAAAAGTATTTCAAGGATACCTGCATCCAGGTCGTTCTGAATTCCGAAGGTCATCGGGTAAAATATAAGCAAGAGCCCCGGTGTGATCTGCAATCCGTAAATAAACGTTTCGTCCAGTTGGTCGCCTTCAAAAATTCGGGTAACAGCAATAAAAAAGTAGAACGCAATGGCCGCGAGCACAAACCAGATAAACCGGTTGCCAAAAATGACCTTCATATTGTATTTCACCATTTTCCGGAACAATGTCCAAATATTGGCGACTGAGATTGTTGATTCCATTGCTATGTTATTTTATATTGATTTTAGATTAACGATTATGGATTAACGATGTATCATTGCGATCAGCCAAATCTGCAATCGTTAATCTTCAATCGTTAATCGTTAATTTCTTTACTTCAAATCCTTTATCAGGCACAAGTATGCATCTTCGAGCACTGGATTGGCCAATACCGCATCTTCGGTCGGCTTATTCTTCGAGAGGAAACGCACCCTGATCTGATCGCCCTGACGCATGTGGTGGGTGATCAGTTGTTTGTTTTCCATCTTGTCGAAATCGGCAGCCGGCACATCGAATTGCCAAACCATGTCTTTGGCCAGGTGCACCATGTCCGAAGGCGTTCCGTTGTATTTTACCTTTCCCCGGTTGACAACTGCCACCTGGTTACACGAACTCGAGATATCCTCGATAATATGAGTCGAGAAAATCACAATGCGTTCGCGGCTCAGTTCTACCAAAAGGTTGCGAAAACGGATTCGTTCGCGTGGATCGAGTCCGGCGGTTGGTTCATCGACCACCATAATTTTCGGCAAATGCAGCAAAATCTGCGCGATACCGATGCGCTGTTTCATACCTCCGGAGAAGGACCCGATTTTATCGTCGCGTTTTTCCCATAAATGTACCGCTTTGAGCACGTATTCGATGCGTTCTTCGCGCTGTTTCTTGTCGGTTAGCCCTTTCAGGATGGCTTGATAGTCGAGGAAGTCAGTCGCCGGCATGTTTTCGTAGGTTCCAAATTCCTGCGGAAGATAGCCGATCAGTCCCTGCAATTCTTCGCGTTTTTCCTGGGTGTCGATGCCGTTGATCCAGATTTTGCCGTAGCTCTGCTCGTAAACACCGCATATAATGCGCATCATGGTCGATTTACCGGCACCATTCGGGCCAAGTAAACCAAACATCCCGGTACCAATTTCAAGCGAAACACCGTTCAAAGCCTTGAATGGCTGATGCTGCTTGCCAATTACCGGTATCTTCTTCACCATTCGCAACAAAGCGCGGCGCATGGTTCCGAAGCGGCCTGTAATACGATCGATGTTGATTTTTTCCTTGTACAGTTTCTTGGCGGTTACTGAAATAACCAGTGCCAGATACCAGAATACGGTAACGGTGATTACCAGTCCGTAGGTTTGGGTTACTCTCAAAACAATGAAAGTTTCGATCACCGGCAGTATCCAGAAAAGGAAGGTCTGCACCAGTTGATAGATTTTCATTGGAAGCTTTTTGCCTGTTTTTTCTGACTTGTGTTTCAGTAAAAGGGCAAATGGTTTCCACATACTCAGGGCAAGCTGGGCAATTCCGATGGAAAGGATGAGTGACCAGAACGCTGAATTCAGATAAATAAAGCTGAAGTAGCAGAGAAACCCCAGCATAGGTAATTGCCAAATCAGGTAATCGAATTCGCGCAGGGTGAGGTATTGTTTTTCCAATCCGGCACGGCGAATGATTTTTTTGCCTGATTCCCATTCGCGGGCAAACTGGCCTTCCCGGTCGTATATTTTCACCAGGTTTTGAATGCGGATGTGCAGGGTATCATTTTCTCCAATCAATTTGGTACCGGCTTTTCTGAGGCTATTCAGTACGAACCATGTTGATCCGGGAACAAGAATGATCACCAAAACGAAGTCGAGCATTTGCCACAATCCTGAGTCAACATTGAAATAAACCAGAGTGAACGAACCAGCCATCAATCCAATCATTGTAATGCGGATTCGAAGCGTTTGCTCTTTAAACCACTCAATGGCATTCTCCAATCCTGAATAGAAAGTCGGGATAAATACCAGCGTTAGTATGGTACTCAGGGCCAGCCCGCCGACCACCACAATGGCAAATGGCGCACCAATGGCGCTTACATATTCGGCATCGCCCATTGCAAGCGGAAGCATTCCAACAATGGTGGTAATGGCAGTAATCAGAATCGGACGAACACGCGATAAACCGGCAGTCATCAATGCCCTGGATCGACGGAACCCGCGACTGCGCAAAATATTGGTATAGTCGATCAGGATAATCCCGTTGTTCACAACCACTCCGATCAGAATCAGGAAGCCGGTGAGCGTATTGGCATTCAGCAGGCTGTTATTGGTAATAATCAGTGCCAGCAAAGAGCCAATGGCGGCCAGTGGTATTGAAAATAGCAGCACAAATGGCGTTGAAACCGACTCGAACACCGAAGCCATGATCATAAATATCAGGAAAATAGCTGCTCCGATTAGGAAATAGAATTCAGAAAAATCGGTTTCCTCGTGAACCACTACGGCGGCAACACCCGACGGTAAATTGTAGTTGGCAACCACTTGGTCAATTTCGTAGCGGTAGGCTGCCAAAAGGTCTTTTGAATTGGCCGCTTCAGCCACGAAACGGTAATTCACTTCCACTTGTTTTTCCTGATTAACGCGGTTAATTCCTGAAATCCCGCTGGCATAAACGATGTTGGTAAAATCCTGAAGATCGTGAATTCCTCCGGCTGCATCGCTTACCTGAAGCATTTTCAATTCTTCCATGGAGCGATCGGTCTTCAATTTTTCGCCTTCAACCAGCGGCTTTTGAGTGATGATGATTTCGTACTCGTCAACGCCCTGTTTGTATTGAATACTGGTTGCGATTTCCTTCTGGAAGGAGTTGATTTCAGACAATACATTGCTGAGCGAAATATTGTATTCGGTCATCAGCAAAGGGTTGAAATACAGATGTACCTCGGGCCGGTTACTGGAGATGTTCAGAGTTACAGTCTGCACTGATTCGAGCTGATCGACAAAATATTTCAAATCTTCGGCAACCGCCTGCAATTGTTTAAAATCCTGACCTTTCAGTACAATTTTTTCTTCGTCGGTACCAATTCCCATCATTTTCTGGAAACTGCCCATCATATTGCGGCTTCCGCCCTGGAAATTTCCTGAACTTTGAGTTTGTGTGAACGAAATTGACGAAGCTTTGACTCCCTTGGTGCGGTCGTTGATATCGGTTTTGATGGCCGCAAATGTACGTTTGGCAATGTCTTCGTATTTATCTTTCAGCTTAATGGTTACAACGGCTTGCTCTGCTTCTATTTTGCTGACAACATCCAGTTTTTCTGCCAGTCCGTCCAATTTTTTCTCTACCTCCTGAACTGTTTGGTCGGTAGTTTGGAGCGACGATCCGGATGGCATGGTTACATACAGGCGGATTTCCTTGTTCGCAACCTCGGTAAGTGCGTTAATGCTGACAGCCAGGCTGATGAAAACAGCCAGGAAGAAGATGAGGATTCCGCCGATGATGGTTGCCGCCGGAAAGCGCATGCACGATTTCAGAAATACAAGGTAAATCTGGACCATCCGCATATTGGTAGTCACCTTTTCATAAAAAATATTTTTGGCTACCTTCCTTCTCAGCAAGGCATACGAAGCCATCGGAACGAGCAACAGTGCTACTGCCAGTGAAACCAACACCGTGGAGATAATGGAAATTCCCACGTTGAACCCCAGCATTTCGACCATAAAATTCTTGGAAAACAGAAACGGAAGAAACACGGTAATGGTTGTCAATGTTGATGCCAGAATGGACCGCCAGACTTCGGTTGTGCCCTGAACCACGGCTTGCATCGGGGCATACCCTTTCCCTGCAAGCCGGTAAATATTTTCAAGCACGACCACACTATTATCGAGTAACATCCCGATGGCAAGCGCCATTCCCACCAAAGTAAGGCTGTTAATGCTGATATTGAAGGCATAGAACAGGTTGAACGATGTGAAAATTGAGATCGGGATGGCCAAAGCAATGAACGAAACGATGCGAATGTTTTTCAGGAATATCCAAAGCACGAAAATTGCCATGATACCGCCAATCAGCGCCAATTCCATAATCTGATCGATGTTCTTTTCCATCTGGTCGGCTGAGTTGCTGATTTCAGCAATCTCAATTTCCTTGGTCGCCATTTTTTCGTTCAGCTTCGAAACGATCTTGCGGGTAGCTTTCGAAAGCTCAATAAGGTTGGCCTGCGAATCGTTGACCAGCAAAATTGTTACCGCATCTTTCCCATTCACACGGCTGTACGATGTTTCTTCCTTGACACCAAATCGAACCTGGGCGACATCTTTCAGCAAAATAGGACCATTGGCTACTACCAGATTTTCAAGGTCTTCAACTTTGGTATATTCGGCGGTAACATGAACGAAATACTGGGTTGTTTTTTCCTTCAGATTGCCGACATAAGTGCGCGATTGGGTATTTTGCGAAAGTACCGAACGGATTTTACCGGGGGTGATGTGATAGGCTTCGCAGGCTTTGGTATCGAGAATAATTTCTATCGACTTTTGTTTTCCACCGTAAACATTGACAGCCGCAATTCCATCGATATTTTCCAGATCGGGTTTGATGTCCTGGTCAACCAGCGTGCGGACACGATCAATTCCACCCTCGCCACGAGCCTGAAGCTCCATAAATTGCGAGTTCATCTGTTTCAGGTCAACTTTTGCCACGTTCACCCGCACACCGGTTGGCATTGCCGATTGCATCTCGTTAATCTTTTCCTGAAGTTTCAGGTAGGCATATTTGAAGTTGACATCTTTCTTGTAATATACCACGATAGATGACTGCCGTGAGTTTACGTTTGACTCAATAGATTCAATTCCTTCAAGTGTTCCAATCGCCCCTTCGAGTGGAATAACCACATGATTTTCCATGTATTCAGGAGCCATTTCAGTACCTGAATTGGCCTGAACAAACAGGAAAGGAAGTTCCGCATTGGGCAACAATTCAACGGGCAATTGTTTGTAGGAGACATAACCCAAAACAGTCAGTCCCAGAAACAACATGCTGATCAGTATTTTTCGTTCTATGATGAATTTCATTAGAAAATGAATGAGTTTGTAAATAATTGAACATCTCTTTGATGAACGTCATTTCCATTCCGTCCGAAAGAATATTAAAGCATTGTTTTTCTTTTTCTCGCGGACGACCAGATTTCCTGCATGCGGTTTTCTACAAATATTTTACTCCTCTGGAGTTGAAAACAACCGCCATCATTGCCCTAAGCTTTCCCCCTCCGGGGGAACGGGAAGGGGGCGTTTGAACCGGTCTTTCAGTCCGTCTAAAACATCGAATACGCATGGGATCACAATCAAAGACATGATTGTTGAGGTTACCAAACCGCCAATTACCGCCAAAGCCATTGGGGCCCGGAGCGATTGGCTTTCACCGAAACCGAACGTTAACGGGAGCATGGCCAGAATGGTGGTCAGTTTGGTCATTAAAATCGGGCGGATACGTTGCTGACCAGCCTGTTTAATTGCTTCAACACGCGAAACGCCTTCTTTCTGTATTTGAAGGATACGGTCAACCAGCAGAATTGAATTGTTTACCGCGATACCAACCAGCATGATAATTCCGATTATAGCCATCACGTTTAGCGTCTGACCCAGAATCAAAAAGATCAGGATCGAACCAACAATGGCAAACGGAATGGTGGTCAGGATGGTGAATGGATGCAGCAACGATTCAAATTCGGCGGCCAGCACCATAAATACAAGGATAATCGACAGGATCAAGGCAAAGCTAAGTGCGTCCATCGACTCCTTCCGCTTTTCTTCTTCACCGGTTATCTTGATTTTATAGTCAGGTGGAAGACTGATGCCGGCAATGGCCAGATTCACTTTATTGACCATTTTATCAAGGGCGATATCTTTGTTCATGTAACCGGTAATCTTGCCAATGCGGACCTGGTTACGCCGGAAAATTTCCTTTGGCGATACGCCTTGCCGGATAGTTGCAATTTCGTTGATGTGGATAACCTGAGTCCCATTTTTAATGACCATATCGGATAAGTCGGCCAATCCTTTGTCAGGTAACCGAAGTGTAATATCTTGCATTTCTCCGCCTTTTTCCATGGTCCCGGCTAATTTACCGGTCAACTGATCTTTAATCTGATTCACCACATTGGTTACACTCAGGTTAAAGATTCCGGCGCGAAGTCGGTCAACTACAATTTCCACTTCAGGCGAGCCGCCTTCCATCGAGGCTTCAACGCTATACAATTCAGGAATCTCCTGAACTGCGGTCTTCACCTGGTTTGATAGATTTTGGATCATATCAAGATCCTGACCCTGAATTTCAATGACAAGTGGCGCTTCATCGGTTCCCATCAAACCGCCTAAAGCAGTCTGGTCCTGAACGAATTTTAATTTCAGGTCGGGTAATTCGCCCAAACCTTGTGAAATGGTCTGAATGGCAGTCGTTGAGCTGAATTTGGCATCCGGTTTCAGTATTACTTTAATGTTTGCTGTATTTTCGCCTTGAAACAGTGCGTCCTGACTGCTGAGCAGCCCGGTTGATGGACCCACCTGGCTGTATAAAGTTTCCAGATGATCGCCCAAAGCTTCATGGATAATTTTCTCGAGGTTGTCAACTGCTGAATTGGTGCGTTCGAGTCTTGTCCCTTCCTGCATCCTGATTTCAAGCGTAAATTGCCGGGTTTCAGTTTTTGGCATAAACTCAGTACCGATATATGGTATCAAAAGAACCGAAGAGCAAAGTAAGATAAATGCGCAGATAATGACTGTCCATCTGTATTGCAGAACTTTTCCCAGAAACCGGCCATATCCTTTTACCTGAACGGTTTTTGCAGTACCCGTTTTTTTGCTGTTTTTGAAAAAATAATTGTACAACATCGGGATTAACAAAACTGCGGCAATCAGCGACGAAACCAGGGAGAAAGTAATAGTCCATGCCTGATCGCGGAATAGCTCGCCCGATGCGCCATGAAGGTAAACGATTGGAAGGAAAACAACGATGGTGGTCAGTGTTGAAGAGGTGATTGCCCCACTCACTTGCGAAGTTCCCTGAATGGCCGCCTCTTTCACCGACATTCCTGTCTCACGGAGCCGGAAAATATTTTCCATTACAACAATGGCATTATCGACCAACATACCGGCACCGAGCGCAAGTCCTCCCAAAGTCATGACGTTCAGGCTGAGACCGTTAAAATACATCAGGTTAAAAGTGGCAATGATCGAAACCGGCATGGATACACTTATTATCATGGTTGTGCCGATCCGGCGCAGGAATAGAAAGACCACGAAAATGGCCAGCGCCATTCCGATTAAAGAAGTGTCTTCAACTTCTTTGATGGCATTGCTGATAAAAATACCCTGATTGGAGACTACTTTCATTTTGTAGCCAGGCAACGCCTTTTCCATTTCAGTCAGCGCTTTTGTTATTTCTTCAACCGCCTTTACTGTATTGAAACTTGTTTCTTTATAGATTGACAGGCCAAGGCAACGTACACCGTTCATCCTGACAATATTGACAGGTTCTTTATTGGCAAAACTGACTTTAGCCACTTCGCGCAGGTAAATTGGCGCTTTTTCAGCGGTTAAACTGCCAGTGATCACTGATTTATAACCTACAATTGTATTTTCGAAGTCGCTCAGGTCGGTCAGTAAACTAACACCTTTTACCACATATTTCAATCCCATTTCGGTGATCGAACCTCCTGAAACACTTTGGTTGAAGCTCTGGATTCGGGTGGTAAGCTCGTCAAGTGTCAACCCGAATGCATCGAGCATGTATTGATCGGTCTGGATGAGAACTTCGTTTGTTTCAGCGCCTGAAACTTCCACATCGGCCACACCTTCGAGCCTGACCAACTCATTCCGGATGTAGTTTTCAGCTACTTTCCGGAGTTCGTTCATGTCGGTAATAGTCTCGTGGGTAAGGGCAACCACCATTACCGGCGCTGTATTCGGGTCGTGTTGGGTGATGTTTATATTATCAATGGCCTGATTTTGCGCGAATGCACTGGCAGCTTTCTGAAGATCAAGAAAAGCTTCGTCCATGTCTTTGGTCCAGGCATATTCAACGGTAATCTGGGCCGTTCCAACTTTCGAAATCGACGAAACCTGCATCACTCCTGACTGGCGAATGGCCAAAGCTTCAAGATTGACGACAAATTGTTTCTCCATTTCTTCCGGAGGACGTTCACCCGATTTGATCTCGATAAACAAACGTGGGTTGTTTATCTCCGGAAACAAGTCGATGCCCAGCTTGCTAAAGGAAATGTATCCAAGCAGAACGACGCCAAGTACCACCATCAGGATGGTAACCGGGTAATTGACAGCAAATTGTGTTAATTTTTTCATTATTTTACGATTTTCACTTTCGAACGGTTTTTCAGCGTTTCGAAACCTTTAATAACCAGGCGGTCGTTCCTTTTTAATCCGGAAGTGATTTCGGCTTCATTCTGGTTTTCGTAGCCAATAGTAATGCGTTTTTCTGTGGCGGTTCCATTGTCAACAATAAATACCGATTTTCCGCGCTGGTTGGAAATAATAATCTCTTTCGGGATCACAATTACGCTGTCTTTGCGGGCCAGAACGATATCGGCCTTGGCAAACATTCCCGGGCGCAGTTTCAGTTCCGGATTATTTACCTGGATAACACCTTTAAAAGTGCGGGTTTCGGTACTGATAGCCGGCGACAATTCTTTTACACTTCCGGGCAATGTATCGTTTGGCAATGTATAGTTCATGATTCGAACCGGTTGGTCAATAGCTACTTCGTTGATATATTTCTCCGGAAGGTTTACCTCAACTGTCATGATGCTGTAATCCATCAGGCTAACTACCGGAGTTCCGGTGGCTATTTGCGTATCATTGGTTACGGCGGGCAAATCGGTAATCGCTCCTTTGAAAGGTGCGCTTACTTTCATTTTTGCAAGTTGCAGGTTGGCACGTTCGAAATCGTATTTGGCATTGGTGTAGCTAACTTCCGAATTGCGGAAATCGAGCTGGGTAACGCCACCCTTTTCGAAGAGCGACTGTTGTTTTTTCATGTTCTGCTCCGAAATCTCCAGGTTCAGTTTTTTGCTGTCGAATGCGATACTGTTTTCATAAGTGGCATCTTCAAGCTGAACAATGACTTGTCCGTTTTCGACCACATCGCCCAAAGCAAACGGACGACCTGTTCTTGGATTGATGTTTAATTTGTATTGGCCGGTCATTTCAGTATTCAACACTGTTTTCTTGGTGGCATTCAGCGTTCCGGTGGTATTGATTACTTTTTCGATCGACTTGGGTTTGATATCGGCAACCGAAACAGGAACAGCTAATTCAGTAGTTGTATTTGTTTGTTGATTGTTACAGGCTGTGGTCGCACCGATCAGGGCAATCAAAGCAATAAATTGGTGAAATGGTTTCATATTTCTAATGTATTAATTTACAATTTGGTTATTTACGAATGACAATTTAAATGCTGAACGGCTCAATAGTAAATAGTAAATAGTTAAATGGTCAATGGTTTATTTTTTCTTTTGGAGTATGTATTCAGGGATGATGGCTTCGTTTTTCTCGAAATCGTAAAGCGATTGAATTTTGAGGTTCAGTAATTCAATTTTATAGTCGATCAAAGTCTGGGCATACGACATTTTCTTTTGTGAGAGTTGTGTCTGGAAAAGGTTCATGTCCATACTGGTCAGGTCGCCGTTAGCATACCGTTCGAGGTTGATTTCGTAAGTTAATTGCGCATTCTTTTCGTTTTGGGTAGCAATATCAATCTGATTGACAAGATTTTGTAAATTTCTGTAAACCTTACGGATATCAACTATAATCTGAATCTTCTGATCAGACTGATTAATTTGCTGTGTTTCAATCACTGCTTCCTGGGCTTTGATACGGGCTTTCTTTTCGCCCCAGTCCCAAAGCGGAACTTTGAATGCAAGTGATACACTTGGATTGCTGTTCGTATTTTGATATATGTCTATCAGATTTTTGTTAACACCGACTAAGCCTATCGACAAATTAAGGTCACCCCTGAATTCATTCAGCGATTTGGTGCGGATCATCTGAAACTGCTCCTTTGTCAAAGCAATTTCGCGTTGGCGAAGTTCCATTCTTGAAGTCAGTCCATATTCAATGGCTTTATTCATATCTACTTTTACCGGGTTAAATGCCACATCAGTCATTACGGTTATTTCTTCACTAATATCCATGCCAATGTATTGTTTAAACAGGTCTTTCGAATTATCAAGGTTCACCTGTGCATTCTCGAGGGTTGATTTTGCAGTCGCAAAGTTTAGTTCGGCCTGATAAAGTTCTTCCTTGGCGGCAATTCCGGCGGTTACCTTATTCTGGGTGATTTCGTAGCTTTTTTGTGTATTGGTAAACTCATCCTTCGAAATATTCAGGCTCATTTGTGCCAGGTAAACATTGTAGAACAATTGGGTAACCTGCTTTTCGAGGTTTAGTTTTTGCATTGAATAATTCAATTGGGCATTTTCGAGATCCAGCTCAAGTCCTTTCAAAGTAAGCTTGGTCCTGTTGTAGGTGAACAATGGCTGCGCTATACTCAGGTACAAGTTGTTACTGAATGTTTTAGGCTGAAGATTGAGCCCATTTTCACTATAACTGTTCTTCCATCCAAAGCTATTGACCAGACTGATGGTTCCATCGGTTGGAAGGAATGGTTGTGAAATCGTGAATGTTCCAGTTGAGTTGGTATTTTCACTAAGATTCCACTTTGCACTATAAATATCGAATTCCTGCCTTTTGTCATAACTAAAAGGTGTTAGACTTAGCGAAAAATTCGATTTCAGTGCAGCATTCTGAGCTTTTAATGTTTGCTCGGAGTTTTCCAGATTTAACAAGGAGCGTCGGATGTCGGGACTGTTGGAACGTGCAATGTCAAGTGCGCTTTCAAGTGTCAGTATCTGTTGCGCATTTGCCGAAAGCAAAAGCTGACAAAAAATGCACAGCAGGAGTACCCTTTGGATTAGTTTTTTTAGAAGCATAATAGTTATCGTCTGAGGTTTATATGTTTAATTTCAAATTTCAAATTCTGGATATAGTCATGCTGAACTTGTTTCAGCATCTGTAAAAGGTTCAGAAATTTACTGTTTCACCAATTTTATTGCATCGGCAACCACCACTTGTGCGGCCGATTTATTGCCCAGTTCTATTTTAACGGTATCGCCCGAAAAATAGAACGAACCAAGACTATTCCAACCTTCATCAATGGTTTTTATATCAACTACCACATCTTCTTTTTCAGCGTTGTGGTGAATGGTATAAGTATATTCACCGGCTGCTTCCTGATTGTTTCGGCCACGGCGGTTGTTGCTCTTAGTGAGGTAAGTGAATACTTCGTATGTTCCGTCACCCTTTATCGGAATATTCCAAAACGCTTTTTTATTGCCGGTGCCCGAACGTATATAATGGGCTGACCGGATAAACTTTCCGAAGAATCCGCTATTGGTAGTTGCCCGCCATGTTCTAGGTGCATGCCATGTCTTAAAGGCGATAAACCGTTCTTTTGTCTGATCTTCGCTCAGGAGTAATTTTTGCAGAAGGCTTTTATCGTCTGAAACAGTGTATTTGAAAGTTGAATCCTCGTCATCGCAGATGTATTCGCCCGGTTCGACCAGAAGTACAGGCACATCCGAAATTTTTTCGCCTTCAAACGGAGTCGCTTTGGTATCTTGTTCAATGTTCTCCAGCGGCAGCATTAATTCTGCCGGAATATTCCTTGAAGTAAGGGTGTTGATGGTAATATTTCGGGGCGTACCATCGAGCAGATAACTTACCTCTTTTGTTTGTTTACCTTCCAGATATAAGAGTTTGTCAATGGTTTCCATGTTTGCACCACCTCCGCCAAACCGCCCGCGACCCGGTCCACCGCCTTCACCAAGCCTGAATTGTACCAAAACGATTCCTTCAGTTTTTTCGGAGTTGGTAATTTTAAACTTGACCATTGTTTTCAGTCGGTCGCCGTCGAGTACATTTACTGCTTTAACACTTCCAATTAAATAACCTGGCAATTCCTTGCTGTTGAACCATTTCCCCATGTAAGGAATCAGGTCGGTATTGAATTGTTGCTGAATCCGGCTGTTAAAATCTTCGATGGTGGTTGAATTGAACTTGATGCTTTTGAGAAATTTAAACATGAAATCGTCAAATGCTTCGTCGCCGGCTTTGCGTTTGATAATGGAAAAAAGCGCCTGCCCTTTGAGTTGGATCACATTGTCGATGATTTGAATTCTTTCCGGATCGTTCAGCAATTGGGCAAATGAATAATCGAGCAACGCAAGGTTGGCCTGTTCGTTTTCGGTCATTCCCTGCATGTTGCGCATCCAACCCATCGCTCCGGAAGAGGAAGATTTTTTCAGGTACGATTCAAAAATTCGGTCTGTAATGGGCCACTGATCTGATTGAACAAAATAAGCGTGGTTATAAAACAAAGGGAAAATATACAGTGGATTGGCTTTTTCTGCTACTTGAGTCTGGCCTTGGCTTTGGTTGAAATTGGGTCTTCCGGCAGCCTGAGTAAACATCGATAAAAAGTTATTAAAAGTCATTATTTTTTTCTCTTCCGGAGTAGTTTGAACATCGTTTCCCCTGCCGCCCCTATTCTCCATTCGTTTGATACTTCCGGCAAAATCAGCTTCATTAACCAACAATCCCTTTTCAGGAAAAAGAATCGTTTCAGGTTGAACTTGTTCGCGTTCGCCTATAAAGGTTCGCGGATAGGAAAAAAACTGGGCCGGAACTTCGACCATAGTAATGCGTTCGAACGGATAATACATATCAACGCTCCGCTCGTAATCTTTTAAGGCTGTACCTATCAGAGTAGTGATGGTGTCTTTAACGGGTTCGAAAAATTTGGTGAAATAATCGTGGCCTTTACGATAATATAAGCTAAATGCAAGTCCATCAATCGTTTCTGCTTTCTGGTCGTAATTGCCAATTACCAAAGATATCTGAGGCAGATTGTGTTTGTTGGTAAAATGGAATGTTCCGTCCTTTCCTTCCATTTTTCCTTGCGAAATGGCTGTCAGTCCGGGTTTTGTATTTACTGTAATCTCAAAATTACTGAATTGTTTTTGCATCCACTGTTTACTTTGTTTCCCAAAACCGGTTCCTGCAATCGGATACCAGTTGCTTTCGCGGGTCAGCAGAACAAAATCGGACGAAACAATGGCCGATCGTTTATCAATCTGAAACATATTTGCACGGAAAGGTTCCTCAATTGTTTTATCATCCACATCAAGGAAACTTCCTGCTTCATTTACACTTCCGCTGTAGGTAAATTCGAGTTCTGCTGATTCTCCGGGTTCAAGTTTCGCTCCTGAAAATTCGATCAGTTGGAGTTCACGTTTGATTTCAATTTCACGTCCGTTAAAGCTGACTTTGTTTACTTTTAGGCCTGAATTCAGGCTGAAAACAAAATGATTGATGGGTTCCCGGAGCGGATTGCTCACCTTCAGTTTAGCTGTAACTTCCAGGTTTTCTCCTTTATGATTGAGTCCGATCAGGTAACTTTCAACCTTTAATTGTGGAACGGTCTGGTTGGCATCGTTTAGCGAACGCATGTCTGTTCTCAATTTTTGGTTTTGAACAAACGAGGAAACGTGCATGTCGCCAAGCCAGATTCCTGCGATGAAAAAAATCAGTGCAGGAACAAGTGTTATTTTGTTACTGAACGGACTTTGTGGCAGGCGTTTAAGCAGCGACACCGTCAGGAAAACAAAGGCAATTCCAAAACAGGTGTACATTCCGCGATGTACAATTATTGCCCCAAGGTTTCCAAATCCGATAAAATCGGAACTCATCAATGGCATACTATAAGCCATGTAATCGAACAGATAATAGTATTTTGTGTTGAGATAAAAGATCGTAACAGCCACATAACCAAGCAAAATAATGAATGTGATGGCTTGATTTTTCAATATACTCATCACGAAAAACGAAAGACCAAGTATGAAGACCAGGGTGGGCAGACTGATGATCAGGAAATAGCTCAGGTAGGCCATCCAGTTGACAGTCACATCGACGGCAATCATGTTAAAGATAAGCGCTTCGGAAAGAATAATCAGGTTCAGGATAGTGAAAACGACCAGGTTCCCGATTGTTTTTCCGGCTACATATTCACCGTTCGACATTGATCGAATGTAAATAACATCGGTGGTGTCGAGTTTTTTATCGCGTTTCAGAAAGTCAGAAGCCAAAAAGATGGCGATGATGGCCTGAACGGTATTTAAAAGTAGCAGGTTGACATACGGTATGGCCGACGAAATGGCTCTTATGTTCCAATTACCGCCATTGTCCAGAGCCAATGTTGCCAAATTAAAGAAGAACAAAATAACAATGGCCAAAAGTGCAAAAATGCGGAAAAACCAACTTCGTAAAAGCGTGGTAATCTCGTATTTGGCAATGGATGTGATGTTATGAAGCGAAATCATCTATTTAGATTTAAATGGCAGTCCATTGGTTTAGTTTACTTTCCATGAAATACACATAAGCATGTTCAAGGTTGGGAGCGATATTGTGCCCGCTGTATCCGTTGATCGAGTCGGCCACTACCTGTATTTCCCAACCTTCGCTGGTTGGTACATTCGAGATAACCGGATATTTTTCGTTGATTTCAAGGTATTCAGGTTCTGTTGCCTGAATCAGCCACACTTTTCCTTCGGCACGTGCAACCAATTCGTCGGGTGAACCGGTGAAAGCCAAACCTCCCTGGTTAAGCAATGCCATGTCGGAGCATGAACTCGATATATCGCCAACGATATGGGTGGAAAGGATGATAATTACGTCCTGGGTTGAAATTGTTGAAAGCAAATTACGGAACCGGATACGTTCTTCTGGATCGAGACCAGTAGTTGGTTCGTCAACGATAATGATTTTTGGTTCGTTGATCAATGCCTGTGCAATACCAAGGCGGCGTTTCATCCCTCCTGAAAGTTTGTTGGCCTGACGGTCGCGGGCCTCGAACAAGCCAACTTCTTCAAGCATCTTATCAACTGCCGCCTTGCGTTCTTTGGAGTTTTTCATCCCGGCCAGACGAGCGGCATAATCTAAAAATTCGTAGGTTTTAAGGTGCGAGAAAAAACGAAAATCCTGGGGAAGATAACCCAACATTTCCCTGATTTTATCACGGTCTTTGGTCAGGTCGTAGCCATTCATTTTTACGATTCCCGACGAAGGTTGCATTAAGGTAACCAGTATGCGCATCAGGCTCGATTTGCCGGCACCATTGGGTCCCAGCAGTCCGAACATGCCATTGTTGATTTCAAGATTTACATCCTTTAGCGCATGATTGCCGTTGGGATAGACTTTGTTTAAGTTTTCAATGGTTATCTTCACGAGTAAAATGTTAGGTCACGATCTCTATGACATGATTCGGTCGAATAGGTTTAATCACTTTATCGACTCTAAGTGACAAAAAAGAGGTAGTTATAATCAATTTTTCGATAGATGGGCTGTTTTAGTAGGCAAAAAAAGCGATCAACACCATCGAAACTGGTAAATTTGTGCCATCGGCTATTCTTGAAATCAAACTTGCCCGGTTTTTCGAAATAAAGGAGGAAGAGTTGTTTACGCTGAACGAGAAGTGAGCATTTTCACTTGACGATGTTAACAGTCATTACAAAACCATCAAAATTTCATTGCATTTCAAATAAGCTGTTAATTTTGCAGGCGAATTACTTGAAGAAAACGAATGCTGAAACGATTGTTCAATACGAAAAAATACCAGGCCAACGAGTATTTGGTCTTGCTGTACAGGTTTTCTCTCCTGATGGTTTTCTATTCATTCTGCCGGATTTTGTTTTACCTTTTCAACACGGCATCGTTTCCACAAGTCACTTTTTTCTCTTTTCTGACTATCCTAAGAGGTGGACTAATGTTCGATATCAGCGCATTACTTTATCTGAATGCCGCTTATATGCTATTTTTCCTATTGCCATTTCAGTTTAAATTTACTGGCTGGTACCAAAAAGGCCTGAAATGGCTTTTTATGATTGGCAATGGTGCAGGATTGGCTTTCAACCTGATGGACATGATTTATTACCGGTATATCCTGAAACGAACAACTGCCAGCGTGTTCGATATTGCTTCCTTTGATGCCGGCAATTCCAATCTGATCATGCGGTTTTTTTACGATTTTTGGTTCATTCCAACAATACTAATCGTTCTGCTTATTGCACTTTCAGTATTGTATTCGCGGCTCAAGCCGCAACCGTTCAAATTTCGTCATCCGCTTGTTTATTTTCTTTCAGGAATACCGGTTATTTTTATTGTTATTTTAATTTCAATCGTGGGTATGCGTGGTGGCTGGAGGCACAGCACCCGCCCCATTACCATGAACAATGCCGGTGCATTTGTTAATACTCCTGAAGAGATGTCGCTGGTGCAGAACACACCGTTTTGTATTTTCCGTACCTGGGGAAAAAAAGCGTTTGAGCATAAATCCTATTTTGCTTCGGAAGAAGAATTGACCCGGATCTATACGCCTGTCCATGTTCCCGATAGCATTGGCCCTGCCCGGAAGGACAATGTAGTGATCATTATTTTAGAAAGTTTCAGTCGTGCTTTTGTAGGTTCACTCAATCCGCAATTTAAAGATGCCCGTGATAGAAGTTACACTCCCTTCCTCGATTCGCTGATACACGAAAGCCTGATTTTCACGAATGCTTTTGCCAACGGACACAGGTCGATTGATGCCATTCCTTCTGTTACAGCCAGTATTCCGGCATTGATACTGCCGTATATAGTTTCCGAACGTTCCGGAAATACCATTAACAGCATTGCAAGTTTACTTTCAGTTCAGGGTTATCAAACAGCTTTTTTTCACGGCGCACCCAATGGTTCAATGGGTTTCGATGCATTCACAAAAATAGCCGGTTATCAGAAATATGTTGGAAGAAACGAATATGGAAATGATGCCGATTTCGATGGCATCTGGGGTATTTGGGATGAGCCTTTTATGCAGTTTTTTGCGCAGGGCATGAACAAGATGAAAGAACCATTTGCAACTACTCTTTTTTCAGTTTCTTCACATCATCCTTATGAGGTTCCGGAGAAATATAAAGGTAAATTTCCTGAGGGAAGGATTCCATTGGACAAATGCATTCGCTATACCGATATGTCGTTACAGAAATTTTTCGATACTGCCCGGAAGATGCCATGGTTCAAAAATACATTGTTTGTAATTACTGCCGATCATTCTATTTCTTCAGGTATCATGGAATATTATACTTTGGTAAATGAATTTGCCATTCCAATCCTCTTTTATAAGGGTGACGGAAGTTTAAAAGGGGTCGATAATGGACTGGCAGAACAGATTGACATCATGCCCACCATTCTGGGTTATCTAAATTATCCCTATCCCTATCTTGCTTTCGGGCATAACCTGTTGGATACAAGAAATAAGCGATTTGTTATCAACTACGTTCAGGATTCATACCAGTTTTTAAGCGGCGATTATTCTTTTTATCTTACTGACGATAAATTGACTGCTATATATAACCGGAAAAATGATCCTGAATTAATGAAGAATTTGCTTGGAACCGTTGATTTTTTAGAAGAGCAGCAATTGCAGAAAGCCATAGTACAGCAATTCAATAACCGCATGGCTGATAACCGCATGGTTGTTGAAAAGAAGTAGATTGTGTTTGATCGGCTCTTCCGATTAATGAGGTTGGGCAATGTGGTAATTTTCAGTAAGATATCGGATAATATCGTCGGGTTCGTTGATGAAAGCGTTATCGTCCAAAACCAATACCGGGCAACTTTGATTGGCTTCACCAATTAAATCGACAATGGCTGGCCGTGGCCGTACAAAATCGACATAGTGAACCTCCAATTCTGTCCGTAATCTTGGATAGAAGGATAAAAGTCCCTCAATTAAGATACACGGAGGGCAAAAGTATTTCACGTTGGCATTTCGGTTAATGTCCTGGAAATCTGGTTTCAATAAAAATAATTTTTCCATTTTGATTATTTTAATTGTTTATAACTTGCTTATTTATTGATTTTTCAACTTCACTAAATATGGCATTTGCTGCCGCCGCAGGGTTGTTGTTATAATGATGATTTCCGGGAATTGTAAATATTTTTGCTCCGGCTTTTTCAAAAATAGCATTTAAAGCAATAGGTTCTTCTTCTCCGAAAATACAAACAGGCATAAACTGTTTCACTTTACTTATTTCGTTCGGAACGTTACGATCATCCTCAGAACTTCTAATGCCAAGCATGTCGCTGATATGGATTTCGAAATCAGCTTTTTCGTCGGGTGACAAACTGTAAACTCCACCCAATGATTCCTTTAAATCGGAAGGGAGTTTGTCGGCGATGAATGGCACTATACTGGCGCCAAAAGAGTAACCGACCAATATGAATTTTGTTCGGTTCCATTGTTGCAAATAGTGTTGAACCGCTTTTGCAACATCATCTGCCGTTTCTTCCGGGGTTTTTGAATTCCAGAAGTATTTCTGGGCATCGAGTCCAACAACCGGCATCCCTTTTACAGCAAGCGATTCACCGATGGAATGATCGAAATTAGTCCAGCCACCATCTCCTGAAATCAGAAAAGCCATTGGCAGTGAATCATCTTTCGAGTCGGTAGGTATCAAGACAACCGGAAGATCGCCGGGCAATGGTACCAGTTGCTGTGATTGCAAAAGTTGATTTTGAACTGATTTTTGTTCGGCGAAAGAAGGCGCTTCCAATACGTTTTTATAGGCTTCTTTGTATTGTGCAAGCCAACTTGAAAGTACAGCGAATCCATGCCCAACCAGCGGCAGAGAAACCAACTGTCCGGTATTCACCTGTTTCATAAATTGCTGAGTTGATGGGAAATCACAAATCTGATCTTTAAATCCATTGAGGGCAATAAATGGCGCTGTCAATTTATCCGATGGTTCGAGGTAAAACGAAACTCCTTCTTTCAACACGTGTTGTTTTAATCCTGATCCGGGACAGAGCGGTTTCTTGATCTCAATATCGGGACAAAACCCCAGTGATATCGCTCCCTTGAAAGTATTGGCCGGAGCCTGGGTAAGCAAGCCGTAAACCAGGGTCGCCCCAGATGAGTAGCCGACCAGAATGGGTTTATAATACTGCGGAAGTTTGTACTTTTTTTGAATTGTCAGGCTAAGATTCTCAAAATCGGCTGCCGGATAGCTGCAATTTGTTGAAACGTTGTTCAATGCTTTGGTCAGGATTTTCATATTGATACCAGCAACGAGAGCGCCCTGATCGACTAATTTTTGAGCCATTTCAACAACTCCCAAATTCCAGCCTCCATCGCCCGAAACAAAAAGGACAACTGCATTCGGAACTTTGCCTGGTTTGTAGATAACGACTTTGCCAAAAACACCATACTTCAAGGTGTCAACTGATGCTGCGCTGGCATAGTAGGAAAAGGCCAGCAAAAGAGTTAACAGGAAAAGGATGGTTCTATTTTTTTTGATTCTTTTTCATAAGAGATGTCATTTTGGTTCAGCCGGTTGTTCCTTGATCATTATCAACGCGATTACCATTAGGTAAATATAATAATCAAGCACAATCAATCTCTGCCATAGCCCTTTGTATAATGCAAAGATATTATTTTCCTGATGAAAAAGTCGGGATACAAACATTGCCATGAGAACTAATCCAACAATAAACACAATAGTTGAAAAGCGGTGAAAGCCTGGGTTTGTTTCAACTGGAATTATTTTTTTCATGATCAGCGGCAGTATTAAAATTGAAATAATGCCAATACTTCCCAGAATTTCGTGAATAATGGCCGAAGTGGTCAATGCATTGTTCACATGGTCGGCTTTATATAAACCGGAGCCAAGTCCTTCTCCCAATCCGTAAAAGATTAAAAGACAGGTTGCGACATTTACATACCTTTTTTCATCATCAAACGCCTTATTAAGACCCAAAGCAAACAGGATAATGAGAAATCCCAGAATGACCCACCATGTTGAAATGATTCCGGAAACCGGGCTATTGGTCACCCCCAGCAAACTCATCGTATTGTGCAATTGGCTGTAGCCAGGATAATATTCGCCTAGAAAAAAAGTCGCAAAAAAATCACCGATGCAAGCGGTAAAGCACGCAATGGAACTAGCTATTATGAGTGATTTTTTATTAATCGTCATCGGGTTTGATCACTTTTGTCAATACTGCAGGTACCTGCAACAAGTCATAGTCATTCGAATAGATCAGATATTTGTTATACCACGACGGGAAATATTTCTCCTTGAAATTCCGTAATCCTTTGTAATGCGCAAACGACCTGATTTTTTCGTAAGCGAATTTCATCGATTTCTCGGAAAAGGTGTGAGGATCGTCTAATCCGCTCATTGGTGCAAATCCCAGATTGACAGATGAATAATTCTGTGATTTCAGGTATTTGAAAAGTTCGACCAGAATAAAATCCATCACTCCATTCGAAGCGTCATTTGTTTTTCGAATCAGGTCGTAGGTACCTTCTCCCGGCGCATGATCAGGAATGATATTCAGGAAAGCAATCACTTTTTCTTCGGTATTTTCAAGTGTGATAACTGTTTGCTGCTTTATTTCTTCCCAAACAAACATTCCCTGCGAAAATACAATTTCAGTACGATCTGTTGATATCAACCATTCGTCGGAAACTGCTTTTAACTTTTGCATCAACCCGTCTTTCAGCGGTGGAGTATGAATGGTGCATTTGTAGCCATGTTCAGTCACTTTGTTTAATCCGTTGCGCAATGCCTTGTTTTTGCCTCCTTCCAAAGTAAATGTTTGCAGGTCAACAACGCCTTCCTGCCCAATGAATAAACTCTTTTTCGAGAGCGATTTATAAATCGGAAGGCTTTCTTCCGGCACTCGGTAATAAATGCTTTTTAGCCCGTTGTCATTGCAATACGCATCAAAAAGTCTGATCGATTGCTTCATTATTTCAGGAGTTTCGGCAACAGGATTTTCAAGAACTACGGCATAATTTCCGGCAATCCGGTAGCCAATAAAACTATCAAGTCCTTCAGGAATAAAAACCATTTTGTCTCGATAGGTTTTAAAATAGTCCAACCCCGATTTTCCAAACTTGTCAAGCAATGATTTGGCTTTTGATAGTTCTTCAGGATCGGCACATCCCTTTATGATATAGGGTCTTATGATTGCATAAAATAAAAATGACATACTTAAAAATCCGCTGAAATTAATCGTTAAAATGAAATCTTTAGCGAAACGACTTGCCGGGATCAAATCAGCACTTCCGACTAAAAAATAATTCTGAATGGTGTATCTGATGCTTTGCCCGAGATTAAAATCGATGTCGAAATGTTTTTTGTCAAGAAAATAAAAACCTATTGTTCCATAAATCAATACCGCAACAATACTGAACAAAGCGGTCATGACACCGATGGTATTCATCCTGGGATTCCCTTTTATGTGATACTCTTTTCTGGAAAACCATAACATAAGGGCTACCAATAAAGCGACTGTCGCTTCTTCGTAGTCGATGGCTTTTGCCAAATGACCAAAACAGGAAAGTAAACTAAGCGAAAGTGCGATAATCCAAGCATTGCGTAGGCCTTTGATCATAAATACTGCTGTTAAAAGCATGATCGCTCCTGCCATTAAAACAAGGTAATTGGAGGCTGCAATTGCATCAACCGGAATAAACTCGCGGAGGTAACGAACCCTTTCGTGTATTGCCGGAGTAATCACTGAGATAATGTTGATGATTCCCAGGACAAATATCAGCAAGGCTGGGAAAATCCTCATTAATAGCTTGTTGATTTTCAGCAAAAAGCTCAGCGCTCCTGTAATCAGTGGTAACCAGAACTCGAAAAAGCGATAGAGGAAGGTGATGGCTATTGATTCAACAGGAGTGTAACCAAATTGGGTAAGGATATAAGACAATGAAACTTCAACAGCACCCAAGCCGCGCATAAATGGAGAGATAAACAGCGAGATAACGACTGTCAGGTATCCTAGCATGGCATAAAAAAGAGATGGGTGAAAATTCAACGCCAACATGGCAATGTACAACTGAACAATACCGATCAGGTCAATTACTATTGAAATCAAAATGGTGAATATGAGACTTTTGATGTCAATTGTATGGCTGATCAGGTCTTCAAGAAAAACCTCTATGGATGGAAAATACTTAAGCAGGATACGGTACAGTCGTCCTTTTCTGACTATTGAACGGTACGAAAGTATAAGCGCTGTAATTACCAGAACCATTGCGGCCAGACCAAAAATTTCGCTCGCGCCCTTGATGCCTTCTATCAAGGCATAGATGAAGATTGGTATCGCTACAGAAACCACCGATAAAATGCCGACAAATGCGTAAATTGAAGAGGCAAAGTGGATCTTGGTTTTCGAAATTCCCCTTTTTTCGATATCGCCGGTGAAAAAGGCGAGCGAAGTGACACCACCTGCTGGAATAAAAATACTGATAAAATTGCGTTTCAGGAAGAGCAAGATTGTAACAGACAATGGTATTTTTTTCTTAACCGCTGAGAAAGCAAACTTATACATCAAACCCAGTAGAACGATATAAACCGCAGTGACAAAGAGGCCCAAAAGAATATATTCCAATTGTGAAGATAAAAGCACCTCTTTTACCTTGGCAAATTCCGACCTCTCGTGCTTGACAAACCATGCAGCGAGGCCGATAAACAGAATTGTTAGTATAAACTGGGTAATTAACTTACGGTTTTCTCTTATCAGGGTGAATTTGCCTTTTATCGAAAACCTCGAAAGAAATCGGTGAAGAGTGTTTGTTCCCATAGTTACAAGGTTATGACAAATTTATGGTTCCTTTGGTTAAAAGCAAATTTATTTAAAAAAGGGGACGCTAAAACATGAAGTCGTTAAATTTTCCTAATAGAACTAATCATAGTTCTTGATTGTGGAAGAACGCACTATATTTGGTGACCGATTATTCACAGAAATTCAAAAAACGATTCAGAATGCTATTACTGCAAAAAATCAAGAAAAGTAAATATAATCTTTTCTTTCGTTATTTTTGCCATTCTGTTCCTGATCAAGGACATGGAAGATCCTTTTGAATATGACGGGAGCGATGAGGTGAAATCAGATGAAGTTAGTTTACAAGTGCTTGATAATCTTCAGAAAGAATTCGATAAAATGAATATTTTACGATCATAGAATTTAAAAAATCAGGTCATGGAATTCCTAAAAAACGATTACCTGTCAATAGTTATTAGTTCAGTTGCAGTTTACCTGTTCATGATATTGGCTATAAGGCTTTTTGGAAAAAAGGAGCTTTCGCAGTTATCGGTTATCGACCTGGTTTTTATCCTGCTTATCAGCAATTCGGTACAGAATGCAATGGTAGGAAGCAACACAACTTTGTGGGGAGGTTTGGTTGCTGCTTCTGCGCTTTTTGTAGTCAATTTCGGGATGAAACAAGCCATTTATCGTTTCCCTTCGTTGAGTAAATTCATTCAGGGTGAAGCGATAATGCTTGTGTATAAGGGGAAAATGAAGATCGAGAATATGCACCGAACCCGAATCACTCATGATGAATTAATGGAAGCCGTGCGCGAACATGGTGTTGATTCAATTTCGGATGTTGATCTCGCAATTCTTGAAGTGGATGGGAATATCAGTATTCTGTCAAACGATTTTCACCGGAAAACCAACCGTAAACGAAAATTTAACAAGGCTATTACGAAAGAACAATGACGATGAACTTTATTCTTTCAGAAAGAAAATTGTTGCAGCGATCAGTCCGGCAGAAACTACAATCCAGCGCAGCAGTTCAGGCCTTATTTTTCCGGCAAGCTTTCCACCGATCAATCCGCCCAGAAGTGAACCAAAAATCATAACAAAGGCAATCATCCAGTCAACCTTTCCGGAGAAAGCAAAGTAAATGGCAGCCGACAGATTAATCGCGAATGCCAGCGCTTGTTTCAGAAAATTCAGGCGGGTCATTGAATCGTCGGTTACCAGTCCGAGAACGGCCATGAGAATAACGCCTATTCCGGCGCCGAAATAACCACCATAAACAGCAGTAGCAAACACGAGCGACAGCATAATGATCGGATTTTGGTGTTCGGTATGTGCATGGCCAATACGCGAAACCACCCAGTTTTTGATCTTTACCTGAGCGGCCAATAGCAGAGTGGCAAGCAGAATCAGGTAAGGAATAATGCTTCGGAAGGCGCTTTCGCTTGTATTTAAAATCAGCAGTCCACCTGCAACTCCGCCAACAATGGCGACAGGCAGTAGTTTCAGTAAACGTTGGTATTGCGATTTAAAATCTTTTCGTTGCGACCACATTCCGCCGATGGTCCCGGGTACAAGCGCAACTGTATTGGTAACATTGGCTACTACCGGCGAGACACCAATGGCCAGCAAAACAGGAAAGCTAACCAGCGTACCGCCACCTGCCATGGCATTGATAAATCCTGCTACCATTGCCGCCAAAAAAATCAGAACTTCGTTAAAAAGTGACATCTCGGATTTATTGTTGAGGTGCAAAGATGAAAAAAGCAAAGCAGAAGAGCAAAAGGAGAAATTGATCAGTGTTCAGTCTCAGAATTCAGTGGAAAAGCATTGGCAAAAGCAAAAGGGGGTGAGGTGTTTTTCGTTACAATTCTGAATAAGTGTTCGATGTACATTTACCGTCTAATGTTTATATTTGCACAATCACTAATCAAATTTAAACCTCTAAACAATGAAAAATTGCTTTATTCTTTCCTTAATGTTGTTCCTGTTTGGAACCATTTCAGCACAACCTCCAAAAATGGACAATGTTCTTTACGGAGCAGCTTATTATCAGGAATATATGCCATCCGACCGACTTGCTGAAGATCTGAAATTGATGAAGGAGTCTGGCATTTCAGTCGTTCGTTTGGGAGAATCAACCTGGAGTTTGTTCGAGCCTCGTGAAGGTGAATTCGAGTTTGCATGGATGGACCGGATTATCGACGGTCTATATGCCAACGGAATTAAAGTGATGCTCGGAACGCCTACCTATTCAATGCCCGCATGGTTGTGGCACAAACATCCTGAAGTATTGATTGACTATGAGAAAGGCGGGAAAGCTTACTATGGAATCCGGCAAAACATGGACATTACAAATCCAACATTTCTGTTTTACTCCGAACGGATTATCAGGAAAATGATGGAGCATTACGCCAAACATCCCGCCATTATTGGGTTTCAGGTTGACAATGAAACCACTACGCATGGGTTGAATAACTACGATTTTCAGATTAGTTTTATAGATTACCTGAAGAAAAAGTTCGTGACCACCGATAAGCTGAATAAAATTTGGGGATTGAATTATTGGGGTATGACCATGAATGGCTGGGACGAATTTCCTCCCCGCGATGGCATCACCAGTACCGGATATAAACTGGAATGGGAGCGTTTCAAACGCAAAACTGTAGCCGATTTTTTGACATGGCAGGCAAATATCGTGAGCGAATATAAACGTCCAGATCAATTTATTACACAGTGCTTTATGCCTTCTGTTCAGGAAATCGACCAAATTGCTAGTTCAGTAAAACTGGATGTGATGGCCGTGAATGTTTACCACGGATCGCAGGATAGACTAACCGGTGATGAAATTGCTTTTGCCGGTGACTTTTTCCGCTCAGTAAAAATGAAAAACTACTTCATTACTGAAACCAATGCACAAACCACCGGCTGGGATTCACGCTCACAAAATCCGCCATACGACGGGCAGCTGCGTATGAACGTATATGCTCACATGGGTTCAGGCGCCAATATGGTTGAGTATTGGCACTGGCATTCAATTCATTACGGACAGGAAGCTTATTGGAAAGGAGTACTTTCACACGATCTGCAACCCAATCGCGCTTATGCCGAAGTTTCGAAAACTGCCCACGAATTGCAAAAGTTCGGCAAAAAACTGGTCAACCTGAAAATCACCAACAAAGTGGCCATCCTATTTAGTCACGATTCGAATGATGCATTGAATTTCATGCCATTCAAAAACGGAAGAGGCGACAATGTTTACCGGAACGATTTGGTTGGGCAATTTCACAAAGTAATGTACCGGAATAATGTAGGAGTCGATTTTATTTTTCCTGAAAATGCACGGTTCGAAAATTATGATTTGGTTGTAATTCCCGCATTGTACATTGCCAGCGACGAATTATTGAATAGAATTAGCAAGTATGTCGAAAACGGCGGAAATGTGATCATGCAATTCAAGAGCGGGTTTTGCGACGAAAATTCGATGGTTCGTCCAATGCTGGCACCTGGTCCATTGCGCAAAGCTTGCGGTTTTTACTATCAGGAGTTCACCAATTTCAGGGAAATGAGCCTGAAAGACAATCCATTTAAAGTGAACGAATCAGACAATAAAGTGTTCGATTGGGGCGAATACCTGATTCCTGAAACTGCCAAAGCGCTGGCTTATTACGATAACCCGAACTTCGAGAAATACCCGGCCATCACCATCAACAACTTCGGAAAGGGAACTTTGCTCTATGAAGGAACTGGCGTTTCGGATGAGATTCAGGAAAAACTCATTTTGCAGGAGATGGAACGGGCAGGTATCAAAACCGTTGATCAGGATTTGCATTGGCCGCTCGTTACCAAAAGTGGGGTGAACGATGTCGGCAAAACGGTGCATTATTACTACAATTATACTTCTCAGAAATCGAATTTAGTTTATCCACACAAATCTGGTAGTGAGCTGGTTACTGGCAAATCCGTTTCTTCAGGAACTTCTCTTGAAATCGGGCCATGGGATGTGCTGATTGTGGAGGAAAATTAGGGAAGATATTCATTTTTAGTGCTATAAATGTTTGTGGGGATCATATTATTGATTATCTTTCTGGGAAAAAATATGAAACGGTTATTTACATTTCTGTTGGTATTGTTTCACATCAGTGCATTTCCACAATCATTTTGGAGCAAGGTTATTGATGATCAAGACCTGTCAAGGTTTACTTGTTCCTCGCTTTTTCAGAATTCGTTAATATTGGTTGGAGGACACATAGGTACCGCCTCATGTCTCGGTTACGGACTATTTGCCTATGATCTAAAAGGGAGAAGAGTTTGGGGAAAGGATGGATTTTTTGATGCAATCTACACGGATTCAAATTCAATTTATACTGTTGGATATAACATCGGCATCGATGATGTTGGAGGAGATCAACAAATAGTAATTTCTAAATTTGATAAAAATGGAAAGGAATTATTCCAAAGCAGCTATCCTGAATTACCTCATCATTATTGGTCAGAACCAAATAACTTGGATATTAATGGGAATGGTTCAATTGTGGCCAGTTCAAAAAACAGTATTATCCGGGCAGATTTAGTTGGAAAAGTCATTTCTGAAAAACGAATGAATTTCAAACAAGATATTTCAGGCATTCATTTTATTGGAACCGATTCATTCCTAATCAGTACCAATTCCGCTTTATACCTATCTGATTCATCTTTAAATCGTTCCGACTCAATCAGTTTTACTGAGAATATTGTTTCTTCTCTAATACAAAACGACACGATTTTTTGTTTGTTCCCTAATAAATTGGTGATTTTGGATGCCAATCTGAATATTTTGGATACGCTGATTACCAGCACTGATATCGAATTTAAAAAGATCAGACTGTTTGACGGAGACCTTTGGATTCAGGGAACGCAAGATAATCAGGCTAAAATTTTGCAACTGCACAATTTGTCAGTTTCCGATACTTTAACTTTTGATTTATTGATTAAATCACCGGATTTTCTGGTGTCTCCTGGAAATGTAGTATTCACAGGTACCTCCAATTCCAATCAAATTGCCATTTGTTCATACAATAAAAACGCTGATCCTGATTTAGTTACTTTGCCTGATATTGAAATTGTCGATTTTTATATTAATAATATTGGGTTCGGTTACATTCATATCTCAGGTGGAACGGATTTTCCAATAAGTTATAATTTCCTAACTGAAATGGTTATAAAAAACAATGGAAACGATGCCATTACTTCATTTGCAATCTATTCTAATTTTCATGATGGAATGAATTGCTCGAATAATTATTTTTATCAAAAGTTCTCGAATGTCCTTATCCTGCCTCATCAGGAAAAAACTATCAATCTAAATCGAATGCATGAAGATTTAAGATATAATACCATCTGTTTTGAATGTCTGGCTCCGAACTCTAAGATAGAAAGTAATATAGAAAACAACTCGCTTTGCAAAACATTTGTAATAACCGGGCTGAATGATTTTCCCAAATCGCAACAATATCAGTTCTATCCAAATCCTGTCAAGGACTTTCTTAATCTGAAATTTGAAGAAAATGGAATAAAACATATCCGGCTAACCAATGTAAATGGCAGTCTGCTTTTGGAAACCAAAATCACTGGATGTGAAACAAATCTTGATTTGTCTGAATTTGATTCCGGGATTTACTTGCTGACAATTACCTCTGATTCAGGCATATTTACTCGAAAAATAGTAAAAGAATAAAAAATGAAACGACGAAACTTTATTTCTTTATCAGCTTCAGGAATGGCAGCGCTCTCGGTGATGCCATCAGGGTTGGCCGCAAGCACAACTGTACAAGCCAAAGTCCGGTTGGGAGGGCCGGTTTTTGAAAAATACAACTCTCCTGATGAATGGATTGCTTCACTCAAAAAGCTGGGGTACCGGGCGGCATATTGTCCGGTTTCGCCCGGAGCTGATGCTGAACTGATCAAAGCTTACCGAAATGCAGCAGCAAAAAATGACATTGTTATTGCCGAAGTGGGAGCGTGGAGCAATCCGATTGATCCGGATAAGGAAAAGGCAGAGAAAGCCATTGGAAAGTGCATCGAATCGCTTGTTTTGGCCGACCAGATTGGTGCCAATTGTTGTGTAAACGTTAGTGGTTCGCGCAATCTAAAAAACTGGGCTGGTCCTCACAAGGACAATTTGACTGAAGCAACTTTTGACCTGATTGTAGAAACTACGCGAAAGATAATTGATGCCGTAAAGCCAACGCATACATGGTTTACGCTCGAAGCCATGCCTTGGGCTTATCCTGATTCAGCCGATTCGTATCTCCGACTGATCAAAGCGATTGACCGAAAACAGTTTGGCGTTCATCTCGATCCGGTTAATTTGATAACCAGTCCGCAAATTTATTATCGAAATGGAGAAATGATCCGCGATTGTTTCCGAAAACTTGGGCCAAACCTCCGAAGCTGCCATGCCAAAGACATCACCCTTCGTGAAGACAATTACATTCCACAATTGGATGAGATCATTGCTGGTAAAGGAAATCTGGATTATCGGGAGTTCCTGACAGAATTGGCCAAACTAAAAGACATTCCGCTGATGATGGAACATATGGGCACGGCTGAAGAATACAACCAGGCGGCAAAGTACATCCGGTCGGTTGGAAAGACGGTGAATGTTGAACTTTGAAAGAATGGATTTTACTGTTCTAATTCCAGACATGCAATATAATTTTCATGATACATGTTGCAGTTTGTGTTCTTTATCAGCGGCATAGGACAGGCAAGCTTTTATATCTTCAATGGTCAATTCAGGAAAATCTGCAATAATTTCATTAAAATCCATTCCAGCTGCTAACCAGCCAAGTACATCATATACTGTTATCCTTGTATCTCTGACACATGGTTTGCCGAATCGTTTATTTGGATTCCTTCTTATAATATTTTTGTAATCAGTCATATCATATCCTTTTTACAAAAGTAATCATTTTAAGCAAAGTTACTGATCATGGAAGATCTGGATTTTGGAGGAACTTTCCTCACTATTTTCGCCTGTTGAATAATTTACAAGGAATGAACACCTGTTACCAACATATCCAATGAAGTGGCTGCCAGTTTATTAAATGTATAGGTTCTGATGTCTTTAAATGTGCCGCGGATGGAGCAAGTTTCCTCGTCTTTGCAATGTTCGCAGGGTTCGTAGTATTTTTCCGAAGTACATTTCAACATGGCAATGCTTCCTTCAAAAAGCCGGACGATTTCCAAAAGGTTGATTGTTTTCGGATCTTTCATCAGAAAATAACCTCCGTTTTTCCCCAATTTCGAACCTAAATATCCGTTCTTTTTAAGTTCAAGCAAAATCGATTCAAGAAACCGTTTTGGTATCCTTTCACTTTCAGCAATTTCGTTAATCATCATGGTTCCTTTACCAAATTCTTTTGCCAGCCGAACCATGGCCAGCATCGAATATCTTGTTTTTTGTGTCAACATCGCTATCCTATTTTGCTGATATGTTTCAATTTATCCAAATCTTTTATCTCGATGGTTTTTCCTTCGAGCGAAATGATTTTCTCGGTTTGCCATTTCGACAATGTCATGATCACATTTTCGGTCGAGCAACCTGCAAATTCGGCGATTTCTTTCCGTGTCAGCGAAAGCAGAAAGGTGGTGTTGTGGTAAACTTCGTCAGCCAAGTACAAAAAAATGTCGGCAATGCGTCCTTCTTTCTGCTTGTGAGCCAGGCTTATAAAATTCATGACCGACTTTTTGAACATCTCCGAAGCCACCTGGAACATCATCATGGCAAATTTAGAATTGTCCATTAGCACCTCCTGAATTACTTTGGAATCAATCATAATCACCTCGCAATCTTCAACTGCAATGAGCGAAAACAAGTTGTTGTCTTTGTAAAACAGGTTAGCTCCACCCAAAATCTTTGGTGCAGAAACAATGGTCAGGATCAGGTTTTTGCCCGATTCATTTTCGTAGTTGAATTTCACAATCCCTTTTTCGAGATAGACAATGTGGTTGGGTATTCCGCCTTGTTTCAGAATGGTTTCTCCCTTTTTAAAATTGAGTTTGACCGATGTCTTTTCCAATTTGTCAAAGTCTTTGTCTGAAATAAACTGAAGGGAAATCCTTCTGAACCAGGAATATTCCTGCTTGGTTTCATTTGCAAGCATAACTGAACTTTTAAGGGTTAATGGATAAATGAATGACTCGTTATTAAATATTTAATCTAATCGCATTAAAACACTCATGCAAATATACATTAAATCAGTAGATGAAAAGATAATTTTGACGAATCAATAGGCAGAGGCTTTCAATTCTAATTCAATTGTTAATTTTGCCGAAGCTTATTGTGTGGTTTGTTCAGATTAAAAAGGTAATAATGCGAATATGAACAAGATAGTAATTGCCGATACTCAATTTTTGGTGGTTGAATCGTTGAAATCGTTGCTTGGCAATGACGAACGATGGTCAATTGCTGCCGTTGTTAGTAGCCAATATGAACTGCTTAAAGTTCTGGAAAAGGAAGCATGTCAATTACTTATTACCGACAATGCACTTATCGACTATGACAATCCTGAAGATTTGCAGAAAATAAAGCAGAAATTTCCAAAACTATCTATTCTTATCCTGACCAATTCCCTGACCAAAGCCGAATTTGCCGAGCTAAATAAAATCGGGATCAAAAACATCATCTATAAAACCGCTGACCGCGATGAGATTCTGGCAGCTGTTGATGCTGTATTCAAAGGAAAAAAGTTTTATGCCGATGAAATACTCGACATGATTCTTGAATCGAATGACAATAAGCAAGTTATAGAGGAAAGTACGCAGCTGACCAGCTCCGAGATCGAAATTGTTCGGCTGATCGCTGGCGGAATGACCACCAAGGAAATAGCCGAGAAAAAGTGCATCAGCTTTCATACCGTGAATACACACCGCAAAAATATCTTTCGAAAATTGAGCGTTTCCAACGCTTCCGAATTAATCATCCATGCCATCAAGTCCGGATGGATTGACAATATTGAATATTTCATTTAGAACCCTTACCTGTTTTGTTAGTTTAGGACCCAATCTTCCTTTCCACTCGATTTTTCTCCGAATATACCACAAAGTAGGTATATCAAATACAGCATTTAAGGGATTGACAAGCTTGTTCATCTGCTCCATCTTTGAACCATAAAATAAAACCAAAAGCGATGACAAAAGTTACCACAAAAATTACAGCACTAACCAGGAAGTCTTTAGCCTGAGCGCAACCTATTTTTTAGTCATGTTTTGCTATTTTTTTACTTGATGTCCGGCTTTTTCTTTCTGTATAATTCTGAATATGAAAAGAGAAAAGGGGTTTTAATGGGCTATTTTTTTCATAATTTAGTTTATACGTTTCAACAAATCAGAATTTTCTATGAAAGAGAAAGTCGGCATCAGGTTTTTCTTCAGTCAGGCAAAGAATTGGGAACACAAAAGCATACGAATGCAATTTTCAACTATATAAACTGAAATATTTAATGTCGTCAGGAAGAATTTTAGATCCATTATACACTAAGTCAATAGATATTGATGATTTATATTTGAGCTGGATTGAACAACCATTTGAGTTCGTAAAAATTAAATTTATTTGAGTATGAAAACTACAGCAAAAAGCAGGAATGGTGAAAAGGAAATTGAATTTTCATTCAGGAAAATGAAGTTGGGTAAACAATTGTTAGTCATTGTACTGGTGATGTGCTGCTTCAATTCTCAGGCTCAGAAGGCAAAGTCGGCGATTACAATTTCGGGGGCACAATTCACCTCTTCATTGATCGAAAAATGGATAAGCGAATATTCAAAAGTGAATCCGGAAGTAACATTTAGTTTTGTGAAAAATTCAAAACAGACAGGATCAGCCGACCTGACGTTCACGGTGAATACCTCAGGAAAAAGTGACAACGGAGAAAGTGAAAACCTGGTGAACATTGGTCGTTTGGCCGTATTGCCGGTGACCAGCGACAAAAACACGCTTTTCCAGAAGCAATTGAAAAATGGTATTAAGCAAGACGAATTGAAAAACATCTTTTTGCAGTGCGAAATTGGGCTTGACATTGATGTGGATGAAGAGCCGAAAGGAGAACCGTTATATACAGTTTACACCCAAACGCCACAATCGGCATTAGCAAAGGTTTTAATCGACCACTTCGGACAACCTGCTTCAGAATTGAACGGCATCATTGTTACTGGTGACGACAAATATTTGATCGAATCGGTACTCGGAGATTCAACCGGGGTAACCTATAGTAACCTTGGCCTGATTTACGACCTGAACAAAAGGACACCGTTAAGCGGAATAAAAATCCTCCCGATTGATCCCGATAACAACGGGCGACTGAAAAAGGACGAACTTATATATGATAATCTGGATCAGCTAATTACGTTCCTTGAGTTATCAAAAAGCAAATCAATCCCAACCGATGACATCAGCTTCAGTTACGATAAGAAAAACGGTAATCCGCTTGTGGCTGATTTTGTAAACTGGGTAACCAGTTCAGGGCAAAAGTTTAACCACCAGTTTGGGTTTTTAAAGACCACCGATGAAATAGACCGTACGTTGACTCAGAAATAACAGGAGATTACTGAAGCGCTTATCCAGTCCGGGTAAGTTGTAAATCAGAGATATAAAGAAAATACTTTGTTAAATCGGCAATTCAAAAATTGCTGAAAAGGGAATTCCATTTTTTAAAAATCAGAATATTAACCAAAAGCCAGATCTGAAAAATTTTGGAGAGAACCAACACTCATCTATTGTTTTATCAGGTCTGGCTTGTCAAAAAAATTAAAAATATGAAACGATGTTGTTGCTGTATTTAAATCAGTTGATTAATTTTTATAAATGTAATGCTTTAAAAACCAAATAGTTTTACTATGAAAAAACAAATACAAATAGTATTTAAAACCATTGGCGTACTTGTTTTTGTATTGCTTTTAAACCCAGTTCAGGCACAGCAAAAAGTTACAATTACAGGAACTGTTATTGATGGAAAAACAAAGATTGCCATTCCAGGCGCATCTGTAAACTTAAAAGGAAAGCCTGGTGGTACTGCGACTGATAAGAATGGAAAATTTACACTGACCATTCCACATGCTCTACCGGCAACCCTGGTGGTGAATTTAATAGGGTACGGAAGACGACAAGTAATTGTCCATGATGAAGAACCAATTTCGGTAAGCCTTTCAGAAAACTCCAGGAACCTTGACGAAATTGTTATAACCGGCTATACACAAACCAAGCGGGTTGCGGTTACCAGCGCCATAACAACCATTTCTTCCGACGAGTTATCGAAAGCAAGCACCACTTCTGTGACCGAAAAATTGCAGGGACAGGTACCTGGTTTATTGATTTCAAGCAATTCTGGCGTGCCGGGAACCACCGCTTTGGTCCGGTTGCGTGGCGCAACTTCAATAACTGCCGGAAATGATCCGCTGTATGTTGTCGATGGCGTGTTCATTAACAATGATCCGGTTCAAAATTTATCCAGAGGACTTGGCGGACAAGTTTCAAACCCACTTGCCGATTTGAATCCTGAAGATATTGAATCGGTTTCAGTACTCAAAGATGCCAATGCAACCGCGGTTTATGGATCGCGCGGAGCCAACGGTGTAATTCTGATTACCACCAAACGTGGAGCAAAAAACACCAAAACTCGCGTTCAGTTTCAGGCCGAACAAGGATTTGCAAAGGCAACCAACCTTTGGAAATTGGTAACCGGGCCCGAACATGCTGAAATTGTAAATGCTGCTTGGGCCAATGATGGAAAGTCGTTTGCAACAAGACCGTTTCGCCCGAAAAACGAAGTTATTTCAGCATTTCCGGCGTGGGGAACGCCTGAAGAACAGCAGACCTACGAAAGAGTTAATGATGTTTTCCGTGTGGCTTCGTTGAAGAAATACAACCTTTCGCTCTCGGGCGGCGATGCAAAAACCAACTTTTATTTGGGGACTGAATACCAGGATCAGGAAGCAACATTGAAACTCGATGATTTTGAACGTTATACTTTTCGCCTGAATCTCGACCATTCCATCAACAAAACGGTAAAGGTTGGAACCAGTAACAGCATTTCAAAAGTCAACCGCGAGGTTGTCAGAGTTGGTGATGGCCCTGCCGGTCTTTTTCAGGCTGCATTGCATTCGCCGACTTTTTTCCCGATATTCAATCCTGATGGAAGTTACACCAAATCAGGTGTTTTCGACAACCACCTGGCCATCCTGAACAACTCTGATAATCATGCTTACAGCATCCGAAGTATCAACAACTTATATGTAAAAGTAAATATTTTGGACAATCTGTCGTTCAAATCGTCGGTAAGCAACGATTACAATAATTACCATGAAGTCGCCTATTACAACACCAATCTGGTTTACGGACAGTTAGCCGGTGAAGCCAATGATGTTACCACAATCAAGCAAACGTTAAGCGCCGAACAACTTTTAAACTTCAATCAATCGTTTGATAATCTGGGTGATCTGTCGGTATTTCTCGGAAATACTGTTCAGACTACCGGGACCGAGCGTGAAAACATAACCGGGACAGGTTTCCCAAGCAACCAATTCAAACGTATTACTTCGGCGGCGGTGCAAACGGCATCGACAACTGCCACAAAATATGCGCTGGTTTCTTTCTTTTCAGGAGCAAACTTTGCCTATAAGAAAAGGTACAGTATCGATTTGAATGTTCGCGCCGATGCTTCGTCGCGTTTCGGATCTGCCAACCGTTGGGGATATTTCCCTTCAATCGGTACAGCCTGGAATATTTCAAATGAATCATTTTTCCCCAAAACCGATGTGGTAAGCGACCTGAAATTCAATGCCAGCATTGGGCTGACCGGGAATCAGGACATTTCTGATTTTGCTTCGCAGGGGCTTTGGCGCGGTGGAAGTAATTACGATGGAATTCCCGGAACCTCGCCGCTTCAGTTGGCAAACCCAAACTTGAAATGGGAAACCACGCGTCAGGTGAACTTCGGCTTGTCCGGATCGTTAATCGAATCGCGGCTGTCGTTTGTGTTTAATTATTACGACAAATACACAACTGATTTATTGCTTGATGACCCGGTTCCATCAAAAACAGGATATTCGTCGGTAACCAAAAATATCGGAGAAATCAGTAACCGCGGTGTGGAATTGTTGCTGAATTCAATCAACATCAAGGCCGAAAAATTTGAATGGAAGACAACCTTCGCGATATCGCACAATGCCAATAAAGTAGAAAAACTTAACTCGCCAATTTCAGGAAGTTACGCGATGTACCGGGTCGAACAGGGCGCGCCGCTTTATTCGTTTTGGGTTTACAAAGAGCTTGGCGTAAACCCTGAAACCAGTGACGTGATTTTCGAAGATGTCGACGGTGACAAAAAGATTACCGTAGCCGACAAACAAATCGTTGGAAATGCCTGGCCAAAATTCGAAGGAAGCCTGCGCAACACCTTCACTTATGCCGGGTTCGATCTCGATATCAATGTGTTTTTCAAATCAGGAAATAAAATTTTCAATTATACCCGGATGTTCCTCGAATCAGGCGGAACAAGGGGGACAACACGTTCGATGCTGAAAAGCAGCATCAATTACTGGAAAAACCCCGGGGATACCGGTGTACTTCCAAAGCCAAAATCGATCGCAAATGCCGATGGGAGCTTTAACTACGAAGGCCAGTCAAGCCGCTTCGTCGAGGATGGTTCGTTTATCCGTTTGAGGGATGTTTCTCTTGGTTATACCTTGAATAAAAAAACACTTTCATTTCTCCATTTGAATGCTGCAAGAGTTTACATAACAGGCACTAACCTGATTACACTCACCAAATATACCGGTCCCGATCCTGAAGTAAATGTTGGAACAGGCGATTCAAGAGGTCTTGTACAAGGTTTGGATTTTGGTACGCCACCACAGCCGGTTTCGTTTGTAGTTGGAGTTAACCTCAAATTTTAATACTTACTAAAATGAAGAAATATATATTCACAGGTGTAATATCAATTCTGTTGGTTAGCACCGCTTGCAATAACATTCTGAACATTGAACCGGAGATTTACATGTCGGACAATACCGCTTTTACCGATGAAAAATCGGCCTTGGCAGCGCTGATCGGCGTTTACGATGCAACTCAAAACTATTACGGTTCGAATCTGAATGCACTTAATGTGATATCAGATAATGTGGTGAACAATACCAGTCCGGGGAATATTATCCCAACATTAACGGCTGCAGGTAGTAGTGGTGCCGATCCAACCAGCGGCGGAGCTTATGGTGCAATTTATCAGGCAATTAACAAGGCCAATTTTGTAATTGTAAAGACCAACGAACTGAGCGACAATGTGATCAGCCAGGCTTCAAAAAAACAATTTGTTGGCGAAGCTTATTTTCTTCGTGCCCTCGCATATTCTTCTTTGGTCAAAACTTTTGGCGGTGTGCCAATTGTTCTGGAACCAACCAGTTCGCCAACACAGGATAACGGTATAAAACGGAGTACAAAAGATGAAACCTACGCCCAGATTTTGGCTGATCTGAACAATGCCGAAACCCTGCTTTCGACTACGCTGGTGCGCAACCGGGCCAATAAATTGTCGATGTATGCGCTCAAGGCAAGGATTTATTTATACACCGAAAAATGGGATTTGGCCGAAGAAAATGTCAATAAGCTGATTACGAATGCCAGTTTCAAGTTGGTAAAACCCTATTCCACCTTTTATACCACGGCTAAGTCTGACGAGTCCATTTTTGAACTCACATTCAGCGCATCAGACAAAAATCCGGTTTACACCAATTATCTGGCAGCTCTTGATGGTGGTCGTTTGGATTATATTCCTGAAGGAAATTTCGTGGCGCAATTGCTCGATCCAAACCTCGGTGGTGCACGGAAAAGCTTGGTCAAACTTCAGCCTGACGGCAAATATACATTGACTGAATATGGCAAGCAGGATGGTTCGAGTTCTTTCCTGATTCTCCGGATTGCCGAACAATACCTGATTCGTGCTGAAGCCCGTGTTCAGAAAAACACTCCCGATTTTACCGGAGCTGTTGCAGACATTAACCTGATCAAATCGCGCTCCGATGTACCTATTTTTGTGGCTACAGCACAAACCACCAAACAGGATATTTTGCTTGAAATTGAGAAAGAATGTCGGTTTGAACTCGGTTTTGAAGGTCATCGGTTCATCGACATTGTTCGTACAGGCCGCGCTGCAAAGGTTTTTGGTGACTTAAACCCTCTTTTTACCAATCCTGAAAGATGGGTTTTCCCAATTCCTTATGGTGAACTTTTGGCCGATCCTGATCTGGAACAAAATCCGGGGTATTAAACTGTTCGAATTGATAATCATTTTAATAATAAATTCAATATGAAAAAGTTCATTTTTATATCATTACTGATTGGTTTGCTATTCGCAACAATCGGTTATTCACAAACTCCAATCACAATTAAACCGTCAACCACCAAACACGGACCGGAAAAAGGTTCGCTAATTATCATCGGTGGTGGTCAAATTCCTCCTGAAATTTGGGCGAAATTTACTGAACTGGCTGGTGGTATTGATAAAGCCAGCATTGTGGTTATCACGGCTGCTTCAGGAGATTCGGCTTTGTACAATACCAAATCGGTTGATCTGGTGAAACGCGAAACGAAAATTAAAGACGTGACTCTGTTGCACACCAATAATCTGGCAGAAGCCAACAGCGAAAAATTCATTGCCCCGTTGAAAAAAGCAACCGGTGTTTTCTTTGTGGGTGGCCGCCAGTGGCGAATTGCCGATTCATACCTGAACACATTGACCCACAAAGCTTTTTTCGAAGTTCTTGAACGTGGTGGCGTGATTGCCGGAACATCAGCTGGAGCCAGTATTCAGGGCTCATTCCTTTGGAGAGGTGATACCAGCGGAGCCCAGGTTTTGATTGGCGATCATACACAAGGTTTGGGATTTCTGCGCAACTCAGCAATCGACCAACATTTTTTAAAACGCAACCGACCATTCGATTTGGTTGACTTTATTAAGAAGTCACCCCAACTGATTGGGATAGCTATTGACGAATCGACCGCTGTTCTGGTACAAAAAGACACACTTCAGGTACTTGGAAAATCGTATATCGCCATTTACGATTACAATACCATAATAGGCAACGGGCCTAAACATGTGATTGACAAAGGCGAAGATTTCACCGCCTCCAGCGGACCATTTTTCTTCCTGCACGAAGGTCAGAAATACGATTTGGGTTCCCGCGTGGTCATCAAAGAAAAATCAAACAAAAGAATTAAATAAAAAAAATGAAAAAAATCTATTTGCATTTTTTGTTTGCACTGTTTATTGGTGTAAACATCGCTACCGCGGGTCCTATAACGGAACCAAAGTTCGGCGAGTACCGGGTTGGAGACGACTATTTTCTGGCCAATTACACCCAACTTCTTGAGTATTGGGGCAAACTCGAAAAGGAGTCTGACCGCCTCAAACTTGTTGAGATCGGTACTACTCCTGAAGGTCGGTCACAGAAGATTGCAATTATTACTTCACCTAAGAATCTGAAAAACCTGAAACGTTATCAGGAGATTTCTGTTAAGCTCGGCAAAGCCGAAGGTCTTACGGATGAGGAAGCCCATGCACTCGCTTTGGAAGGAAAGACAATCGTATGGATTGACGGAGGATTACATGCTACTGAAGCCATCAATGCACAAGCGCTGTTCACCTCGGCATACGACCTTCTGAGTAAAAACGATGAAGAAACACAACGTATTCTCGACAATGTCATTCTGCTTTTGGTTCCGGCAAATCCTGATGGTATGGAACTTGTTTCAAACTGGTATATGCGCGAGAGCGATCCCAAAAAACGTAACATGTTTATTCCAAGCCTCTACCAGAAATATGTCGGACATGATAATAACCGGGATTCATATATTGCTAATCAGGTGGAAACGGAAAACATCAATCGGCAGATGTATGTTGAGTGGATTCCGCAAATCATGTATAATCAACATCAGAGCGGTCCTGCTGGATCAGTGCTGTTCTTTGCGCCATTCCGTGATCCGTTCAACTATAACCAGGATCCGTTGGTACCAATCGGTATTGACTTTGTTGCCTCTGTTGTACAGAACAGGTTTTTAGCAGAAGGAAAAGCTGGTGCGGTTACACGTGATGCAGCTCCGTATTCCACATGGTTTAATGGGGGCGACCGGACAACTGTGGGATTTCATAACCAAATCGGAGTGATGCACGAAATCATTGGAAACCCTACTCCGATGAGCATTCCGTTAGTTGCTTCTAAATTGCTTCCTAACGGTGAACAGCCCTTGCCAATCGGACCGAAACAAACGTGGCATCAGCGTCAGAGTATAGAATATGTCATTTCTGCAGATCGTGCAATTCTTGATATTGCAGCAAAATTCAGGGAAGATTTTTTATACCGTATTTATATCATGGGTAAAAATTCCATTGAAAGAGGAAGTAAGGATTACTGGACTTTGACACCCAAGCGGATAACAGCGTTGGAAACTGACTATGCGAAGTATAAGGAAGAACAGAAAAAGAACAATTCGGAGAATCAATCATCAGGAGAATTTCGTGGAAGAGGAGGTCAGAGTATTCCGATTGAATTTTGGGATAAACTGCATACGCCTGAAACCCGCGACCCACGCGGCTATATTATACCTTCCGACCAGGTTGATTTCCTGACAGCAACCAAATTTGTCAACGCGCTTTTGAAAGCCGGTGTTGATGTATATCGTGCCACGAAAGATTTCCATGTTGCGGGGAAAACCTATCCTGTAGGTTCGTATGTAGTAAAAGCGGCCCAGGCATTCCGTCCGCACTTGCGGGATATGTTCGAGCCGCAGGACCATCCTAATGACTTAGAGTATCCTGGTGACCCTCCAAAAAAACCTTATGATCTAGCTGGTTATACCTTAGCTTTCCAGATGGATGTAAAATTCGATCGGATTTTAGATGGGTTCGACGGGCCATTTGAAAAAATAAATGGCTTGCTTAAAGCTCCAGCCGGAAAAATCACGGGGGTATCGAAACCGAAAGGTTATCTGCTCAGTCATCAGATCAACGATGCTTTTACCGGTACTACCCGATTACTTGCATCCGGACAAGATGTTTATTGGCTTACTTCACCACTTACTGTAAAAGATAAAAAATATCCTGTTGGCACAATCTATATTCCTGCAAAATCGACTACCATAGCTGTGTTGCAGAAGTTAGCAACTGAAATTGGACTTAACTTTGAGGCAATTTCTTCCAAACCACGCGGAGAAGCTTTAAAACTTCATCCTGTTCGGGTGGCGTTGTGGGATAAATACGGTGGTAATATGGATTCAGGTTGGATTCGTTGGTTGTTGGAAACACAATTCCCATTCCCATTTGAAGTGGTATATCCATCCGCCCTGGACTCCGGAAAGTTGCACGAAAAATTCGATGTGCTGATTTTGCCCGATGGTGCGTTTCCTCAAAATAACCCTGAAGGCCGAGGTTCCCTATCCGAAGATGGCGAAAAAGGCCGAGGTCCCAAATTAGAGAATATTCCTGCCGAATTCAAAAACCGTTTTGGAAATATTACGCTAGACAAAACTGCACCACAATTACGCCAGTTTGTCGAAGAAGGTGGCGTTGTGCTGACAGTAGGAAACTCTACCGGTTTTGGCAAATATCTTGGTTTACCTGTAGCTGACCTTCTAGTTGAAACACAACTGGATGGTACAGAAAAGAAATTATCTACGGATAAATTTTACGTACCAGGATCGGTTTTACGGGTGAAAGTAGATAACACTATTCCTGTTGCATACGGCGTTTCAGAGGATCTCGATATACTTTACAGTAACGATCCAGTATTCAGTCTGCTACCCGATGCAAAGCAGAAAGGTGTGAATCCTGTTGCCTGGTTCCCGAATGCTGAGCCACTGCGCAGCGGATGGGCTTTAGGTCAGAGTTACCTCAATGGTGGTAATACGGTTGTTGAAGCATCGGTGGGTAAAGGCAAGGTTTTCCTTTTCGGTCCTGATATTACATTTCGCGGACAGTCGCACGGATCTTTCAAATTTCTGTTCAACGGTATTTATGAAGGAGGAGCAACAACCGTGAAATTACCGTAAATGATATTTAATTATCAACCGCCTGTTCTTTGGCGATAAAATTCGTATAGGCAGCGGATTTGGCCGGGAATAGAGAAGTGATTCTTCGTCCTGAAAGGACAATATAATCTAGCACAGGGCATTCGCCCTGGGTCTAAAGATTGATACAAAAACCGTCTGCGTGAAAATGTTGATTAGAAAACAGATTTTCATTCGGACGGGATGGAACAAGGTTATTAAAAGAAAATCAATCAATTCCATTCCCTGTCTGCGGCAGGCAGGCGTCCGAAATGAGTTTCTCGCTCATCTCAACATTATCTCGCGGACGTTTTACTCTCTAAATTTATTACCCAAGGCGTTGCCATTGGGCTAGATTAATCTGTCCTTTCAGGACGTGAATCCAATTAAATTCTAAATTCTCGTATAAATCATTTTCATGAAGAAACTCGCGTCATATCTATCTCATGCCTGTATCGTTGTTTCAACCATCACCGCATTATTGTTTGTACTGATATCCTACAAACTGGTTGAAATTGATCCCGGATTTTTTACCGGATTTCGTGTTTTAAATGTGATCTTGCTGTTACTTCTGACCCTGAATCGTCGGTCATTAACTGTTTGGATTCTGATCAGCATTGTTGCAGGAGCAGAGTTCGGTTACGATTTTCCGGAGATCTCGAAAAACATGCAGTTTCTGAGCGACATTTTTCTGCGGCTGATTAAAACCATTATCGCGCCGCTCATCTTCGCCACGCTGGTCAACGGAATTGCCGGTCATAACGACCTCAAATTGGTTGGTCGCCTGGGCTGGAAATCGATTTTGTATTTCGAAGTGGTTTCAACCATTGCGTTGTTCATTGGTTTGCTGGCCATCAACATCAGCAAAGCTGGCGAAGGGCTGATTCTTCCTGCCGACGCGAGTGCTCCGGTGGCGGTGGCAAAAGCACACAGTTGGTCCGGCTTTTTGCTGAACATGTTTCCCGAAAATATTGCCAAATCGGTGTTCGACGGCAACATTCTGCAAGTGGTCGTTTTCAGTATTATTTTCGGAATTGCGCTGGCAAAAATTGCCGGTCAGTACCGCAAGCCGATGCTGCGTTTCACCGAAAGTTTGGCCGAAACGATGTTTAAATTCACCAACATCATCATGTATTACGCGCCGGTAGCGGTTTTCGGTGCCATTGCTTTTACCATTGGTCACCTGGGGCTTGATATTTTAGGAAGCCTCCTGAAATTGCTGGCTACACTTTATGTGGCACTGACTGTTTTTCTGGTGGTGGTTATTCTGCCATTGCTTATATTTCTGAAAATACCGATCAAAAAATTTCTATTGGCAATCAGCGAACCCGCGTCAATTGCCTTTGCCACGGCTAATTCCGAATCTGCACTGCCTGCCGCGCTTGAAAATATGGAACGTTTTGGTGTGCCGCGCAACATTGTAGCTTTTGTCATTCCAACCGGCTACAGTTTTAACCTCGACGGAACCACGCTTTATTTGTCGCTGGCTTGTGTGTTTGTGGCACAAGTTGCCGGAATTCCACTTTCGATTCCTGAACAATTGTCGATGTGCCTGGTGCTGATGCTAACCAGCAAAGGAACTGCCGGAGTTTCGCGTGCCGCATTGGTCGTTTTATTGGGAACTTTATCCAGCCTTGGATTACCTACTACTCCGGTATTTTTAATTCTCGGCATCGATGTTTTGATGGACATGGCGCGCACAACGGTCAACGTAATCGGCAACTGCACCGCCACCGTAGTAATGGCCAAATGGGAAAACGTGTTTGATGAAGAAAAGGCAAGGAAGTTTGAGAATGAGGGGTAGGGAGGAACACTGAAATAATAGAAAAAATGTCTCCATCCAGAGTACGTTAAGAAAACCGCTGCATATGTGGACCGTACACAATTATACGAATAATAGCGGTATGTGTGGTAGTGGTTACTGAGCTTGCCGAATTATAGTTTCTGAGTTTATTGAAATACGCACTGAGGCTACAATCTCGTCAGCAGTCTACTCTATTAAGGGATGTTTTATTATGAAAATTTGAAGTAATTTCTCCAAAAGTATAAATTTAGTTTAGCACTATAAACCATACCAACCGGAAAGCTGAAGATAACATCTTTCATCAATTTCTGCATCTTCGGGCTTCCACCATCTTGCCAAAGAAACTCTAATTAGAGTCTGTCTGTAAAGTCAGTTTTTTTTGATTTTTTTGTCTAAGGCGAATAATTTTCCCGAAGAATTGATAACGATTTACGATAGGATCTTTCTTTTTCGGTTTTTTCTATTGGGAAATGGCTCC